>Ga0073934_10002780_pt1 | contig 34651 bp, 29 predicted proteins | sample LarsenN4metaG_FD_76834 | JGI IMG/M metagenome (GOLD analysis project Ga0073934, IMG submission 76834) | Hot spring sediment bacterial and archeal communities from British Columbia, Canada, to study Microbial Dark Matter (Phase II) - Larsen... ... | reverse complement strand
GGCCATCGTCAGCGTCAGCTGCGACCGAGTCATCGCCACCTCCCCTTCTCGCGTGATGCCGCTGGCGGCATCACAGCACAGCCCGCGCGAGAATGGGGGACTTTTTCAGAGATTCCCTAGCCGATGGCGATCTCCACGCCGGCCCCCGGCACGGACGTCGGCGCCACGGCCGTCGCGCGGCCGGCGTCGCCCTCGCGCCCGCGCGGCACGAGCCTCGCGCGCGACGCCCTCCGCCGGCTCCGCCGCAACCGCCTCGCGGTGGCGGGCCTCGCCGTCGTCGGGCTCCTCTGTCTCGTGGCGATCTTCGCCGACGTGCTGGCGCCCTACCCCTACACGAAGACGAACTTCGCGCGGCTCAACGAGCCGCCGTCCCGCGACTACCCGCTGGGCACCGACCAGCTCGGCCGCGACATGCTCTCGCGCATGATCCACGGCGCCCGCATCTCCATGATCGTCGGCCTCGGCGCCCAGGTCATCGTGGTCCTGATCGGCGTGCCGATCGGCGCCCTCTCGGGCTTCGTCGGCGGCCGCCTCGACATGCTGCTGACCCGCTTCGTCGACGTCATGTACGCGTTCCCGCGGCTGCTCTTCGTCATCCTGGTCATGTCGATGCTGGGCGCCGGCCTCGTCAACATCTTCATCGCCATCGGCCTCACGGGCTGGGTGGCCATCGCGCGGCAGACGCGGGCCCAGGTCCTGGCCCTGAAGGAGAAGGAGTTCGTGGAGGCGGCGCGCGCCCTGGGCGCGCGGTCGGGCCGCCTGCTCACCCGCCACGTGCTGCCGAACGCGCTCACCCCGATCGTCGTCACGACGACGTTCGGGATCCCCGAGGCGATCTTCACGGAGGCGGCGCTGTCGTTCATCGGCGTCGGCATCAACCCGCCGACGCCGTCCTGGGGGCAGATGGTCGGAGAGGGCCAGCAGTTCCTGCGCTCGTACTGGCACCTCTGCGTCGTCCCCTCGATCGCCATCGCGATCACGATGCTGGCGTTCACGTTCCTCGGCGACGGCGTCCGCGACGCCCTCGATCCCAAGCTCAAGTAGCGCCGGACACAAGGAGGCTCCCATGACGACTCCGCCGATCCCGGACACGCAGCTCGACCTGCTGGCCACACGCCTGGCCGCCGTCGGCGTCGGCCGGCGCGACTTCCTCCTCGTGGCGGCCGGGCTGGCCGCCATGGGCGCCGCCGGCTTCGACGCGCGGCCGGCCGCCGCGGCCCCGAAGCTCGCGCCCGGCGAGAAGCTCGCGAAGGACCAGCACCTCCGCTACGGCGGCGGCAGCTGGTTCCAGAACGACCCGGCGAGCCACGACTTCAACAAGGACCTCTACTGCCAGGGCGTGCCCGCGCTCTTCGCCGGCCTGATGAAGTTCAACGCCGACCACCAGGCCGTCCCGTACGTCGCCTCGAAGGTGACGTCGAACCAGGACGGCTCGGCGTGGACCTTCACGATCCGCAAGGACTCCAGGTGGTCCGACGGCAGCCCGTGCTCGGCGCGCGACTTCGAGTGGTCGTGGAAGCGCCAGCTCGATCCGGCCACGGCGGCGCCGTACGCGTCGTTCCTCTACGACATCAAGAACGCCGAGGCGTTCAACAAGAAGCAGGTCACCGACCCCGGCCAGGTCGGCGTGCGGGCCAAGGACGACTGGACCCTCGAGGTCACGCTCGAGGGCCCGCGCGGCTACTTCCCCGTGCTCTCGGCCTACCTCGCCGCCCTGCCGGCGCACCGGCCGTCGGTCGAGAAGCACGGCGACCGGTGGACGGAGGCGGCCAACATCGTCTGCAACGGCCCCTTCGTGCTGGAGACCTGGGAGCACAACAAGGTCATGGTGCTCCGGAAGAACAAGCACTTCTTCGGCCACCGGGAGGTGACGCTCGAGAAGGTCACGATCCCGATCATCCCGATCGCCTCCGGCGCGCTGCCGTACGAGAACAACGAGCTCGACCTCACGCCGCTCCAGCCGGCGGACCTCCGCCGGTTCCAGTCGGACCCGAAGCTCCAGAAGGAGGTCTTCCGCTATCCGTTCCCGGGGACGTGGTACCTCATCCCGCAGGTGACCAAGCCGCCCTTCGACAACATCAAGGTGCGCCGGGCGGTGGCGCAGGCGGTCGACCGCGAGAACATCGTCAAGGTCGCGCAGGGCTTCGCGATGCCGGCCTGGAGCATGATCCCGCCCGGCTTTCCCGGGGCGCTCGACGACCCCCGGATCCGCGCGATCCAGAAGTTCGACCCCAGGGCGGCGCTGGCGCACCTCAAGGGCACGCCGTTCGAGGGGGGCCGCAACTGGCCGAAGATCACGCTGTCGATGCGCGACGAGGCCCTCGGCAGCAAGCCGCTGGCCGAGGCCGTCCAGGCCACGCTCCTCGAGCGCCTCAACATGCGCACCGAGCTGGAGGTGCTGGAGCCCCGCGTCTTCCGCGACCGGCTCTGGAAGCAGGACCTGCAGTTCGTGTGGATCCGGTGGTTCATGGACTACCCGGATCCCCACAACGAGTACTTCGACACGTTCTACGGCAAGAAGACGACCGGCCGCCGGCAGGCGTGGGTCAACGACGCCTTCGACAGGGAGCTCGAGGCCGGGCGCGACACGCGCGACCCCAAGAAGCGGCTCCAGCACTACGCGAAGGCGGAGGAGATCCTCCAGACCGACGTCGGCTACGTGCCGGTGGCGTGGGTCAGCCGCTACGCCGCGGCCAAGCCCCACGTGAGGGGGATCCAGAAGAACAAGCAGGGCGAGCACGTCGTCGACGCGAACATCTACGTCGACATGCTCGCGCACATCTACCTGGTCGAGAAGGCGTAGGCGGGGTCGTCGAGCGTCGCCGGGGGCCCCCCGGCCCCCGGCGCGCCGGTCGCTGCGGGGTCATCGAGCGACGGCGCGGGTCGCCCGCGCGCCCGGCGCCCGGCCCGCGGGTCACGGCCGGAGGCCGCGCAGCCTCAGCAGCCTGCGCGCGTTGCCCTCGTAGATGAGCGCCCTGTCCTCGGGGCTCGCCCGCATGCGCTCCATCGCCGCGATCGTGTCGCGGATGAACCCGGGCCCCTGCTCGGGGTCGAAGGGGAAGTCGGTGCCGAACAGGACGTGGTCGGCGCCGAAGAAGGCGAGCCCGCTCTCCATCGCGTGCCAGGCGCCGAAGAGCGCCGTGTCGCCGTAGAACATCCTGAAGTAGTCGATGGGGCGCTTCCGGAGCCGCCGGAGCGCCACGGCGTCGTCCGGGTCGTCGCTCCGCGCGCCGAGCTGGTCGAGCCCGCCGCCGATGCGCCCCTCGCAGAACGGGATCATGGCCCCCATGTGGTGGGTGATCACGACCAGGTCGGGGTGGCGGTCGAAGATCCCCGAGAACACGAGGCGGCCCATCGCCACGCTGGTCTCGAAGGGCCAGCCGAACGCCCACCACAGGTCGAACCGGGAGCGCGGCTCGCCGGCGTAGTCCGGGACCGACGCCGGCCTCGCCGGGTGGAGCCAGACCGGGAGCCGGCGCTCGGCCATGCGCTCGAGGACCTGCAGGTGCTCCGGCAGATCGAGGGGCCGGCCGCCGACGTTCGTGTAGACCTGCACGCCGGTGGCGCCGAGCCGGTCGACGGCGCGGTCGATCTCGACCAGGGCGGCGTCCGGAGCGTTCATCGGCAGGGACGCGACGAAGCCCGGGAAGCGGTCCGGGTGGCGCGCGACGAGCGCCGCCATCTCGTCGTTGGCGAGCCGCGCCAGCTCCGGGCTCGACGCCGGGGGCGCGACGACCTCGATCGGCGGGTTGGCGAGCGTCAGGACCTGCACGTAGTCCGGGTGGCGGTCCATCATCCGGAGCCGCAGGTCGACGTCGACCAGCGCCGGGATCCCGGACATCCGCCTGGCGAGGGTGAGGCCGGCGGGCGCGACGGCGAGCATGCGGTCGAAGTACCGGCGCGGCAGGACGTGGGGGAAGACGTCGATCTTCACGGGCGGGCTTCCTTCTCCCGGGCATCCGGCGCGGCCACCGGCGACCGCGCGACGACGCGCTCGGCGGCCACGAAGAGGGCGCCGAGCGCGAGGCCGGCGGCGTCGCTGAGCGCCGTCGGCACCGAGGGCAGCGGCGGCATGAGCAGCAGCGCAGCCGCCCCGAACGTCCAGCAGCGGCGGCCCCATCCGAGGGGGCGGAACAGGTACCCGGCGCAGCCGATGCCGAGCAGCACGACTCCGGCGGACGACGTCACGGCGGTCACCAGGATCTCCGTCGCGGTCCCGTGGAAGATCAGCGCCGGGTGGAAGGCGAAGACGAACGGCACGACGTAGGCGACGACGCCGAAGCGCATCCCGGTCCACCCCGTCTTCCAGAAGTCGGCCTTCGCGATGGCGGCCGCGGCGTACGTCGCCAGGCAGTCGGGCGGCGTGATGAGGGACAGCATGCCGAAGTAGAACAGGAACAGGTGCGCCGCCAGCGGCACGATGCCGAGCTGGGCGAGCGCGGGGCCGACGAGGACCGCGAGCGTGACGTACACCACCGTCGTCGGCAGCGACATGCCGAGCAGGATGCTGACGATCGCCGTCAGGACGAGGAGCAGCAGCACGCTGCCGCCGGCCAGGCTCACCAGCAGGAGGGGCAGCCGCGACGTGAACCCGGAGAGCTGGAGCGCGCCGATCACGATGCCCGCGAGCGTGACGATCGCGATCAGCTCGAGCATCGTCCGGCCCGTCGCCTCCAGCGTGGCGAGGATGGCGGACGGCGTCGGCCGCGTCGCCCGCGACAGCGCCGCGACGACGAACGTCGTCGCCATCGCGAGCATCCCCGCCTGCCCGGCCTGCCAGGAGGCGACCATCAGCGTGTAGACGAGGACCAGGAGGGGCGCCACGAACACCCAGCCGTGGCGCAGGACGTGCCGGAGCCGGGGGATCTCCGCCGCCGGCAGCCCGCGGAGGCCGTGCTTGGCGGCCTCGAGGTCGACCTGCACGAACAGCGCGAGGTAGTAGAGCAGCGCCGGGATCGCGGCGGCGAGGGCGACCTGCCCGTAGGGGACCGAGAGGTACTCGGCGATGAGGAACGCCGCCGCGCCCATCACGGGCGGCATGATCTGCCCCCCGTTGGACGACACGGCCTCGATCGCCGCCGCGATGTGCGGTGGGTAGCCCGCGCGCTTCATCATCGGGATCGTGATGGCGCCGTCGACGACGACGTTGGCCACGGCGCTGCCGGAGACCGTGCCGTAGAGCGTCGACGAGACGACCGCCATCTTCGCCGCGCCGCCGCGGTAGCGCCCCATCGCGGCCAGCGCGACGCTGGTGAGGAACCGGTCGCCGCCGACGGCGTAGAGCGCCTGGCCGAAGAAGATGTACGCGATGACGATGCTCGCCGTGACGGCCAGCGGCAGGCCGAAGATCCCGTTGGTGTCGAGGTAGAGGTAGACGGCGATGCGGCTCCACGCCGAGCCCTTGGCCTGGAGCAGCCCGGGCAGCAGCCACGCGAACTTCGCGTAGAGGATGCACGCGACGCCGATCCACATCAGCGCCCAGCCGGCGACGCGGCGGACCGCCTCCAGCGCCAGCAACACGGCCACGGCGCCCAGCAGGACCTTGTCCCACGTGAGCACGCCGAGCTGGTAGGCGATGCGCGGGTAGAGGACCAGCACGTAGCCGCCGATGACGAGCGCGGCGGCGGCGAGGGCCCAGTCGTGCCACGGCACCCGGGCGGGGTCGCCGCGCGGCGAGGCCTTGATCGACAGGAAGACGGGCGCCAGGCCGAGGGCGAGGAAGAGCCCGAGGTACTGCTCGTTGAAGAACGTCCACGGCAGCAGGTGCTGCCCCTGGGCGGCCCAGAAGCCGCCGACCAGCGTCAGCGTCACGAGCAGCGCGCGCTCGGCGGCCCGCGCGGCGCCGCCGAGCGCGCGGAACTTGGTCGTCGTGACCTCGGTCACGACCGTGCGGGGGCCATGCCGCGGCCCCCGGTCAGGGGTTCAGCGACAGGAGCTGCTGCTGGGCGCGCTCCATCTCGGGCGTCCAGGCCTTCAGCTCCTTGAGGAGCCGGACGGCCGCCGGATGGTAGGGGATCGTCACCTCGTGCGTCGGCACCCGCTCCCGCGTCCACTCCTTGAAGAGCGGGTGCAGCGGGCGCAGCCTGTCCATGTTGTCCCAGAGCGCCTTCATCACGCCTGCGACCAGGTCGTCGGGGACGCCCTTGCCGGTGGCGAGGTAGACGTCGTAGGCGATCACGCAGGTGTCCTCGACCACCGCGAACGCCTCGCCCTTCTTGACCCAGCGCGGGTAGTAGCCGGGGACGGCCGCGCGCAGGCGCTTCTCGCCCTCCGGCGAGCAGTCGATCGAGACGTGGCGCACGCCGACGGCGGCGTCCGCCTCGCGGACCTTGGCGGCGTTGAGGGCGAACTCGGTGACGTCGGCGCGACCCTGCACCAGCGCGTCGAGCCCCTCGTTGATCGCGGGCACGGGGACGACCTTCACGTCGTCCCACGTGAGGCCCGCGCTCGCGAGGTGGCCGAACATGTTGTACCAGACGGCCAGGTGCGCGGGGTACTCGCCGGTCATCCGCTTGCCCTTCACGTCGTGGACGGTCCTGATCGGCGAGTCCTTGCGGACGAGCAGCGAGACCAGGAACGGCGAGCCCCGCATGACGAGCCGCAGGTTCGGCGAGTGGGGGAAGGGATTCTTGCCGCCGATCTTGAAGCCCGGACCGCGGTAGGTCAGCGCCATGTCGACGGCGTTCACGACGCCGAACTCGAGCTCGCCGCTGTTGAGGAGCGGCAGGAAGGTGCTGGAGCCGGCGTACGGCTGGACGGACATCTTCGCGGCGCCGGCGTCGGTCACCACCTTGGACAGCCCGCTGCCGATGGCGTAGAAGGCGGTGCCGGGCGGGTTGGTGCCGACGCTGACGCTCTTCTGGGCGTGGGCCGTGCCGGCCAGCAGCAGGAGCGCGGCGAGCGCCCCGGCGAGGGCGGCGGATCGCGAGCGGTCGTTCATGGCGGAGGTCCTCCTCGGGCGCTGTGAATGGATCGGCCTCGGGGCCCGTCGATCCCTCGCGGGAGTGGCATATTGTAGGCAAGGAGGCGGCCCATGAGAACGACCTTGGCGATCGCGTCCGTCCTCGGGCTGGCCCTGCTGTTCGGGTCGGTCGCGCCGGCCGACGCCGGAGGCCCGGGCGCCCTGCGGAGCCATCGCGGCCACTTCGGAGGCCACGGGTTCCACGGCCACGGGTTCCACGGCCACGGATTCAAGGGGCACGCGTTCCACGGTCACGGCTTCCACGGTCACGGGTTCAGGGGCCACGGGTTCCACGGTCACGGCTTCCGTCACGACCAGAAGCTTTCCGGGCACGGACACTTCCACTTCGGGAAGCCGCCGGTGTGGGTGCCGGGCTTCTGGGGCTGGAACGGCTTCACCTGGGTGTGGATCCCCGGCCACTGGCGGTGACCTGATCCGGAGGGGGTCTCGAGCGCCCTCTCCGCGAAGCTCGCCGGTCTCCCTCAGCCGACCACGACCAGGGCGCGGTCGCGCAGCCTCGCGTCGATGTCCTGATGACGCCGCCGGTCGGAGCGCCGGCGGTCGCGGGCGAGGGTCGCCGTCTGCTGCCTGCGGTCGATGCCGCGGCGGCGGTCGAGGATGATCCTCACCCGGTCGTCGTCGACGAACGCCCGCGCGAGCACCGCGGCGAGCGCCGTGTGATCCCGGCTGACGATGAACAGCGCGCCGAGCTGGCGGAGCGCCGCCCGGGACTCGGCGAGCCAGCGGTGCATCCCCATCTCGCAGAACAGCTCGGTCGCCAGCGCCAGGTGCTCCTCGGCGCGCGGGCGGTTGCGCTCCCGGGCGTGCAGCCGTCCCAGCGCGAGGTGGCAGTGCGCCACGAGCGGGCGCATCTCCAGCTCGCCGGCCAGCTCCAGGGCCTGCCCGTAGCACCGCTCGGCGCGCGCGACGTCGGGCGGCCCGGCGAGCAGGGCGATGTCCCCCAGCACCCTGAGCGCCCACGCCTGGTGGCCGCGCTCCCGGTGGGCGATCGCCAGCTCGAGCGCCCGGTCGCCCGCGGCGCGGGCGCGCTCGGCCTGGCCGGCGAGCAGGAAGCCCTCGGCGAGGTTCGCCGTCCACAGCGCCAGGTACGCCCGGACCCCGAGCGCCTCGCTCTGGGTGACCGCGTCGGAGAGGAGCGCGAGCCCGGTCGCCGGCTCGCCCTTCGTCGCGAGCACCAGCCCGAGCAGCGACGACGGGATGGGCTGCCAGATGGCGAGCTGGCGCTCGCGGCACGCGGCGAGCGCGCGCTCGAGCGGCTCGGCGGCCTCCTCGAAGCGCCCCTGCCGCACGCGCGCCAGGCCGCGCAGCGTCCACGCGATCGCGCGGCTGTAGGCGTGGCCGTCGGCGCTCGCCGCCCGCTCCGAGCGCGTGGCGTAGGCGTCCGCCTCGCCGAACTCGCCGAGCTCCGCCAGCGTGAACGACAGCCAGGCCGCCGACGCCGCGTACGACACGGAGAGCCCGCCGCCCGCGGCCGCCGCCTCGAGCTGCTCCACGTTCTCGGTGAGGACGGCCTGGGCCCGCCGGTACTGGCCGAGCGTGTGGAAGAGGTGCCCCATGTAGCGGGTCGCGAGCGCCGACAGCTCGGCGTCGCCGCCCGCGCGCGCCAGCGCCAGGCAGCGCTCGCCGTACTCCATCGCGAGGTCGGGCTCGCCCTTCAGGTAGTGGTAGTTGATCAGGTAGGTGTAGACGCTCGCCAGCCGGCGGTCGTCGCCGGCGCGCTGGGCCAGCCGCTCGGCCTCGAGCGAGCGCGTCAGGACGTCGCCGAGGCGGCCGAGCTGGAGCAGCGGCGGCCGCAGCTCGAGGCGGACGTCGATCGCCTGGGCCAGCGTCGCCGGCGTCTCCGGCAGCCGCTCCACCGCCTCCAGCGCGCGCTCCAGGCACGCGACGGCCTCGGCGTTGGCCGCGCGCGAGGCGGCCGACGTCGCCGCCGCGCGGTAGGCCCGCGCCGCCCGCTCCCACTGCTCGCCGAGGAACGCGTGGTATGCCAGGCGATCCGGCGGCCCGGACCCGGCGGCGGCCATCACGTCGGCGACGCGCGCGTGCAGCGCGCGGCGGCGGTCGAGGAGCAGGCTCGCGTACGCCACGTCGTGGGTGAGCGCGTGGGTGAAGACGTGCTCCACGTCCGGCGCGAGGCCGCGCGCGTGGAGAAAGCCCGCCTCCTCCAGCCGCCGCAGCGCGCGGCGCAGCTCGCCGGCCGGCAGCTCGGCGATCGGCTCCAGCAAGCGCTCGGGCACGTCGCGTCCGATCACCGCCGCGGCCTGGAGCAGGCGCTTGTCGTCGGGCGACAGCCGGTCGATGCGCGCCGAGACGATCGCCTGCACGGTGGCCGGGATCTGCACCGACAGCGCGCGCGCCAGCCGGCGCGCGCCGCGCTCGCCGGCGATCACGCCCGTCTCGGCGAGGCTCCGCACCGATTCCTCGAGGAAGAACGGGTTGCCGCCGATCCGGTCGATCAGCAGGCGCCTGAGCGGCGCCAGCTCGGGGCCGTCCCCGAGGAGCGCCGCCAGCAGCGACTCGGCGACGTCCGGCGGCAGCGGCTCGAGCCGCATCCGCTGCACGTGCGGGGCCTCCGGCCAGCCGGGCTCGTGAGCCGGGCGATGGCTGGCGAGCAGCAGCAGGCGCGCCGACGGGGCCGCCTCGAGCAGCTCGTCCAGGAGCGCGCGGCTCTGCGAGTCGACCCACTCGAGGTTCTCCACGACGATCAGCAGCGGGCGGACGGCGCTCGCGGCCAAGAACGCCGCGCGGGCGGCGTCGAGGGTGCGCCGGCGGCGGTCGGCGGGGTCCAGCGCCGCGAACGCGTCGCCGCCGGGCAGGGCGTCGAGGAGGGCCACGAGCGGCACGGGGTCGATCGCGGCGCCGCCGCCGAGCGCCGCCACGCCGGCCTCGACCTTCTCGCGCACGGTCCCGGCGTCGTCGCGGGCGTCCACGCCGAGGAGCCCGCGGACGAGGTCCGCGATCGGCAGGTACGGCGTCGTCTTGCCGTGGGCGACCGCGACGCTCTCCAGCACCGTCCAGCCCTCGACGGCCGGCGAGTGGACCAGCTCCCAGAAGAGCCGGGACTTGCCGAGCCCCGGGTCGCCGGTGACGACGACGGCGCCGCCCCGCCCCGCGGCGGCGCGCGCCAGAGCGCTCGCGAGCCGCCCGATCTCCTCCCGGCGGCCCACGAACGGCGTCAGGCTCTCGGGGCTCGCGGCCTGCAGCCGCGACCGGGCCCGCGTCGTCCCCACGATCTCGTACGCCTCGACCGGCTCCACGACGCCCTTCACCGGCAGCGCCCCGAGCGGGCGCGCCTCCACCCAGCCGCGCGCCAGCTGGAACGTGGTCGCGGTCGCCACCACGGCGCCCGGCCTCGCCGTCTGCTCCATGCGCGCGGCCAGGTGCGTGGTCTGGCCCACGGCCGTGTAGTCCATGTGCAGGTCGTTGCCGATCGCGCGGACGACGACCTCGCCGGAGTTGAGGCCGACGCGGATGAGCAGCGGGACGTCGGCGAGGCGGCGCGTCTCGGCGGCGTACCGGGCGACGGACTGCTGCATGCGGAGGGCGGCGTAGCAGGCGCGGACGGCGTGGTCCTCGTGGGCGAGCGGGGCGCCGAAGAGCGCCATGATGCCGTCGCCGAGCACCTGGTTCACCGTGCCCTCGTAGTAGTGCACGGCCTCCATCATCCGGGTCAGCACGGGGTCGAGCAGCGCGCGCGCCTCCTCGGGGTCGCGGTCGGCGAGCAGCTCCATCGAGCCCTTGATGTCGGCGAACAGCACCGTGACCTGCTTGCGCTCGCCCTCGAGCGCGCCGCGGGAGGTGAGGATCTTCTCGGCGAGGTGCCCCGGCGTGTAGGCCCCCGGCGCGGGCCCGCCCAGGCGCGCGCCGCACCGGCTGCAGAACCGGGCGGCCGCCCGGTTCGCCGCGCCGCACGAGGCGCAGGTCGCCTCGTCGAGGCGGGCCCCGCACTCGTCGCAGAACGAGGCCCCGACCGGATTCTGGGCGGCGCAGCGCGGACACTGCATCCTGCGGAATCTAGGGAGCGGCCGGGGCGCTGTCAACCGGCGCGCGGACGCCCCGCGGCCCGCTCCCTCAGCGCGGCTTCAGCTCGATGCGGTAGCCGTCGACGTCGCGGATGTAGAGCGACGGCCCGGTGCCGTAGGCGCCCCGGCGCGTGACGACGTCCCCCTCGACCGTGACGCCGCGCCGCCGCAGCGCCTCGGCCACCTTCCCCAGGTCGTCGCAGCGGATCGACAGGCAGAAGTGGTCGAGGCCGGTCGTGGTCGCCGGCGGCTCCTCGGCGGGGAAGAGGTCGATGAGCTGCTCGCCGAAGCGGAGCTGGATCAGCGACACGCGCTCGTTGACGTGGTCCACGGTGCAGCCGAGCACGTCCACGTAGAAGCGCTGCGCCGCGGCCTGGTCGCGCACGCGGAGCACGACGTGATCGATGCCGAGCGGTGTGAACATGGCATCTACTCCTGTCTGAGGACCGGCAGCGGTTTCTGTCCGAGCACGCGGAAGGTGGCGAGGAAGCCGACGGCGAGCGCCACGGCCGAGGCCAGCGCGACGCCGAGGGCGAGCGCGGCCGGCTCCAGGGTCCACGGCACCTCGAGCACGAAGCGCAGGACCGCCCACGAGAGCAGCGACGCGAGCGCCGCGCCGCCCATTCCCGCCGCGGCGCCCAGGCACGCGTACTCCACGGCGAAGATGCGGGCGACGGCGCCCCGGGTGGCGCCCAGCGTCCTGAGGATGACGGACTCCGTGAGCCGCTGGTAGCGGCTCGCCGCCAGCGCGCCGACCATCACGACGAGCCCCGACGCGATGGCGAACAGCGCCACGACCCGGACGGCGAGCCCGATGCGGTCGAGGACGGCCACCACGCGCTCCAGCACGTCGCGCACGGGGACCGCCGTCACGTTGGGAAACGCCGCCGCCACCGCGTCCTGGACGGCCGCCTCCCGGGCGGCGGGCACGCGCGCGGTGGCGACGTAGGAGATCGGCGCGCCGTCGAGCGCGCCCGGCGACAGGATCACGAAGAAGTTCGTCGACAGGGTCTGCCAGTCCACGCGGCGGATGCTCGACACCTCGGCCGCGAGCGGCACGCCCTGCACGTCGAAGACGAGCCGGCTCCCGAGCCCGACGTCCAGGTGCTTCGCGGCGTTCTCCTCCACGGACGCCTCGGGCGCCGGGCCGGCCGGCCGGCCGTCCCACCACCGGCCGCGAGTCACGACGTTGCCGGCGGGCAGCGTCGGCGTGCTCGTGAGCACGTAGTCGCGGGTGAAGTACCACGTCGCCTCGTGGCCCTCGGCGCGCCGCCGGGCGACCGCCTCCCGCGTGACGGCCTCGCCGTCGACGGCCGACAGCCGCGCGCGGACGACGGGCGTCAGCGCCGGCGTGGCGCCCGCGGTCTCCCGCACCACCTCGAGGAAGCGGTCGTGCTGGTCCGCCTGCACGTCGACGAAGAAGAACGACGGCGCCTCCGCGCGCCGCTCGTGGTCGAGCTGCCGCGCCAGCGCCGCCTCCAGCACGGCGATGGCCACCAGGAGCATCACGCCGGCGCCGAGCGCGACGATGACGCCGGCCGCGTGGCCGCCGGGGCGCGCCAGGTTCGCGAGCCCCTGTCGCCAGGCGAGCGACGGCACGCGCGGCAGCCGCCGCACGCCGATCGCGACGAGCTTCGCGACGGCGGCCAGCAGCACGACGGCGGCGACGGCGGCGCCGAGGAAGATCCCGCCGATCTTCAACGAGCCCGCCTGCCAGAGCGTGAGCGCGACGAGGCCGGCCGTCACCGGCAGCGCCGCGATCCAGCGCCGGCGTCCCGGCCGCGCCGGAGGCTCGACCTCCTGGCGCAGCACGAGCGCGGGCGGGACGTCGCGGATGGCGAGCAGGGGCCACAGCGCGACCAGCGCGGTCGTGAGGACGCCCATCGCGATCCCGCGGGCGACGCTCAGGGCGTCGGCGCCCGCGTCGACGGCGATCGGCGCGAGGCCGGCGAGGAGCCCGGCGAGCAGCGGCTGGAGCGCGACGCCGATCCCCGCGCCGGCGAGGCTGCCCGCGAGGCCGAGGCCCATCGCCTGGACGAGGTAGGCGAGCACCAGCGTGCCGGACGGCGCGCCCAGGCACTTGAGGACCGCCAGCGTGTGCCGCCGGCGGCGGACGAACGCACGAACGCTGCTCGCCACGCCGACCGCGCCGACGAGAAGGCTCGCCAGCCCGACGAGCCCCAGGTACGTCGTCAGCTGCCGGAAGAACCGCCGCAGCGACGGCTGGGCTCCGTCCCAGGTCGCCACCCGCACGCCCGGGTCGGCCAGGTCGCGCGCCAGCGCGTCGCGCGCGGGCCGGGCGGCCACGGACGGCGGCAGGCGCACGAGCGTCCGGTGGCGGACGCGGCTGCCGACCTGGAGCAGCCCCGTCCGCTCGAGCGCCTCCGCGGCGATCAGCACCCTGGGTCCGAGCGCCAGGAGGCCGGCGCGGTCGGGCTCGCGCGCGACGACGCCGCGGATCGTCAGGCGGGCGGCGCCGACGTCGATCGCGTCGCCCACCCGGACGCCGAGGCGCCCGAGCAAGGCCTCGTCCACGAGCGCGCCGCCGCCGGCGAGCAGGTCCGCGAGCGGCGCCTGGGGCCGCGTCACCACGGCGCCGTAGAGCGGCCACGCCCCGTCCACCGCCTTCAGCTCGACCAGCGTGCTGCGGCCGTCCGGCACGCGCGCCATGCCGGCCAGCTCGCGCAGGCGCGCGAGGCGGGCGCCGCCGTCGACGAGCCCCGCCAGCCGCGCCTCCGCGGCGGCGTCCAGCGGGCGCGGCGAGCGCAGCTCGAGGTCGCCGCCGGCCAGCGTCTTGCCCTCGCGGGCGAGCGCGGCGTCGAGGCTGGCGCCGAGGCTGCCGACGCCGACGAGCGCCGCGACGCCGAGCGCGACGCACGCGACGAGGCCCGCGAGCGGGCGCCAGCCGGCGCGCGTCTCCCGCCAGGCGAGCCTCGACACGAAGCGGAGCGTCATCTACGGGAGGATGCGGCCGTCGCGCAGCGCCACCACGCGCTCGGCGGTGCGGGCGAGCGCCTCGTCGTGCGTCACCAGCACGAGCGTGCTGCCCTGGTCGCGGTTGAGCGCCAGCAGCAGCTCGATGATCTCGGCGCCCGTCGCCGAGTCGAGGTTGCCGGTGGGCTCGTCGGCGAGGAGCAGGCGCGGCCGCAGTGCCACGGCGCGCGCCAGCGCGACGCGCTGCTGCTCGCCCCCCGAGAGCTGCGCCGGGTAGTGGTGGCCGCGGGCGCCCAGCCCCACGGCGTCGAGCAGCGACGCGGCGCGCGCCAGCGCGTCGGGGTGGCCGGCTAGCTCCAGCGGCACCGCCACGTTCTCCAGCGCCGTGAGCGTCGGGATCAGGTGGTACGACTGGAAGACGAAGCCGATGCGGTCGCGGCGGAGACGCGCGAGGTCGTCCTCGGGGAGCGCGGTGATGTCGACGCCGTCGACGACGATCGAACCCTCGGTGGGCCGGTCGAGTCCCGCGATGAGCCCCAGCAGCGTCGACTTGCCGCTGCCCGATGGTCCGGTCACCGCGACGACCTGCCCGGCGGGGACGTCCAGCGTGACGTGGTCGAGGATGGTGACCGGCCGCCCGCCGCTCGCGAGCCGCATCACCACGTCGCGAACCTGAACCATCATCCGACCCATACTACACTTCTCCCATGAGCCGCCTCCCCCGGGCCGCCCTCGCGCTGGCGGCCCTGCTGGTCGCGCTCGCCGTCGCACCGCCGGCGGCGACCGCCGACCGCGTGATCGTCGCGCTCGGCGACAGCCTCACGGCCGGGCTCGGCGTGACGCCGGACGAGGCGTGGCCCGCGCTGCTCGAGGCGCAGCTCCGGCGCGAGGGCCACGACTACCGCGTCGTCAACGCCGGCGTCAGCGGAGACACCACCGCGGGCGGCCTCCGGCGCGTGGACTGGGTCATGCGCGCGCAGCCGGAGATCGTCATCGTCGCGCTCGGCGCCAACGACGGGCTGCGCGGGCAGAGCGTCGAGGCGCTGCGCGAGAACCTCGCCCGGATCGTCGAGCGGCTGCGCGCGCGGAACGTGCGCGTCCTGCTCGCCGGCATGCGGGTGCCGCCCAACTACGGCGAGAGCTACGGCCGGCGGTTCGCCGCGGTGTTCCCCGAGGTGGCTCGCCGGTCGGGGGCGACGCTCATGCCGTTCCTGCTCGAGGGCGTGGCCGCCGTCCCCGCCCTGAACCAGGGCGACGGGATCCACCCGAACGCCGAGGGCCACCGCGTCATCGCCCGCCGGATCATGGCCTACCTCGCCCCGCTCCTGGAGCCTCCGGCACCCCCGCGGGCGGCGCCGGCCTCGCCCGCGAGGCCGGGCACCTAGACACGTCGGAGGCCGGGTCGGCCGGGCAGGCTCCCGGCCGCAGGCCGGGGCCTGGTGCACGGAAGTAAATAGCCGGCCGGGGCGGTCCGTCCAACCTGGGCGAAAGGAGGATGTGCCATGCGTCGCCTCGTCGCCTGCGGCATCCTCGTCGCCCTGCTGGTCGTCACCTGGGCCCCCGCGGCTCGCGCCGGAAGCTCGACCGACATCGCCTTGGGGCTCGCCTCCTTCGCGGTCTTCAACCAGCTCGTGGGGCCGCTGCTCCGCCCCCGCCCCGCCGAGGCCGTCGTCCATCACCGCGAGGTCGTCTACGTCCAGCCGCGCCCGGTCGTCTACCACGCCCCCGCGGTCGTGTACGCGCCGCCCCCGGCGGTGGTCACGGCGCCGCCGCCGCAGACCACGGTCGTCTACCCGCACGGACGCTACGAGCTGCAGCTCCACGGTCACCAGTACGTCTGGGTGTGGATCCCGACGACGCCGCCGCCCCCGCCGCCGCCTCCCGCGGCGCTCCCGCCCGCGCCCCCGGCGCAGTAGCGAGCGGCCGGCGACGCCGGGCCCCGCGGGCGGTGGTCGGACGGGCGGCGCTCCACGACGGATCGCCGCCCGTTTGTTTGCGAGGTTCGCCGTGGCGGCCCGGTAGCATGCCGCCGTGCGCGCGCTGGCCGGGCTCGTCGTCTCGCTGACGCTCTCGGCCTGCGCCGCGCTGCCTCCGTCGTTCCCGGACGGCGCCTACTATCCGGCGCCCGGCTCGCCGGGCACGGCCTCCATCGCGAGCGCGCTGCGCCGCGCGGCGCTCGCCGCCGGCGATGACCCCGCGCGGTTCTCGTTCGCCCGCTTCGAGAGCGCCGAGGTGGCGGCGGTCAACGCCCCCGACGGCGTGTTCTACTTCTCGGACGCCCTCGCCGGCCTTCCGCCGGCCGCGGTCGACGCCCTCGTGGCCCACGCCTTCGCCCACGAGGCGCTCGGCCATGCCGACCAGCGCCGGGCGCTCTCGCTCTCGGTCTCGTTCGGCTTCACCGCGCTGGGGATCGCCGTCCCGGGGCTGGGCCTGGTGGACCTGGTCGCGAACCCGCTCATCGTCCGGGCGTTCACGCGCGAGCAGCACCTGGCCGCCGACCGGAAGGCGGTGGAGCTGCTCCAGGGGATGGGGCACGCCTCGCCGCGGCGCGTGCTCGCCACGGCGCTCCAGGTGGCGCACCGCGTGAACGGCCCCGCCCGGTGGCCGTTGCTCGCCGTGGAGCCCGGGCTCGAGCGGCGGCTGCTCGCGCTCGAGCCGCTCGAGCCGCTCGCCGACGTCGCCCGCGCCCGGCGCTGATGAATCTCGCGGAATACGTTGGACGTATGGCGAGACGTGTCGCCGTACGAAGCGCAGGGTGTGGCGAGCGCGTCGCCGGGCACCGGCTGCCCCCTCGGGCGAGCCCCCTCCGGGGGGTGGGGGGCCGCGCGAGCCCCCCGAGCGAGCGCCGGCGTCCAGGCGAGCCATCCCGGCGCGACCGGGGCACCCGCCGCCGGGCGCGGGCGCCGACCGATCTCCGCCAGCATGGTCAGCGGCGTGTCCTCGCAGGGATGATCGAGGGTCCCCGGCGCCGCCCGCCGCGGCGACGGATCACCGGGACAGCGGGCCGTAGATCCGGCGGTACTCCTCCCAGGACAGCATGACGCGCTTGACGTAGTGGCGCGTCTCGTCGAAGGGGATCTGCTCGACGAACGCCTCGACGTCGTTCGTGCGCCGCGCCTGCCACCACTGCCGCACGCGCGAGGGCCCCGCGTTGTAGGCGGCGAGTGCCAGCCGCGGCTCGTTCCACTCGCGGAGCAGTCCGGCCAGGAACGCCGTGCCGATCTCGATGTTCGCGCGCGGGTCGTCGAGCAGCTCGCCGTCGCGGAAGGGCAGCCCGCGCACCTCGGCCATCGGCTGGGCCGTCGCCGGCATCAGCTGCATGAGTCCCCGCGCCCCCGCGCGCGAGACCGCGCGCGGATGGTAGCTCGACTCCTCGCGCACGACCGCCGCCACCAGGTGGGGATCGAGCCCGGCGCGCGCCGCGGCCTCGACGATGTCGTCGCGCCACGGCAGGGGGTAGAGCATCTCCCAGAAGGCGCGCGGCAGCGCGTCGTGGCCGGACGCCGCCGCCGTGGCGAAGTGCCGCCGGAGGATCCGGAGCGCGAGATGGTAGCGCTCGTCGCGCACGTAGGCGCCGGACAGCCCGTAGAGCCGGACCGGATCGCCGACGGAGCGCATGACGACATCCTCAAGCTCCTGCACCGCGAACTCCACGAGCCCCAGGCGCCGCAGCAGCTCGACGCGCGCGAAGCCGGGATCGGCGCCGATCGCCTCCTGGGGATCGGCCGGCAGCCTGATCGCCGGCTCGCCGCCCGCGACGACGGCGGCCGCCGACGACCGCCGCGCGGCCAGGATCCCGTAGTAGCTGCGCGGCGCCTCGGCGAGCACCTTCCGGTAGAGCTCTGCGGCGGCCTGGGCGCCCGCCGTCTGCTCCCTCACCCGCCCCGCCCAGTAGAGCGCAGGCACCCGGTGCGCGCGGCCGCCCGGCAGCTCCGCCGTGCGGAGCCACGCGCGCTCGGCCCCTCTCAGGTCGCCCCTGAGGTAGGCGAGCCAGCCGAGCCGCCAGAGCGCGGCGCCGGCGACCTCCCGGTTCGGATATCGCGTGGCGACCGCGTTGTACGCCGCGGCCGCCTGGGTCTGGCGATCGAGGTCGTCGAGGATGCGGGCGCGGAGGTAGCCGGCGTCCGGCGCCTCCGGCCCACCGGCGCTCTCCACCGGGCCGAGGACGGCGATCGCCTTCTCGCGCTGCCCGGCGCGGAGCAGCATCCGCGCCTGCTCGAGCAGCAGCCGCGGCCGCCGCTCGGGGGCCACGCGGGCGGCGGCCAGCTCGAGCGCGCGGGCGGCGATCTCGTAGCGTCCCAGCCGCTGCGAGGCGTCGGCGACGACGCGCAGCGCGCGGACGAGAATGCCCGTGTCCCGCGTCTCCCTCGCGATCCGGTCGGCCTCGTCGGCCGCCGTCTTCGGGACGTTGCCGCGCAGCAGCCGCTCGGCGCGGTCGATGCGCTGGCCGATCGTGAGCTCGGGGACGCGGACGCCCTGGGCGCCGAGCGCCAGCAGCCGGTCGGCGGCCCCGTCGGCCCACGCCGTCGCCGGCGCCAGCACCTGCAGCTCGCGGTACGCGGCGGCCGCGGCGTCGAGCTGGCCGCGCGCCTCGCCGGTCATGCCGAGAAGATAGAGGGCCTGCGGCACCTCGGCCGCATCGGGGTAGCTGGCGATGAGCCGGGCGAGCGCCGCCTGCGCCCCTTCCTCGTCGCCCGCCTGCGACGCCAGCGTCGCGGCCAGGACGAGGGCGCCCGGGGCGAGCCGGCTCTCCGGGTGGCTCTCGACGACCGAGACGGCCGCGGCGCGCGCGGCGGCGACCTCGCCCAGGCGCGCCTGGGCCTCGGCGAGGAGCAGCCGCGCGTAGTCGCCGATGAGGCTTCCCTGGGCGGCCGCAGTGGCCATCTCGCGGGCGATCGGGCGGGCGTCGCCCTCCTGGTACACCTCGATGGCCCGCGCCCACACCCGCTCCGTCTGCGGCCCCGGCGTCGTTCCGGGCCCGGAGGCGGCTGCGACCGCCGGCGCCACGAGCGCCGCGCCCGCGAGGGCGACCACCGAGTCGCGGACGGCACGGCGGGTGAACAGGATGCGCTGGATCGCGGTCAGGTTGGCGAGGACCGCCAGCACCCACAGCGCGGGCTCGAGCAGGTCGAGCAGCGCCCCCGCGATCAGGCAGATCATCCGCTCCGGCCGCTCCATCATCCCCACGGTACACTCGACGCCGATCGATTCCGCCCGGGCTTTCGTGTAGCTCACCATGACGCTGCCCACGAGCCCCGCCATCGCGACGACCGCGCCCCTGGCGTGCGGCATGCCGGCGAACAGCACCACGATCCCGAGCAGCACCACCAGGTCCGAGTAGCGGTCGATGACGGAGTCGAGGAAGGCGCCGAACGGCGTCACCTGACCCGACGCCCGGGCCAGCGAGCCGTCGAAGAAGTCGAAGAGCCCGGCGAAGATCAGCAACACGCCGGCCAGGCGCGTGCGTCCGCCGACGAACGCGGCCGCCGCCAGCAGGCTGACGCCGAGGCCGGCGAGCGTGAGGTGGTTCGGCCGGAGCCTCAGCCGGAACAGCGCGTGACCCACGGGATCGGTGAAGGCGCGGACGGGACCGCGGTACCGGCTCAGCACGCGGCGCTCACAGCGGCTCGACCAGCGCCTGCTCGAGGGCCTCGCGCAGGCGGTCCATGCTCGCCGGGGTCTCGACCTTGCGCCCCGTGCCGTCGTGCACGTAGAACGTGTCGAACGCCTGGTCGATCTCGGTCGCGATGCGCGCGCTCGCGATGTCCAGGCCGAGGCGCGACAGCGTCCGCGTGATCAGGTAGAGGAGCCCGAGGCGGTCGGGACACTTCACCTCGACGACGGTGAACGCGTCGCTCAGCGAGTTGTCGATGGTGATCTTCGGCGGCGCGCCGGGCTCGCGCGCCGCGCGCCCGGTCCGGCGGCGCTCCAGCAGCGCGTCGACGCCCTGCTCGCCCGCGATGACGGCGCGGAGCGCGGCCAGCGCGCGCGCCCAGTGGGCCGGCGACGTGATGGCCTCCCCCGTCGGGTCGTTCACCTGGAAGGTGTCGATGGCGATGCCGTCGGCCCGCGTGGCGATCTGGGCCGAGATGATGTTGACGCCGTGCGCCGCGAGCGTGCCGGCGATCAGCGAGAACAGGCCGGGCAGGTCGCGCGTGACCACGACCAGGTCGGAGGAGCCCAGGTCCGGGTGGTGGAACAGCTCCGTCACCACGGCCGCCGTCTCGAGCCGGTGGAGCATCCGGAGATGCTCCGCCATGCGCTGGACGGTGGTGGTCGTGACGTAGCGGTCGGACATCATCGCGAGGTGCGCCTTCACCGCCTGGAGCGACACCTCGCCCTCGACCTCGGCCCGCAGCCGCTCCACGAGCACCGCCCGGTTCGGGCGCTCCGGGCGCCCGCCCGTGAGCCGCGCGAGCGTACGCGCGTACAGCTCGTGGAGGATGACCGCCTGCCACGGCGTGAGCACGCCGGGGCCGACGGCCCGCATGTCGGCCCACGTCAGCAGATACAGCATCCGCAGCCGGTGCGGGTCGCCCACCGTCGCCGCGAAGTCGGCGATCGTCTTGGGGTCGTCGATGTCGCGGCGCTGGGCGACGTGGGACATCGTCAGGTGATGGGCCACCAGGAACTCCACCAGCGCGGCGTCCTCCGGCGGCAGCCCGATGCGGTCGTTCAGCGCGCGCACGAGCGGGATGCCCTTGGCCACGTGGCCGTGGCCCTTCGCCTTGCCGATGTCGTGCAGGAGCATGCCGAGCATCAGCAGCTCGGGCTTGTCGACCTCGGCGAAGACCTGGGCCACGCCCTCGGACTCCGCGGACTGCCCCGGCGCCAGCGCCTCCAGGTGCTCGACGGCGAGCAGCGAGTGCCGGTCGGCCGAGAACTTGTGGTAGACGTCGTACTGCACGAGGCACGTCAGGGCGCCGAACTCCGGCAGGTAGCGGCCCAGCACGCCCAGCTCGTGCATCTCGGAGAGCGTCACCGCCACCCGCCCCCACGTCCGGCAGATGTCGAGGAAGAGCCCGCGCGCCACCGGAGAGCGGCGGACCGCGTCGCCCAGGAGGTCGAGCGACCCCTCGATGGCGCGCTCGAGCTCGAGGCTGAGCCCGCAGCCCAGCCGGTGCGCGTGCCAGAACACCTTGATGAGCCGCGTCGGATCCTCGGCGAAGACGCGGGCGTCCTGGCCGGCGAGGTGCAGCCGGCCGTCGATGAACACCAGGCCGTCGGCGAGCGCCTGCTGGCGGTCGCGCCGCGCCGCCGGGTTGCCCCGCGACAGCGTCTCCTGGCAGCGCGAGATCAGCCGCCGCGACACCCGGTGGATCAGCCGCGCGTGCAGGTAGTAGTCGCGCATGAAGCGCTCGACCGCCAGCGTGTCGCCCTCGGGCTCGTACCCGAAGCTCTTCGCCACGAGCGGCTGGAGGTCGCGGGCCAGGACGTCGTTCTTGTGGCCGCTCAGGAAGTGCAGCTCGTTGCGGACGCGCCAGAGGAACGTCAGCGCGGCGTCCGTCTGCTCCTGCTCGCGCGGCGTGATCAGTCCCTTGTCGGCCAGCTCGCGGAGCGTGCGCGCCCCGAACTTCGCCGCCGACAGCCACAGCGCGGTGTGCATGTCGCGCAGGCCGCCGGCGGACTCCTTGACGTTCGGCTCGCCGATGTACGGCGAGGCGCCGTGCTTGCGGTAGCGCTGGTCGCGCTCGGCGAGCGTCGCCTCCAGGAACTGCTCGAAGTCCTTGCGGTAGACGTTCTCCTGCAGCACCCGGCGGAAGCGGGCGAAGAGCGCGCGGTCGCCGGCGAGGAAGCGCGCCTCCTGCATCGACGTCCGGCTGGCGAGGTCGGTGCCGGCGATGGCCACGCAGTCGGGGAGCGAGCGCAGGCTGTGGCCGATGTGCAGCCCGAGGTCCCAGAGCGTGTAGAGCAGCTCCTGCGTGACGCGCTGGACGTAGGGCGACAGCTCCGCGTCGTGGACGATCATCAGGTCGATGTCCGACGAGGGGTGCAGCTCGCCGCGCCCGTAGCCGCCCAGCGCGACGACGACGAACGGCGTCGGCGTGAGGCCGGCGGTCGCGACGTCGGCCACCACCAGGCGCGTCAGCGACCGCACGAGCTCGTCGACGAAGCGCGCGTGAGCCTGGACGGAGGCCTGGCCCGACGCCCCGGAGGCGTGCATGGTCTTGAGCGATTCGAGGCCGTCCGCGAGGGCCTGGCGGAAGAAGTCGAGACGGAGGCGTCGCCGGTCGTCCCCGCGCTCGGCCTTCGCCTCGGCACGGCGGGCCCGGCGATACAGCTCGAGCGCCATGACGGGGCAGAGCGTAGCAACCGGGCCCGAACACTGTCAAATGTGCCGCGGAGTGACTACAATGCCCCGGTGCGCTCCGTCTGGCGCCCCGTCATCGACCGCCTCGCGCCCTACGACGCCGGCAAGCCGCTGGAGGCGCTGGCGCGAGAGCTGGGCGTCGACCGGCTCGTCCGGCTCTCCGCCAACGAGAACCCCGTCGGCGCGTCGCCCCGCGTGGTCGAGGCCATCGCGCGGGAGGCGTCGCGCGCGCATCTGTACCCCGACGGCGGCTCGACGCGGCTCCGCGAGGCGCTCGGCGAGCGGCTGGGCGTCGCCGCCGACCAGATCGTCGTCGGCAACGGCGCCGACGAGCTGCTGTCGCTGGTGGCGTGGGCGGCGATCGACCCCGGCGACGAGGTCGTCGTCCCCCAGCCCTCGTTCGAGCCGTACACGACCGTGGTCGAGCTGGCCGGAGGACGCGTCGTCCCGAGCCCGCTCGCCGGCTACGAGACCGACGTCGACGGCATGCGGCGGCTCGTGACGCCGCGGACGAAGGCCGTCGTCGTCTGCTCCCCGCACAACCCGGCGGGCACGATCGTGCGCCGCGGCCCGCTGCTGGCGCTGCTCGACGCGCTCGCCGCCGATCCGCCGCTCGTCGTCCTCGACGAGGCGTACCGCGACTTCTGCGACGATCCCGACTATCCCGACGGCGTCGCGCTGCTCGCGCGCTATCCGCGGCTCGTCGTCCTCCGGACCTTCTCGAAGATCGCCGGCCTCGCCGGCCTCCGGGTGGGCTATGCGATCGGGGCGCCCGAGACCATGGACCGTCTCAACCGCGTCCGCGCGCCGTACAACGTGAACCGGCTCGGCCAGGTCGCCGCCGTCGCGGCGCTCGAGGACCGCGATCACTGGGAGCGGACGCGCCGCGTCGTCCTCGAGGAGCGCGCCTTCCTGTCGCGCGAGCTGGCGCGCCGCGGCTTCACGTTCCCGCCGTCGCAGGCGAACTTCCTCCTGGTGAAGATCGCGGACGCCGCCGAGGCGCGCCAGCGCCTGCTGCGCGCCGGGCTCGTGGTCCGCGACGGCGCCCTCGTCGGCTTCCCAGGCCACCTGCGCATCTCGGTCGGGACGCGCGACGTCAACGAGCGACTGCTCGCCACGATCTGACCTCGCGGACCCTTCGCGCCCGACGCGCGGCGTCGATCGCGCGTTCTACACTTTGCGGTCGCATCCGTACATCGGGCGCCCGCGCCGACGTCAGACCTCGGGTCGCGATTGCCGCGTCATCCACGTCCCGGCCGCCCCGTCCGTGGCCCCGCCCTTGCAGCCGTCCGCCGCGTTCGTCCCAGCCGGAGCGGGAGGCGCGCATGAACCATTTCAAGGCGCTCGACGAGCTGCAGGAGCACGGAAGGCTTCGCTGGTCCGCCGGCGAGCACGGGTGGTCGGCGGATCCGCGCGAGGTCGTGCAGGCCCTCGCCCGCGAGGGCTTCCAGGAGTACAAGAGCGAGATCACGCGCAGCCGTGTCGACCGCGAGCCGACCGGCGGCGTGTGGCAGGGCCTCGACTGCCGCACGGGCGCGGTCGCCTCCGCCATCTGGGTGGTGCGCGATCAGGCCCCGCCTCTCGTCTTCATCGACGTCGACGGCGTGCCCGTGCGAGGCGACGCCGCCGCCTGACGGCCGCCGCTGGCCCGGCGCCACGGAGCGTGCTATGCCTGGCGGCGTGACGCGCCCCTACGAGGTCAGCACGGCGGATGCGCTGCTCGCGCGCACGTTCGCCGGAACGTGGCGGAGGCGCGAGACCATCGGCGCCGACGCCCGCGAGGCGCTGCGCGAGATCCTCGAGGCGTTCGTGGCGGACGGCGGCCCCGTCCCGCTGGCGTCCCTCGACGCCCGCCGGCGGGAGAGCGTCGCGCTGCTCGACGCCGAGGATCTCGTCGCGGTGACCGGCGGCGCCGTGGTGCTGGCGTACCCGTTCTCGGCGGCGCCGACCGGGTTCGCGGTGACGCTCCCCGGCGGCCGCCAGCGTCACGCCTGCTGCGCCATCGACGCCCTCGGCGTGGCGCCGCTCCTCGGCCGCCCGGCGCGCGTCCGCGCGCGCTGCCACCGGTCCGGCGCGCCGATCGACCTCGACGTCGCGCCGGCGGGCGTGCGCGGCGACCCGGGGATCATGGTGTGGGTCGGCGAGCGCCGCGACGTGCGGGAGAAGTCCTGCGCCTCGCTCTGACACACGCTCAACTTCTTCCGGTCGGAAGATGACCTCGCCGCGTGGCACGCCGGCCGCTCCGTCGCCGGCGCCGCGGCGCCGCTGGACGAGGCGTTCAGGCTGGCGGCGGCGGTGTTCGGCGAGTGGCTGGGGCGGCTGGTCGGCTGGCGCTGAGCGCGGTCACCGCCGCCTGGCCGGCTGGCGGGCGGCGGCGAGCTGCTTCTCGAGGTCGTCGATCCGCCGCGCGAGGGCGTCGCGCTCCGCGCGCAGCGCGCCGAGCTGCTGCTCGCGCAGCGCCGCGCGCTGCTCGTGCTGGGCGAGCCGCGTCTGGAGCGTCATCTCGCGCGCGTAGACCTCCTTCAGCTCGCTCTCCAGCCGGGTGATACGCTGCCTGGCGGGCAGGTAGTTGGCGAACATCACGTACAGCAGCAGGGCCAGGAGCAGGACGCTGGAGGCGACCAGCATCCAGGGGAGCTTCGCTCGCGGCGCGTCGGCCACGGCAGAGGATTCTAGCAGAGGGTCATCCGCGTCCCGTCACTTCCGCGACGGCGTCCAGCAGGACGGCGGCGCGCACCGGCTTCGCCAGCACCCGGGCCACGCCGTTCTCCTCCATGTCCGCGTCGCTGACGAGGCCGTCCCACGCGGTGACGACGACGACCGGCACCCCGGGCCGGACGCAGCGGCACCGGCGGGCGAGCTGGAGGCCATCCATCCGGGGCATCGCCAGATCGGTCACGACGACGTCGAACGCCGCGTCGGCGAACCGGCGCAGCGCCTCCTCGCCGTCGCTCGCGGTGTCGATGCGGTGGCGGCCGCGGGCGAGCATGTCGCGCAGCGCCGCCAGCATCTCGACGTCGTCGTCGACCACGAGGACCGCCACTCCGCCGCGGTCGTCCCCGCCCGCCGGCCGGCTCGCCGCCGGCGGCGGCATCGAGGCTCTGGCGCCCCGGTCGCGGAACGAGAAGCGGCCGGGCGGGAGCCCGGTCGTCCCGACCTCCGGAGCCCCGTCGAGGGTCGCCATGTCGGGGTGATCGGCACCCCGGACCCCGTTCCGGAGGCCGTGCCGGGATATCCTGCTATCATCGATCCAGGAAGCTTCCGACGAGAGGGGGCCCCGTGGAGCTACGGAACTTCTTCAGTCGGGCCGTACGGGCGAGCTTCCACGACCTCGCCCTGCACGACGAGGACGCGGCCAGCTACCTGGCCGACCTCCTGACCCGCTTCGCGCGCACCGAGAACGTCTACCCGCGCGGCGCCAGCCTGCCGCGGCTGGAGACCGTCGTCGACATGCTGCTCGACATCCAGGCGGCGTGGCAGGAGGACCCGGCGCACTTCCAGCCCGAGTACGAGATCACCGTCCGCCGGCACATCGGCGACTACACGCTGTTCATGATCGGGGTGTTCCGCGAGCGCGTGGAGCGGATGGCGAGCACGGGCTACTACATCGCCCAGGGCAAGCGCGCCTACCGGTTCGTCTCGGAGCACGCGCGGGCGCGGGCCACGGCCGGCGCGCCGCCGTTCCGGCGGCTGTCCGAGCGGTTCGAGTCCTACGCGGGGGCGCTCGACTACGCGCGGCGCGTCCACTTCCACGACGGCCCCGGGCATCCCTTCCTCAGGCTCGCCTTCGACTGACGACGTCGAGCGCGCGACGCGGGCGCTCGACGCCGTCCGCGCGCGCGGCGAGCGGCCCGGCGCCGCGGAGCTCCACCTGCTGGCGTCGCTCGGCGACGCCGTCCTGGAGCGGGCGCTCGCGGCGTTCGCCGACGCGCACGGCGCCGGCGCGCTGCCGGTCCTGACCGCGCTCGGCGCCGGCGAGCGTCGCGTGCGCCGCGCCGCCCGGCGCGCGCTCTACCGGCTGGAGCAGCGCGGGATCGCGCTTCCGGCCGCGCCGGCGCCGCCGATCGCGGCGCGCTCGGCGCCTCGTCCCGTCCGCGCCTGGGTGTCGGGCATCGATGGCTCGGGCTCGCGCGCCGCCTGGATCGTGTTCGAGGGCGACTTCGGCGGCCTCCGCCTCTGCTCGCTCATTTTGAACGACGTCGCCGGGATCGTGGAGGTCGCCGGCGGGGACGTGACGCGCAAGCGCCTCGACCACGAGATGGCCGAGCTGAGAGCCTCGCAGAAGCTGCCCTGGGTCGAGGTCGAGCCGGGCGTGGCGGTGCGCGGCGTGGTCGGGGCGCTGCGGGCGCACGAGGCCGCCGGGACGGGGCCGCCGGCGGCGTTCGATCGCTGGCGCCCGCTCTTCGCGGCGGCGCCGGCGCCGCCGCCGCTGCCGGCGCCGGCCGCCGCCGACGAGACGGTCGTGGAGCGCTCCGCCGAGCTGCTGGGGCTGCCGGACCTCGCCGGATGGTTCCTGGAGCCCGAGGACGTCCAGGCTGACGCGGTGGAGCTGCTGCAGGCGCGCGAGAGCCGCCTCGTGGTCTCCGAGGAAGCCCGGGCGGAGCGCGAGGCGGCGATCGTCGCCCGCGTGGTGGACCGGGAGCTCGGCCCGGACGCCCGCCGTCTGTGGGCGCGCCGCCTCCTGGAGATGGCCCTCGTCTTCGACGCCGAGCAACGGGGCGAGCACGCCGCGCTCGCCCGCGCCGCCGCCGCGGCGCTCCTCGACGACTCCCGCCCGCCGGGGCGCATCCCGTTCGCGCGTGCGCTGGCGACCCGCGCGCTCGAGGTCGCGGGCGAGGTCTCCCTCGGCCGCCTCGGGGCCGACGTCGCCCGGAGGCGACCGGCGCAGTCCCCGCGCGCCCGGTGATCACCGACGTTCCCGGGATCCGGGTCGGCCACGCGACCGACACGGCCGGCCTCACCGGCGTGACCGTCGTGCTCACGGACCGTCCGGCGACCTGCGGCGTCGAGCTGCGCGGCGCGGCCAGCGACGTCGTGGGCCTCGACTACCTGCGCCCGGGACACGTGGTCGCCGCCGTGAACGGTGTCGTGCTCGGCGGCGGCAGCCGCTTCGGCGAGGAGGCGGTCTACGGCGTCCTCGGCTGGCTCGAGGAGCGCGGGATCGGCTTCGCCGTCGGGCCCACCGTCGTGCCCCACGTCCCCGGCGCGTTCCTGTTCGATCTCGGCGTCGGCGATCATCGCGCGCGGCCGACGCGGGCGATGGGCCACGCCGCGGCGGCGGCCGCGCGGGGCGGGCCCGTCGCCGAGGGGAACGTCGGGGCCGGCACGGGCGCGACCGTCGGGAAGATCCACCGGCTCGCCCGCGCCATGCGGGGCGGCATCGGGTCGGCGAGCGTGCGCGTCGGCGACGCCGTCGTCGGCGCGCTGGTGGCCGTCAACGCGGTCGGCGACGTGCGCGACCCCGACACCGGGGCGCTCATCGCCGGCGCGAGGGACGCCCCCGACGGCCGCCGCCTGGTCGACACGGCGAGAGCGATCGCCGGGGGCGAGGACCTGGGCCGGTTCGGCGAGCTCACCCACACGACGATCGGGGTCGTCGCCACCGACGCCGCGCTCGACAGTGCGGGAGCCGCCCGGGTGGCGGCCCTCGCGATGCTCGGGTTCGCGCGGGCCCTCTCTCCGCCTCACACCGCCTTCGACGGCGACGCGCTGTTCGCGCTCTCCGTCGGCGACCGGCGCGTCGACCTCACCCGGCTCGGGCTCGCCGCCGCCGACGCCGTCGGCCGGGCCATCGCGCGCGGCATCCGCGCCGCCACCTCGCTGCCGGGCCTGCCCGCAGCCCGCGATCTCTGACCCGTCCGGGCCGCCGGCGCCCTCCGGGCCTCGATCCGTCGGGCGCGCCGGCAAGGCGGCGGCGGCCGGTGTCGTCGCGATCCGCTACCTGGCGACCCAGCCGACGACCCCGTAGCCGAGCACCGCGAGCGCGACCCAGAACCAGCGGCGCACGGTGGTCTGCCGGCCGGCGGGCATCGGCTCGAGGACGACGGGGTGCAGGTGGCGGGCCACGAGCGCCCCGCCGAGCGCGCCGCCCAGGTGGGCGCCGTTGTCGACGTACGGCGTCACGAACCCGCTGCCGATCGAGTAGAGCGCCCAGGCGAGCAGGACGAGCCCGATGCGGCGGTCCCGCAGCAGCAGGCGCTCGCGCTCGCGCCGGAAGAGCACGATGGCGGCGGCCTGCAGCCCGAAGATCGCCCCCGAGGCGCCGACGGACGGCGCGGGGCTCGTGAGCAGGCTGAGCACCGAGCCGGCGACCGCGCTCGCGACGTAGAGCACGACCAGCTGCCGCCGGCCGAACGCGTGCTCGCACACCATGCCCAGGATGTAGAGCGCGACGGCGTTGCCCAGGAGGTGGTCGGGGCCGCCGTGGAGCAGCGTGGCCGAGATGAGGCGCCAGTACTCGCCGGCCGCGACCGACGCGGCGTCGAGCGCGCCGGCCGCGACGATCCCGGCGGGGGAGTCGAGCGCGCCGAGCGCGACCTCGGCGGCGAAGACCACGACGAGCACGCCGATGAGCGAGAGGGTGAGCGGGGGGGCCCGGCGCATCCGCCGCTCGAAGTCCACCCGCCGCCCCAGCAGCATCTCGGGAGTGATCCGCAGCGGCTCCTCGGATGCTTCGCTCACGCGGCGAGGTCCCCTCCCCGGTCGATCCGGCGGGCCCTACAGTACCCGACGGGGGCGGCGGACGCGAGCCGGCGCGGGTCAGACCTCGACCAGCTCCGCCGGGTCTTCCCGGACGGGCCGCGCCGACGGCGCCGCCGGCGGCACGGGCACGGGCGCCGGCGGCCCGGACTGCTCGACCGTGAACCGAGCGACCATGCGGTGCAGCTCGCCGGCGTGGGCCCGCAGCGCGTCCGCCGTCGCCGAGAGCTCCTCGGTCTGCGCGGCGGTCGCCTGGATGACGCGGTCGATGTCGGACGCCGCGCGCGACAGCTCGTCGGTGCTCCGGGCCTGCTCGCGGCTCGCGTTCGCGATGTCCCGGACCAGCTCGCTGACGCGGGCGATGGCGGCGACGATCGTCCCGAGCGTCTCGCCGGAGCGGGTCACGAGCGTCGCGCCGCCCTGGATCTTCTGCTCGGCGTCCTGGATGAGCGCCCGGATCTCGCGGGCGGCGTCGGCGCTCCGCTGGGCCAGCGCCCGCACCTCGGCGGCCACCACGGCGAAGCCGCGGCCCTGCTCGCCGGCCCGCGCCGCCTCGACGGCGGCGTTCAGCGCGAGCAGGTTCGTCTGGAACGCGATCGCGTCGACGGTGCCGATGATCTCGCTCATCCGGGCGGCCGCCTCGGTCACCGTCGCCATCGCGGCCACGGCCTCGCGCGTCACCTCGCCGCCCGCGCGCGCGAGATCGGTGGCCTCCGCCGCCAGGCCGCTCGCCGTCCTCGCCGTCTCCGCGTTGCGGTGCGCCGTCGCGGAGACCTCCTCGATCGACGCCGCGGTCTGCTCCAGCGAGGCCGCCTGCCGCTGGCTGCCGGCCGAGACGGCGGCCGTGGCGGAGGCCACCTCGTCGGAGGCCTCCGTGGTCGCGCCGGCCATCCGGCGCAGCTCGCGGATGGAGTCGTGCAGGCTCCCGGCCATCGTGTTGACCGCCTCGGCGACACGCCCGAACTCGTCGCGCCTCGAGACGGGGAGGCGGGCGGTCAGGCGGCCGGCCGCCAGCGCGGCGAGGTGCTCGGCGAGGGTCGCGAGCGGGCGCGCCACGGCGCGGCCCAGCACGAGGCACGCGGCCGCGCCCACGGCCAGGGCGGCGCCGACGGCGACCGGCGTCACGCGCAGCGCCCGGCGTCCCACGTCCCCGGCCTCCTGCCGCGCGGCGAACCCGATCTGGGCGGCGTGCTCGGACAGCATCGTGAGCCGCGCCTCGATGCGCGTCGAGACGTCGTCGGCGCCCGCGGCGGCCGGCGCCGTCCCGCCGGCGGAGCGCCCGGGGAGCGCGGCCGACCACGCCGGCTTCCAGTCGCGGCAGAGGACGTCGATGTCGGCGAGCAGGCGGCGGCCCTGCTCGTCCCGCACCCGCTCCCGCAGGAGGTCCAGATCCTCGGCGAAGAACCGGTCGGCGGCAGTGACGCTGGCGACCGCCCGCTCGATCTCCTGCGGCGTCGCCGCCCGGGCCGCCTCCCTGATCGCGCGGTCGAGCGTGATGAACGACGCCCGCGCGCCCTGGGCGGCGACGCCCGTGACGAGCGCGCGGTCGTAGAGGTCGCCGGCGAGGCCGTTGAGGGCCGTCACCGTCCAGGCCCCGTGCAGCCCCTGTCCGAGCGTGGCCCCGATGACGACCGCGAACCCGAGCAGGAGCTTCGTGCGGACGAGCACGGCCGTGCGCGGGACGCCGGCCTACTGGCCGACGTGGACGAGCATCTTCATCTTCGGATGGATCGCGAAGCGGATCTCCGCCGTGCCCGGCCGCGGGAACGGCACCGCGTCGGCCTTGCCCGGGAGCTGGGAGCGGATCTCGAACTCGAGGCCCTTCGACAGCGAGTAGACGTTGTGCGGCACCGGATCGGCGTTGACGAACGTCACCGTGTCGCCGACCTTCACGCGCAGCTCCTTCTCCGAGAACGTGAAGTCCCTCTGGACCACCCGCATGTCCGCCGCTCCCGCCGGCAGCGCCAGCCCGAGCAGCCCGCAGCCCGCCATCGCTCGCACCCTCGTCAGTCGCATCGCGCTCTCTCCTCCCTGGATCGCTCCGCGTGCGCGGCCGGCCTCAGCGGGGCAGCACCGGCACCGACACCGGCGGGTCGTCGCTCGTCAGCGTCTTCATGAACTCCACGAGGTCGCGCTTCTCGTCCGGCGTGAGCCCGAGGGCCCGGACGTGGTGGGCCCGGCTCGGCCGCGTCACGCCGCCCGAGTCGTAGTAGTCGACGACCTCCGCGAGGGTCGCGAGGCTGCCGTCGTGCATGTACGGCGCCCGGCGATCGACGTTCCGCAGCGTCGGCGTCTTGAAGGCGTGGCGCATGCCCTCGAGCGGCAGCAACGCGCCGCGTCCCAGCTCCGCGGAGCGGAGCCCGATGTCGTGGAAGCCGTCGTCGGTGAAGTTCCACCCGCGGCGGCACGCCGCGCAGCGCGCCTTGGTGTTGAACACGACGAACCCGCGCTTCGCCGCCGGCGAGACGGCCGACTCGTCGCCCGCGACCCACGCGTCGAACGGCGCGCGCGCCGAGACGATCGTGCGCTCGAACGTGGCGATCGCCTTGGCGATCGTGTCGCGCGTGATGCCCTCGCCGGGGTACGCGCGCTCGAAGAGCGCGCGGTAGCCCTGCACCGCCCGCAGCTCCTCCACCAGCTCGTCGAGATCCTGGTTCATCTCGTCCCGCGAGGCGATCGGGCCCAGCGCCTGTGCCTCGAGCCCCTCGGCGCGCCCGTCCCAGAAGAGGAACGACGTCCAGGCGAGGTTCAGCACGGTGGGCGTCCGGCGGCCGAGGACCTTCATGCCGTGGCCGACGGCGCGCGGCAGGCCGTCGCCCCACGAGAGCGACGGGTTGTGGCAGCTGGCGCACGACATCGAGTTGGATCCCGACAGCCGGGGATCGAAGAAGAGCATCCGTCCCAGCGCCTCGCGCTCGGGCGTGTGGCGGTTCTCCGGCGGGAACGGAATGGCGGCGGGCCGCGCGTACTCGCGCTTGAGCTCCGCGAGGGCCGCGGCGTCGAGCGCGACCGCGCCCGGCGCGGACGGCGTGCCGGTGGCGAAGGCGGCCGCCGCGCACGCGACGACCAGCACCATGACGATGACGAGGCTCGCGGTCCTCATGGTTGTCTCCTCGGCTGGCGGGGCAGGCAAGAGGCGTACCAGATCCGAGGCGCCGGAAATCCCACGCTTGGCGGGCGCCGGCGGCGGACGGCGTCCCGATCTCCCGGGGAGAAGCTCCCGCCCGGATGCCCGGCGCGCCGGCGAGCGCCGTCAGCGCCGCTCGCCGGTGTCGAGCATGATCCCGAGCGCCAGGGCGATGCGGCGGTCGAACGCGCGCTCGGGATCGCCGGTGAGGTCGAGCACGTAGCGGTCGAGCAGCGTGAACTTCCGGTTCAGCTCGCCGAAGGGCGTGCCCGCCGCCGCGCCGGCCAGGTGCACGAGCACGAAGTTGGTGCGCAGGATCCCGAAGAACGAGCCGAGCGCGCGGCGGAGCAGCGAGAGCACGATCGAGTCCTCGATCGCCATCGCGAGCCGGCGCCCCGGCGGCATCTCGACGTACCAGCGCTTGCGGAACACGTTGTGGAGGTAGTTCTTCACGAGCCGCGCGAGCATCGTGCCGCCGGGCGTGAGGATGGTGTACGACCGCATGAAGAGCGCGATCCGCTGATCCTGGAGGATCCGGAGGACGACCTCGCCGCGCGACTCGTCGCGGTACACCGTCACGTGGCGGAGCGGCCGCGCCGACATGGAGACGACGAGGAACGTCGCGAGCGTCAGGCCCCAGCCCGCCAGGAGCACGAGCGGGCCGAGGGCGTCGTCCGAGGCGGCGACGGCGGCCGCCGTCCACATCATGACGACGAGGGCGGCCACCGCCGCCAGCACGTAGGCGAGCAGCGTCCGGACGGGGTAGGTGGGCCGCTCGACGTGGAGGATCGGCGTGCCGTCCTCGGCCCACACGTCGTAGCGGGAGGCGATCGTGAGCACGCGCTCGCGGAGGAGGAACACGTCGCGGTCGAATGCGGGGTCGAGGTCCCCGGTGAGGGGGCGCCGCGCGCCGCCGCCGGCCCGCAGCCGCCGGTTGCACACGGGGCACTCGAGGAGCCGCCCGGCGTACTCCGGCTTCAGCTCGTAGACCTCACCGCAGGGGCACGCGACGACGATGCCGCTCACGGGGCGCGGACCGCGCGACGGATCAGGCGCCGCGGCGGCGCGGACGGCGCGTCGGCGTCATACGTCGGGCCGGAGCGTGTCGCGCGCCCCGGCGAGGCGCTCGGCGAGCGCGCGCACCTCGTCGAGGCGCGCGGGGTCGTAGGCGAAGGGCGCCTCGGCCGCGTACGCGGACCAGACGTCCATGTAGTCCGGCCGGCCGAGCCCGAGGGCGAACTCCGAGATGCGGACCGGGTTGGCGAAGTCGGCCATCACGGCGACCTCGCGGTGCACGTCCGGTCGCCGGCCTTCGAGGAACGCGCGCAGCGCTGGCGGCTTCGGCCCGTGCGGCAGCCCGACCGGGTGGACGGTGACCATCCCCGGCGCGGTCGTGCCCCCGCTGCTGAAGAACTCCCCGAAGTGGAAGCCGACCGTCTCGCAGTAGTCGAGGTTCTTGTGGAAGAACGGCAGCCACATCGCCTCCTTCTCCACCGCGCGGACGGTGAAGACGCAGAGGTAGCAGCCGGGGAGCCTGAACACCGTGTGGCCCGACGGCGGCACGTGCGAGCGGTCGGCCACCAGCGGGCGCACGTCCTCGACGGCGAGCTTGTACGGCAGGTAGTCGCCCCGCCAGCCGACGACGTCGAACGGATGCGTGGGATGGACCCGGCGCGTGTAGAGGCCGTCGACCTTCGAGACGATCGCGAACCGGCCTCGCTCGTTCACGGTCTGGAGCGACCGCGGGAAACGGTAGTCGCTCTCCGAGTGGGTGAGGAAGCGGCCGGTGGTCGGCGCCTCCGCCTTCTCGGGATCCCCGGCGAACGACTCGTACATCCAGTAGTAGTGGCGGCCGGGGGCCAGCTCGAAGCGGTGCGTGATGCCCTTGGGCACGATCAGGAAGTCGCCCCTGCCGTAGCCGATCGGCCCGAACGTCGTCTCGAGCGTCCCGGCGCCCTCGTGGACGAAGAACACCATGGTCGCCGAGTGGTGCTCGAAGAAGTAATCCATCGAGACGCGCGGCGCGACGACGTTCATCGCCGCCGTCGCGTTGGCGACGAGCCGAGCCATGCCGCGGTACACGTCGGCGTCGCCGCCGTCGCCGGTCGCCACGCCGAGGGCGTGGTGGGTCCCCCCGAGCGGCCGCAGCGGCGACTCCCAGCGGGGCGCGAAGTCGGGCACCACGCGGGTCTCGCCGGGCAGCCAGTTCGTGGGCGGATAGAGGTGGTAGGTGTGGCTCACCTTGCCCGAGAAGCCGCCCCGGCCGTGCTCCTGCTCGAAGACGTGGCGAAGGAGCGGGCCCGCGTGGGGCGCGCGGGGGACGATCCCCACTTCCGGCATGCCACCGAAGTACTGGATGTCCGCCATGACCGGCTCCTCCCGGCGGGATTGTACCGCCGCCGGCCACGCCTCGCTCACTGGACTACCTTCCCAAGAAGTGGTGCACCGGGCCCTTCCGGGGGGATGTCAGGGTATGGGCAGGTGACCGATCGTCGCTCCTGGGGGCGCTGGGCGATCGCGTTCCTTGGGAAGGGGGCTGTCAGTGGGGCATCGTGCTCCGAAGAGACGTTCGGGGAGAG
>Ga0073934_10002779_pt1 | contig 34661 bp, 31 predicted proteins | sample LarsenN4metaG_FD_76834 | JGI IMG/M metagenome (GOLD analysis project Ga0073934, IMG submission 76834) | Hot spring sediment bacterial and archeal communities from British Columbia, Canada, to study Microbial Dark Matter (Phase II) - Larsen... ... | reverse complement strand
GACGGCGCCGCGCGGGGTATCGTTGCCATTGCCGACCCGGTGAAGGAAACGACGCCGGCGGCCATCGAAGGCCTGCACGCGCTCGGCTTGCGCATCATCATGCTCACAGGCGACAACCGCACGACCGCCGAGGCCGTCGCCCGCCGCCTTGGGATCGACGAGGTCGCTGCCGAGGTCCTTCCCGACCGGAAGAGCGAAATCGTCGCCAGGCTTCGCAGCGAGGGCAGGATCGTTGCAATGGCAGGCGACGGCATCAACGATGCGCCGGCACTTGCCGCGGCCGATGTCGGCATCGCAATGGGATCGGGAACCGACGTCGCGATCGAAAGCGCCGGCATCACGTTGCTGCGCGGCGACCTTACCGCAATCCTGCGCGCCCGTCGCATCAGCGAGGCGACGATGCGCAACATTCGCCAGAATCTCTTCTTTGCTTTTATCTACAACGCCGCGGGCGTACCCATCGCGGCGGGCGTCCTCTATCCCGCCTTCGGTCTCTTGCTCTCGCCGATTATTGCCGCAGCCGCGATGGCGCTCTCTTCGGTCAGCGTGATCGCCAATGCGCTGCGCCTGCGCTCAATCCGAATCTGACGGACCCGCGGTCCGCGCGGTGGACGTGCGCGGCACGCGGCGCGACCGGGCATCGGGCTTCTTTGGGCGCACGAATTTGGTGAGCGCGAAATAGAGGGGATATGGCAGGAGGTTCACGACCTTCATCGGCCAGACGACGCGCCGGGGAAAGGCTATCTCGAAACGAGCAGAATTCCTGAGTCCCACCACCACGCGGCTCGCCGCCTCGTCGTACGGGAGATAGGCGCGCCGCATCCATGCACCTGCCGATTCCGGTGGCTTGCCGAGTGGGCCCGGGATTATGACCTGAAGCCGCACGCCCTCCGTGGCCAGATCGCCTTGCATGCTCTCGGCAAGATTGATGAGTGCCGCCTTCGCTGCGCCTGTCGCGCGCATGTCCGGCAGTCCGCCATATCCGATGACGGACGACACCACCGCGATCTGCCCCAGCCCGCGCTGGCGCATTCCCGGCAGCAACGGAATAAGGGCGTTGGTCACCGACACGAAGCCCGTCGCGTGCGCATGGTCGAGCGTCTCGCGGGTCAGCGTGCCGGTTGCCATCGCCTCGTCCTCCGAGGGAAGAAGGATGGCAAGCGCGATCGGCCCTTGCTTGCTCTCGATGCGCTTCACGATCTGCGCAACAATGCCGCCCTTGGTGAGATCGCCCGGATAGGGCGCTATTTTCCCCGGACACTCGGCGCACGCGGCGACGAGTGTCTCCAGATCGACCGGGCTGCGCCCGCTGACGGCCACGGTCCAGCCCTCTTCGGCCAACGCCATGGCCAAGGCGCGGCCAAGCCCGGTGCCGGCGCTGGAAACCCAGGCGATTCCGTCCTGCGGCTTCGCCACATAACTCATGACGAAAGCCCTCCTGCTCCGCCGGTCCGCCCCCCCTGTGGGGCAGACGGCGATACTCGATGAACGCCGCACGAGTGCCCTAGGACAGAAATCCTTCCGGCGCAACGGAAATCCCGCTCGTCCGGCGCGTCGGAAAAGACTCTAGCGGATTCTGCGGCCGTTCGGTAATGAACGAGCCTTGAAGGCCGAACGCCGGAAAGTTAGCTTCGCGCACCGGGGCCGAGAACGCCTCAGTTCAATCGCGACGCGGCCTTGCCGGATGAAGATCCTCCCTTCCGTCCTCGACGCCATCGGCAACACGCCGCTCATCCGGCTCAGACGTGCATCCGAGGAAACAGGCTGCGAGATTCTCGGCAAGGCCGAGTTCATGAATCCCGGCCAGTCGGTGAAAGACCGTGCGGCGCTGTTCATTGTGCGCGATGCCGTCGTGCGTGGCGTGCTGCGGCCGGGTGGCGTCATCGTGGAAGGCACCGCAGGCAATACAGGCATCGGTCTGGCGCTCGTCGGCAACGCCATGGGCTTCCGCACGGTCATCGTCATTCCCGACACACAGAGTCAGGAGAAGAAGGACGCATTGCGAATCGCCGGTGCCGACCTGATCGAGGTTCCCGCGGTTCCCTACGCCAATCCCAACAATTATGTGAAAGTGTCGCAGCGCCTTGCGGCCGAACTCGCGGAAAAGGAGCCGAACGGCGCCGTTTGGGCCAATCAGTTCGACAACCTCGCCAATCGCCAGGCTCACATCGAAACGACCGGCCCGGAAATATGGGAGCAGACCGGCGGCCGCATCGACGCGTTTATCTGCGCGGTGGGAACAGGCGGCACGCTGGCAGGTACCGGCATGGCGCTGAAGCGAAGGAACGCCAGCATACGCGTTGGGCTGGCAGATCCGTTCGGCGCCGCGCTCTACAGCTACTACACCACAGGCGAGCTAAAGGCCGAGGGTTCTTCGATTTCCGAGGGCATCGGCCAGGGCCGCATCACCGCGAACCTCGAGGGAGCTCCGGTCGATTTCGCGTGCCGCATATCCGACGAAGAGGCGCTGCCCATCGTCTTCGACCTCCTCGAACACGAGGGTCTGTGCGTCGGAGCCTCGTCGGGAATCAACGTCGCCGGCGCGATCCGCCTCGCCCGCGAACTGGGCCCTGGCCACACCGTGGTCACCGTCCTGTGCGACTACGGAACGCGGTACCAGTCGAAATTGTTCAATCCGCAATTTCTCCGGTCGAAGGGATTGCCGACCCCGGGATGGCTTGAGCGCAAGAGCGGAATCAGGGCGCCGTTCGCAGGGGGGGATGCGTGAACCTTCTTCTTCGATGGCCCGGGCGACGGCGTCGTGGAGGCTGAAGTGACCGGGCGGCAACGCTGGTTCGTCACGACCGAATGGCTGGCCGCACGCCTCCACGATCCGTCCGTGGCGATCGTCGATGCCTCGTGGCACCTCCCGACAACCGGACGCAACGCACGCGCTGAATTCCTCGAAGCGCATATTCCGGGCGCGGTTTTCTTCGATATCGACGCGATCGCCGATACGCAGACGACGCTCCCCCACATGCTCCCGCCTCCCGAGCGCTTCGGCGAGCTCGTCGGAGCGCTGGGCATTTCGGAAAAGCACCGGATCGTCGTTTACGAAAGCGACGGAGTCTATGCAGCGCCCCGCGTATGGTGGACCTTCCGCATCATGGGAGCGCCGGAAGTGCGCATCCTGGAGGGCGGTCTGGCCCGTTGGCGGGCCGAGGGACATCCGATCGCCCGCGGAGAATCCGCCCGACCCGCCACGACGTTTCACGCGAGCTTCGACGAGCACGCAGTATCCGGCATCGATGCAGTGCGAAGGCATCTGGAGACCGGTAGCGCACAGGTCGTCGACGTACGCCCGGCGGCGCGCTTCCGCGGCGAGGCTGCCGAGCCGCGGCCGGGGGTCAAATCCGGTCACATGCCCGGAAGCATCAACCTGCCATACGCCAACCTGGTCGCGGATGGCGTCATGAAGGCCCCCGAGGAAATCGCGAAGGAGTTTCGGGCCGCCGGAGTCGATCCGGCAAAGCCCATTGTCGCGAGTTGCGGCTCCGGCGTGACCGCCGCGATTTTGACACTTGCGGCCGAAATGATCGGAGCACGGGAACTCTCGCTCTACGACGGCTCGTGGGCCGAATGGGGGAGCCGGGACGATACCCCGATTGAAACTGGCTAGGACCGGTACGGCCCGTTAAGCCTCCGTTCAGGCACGATGCGCTGAGAAGGCGGCGAGGGTTCGGTCTGCCGGAGGCGGCGACTGGACCGAACGAAATCTCGAGCTGCCGGCTTTCCGGCAGGCCACAACAGGAACGACGACATGAGAACGCTCCGAATCTTGCTGCTCGCCAGCGCCATGCTGCCGCTTGCGACGTTGGCTGCCACGGAAGCCTCTGCCCAGGCAAATGGCGGTCCCGTTCCGCAGATGTGCCGGCCCGACCGGGATGGCAACCCGCCGGTCCTGTCCCCCGCGGACCGGGTGACTTGCGCTGAGCATGCCGTTGACCGCGCCCGTCGCCAGCTTGAGCGCGTTACGCGCCAGAACGGCGACACCGCCGAAGCGGAGCAAAGGCTTGCCGATGCCGAGGCGGAGCTTGCCGCAGCACAGGAGGCGCTCGCCGCAGCCGGCGATGCGCAGGAGGGTGGCACCGCGCAGGCAGGCGGGGAACCTCAGCCGGAACAGCAGGAGCAGCAGGAAGCGACGGCGCCTCCTGAGGAGGCGCAGCCGCCGGCCGGTCCGGGCACCGGCGAGCAGGCTGCCGCTCCGCCGGAGACACCCCCGCCTCCGCAGGAAGGCTCGACCGTCGAGCTGCAGCTGCAGAAGCAGGGCGACACGGCGGCAATCGACCGCATCCGCAGACTGCGGGAAAAGATCCGCCAGGAAAGCGGGGACGACAACGCCGGGCAGCAGCAGCAGGCTCAGGGCCGGCAACAGCAACAGACGGAAGACGACGGCATTCCGCAGCCCGGCACGGTGCTGCGCCAGAGCGGCGACCGCACAATCATCCAGCTTGGCGGGCAGATCGTGATCCGTCAGGGTGCCGAGGAAGAGACCGACCGTCTTCTCTACGGTGCCCGCGACGCCGAGGTCGATCGGCTTCCCAACGGCTATTCGCGCTCCGTCATTACGCGGGAGGACGGCACCAAGATCGTCACCACCCGCGACGAGTTCGGCCAGATCGTCAAGCGCGTGCGCATCGATCGCCGCGGCCGCGAGTTCGTGATGATCGACGACCAGGGCTACCGACAGGGATTCGGTCGGAACGGCCCCGGCCGCCGGAACTATCAGTTCGAACGGGAGCTGCCGCCTTTGCAGGTTGAGATCCCGCGCGATCAATACATTGTCGAAACGCGGCGTGCTTCGCGGCGTCAGATCGAGCAGGCACTCATGGCGCCCCCGGTGGAGGAAGTCGAGCGGCTCTACTCGCTGGATGAAGTCCGCTACAGCCAGCGCCTTCGGGACAAGGTGCGCCGGATCGACATCGACACGATCACGTTCGACTTCGGCAGCGCCGCGATCAGCCCGAACCAGTTCGGCGCGCTGACAGTCCTGGGCGAAGCGCTCGCCGACTACATCTCCAACAATCCGTGGGCGACCATTCTGGTCGAGGGCCACACCGACGCGGTCGGCTCGGAATACGCGAACCTGCTGCTCTCCGATCGCAGGGCCGAGGCGGTCGCGGTGGCGCTGACGAGCTACTTCGGCATACCGCCCGAGAACCTCATCACACAGGGCTATGGCGAGCAGTTCCTGAAGATCGACACCCAGCTTCCCGAAAGGCAGAACCGACGGGTCGTTTTGAGGAACGTCACCGGACTGGTGATGGACGAGCAGTACTGACGGAAAGGGCGGCCGCTTGCACCGCGGGCGGCGCCCTTGTTCACGCCTGAAGCCGCCACAAGATAACATGGAGGCATGCAACCGGAACGAAGCACATGATTTTCCGCCAGCTTTTCGACAGCGTCTCCGGCACCTACACCTATCTCCTCGCCGGCCGCCGGGGCGGCGAGGCTCTTATCATCGACCCGGTAATCGAGAAGGTCGATCGCTACCTCAGGCTGATCGAGGAACTCGACGTCAGGCTGGTGAAGGCCGTCGACACGCACGTGCACGCCGATCACATCACCGGCATCGGCGCGTTACGCGACCGCACCAACTGCATCACCGTTATGGGCGAGATGAGCAAGGTCGACGTCGTCTCCATGCGCGTCGCCGAGGGCGACAAGCTCAAGGTGGACGGCGTGTCGCTCGACGTTCTCTACACCCCTGGCCACACCGACGACTCATACAGCTTTCTGATGGGAGATCGCGTCTTCACGGGAGACACGCTGCTCATCCGCGGCACCGGGCGCACCGATTTCCAGAACGGCGACCCGCGCGCCCAGTACGACTCGATCTTCAACAAGCTTCTGAAGCTCCCGGACGATACGCTCGTCTTCCCTGCCCACGATTACAAGGGCGACACCGTTTCCACCATCGGCGAGGAGAAGCGCTACAACCCGCGCCTTCAGGTGCGCTCCATCGACGAATACGTCGATGTGATGAACAGCCTCAACCTGCCCGACCCGAAACTGATGGACGTGGCGGTCCCGGCAAATCTCCGGCAAGGCCTGCGGCAGGAGGAGGTGGCGCGTCGCGGCTGGACCCTCTCGCCGGCCGACGCGATCCGCCTGGTCGGCCGTGACGACGTCGCTTTCGTGGACCTCCGGGAGACGCAGGAGCGCGAGAGGCAGGGCATCATCCCCGGCTCCCTCCATGTACCCTATGGCGACCTGGCGGCGAACATCGTTCCGGGCGGAATGCTGCGCCTCCTCACCGCAGACCCCGGCCGCCGTCTCCTGTTCTATTGTGCATTCGGTGAGCGCTCGGCGATGGCCGTCCAGGCGGCGCAGGCCGCCGGGATTGCCTCGGCGCGGCATCTGGAGGGCGGCATTGCCGCCTGGAGGGAAGCCAAAGGGCCCCTCGCCTGACCGCGTGGGTTGCTATCGTACCGGCGGCGCGTATTGCAGGCCGCCGTCGATCCACAGTGCGTTGAGCCCACGCGGTATCCCGAGCGGCGAGCCGGATCCGAGGTTGCGGTCGAATATCTCGGCGTAGTTCCCGACGTGCTTGATCGCGTTGTAAGCCCAGTCCTCGGACAGGCCGAGCGCTTTGCCGAACTCGCCCTCGACCCCGAGGAGCCGCCGGATATTTGCGTTCGTCGAATTGCGCATCTGATCGACGTTCGCGGACGTCACCCCGTATTCCTCGGCGTTGAGAAGCGCGAAGTGCGTCCACTTCACGATGTTGAGCCATTGCTCGTCGCCTTGGCGCACGGTCGGGCCGAGCGGTTCCTTCGATATGATCTGCGGCAGCACGATATGGTCCTGCGGATTGGCCAAAGTCAGCCGGATCGCATAGAGCGCAGTCGCGTCCGCCGAGTAGGCGGTGCACTGTTCCAGCGCATAGGCGGCGCTGGCCTCCTCCATCGTGGGCCGGCTCACCGGCGTGTACTGCATTCCGCGTGCCTGGAAATAGTCGGCCAGATTGAGTTCGGTCGTGGTTTCGCCCTGCACACAGATCGATGCCTTCGACAACTCCAGCGCCGATGTCACGCCGAGCGAGCGGCGGACCATGAACGCCTGCCCGTCATAGAAGTTGACTCCCGCGAAGGCGAGATTGAGGGAGGTATCGCGCGACATCGTCCAGGTCGTGTTCCGGACAAGCACATCGACCGCGCCCGACTGGAGCTGGCGGAACCTGTCCGATGCGGTCGTGGAAACGAATTCCACCTTGCCCGGGTCGCCGAAAATCGCCGCCGCTATCGCCCGGCAATAGTCGACATCGAATCCGCTCCAGTTTCCCGCCTCGTCCTGCAGGCCGAATCCGGGCAGCGCCGAATTGACGCCGCACCTGACCGCGCCCTCGGCCTTCACCGATTCCAGAGTGGTGGCGGAGGCCGACGCAGCGCAAACACCGACGAACGCCGCCAACGCCAGCACTTTCCTGAGCATCGTCCCAGCCTTCCCGCTGATCCGTCCAAAGAACCCGTTCGTGAGCGGATGACGAGCCGCAACCCCCGGCCCGCTCGCGGCGCGCCCGGCAACGCCGATGCGCCGATTGACCCTGCCATCACAGGCCATTATGCCCGGATGGTCAAGGCTGCGCGGCCGGCCCGTCCGGCTGCGGACACAGTCCGGTTCCTTCCCGAAGAGGCCGCATGGTCAAGTCTGACGGCGAGCGACCCGCGCGACGGCCTGCAACGCGCCTGACGCGCGCCGGGCGCGAAAAGAGCATCACGGGGCCCTTCGTCAACCCGCCCGTCGTCCATGCATCGACGGTGCTTTTCGACTCCGTCGACGACATGCTGGGCGGCCGCCAGCGATACGTCTACGGCCGGCGCGGGACTCCGACGCTGGAGGCACTCGAAACGGCGATTGCGGAGCTTGAGGGAGCCGAGGGCACGGTCCTGTGCCCATCCGGTCTGAATGCCGCAGCGACAGCCCTTCTCGCCTGCCTCGCAAGCGGCGACCACGTGCTCGTCACCGACAACGTGTACGAGCCGATCCGCCGCCTGCTCGATCGCACTCTCGCGCCGTTGGGAATCGTCGCAACCTATTTCGACCCGTCGATCGCCGGCAGCATCCGGACGCTGTTTCGGTCGAACACGCGGGCCGTCTATGTCGAATCCCCGGGATCGCTGACGTTCGAGATGCAGGACATTCCCGCCATTGCCGCCGCGGCAGCGGAACGCGACATCCTCGTGATCGCCGACAATACCTGGGCGACGCCCCTTCACTTTTCCGCGCTGAAGCACGGTGCCGACGTGTCGGTGATCTCAGCCACCAAACACATCGGCGGTCATTCGGACGTAATGCTGGGCCTCGTGTCGGCCGGCGAGCGTGCCTGGGAGGCAGTCAAACGCACACACAGCGATCTCGGCCTCTGTGCCGGACCGGACGACATATACATGACGCTGCGCGGCCTGCGTACGCTCGCGGTCAGGCTCGAACGCAGCGCCGCCTCCGGCGAAAGAATCGCGCGCTGGTTGGCCGGCCGCCGCGAGGTCGCACGCGTACTTTTTCCTGTCCTGGAAACAGACCCCGGCCATACCCTCTGGCGCCGCGATATGACCGGCGCCTGCGGGCTGTTTGGCGTCGTGTTTGCCGGATGGTCGGAAAAACGCGCGAAGGCCTTTATCGATGCACTCACGCTTTTCGGAATCGGCGCTTCGTGGGGCGGCTTCGAGAGCCTGGCGATTCTCGCGCGGCCGGAGAAGATCCGGACGGCCGTCCCCTGGCGGGCGGAGGGACCGCTCGTTCGCCTCTACATCGGCCTCGAGGACCCGGACGATCTGATCGCCGATCTCGACAATGCATTCGCCCGAACGGCAAACATGGAATGAACGTTCAGCCGGGCGGCCCGGCCGTGTAGAGAATTAGCGTCACGAAGCGGCCGCGCGGAACCGCGTAGCCTTCCACCCGCCCGCGCTCGCGCACGGCAAGACCGATATCCTCCGCACGCGAAAGAAACGCCTCGTTGACGCCGGCGTCCACGATTGCAACCCTGCACCCGTTTCCGGCGAGGAAATCGGCAGCCCCATTCCCGGCGCCCAGCACTGTCCCGTCGCCGGCAAGGAACCTCAGGCTGGGTTCGGTGTACCCTGCCCCCGCCAGCTCGGGGTCAGGACATCCCGCAACGGTGCTGGCCAGCGCGACGGCGCGACGGCTCACATCGAGCGCCGGCGAGCCCGGCAGCATCCATCCGAAGACCCCGAAATAGAGCACAACCGCCGCAATCAGACTGGTGACGAATGCACATGCGGCGTTGCCGGAAAGGAGCTGGCGCCAGCCGAAATAACCGATCCCGGCGGCCACGACGAGAATCAGGAGTCCGAGCCAGGGAATCGTTCTGTCGATGAGGAACAGAAGCACGGGCAGCAGCACCAGCAGGATGACCGGAACGCCGATGGGCCCCGCCGCTATGATGCGCCGCAACCGGCCCCGAAGATCGATTGCGCCCTCGTCGATCGCAAGACCGGCAAGAAGCGCGAGCGCCGGATAGGCGGGAAGGATCGTGTCCGGGAACTTGACGTTCGCCGCCTCGCACAGCAGCCAGAACGGCACGGCCCACGCCAACGCGAATCGAACCGCCGGCCGGCCGAGTTCGTCGAGGAAGCGGCTCGCGCCGAGCCCAACGAAGGCGGCGGCCGGCCAGAAGGTCGCGAAGAACAGGATCAGGTAGAACCCGGGCGGCAGATTGAAGTCGTCCGGACTCTGGAAGAAGCTCGCGATCGCGTCCCAGCCGAAGAATCCGACAAGAAACGGGCGCCCGGTTCCGACGACCTGCGTCGTCGCCAGCCACGGCAGAACGAGTATCAGGAGCCACACGATTCCCGCCACAGGCGCGAGCCGTCTGAGCCAACTGATGGATCGGTCTGCAACACAGAGCGCGACGGCGGTGAGAGCGACGATCAGTGCGCCGAGAAGACCCTCGACCGCCATGGACGCAGCGAGGGCGGTCCAGAAAAGACCGATGTGAAGCCAGTCGCGCGTGCCGGGTTTCTCCGCAAGCCAGAGCCGCGCCAGCGCACCCTGTGCAAGGATCAGAGCCGGCAGGAAGATCGCGTCCGGGCGTGCAACCCGCGACTCTCCCGCCACCGCTAGACACGCCGCCATCGCCAGACCGGCCAGGAGCGCCGCGCGCGGCCGGCCGAACAGAAGCGCAGTCCACCAGGTGAGCAACGCTGCGGCAACGCCGGCAAACAGCGACGGAATACGATAGATCCAGATCGGAGTATCGGCGCCGGCCCCGAACATCCGCAGCGTACCCGCCTGTACCCAGTAGATGGCGGGTCCGCGCGCCACCGCCGCGCCCGCCGGTGCAGGAATCGACAGCATGTTGCCGGCCTCCAGCATCTGCCGGCTCGCAACCGCCATGGTCGGCTCGTCGCGATCGACCGGCGGGATCGACGCAAACCCAGGCAAGAGACAAAGCAAGGCCAAAGCCGCGATCGCCACGGCGCTCCGCAGCCGCGATGCGGCCAGATACGCGAGGATCTCCTCGACGAAAGCGGCGTAGCGGCCGCCTCGTCCGGTCGATCCGGCCGCGATCGGTGTTGTTCGTTCGCCTGGCAACGCCCGCTTCCCCGCTGCGCAATCGACGATAACAGGAAAGGTGCGGCAGAAAAGCCGACCGCTCGCCCCGCCCGCCGTTCGTTAACCGGGCCGGCAGCCGCCTCTCGAGCTACAGCGCATAGGCCGCCAGCACCCCGGCGATAACGATATAGGTGAGATGGTGCAGCAGCTGGTCCGCGCCGAAAATGAACCAGTAGATCGCGGTGCCGCGCTCCACCTTGAGCCGCTTGTTGAGCTGCTCCTTCGTCCAGTCGACGTGATAGTGGACGACGAACTCTGCGATCACGATCGCCGCCCCGACCGCGAAAGAGGGTGTGATTACGAGGAAGGCCGGCAACGTCCCGAGCGCCTGGAATCCGGCATGGATGATACCGCCCGGATGCCCATAGATGCCCTTGTTCTTGTACTGGTAGCTCGACTGGAGCGTGTAGTCGATGATGAAGTGCTTTATCTCGAGCACGGCCAGCGCAACGAGGACCAGGACTATCTCGGAACTCACCAGTGCCCCCGTCGCTCTGTGCCCTGCTGCCGAACCGGCTTCCGCTCCCGCCCAAAGATAGGCCCCTGCCGGACAATTCCAATAACACCCATGCATGATCCTTCACACACAGGCAGGTGGCAAGCCGACAACCTCTACTCGTACCGGCCCGCGCTTATGATTTGGTGAACGCGGTCGGCACCGGACGCCACGTCGAGGCAGGGAGGGTCAATGCGCCGCGCCGCGCCGTTTTCGCGCTATGCTGAAGAAGATCGCCGCGGCCAGCGTTATGAGACCCAGCAGCACATAACGGACGTAGGTGTCCTGGTTTACGAAGGCTGAAGCGCTGCTCAGCGATTGCAGCAGGGCAGCCCCCATGAGAGTGCATATGACCGAGCCGCGACCGCCCGCGACACTGGCCCCGCCTAGCACAACCGCGGTGATGCTCATGAGCGTGTAGTCGCCGCCCGCCGCCGGCGAGCCGATTCCGACCTGCCCCGCGAGCATCAGTCCGCCAATCCCGGTAAGAAAGCCCGACAAACCGAATGCCAGAAGAAGATGGCGGCTGCGATTGATTCCGAGCCTGTCCACGGCAAGCGGATTCGACCCGACTGCGCGCAGGCGGCGGCCGAGTGGATAGCGATAGAGTATCCACTCGAACGCGAGGACCATTGCCACCGCAAGCAGGATCGCAAGCGGAACGCCCGCCACCGGGAAAAGCAGGACGTCTGAAATACCGTCGCTGATCGCACCGGCCGTCCGCGTTCTCAGCGCAAACGACACACCCTGCAATCCGACGAACGAGGCCAGCGTCACTATGATCGCCGGAATCCGCATTTCCGTCGTCAGCCAGCCCTGGAAAAGGCCGTAGCCGGTGGTGAGCATCAGGATCAGCAGCACATTGCCGGCAACATCGATCGGCGCCGCATCTGCCGGTGTCAGAAACGAGCAGAACACGACCACGAGACCCGCGAGCGCACCGACCGACAGGTCGATTGCACCGACGAGAATCGTCACCAGTTGCGCCGTCGAAATGAAAATGACGATCGCGAGAAAGGTGAGCATCGTCGATATGTTGAACCCGGAGAGAAAGAACGGGTTCATCGATTGCGTCACCCCAAGGATGATCGCCGTCAGCGTCGCCAGAATGACGACCGGAAAATGGTCGCTCGCGAGAACGCGCCGCAACCGGTCGTCCGCTTGAACCTTCGTCGCTCTCTGCGAGCGCGAAACCGTGGCAGTGAGATTGGCCTCCGTTATTGCTGCGTCGGTCACTTCCGCGCCGGTCAGCTCCTTGACGATCTGCCCCCGCGCGAAGATCAGCACGCGGTCGCACAGCCCTTCCAGCTCGATACCGTCGGACGAGCAGACGACGACGGCGAGACCCTGGTCGGCCGACGTCCGCAGCCGCTGGTAGATCTCCGCCCGGGCGCCGACATCGACGCCCTTTGTAGGCTCGTCGACCAGAAGCACTGTTGGCTCGGCCGCCATTTCGCGACCGATCAGCACCTTCTGCTGGTTGCCGCCGGAGAGGTCGGACACCGACGTCTCGATCGACGCCGTGCGGATTCGCAGGCGATCGACCATGCTGTCGCCGATGCCCTTTTCCGCCCGGCGGTCGATCAGACCGCCCCGCGCGATCTTTTCTATCGACCCGATGCCCAGATTCTCGCGGACCGACAGTGTCAGGAACAGACCCTCGGCATGCCGGTCGTCCGGAACGAAGCCAATGCCCGACCCCCGGGACGCCGTAGCCGTGCGCGCATGGACGACACGCCCCTGAACCGACAGCGTCCCCTCCGTGCGCTCATGCATTCCCGCGATGGCACGAAGAAATTCCCGCTGCCCTTCGCCCTCGATGCCGGCCAGACCGACAATCTCGCCCGCGCGGGCGACGAAATTGACGTGGCTGAATCCCGGCCCGCTGAAGTTGCGCGCCTCGAGCAAGGGTTCGCCGATCCTCCTCGACTTCTCCGGAAAAGCCTGCCCGATCGGGCGGCCCGCGATCAGCGTAATGATCTCGTTGTGGGTGATACGGTCGGCCGGCCGGCTCTCGATGATCTCGCCGTCGCGCATCACCGAAATCCGGTCGGCCAGCTCCGTCACTTCCGGCAACCGGTGAGAGACATAGACGACCGCGACTCCCTCCGCCCGCATCTTGCGGATGAGTTCGAACAGCCGCTGGATTTCAGAGCGTTGGAAGGGCTCCGTCGGCTCGTCGAAAAAGACAACCTTCGGCCGCGTTGCCAGCGCACGAGCGATCTCGACGAGATGCAACTGCGCGAGCGACAGCTCCGCGACGCGCCGGTCGATCGGCACGGGAAGCTCTTCGGTCGACACCATGGCAATCAGTCGCGCCGCCTCCCTGAGGCCTTCCGGTCCGTCAAGGGTCGGCGATGCGAGCTGCAGGTTCTCCAGCACGGAGAGATCGGGCGCGAGGGCCGGGTGCTGAAACGTCACCGACACCCCTGACAGCCGCAGCACATCCGCCCGTGGCTCGGCGATCTGTCGCCCGTCATATTCGATGGTTCCCGCGTCGGCACCCAGCACGCCGGCGGCAATCGCAATCAGCGTTGACTTGCCGGCACCGTTCTCGCCGACGATCGCGTGAACCTCGCCGGGGAGGATGGTCAGATCGACGCCGTTCAGCGCCCGCACGGCACCGAAAGACTTGTGGATGCCGCGCAGCACCATGATCGGTGGCGCGCCCGCCTCAACTGAACTCTCGCGGTCAGCCATTCTGTTCATCGTGCAGGAACGACGCTGCGCCAGCGCCGAATCAGGTCAGGCACCACGAAGCTGGCGATAATGATGACGGCCTGCACGATGTTCCTGTGCGCGGTGCCGAAGCCGAGCGACAGCACGAACTGTCCCAGATAGCTCAGGAACAGCGCGCCGACCACGGTGGCGACCACGCTGCCGCGCATGCCGCCTCCGATCGAGTTGCCGCCGAGAACCACCGCCGCGACGCTCGCAAGCAGGTACGGCAAGCCGCTATAGACGCTGGGCGTCACTACCGTGCTTGCCAGCAATATGCCGGCCGCGGCGTAGCACAGCCCGGCGATTGAATAGGTTGCCACGCGATAGAGCTCGAGCCGGATGCCGACAGCGGTCGCCGCCCGAGGATTGACACTGCTGGCGATGAACCGGCGGCCGACTGCCGTGCGCGTCAGAATGAAAGCGGCGACGGCTGTGATGGCAATCATCACCAGCACAGTCATCGGAATCCCGAAAACCCGGGTGAGGCCGAAGGAATTCAGCGCGGACGGAACCTGCTGGGCAAACCCCTTGGTCACATACTCGGTGAGGCCGAGCATCAGGGAGTTCATGCCGATGGTGGTGACGAGAGCCGGAACCCCCACATACGTCACGAGCAGCCCGTTCACGCCTCCCACTACCAGGCCCATCACCAATGCAAGGACCACGTAGACCAGCGTCACCCCGAGCCCGGCGCCGGACCCAACCAGCGCACTGACCATCGCCGCCGAGAAGGAAATGATGCCGGCGACCGAAAGGTCGAGCCCACGCTGCTGAATGACCAAGTGCTGGCCGATGGCCGCGACCGCAAGCACGGCGAAGAACGGTGCAAGGCTTCGGATCGCCCCGGGAGACACAGTCGACGGCGACAGGAGGCCGCCCACGATCAGCAGAATGGCAGTGGCAAGCACCGCTTTCGCAACTTGCGAAAGCGGCGCTCCACGTGTCGTTATTCCGGGGATTTGCAGGCGGGGACCGGGCCGTTCGCGGTCAGAATCGGTCATTCGGTCCCCGCCCTGGAGAAAACCCACCCCATGCCGGTGTGGGTATCGGCTAGTTTGCGCCGAGCACTTCCTTCTGCGCTTCCCCGCTCACCATCGCCGACGGAATCGCCGTGGCGGGCAGGCTCTTGTCGCACTTCACCGCGAGCTTCGGATCGTCCGACGTGCTGTCCTCGGAGAAGGGCAGGTTGATCAGGCTCGGCTCGGTGTTGTCCATGCCGTTGGCAGCCGCCACGCCCTTCCGCAGAGCCAGACGGACGAGCCAGGTGTGTGCGCTCGCCGTGGCCAGCTTGAAGGTCGGATTGTCCTTGTGATGGTCCTGCCAGAGGCAGCTCAGATCGTTGAGATCCTGCCCCGCGAACACCGGGATCGGCTTGCCGGCCGCCAGGAAGGCACGGATCGGGCCCGTCGTCTCAGCCATGACGGCGTCGATCTGCGGATACTTCGCAATCGCGTCAGCCATGACCTGCTGGGCAAATGCAGGATCCCAGTTGGTGGTCACCGGACCCTCGAGCACCTTGATGTCCGGATACTTCGCGAAGACTTCCTTCCAGCCGACCGCCTGAGACGCGGTCATCGGATTGCCTTCGGTGCCGCCATGCACGATCACATTGCCCTTGCCGCCGAGCGTCTTGGCGACCCATTCGGCCAGCATCTTGCCGAGACCGATCTGCGTCTCGGTCACGCGCACCAGATAGTCCTCTCCCATCTTGCCGAAGGGGTGGTCGCCGGTCGTGAACGGAATGACTGCGATGCCGGCGTCGTGCGCCTGCTTCAGCGCCTTCAGAACTGCCTCGCCGGTGTCGGCGAATACGACGATGACGTCGAACTTCTGGGCGATCAGACCCTGAATGTCGGCAATCTGTTTCTCAGCCGACGGCCAGCCGTCGCTGCCCTTGCCGTCCGTGTACCGGATCTCGGTGATGTTCGGGCATTTCTTGGCCTCTTCCTCGAACTCCCGGCGCGTGATCTGCCGCCAGTAGTTGGCGCCCCATCCGTCGGAGTAGGCAACCTTGAGCGGCTTGGTACCGCAGTACTTGCTGATGTCCTCCATATCCTCGATGCCGCCGACCTTGTTCGGCGCCATATCGAGGCCGGCGAATTTGTCCGACGCGAACGACGCGGACGACATGATGCCGGCCGCGAAGGCCAGCGCACCGGCGCCGACGATCGCTTTCGTAATCGATGACATTGCCTGTTTCCTCCCTCGTCTGTATGTGCTTAGTACAGTTGCGATTGTTCAGTGTGCCTAAAGTGTTTAGTCTGCCTTATGGTCTAGTGTAGGGTGAGGGTTGCTGTCAATGCGTCGCTCGCCCCACGACCCGTGCTCAGGGCGCTGATTCAGCGGTCGGAAGCGGTTGGGGAGGACGCCAGTCCAGCCAGTATCGGAAGCCGGTTTGCGCATGCATCTGCCGGCGTCGAACACACACATTTGTGAAGTCCAGGAGGAGAGGTTTCGAGAATGCAACGCAGCACAGACCGTATTCTGACCACGCACGCCGGCAGCCTGCCGCGCGGCGAGCCGCTGGGCTCGATGCTGCTCGCCCACGAGAAAGGCGAGAAGCTCGACGAGGCGGCGTTCAAGAAGGCAATCGAGACGCGGGTTGCGCACGTCCTGAAGAAGCAAGCCGAGGTCGGAATCGACATCGCCAACGACGGTGAGCAGGGCCGCGTCGGGTTTCAGACATACATTCCCCTGCGCATGAAAGGCTTCGGCGGCGCATCCAAGCGTCCGTATGGCAAGGAATTCGTCCGGTTCGGGGAATTCACCAAGCGGATGATGCAGCGCATTCCCAACACCAGCAAGGTGTTCGACGCGCCGCAGGCCATCTCCGAGTTGAAGTACGAGGACACGAAGGCCATCGACGAGGAGATCGCCCTCTACAAGCGGCTGATCGCCGGAATGAAGAATCAGTTCACCGAATTCTTCATGAATGCGCCGTCGCCGGGAATTGTCGCGACGACAATGCTCAACGCGCACTACAAAACGCATCAGGACTATCTCGATGCGATCGCGCGGGAGATCAAGGTCGAGTACAAGAAGGTCGTCGACTCCGGCTTCGTCCTGCAGATCGACGCACCCGACATGGCGATGGAACGGGTGCTACTCTACCAGGACCTGTCGGACGCCGAGTTTGTGAAGACCGTCGAGCAGCATGTTGCAGCCCTGAACAAGGCGCTGGAGGGACTGCCGCCGGATCGTGTCCGTTTGCACGTCTGCTGGGGCAACTGGGAAGGTCCCCACAACTACGACATCGCCATGGAGCCGCTCCTCTCGGCGCTCTACCAGGCGAAGGTCGGTGCCCTCGGCCTCGAGTTCGCCAATCCGCGGCGTCAGCACGAATTCCGTGCGCTAGCGAAGAAGAAGCTGCCGGACAACATGATCCTGCTCGCCGGCGTGGTCGACCCGAAGACCAACTTCATCGAACACCCCGAAGTCGTTGCCCAGCGGATCGAGAACGTCGTCTCGGCCGTGGGCGATCGCGAACGTGTGATTGCCTGCGTCGACTGCGGTTTCGGGACCTTCGTCAACTGGGAGTGGGTGACCGAGGATATCGTCTGGGAGAAGCTCCGGAGCCTCTCCGAAGGCGCCGCCATCGCTTCGTCCCGTCTCTGGGGCAAGAAGGTCGCCTAGCGCAAGATCTCCGCCGTCCCGAACTTCCGCCGCCTGCCGGCCCGACCATCGGGCCGGCACCTTCCACACCAGGGATTTCGGGAGAACTTCGATCAGGCGGATCTGGACCGCGTATCGCCTTCACGGTTGAGGATCACCCAGATCGCGGTCGCCGGCTTGTTGCCGATCGTCCAGAGCCGGTGGGGCTGCTGGGCGTCGAACGCAATCGAATCGCCAGGTCCGAGCTCGTGCTCCTCGAAGCCGAGCTGGATGCCAAGCCGGCCGGACAGCACGCACGCATATTCCTTGCCGCCGTGCCGCACCAGCGAGTCCGTCGGACAGGATTCGCCGCCGACCGGGTAGGTCACGTGCAGGAACTCCACCTTGTCGTTGGGCTGCGGGGTGAGGAGCTCCCAGGTGACACCGCCGGCAAGCTGAACCTTGCGGCGTGTTTCCTTCCGCTGCACAACCCCGCCGGGAGCGCCGTTAGGCTCCGTCGCCCGTCCCATGTGCCCACGGTCGGTATCGCTGAAGAAGTCGCCCACTGACAGACCCAGCTCGTTGGCCACGCGGTAGAGCGTTTCCACCGAGGGAGTGACCTTCCCATGCTCCGCCTGCGATATCAGGCTGGGCGAAACCTCGATTCTGCGTGCAAGCTCGCGCACGCTCATTGCGGCCGTCTCCCGGAAAGTCCTGAGCCGGGCCCCAAGTCCATTGACCATATCGGACGACTCCGCTCTGCGCGTGGACCGGATTCTTGCCTTCATCGCTGGACTCCAACCCCACAATGGGCAACGCCCCACTCGTACAGTCTGGCCGAACAAAGCTCAAGCGGAGATAATCGGACTCCGGGCGCCGCTGCAGCATTCCGACCGTGTTGCATTCCGGCAAGGGATCGTGGATCAAGCGGGACAAGGCCCCTTTTTCACCACCCGGAGGCGGCCGCTGCGCTGCATGGCGGCTGAACTCCCTCGTCGAACGAAAGCACTGTCATGACTGGAACGAGCGTCATTGTCGGCGGTACCGCCGGGATTGGACTGGAGATTGCCCGCCAGCTCGCCGCACGCGGCGACCGGGTCATAATCACCGGACGCGACCGCGAACGCGCCCGGTCGGTGGCCGCGACGCTCGGCAACAAGGCCGAAGGTCTCGCCGTCGATATTTCGAAGCCTCTGGAGATTGCCCCCGCACTGTCCGGCATCGAAGGCGTCCGCAACCTCGTCATCGGCGCGATCGAACGCGACACGAACACGGCGAAGGAATACAACGTCGAACGCGCCATGAAGCTCGTGACGCTCAAGCTGGTCGGCTATGTCGAGGTGATCCACGCGCTTGTCCCGAAGTTCACGCCCGACGCCGCGATCGTTCTCTTCGGCGGCGTCGCGAAGGATCGCCCCTACCCGGGCTCGACGACCGTCTCGTCGGTCAACGGCGCCGTCACTGCAATGGCCCGCACCCTCGCCGTCGAACTTGCGCCGATCCGCGTCAACGCAATTCATCCGGGCATCATCGGCGACAGTCCGTTCTGGGCCGACAAGAAGGAAGCACAGGATCGTATTGTCGCGCGCACGCCGATCAAGCGGCTCGTCACAATGGCCGAGATCGCCCACGCGGCGCTCTTCCTCCTCGACAACGGCGGCATCAACGGCACGGACCTGACCGTCGATGGCGGCTGGCTCCTGCAATAGGGCGCTCAGCCGCCGCGACGGGAGAGTTTGTCGGCCAGATAGTCCCAGTCGCGATTGAAACGGTAGGAGTGCCGCGCCGGCGGTTGGGGCGACTGGGTCTCCAGCCAGCGAACGGTCGTGTCGGTGCGATTGTAGAAGGCGTGGATGCAGCCGACGCCGGTCCAGAGCGCGTCGCCCGGCTTCAGCACGTAGGTCTGGTCGTCCGCAACGGCCTCCACTTCGCCATCGAGAACATAGTAGCTCTCCTCCAGCGGATGATCGTGCGGATGCGCCACGCCTCCGGGCTGGTACTCCACCATGAACATCGTGCCCAGCGCCGCACCTTGGCGCTGGTCCACGAGCATCTTGACCGCGATCCCGCTGTAAACGAGAAGCGCGGTTGCCATGCTCCCGGACACGGTCGGCGCGTTCACGCGCGATCCTACCGTCAGCTTGTTCACGGTGATGTCGTCGTCCGTCATCCGGAAGAAATGACGCGAGCGCGGATCCCGGATGTCGAACGCATCCTCCGTAACCGGAGGCGCCGGATCGAGGAAGAAGGTATCGGGGTTCTTTCCTCCTGTCCGCGGAATCGGTGTCAGCATGTCGATCCAGCGCACACCCCTGCCCGCTGGCGCCCGCCAGCCATGAGCCACGCCGACAGGGACCACCCCGCAGGCTCCTGGAACCAGCTCATGGGCGCGGCCGTCGAAGACGATCGTCGGATTGCCCTCGACCACGTAGAAGAATTCCTCGAAAGAGTGGAGGTGAGCATCGACCGAGCCGCCCGGCTCCAGCACACAGAGCCCGAGTGCGGTGTGAATGGCCCCGGATGAACCGTCGACGAGGCTGGCCCGCAGGAATCCGGCACTGTGCCCGCCATATTCCGGCTTTGGCACGGCATCCCGCGCCCGCAGAACGTGGTGCAAATACTCCCCCTTCGGTTTGGCGGATCGTGCGGGAAAAACTAGGCTGCGCCGTCGTTCAGTGTCAATGCACGCGGTTGGACGTGCGCGATCGCGCCGCGCTCTGCCTGCCCCACAGCCGCCGCGATGCGATGTCGGCCCCCTCGCGCAACGACCGCAGCTTGAGCCAGACGACCGGCTCCACGACCCACTCGCGCCGCGTGAAGGTGCCGAAGCCGCAATCCGTCCCGGCGATCACGCGCTCGCGGTCGCCCACGGCATCGACCGCATCCTCGATCCGCCGCGCAACGACCTCGGGATGTTCGACGAAATTGGAGGTCGACTCGATAACGCCCGGAATGAGGATCATGTCGTCGGGAAGCGGGTGTTGCTTGAATGCGGCGTATTCGTGCGCGTGGCGCGGGTTTGCGAACTCGATCGAGAGCGCGCCGACCTTCGCCTGGTACAGAACGGGCAGGATCCTGGCGAGGGCAATATCGTGTATGTGCGGCCCCTCCCAGTTGCCGTAGCACACATGGAGCCGCACGCGCTCGCGCGGGATTCCCTCGATGCCCTGGTTGATCGCGGCCACGTGCCGCTCGCAATGGCGAACGAACTGGTCGTCGTCGTCGTCGCGGTAAAACATGGTGCGATCCATCGCAAGATCGGGCGCGTCGATCTGCAGAATCACGCCCGCGTCGTGAATCGCCCGATACTCCTTGCACATCTCCCGCGCGATGGCATCGAGGTAGGCGTCATGGCTGGGGTAGTAGGCATTGTACATCGTCGTGGAGACGATCCCGGGAGACGCCGCCGTCATGAAAAGCTCCCGAAACGCGTTCGTCTCGGCGGCGATGTCCTTGAGCCTTTTCAGCTCGCGCGCGACCGGCTCCGTATCGACGTACCGGATCTCCGCCTGCGCCTCCGGCGCATTCTGCTGCTTGCTCACCGACGGAAAGCGTCGCTTCAGGGTCTCCACAAGCTCCGGAAATTCCTCGAACTCGCGCCCGCGCCGGCGTTTCGACTCGCCGCCGAATCCGGTCATGCGCTGGGGCACATAGGTCTGGAACCCGACCCGCTGCTGCTCGCCGTCATTGCCGATGTCGATACCCGCCGCCCTCTGCCGTTCGACGACATGCCGGACCGCGCGATCCATTTCCACGTCGAGCAGCTTCGCGTCGATCGTCTCCCCCGCCTCGCGCCGCACCAGAAGATCGCTGAGCGTCTCGTTGCGCGGCAGGCTGCCGACATGAGTGGTGAGAATCCGGTCGCTGCTGTGGATCATGCTCGGGCTGCGCTGCTCGTGTTTCCTGCTGGTGACCCCGGGAGGACTCGAACCCCCGACCAACAGCTTAGAAGGCTGCTGCTCTGTCCAGCTGAGCTACGGGGCCTTTCTTTCACACTCAATGCGTCCACGGCACCGGACGGCCGGCGCGGAAATTGTCGGAGTAGGATACGCGTTTCGGCGTCGGCTCGTGCGGCTCGAAGAGCTGGTACGGAATTCCGTTTCGCTCGCAATATGCAACCGCCTGCTCCTCGGTGTCGAAGAAGAGCTTGATCTGCCGCTTCATGTCGGCCGATGAGGTGTAGCCCATCAACGGCTCGATCGAACGCGGAATCTCGGGCTCGTAGACGAGCATCCACTTGCCGGTCTTCGCCTTCCCGGACTGCATTGCCGTGCGCGACGGCTTGTAGATACGTGCAAGCATCGATCTTTCCATGCCCGCCGGATTGGTCGGGGCGGCAGGATTTGAACCTGCGACCCTGTGCTCCCAAAGCACATGCGCTACCAGGCTGCGCTACGCCCCGAACGGCGGATTTCCTAGGCTTGTTGCCGATTTAGGTGGGTGGGTCAAGCGACCGCCGCCAGCCCCGGAGCGCTGAACCGCGGCCCAGCGAGAGGTCCTCCCGCGCCGGCTCATTGCAGCCGCACCCGGTCGCCCCCTGCAAGCCCGATCCGGTCGGCCGTGCCGGCAACCACCTCCAGCACATACCGCACCGGCACCCCGCTCGGAATCGTCCGTTCCGAGAACGGAACCGTATTGCGCGCAATGCGCGCGACGCTCCCGTTGGCATGAATGAAGATTATGTCGAGCGCCAGCGGCGTGTTCTTCATCCAGAAGGACACCGGCTCCTCGACCATGAAATCGAACATCATGCCATGGTCCGGTGCCATGGTCTCACGGAACATGAGGCCCCGGGCCCGCTCGTCCGGCGTCACCGCCCATTCGACAGTGAAACTATGCTCGCCCGACCGCGTGACGATCGAGATCCGGTCCGGCCGCCCGGCGGGCGAGAATTGGCCGACCGCGAACCAGATCGAAGCGGCCGCCGCAATGACAGCCGCGAGCGCCAGTGGATACCGGTAGCGTCGGACAAACGGCATGGCGAAGCGAGAACTAACCCGCTTCGCCGCGATTGGCTATCCGGACCGGGAAACGCTAGTGGGAGGTCGGTGCACCGCCATCCGGCCGGATCTCGGCAGCCATCAGTCCCTTGGGCCCGTCGCCGTAGCGGACCAGAACGACCTGGCCGGGGCGCAGTTCCGTGATGCCGAAATGCCGGAGCGTTTCCATATGGACGAAGATGTCCTCCGTCCCCTCGCCCCTGCTGACAAAGCCATATCCACGCACGCGGTTGAACCATTTGACGACCGCGCGCTCCAGGCCGCTCTTCGGAACGACCGTGTGGTGCGTCCGCGCCGGCGCATTCTGCGTGGGATGGACAGCCGTCGACTCGTCCATCGACAGCACACGGAAGGCCTGGAGACCCTTGGGCCGGTCGAGAACCTCGCACACGACCCGCGCGCCCTCATAGGCGGTGTGATAGCCGTCCCGCCGGAGGCAGGTGACGTGGAGCAGCACGTCCGGCATTCCATTGTCTGGAACGATGAACCCATAGCCCTTGGATGCATCGAACCACTTGATGACACCGGCGATCTCGATCAGATCGAGCGGTGCATCCTCTCCACGTTCCGTTACTGACGGGAGTTCAGCAGTAAGTTTGGCCCCCATGACGTCGCGCCCCTCGTACAAGCGGCGAATCACCGGCGGGCATGCCGCGATTCTTTCGGTTGGAGAATAACATTCACTTCAGTGGCCGCAATTCCCCCTATAGCAAGTCCCGGCCGCGCCAATACGAATCCGGAATCCCTTATCCACCACGGAGCGCACGAATTGAGGCCGAAATCACCCCCCTGTGTCCGCCGCGCAACGTTGCAAGTAGCGGCGCACGCTCTATTTTCCCCGGAAATCCGCGCTTCAGGGAGTCGTCATGAAATATCTGCACACAATGGTGCGCATCTCCGACATCGAGAAATCGCTCCACTTTTATCGCGATCTTCTCGGACTGAAGGAGATTCGCCGAATCGACAACGAGAAGGGTCGCTACACCCTCATTTTCCTGGCTGCCCCGGGCGACGAGGACGCGCAGATCGAACTCACCTACAACTGGGACCCCGAGGTCTACACGGGCGGCCGCAATTTCGGCCACCTCGCCTACCGGGTGGCGGACATCTACGCGATATGCGAGCGCCTGATGAAGGGCGGCGTCACGATCAATCGCCCGCCCCGCGACGGGCACATGGCTTTCGTGCGCTCACCCGACAACATCTCGATCGAGCTCCTTCAGGCCGGCGATCCGCTGCCCCCGAAGGAACCGTGGAAGTCCATGCCGAATACGGGCTCGTGGTGAGCCGGCGGCCCGAACCTCTCGCTTGTTCGGGCGGTGCATCGCATCTATAACCCGCGGGCCCGCGCCCATCGTCTAGCGGCCTAGGACACCGCCCTTTCACGGCGGGAACAGGGGTTCGATTCCCCTTGGGCGCGCCAATCCCCCGCCAGGAAGCACCGATGAATAACTACATCAACCTGGCCGGCGCCGTCGGCGTCGGCGCCTCCTTCGCACTTTACCTACCCGTCCTCGGCCAGACCGGGCGGCTACTCGACTCCGCCGCCCTCGCCAACGTGCCCTTCTTCCTGATCGGCGCCGCCACGTGTCTTGTCTTCTTCCTCCTTACCGATACGCCCGCGCACATCGCCAGACTGGCGGAGGTGCCGCCATGGATGTTCCTGGCGGGCCTCGTCAGCGGCCTGACGATCATGTCGACGGCGTTCCTGATCCCCCGCGTCGGCCCGGGCCCATTCTTCGTGCTCGCCGTGGCGGGCCAGATCGTTGCGGGTGCATTCATGAGTCACTTCGGGATCTTCGGCGCGCCCGTCGATCCGGTCACGCTGAAGAAGGTCGCAGGCATCGCACTCGTCGTCGGCGGTGCCTATCTGGCGACGGTGGGGTGAGCTACCGCTCCACCTCCGCCACATCGAGGATCCGGAGCGAGGGCCGCCGGCGTCCCCGCCATTCGTCGGCGGAAAGCGTGCCGGCGACATGCAGCGACATCCCGCGTGACCTGAGGAGCGTCGTCCCGACCGGGGTGTCGGCCGCGCCAAACGCGATTGCCTTGAGCGACGCACCGTCGCCGGTTGTCAGGCTGGCGCGCACGTGTCCGCTCCCCACGGCCTCGACATAGCCGATGCGCTGCGCCGGAAGAGCGAATACCGGTTCCGGATGTCCGGCTCCGTAGGGACCGGCCCGTTCCAGAAGATCGATGAGGTCCGCCGTCGCCCCCCGTGCGGTGAGCGGTGCGTCGATGACGAGCCTCCGGTCGGCACCCGCCGCACGAACCGCGACACCCAGTTCCTGCTCGAAAAAATCGCCAAGTTCCGCAAGCCGCTCGTGGCGCACGGTGATGCCTGCCGCCATCGCATGCCCGCCGCCCGCAACCAGCAGCCCCGCATCGACTGCCGCGCGGACTGCATGACCCAGATCGATACCCGCGATGGATCGTCCCGATCCGATGCCCTGCCCGTCGCGGCCGAGCGCAACCGCGAAGGCCGGCCGGCGGAACCGCTCCTTGAGCCGTGCCGCGATCAGCCCGACGATGCCGGGGTGCCATTCCGCGCTCCGCGTAATGAGTATTGCGTGCCCCTCGCGGCCGCCGACGGTCGCGTCGGCCTGGGCAATCGCCTCCTCCAATGCCTTCGCCTCGATCGCCTGCCGCTCCTGATTGAGCCGGTCGAGCTGGAGGGCGATCCGCTCGCTCTCGGCCGGATCGTCCGCCAACAGCAGGCGCACGCCGAGCGTCGCCTCGCCGATGCGCCCGCCCGCGTTGATCCGCGGCCCGAGCGCAAAGCCAAGGGCATGGGTGGTCGTCGTGCCGTTGAGCCGCGCAACGCGCCGGAGCGCCGCGATGCCGGCGTTCCCGTTGCGCCGCATGGCGGCGAGTCCCTTCACGACGAAGGCGCGATTGAGCCCGCTGAGCGGCACCACGTCGCAAACGGTCCCGAGTGCCACGAGGTCGAGCCACGCGAGCAGGTCCGGCTCGGCACGGCCCCCGCCGTACCAGCCGCGCCGGCGCAGGACGCGATTGATCGCCACGACCGCCATGTAGGTGAGGCCGACCGCCGCAAGATGCCCGAGCCCGGAAAGGTCGTCCGCCCGGTTCGGGTTCACCAGCGCCCACGTCTGCGGCAGTGCGTGCGCTGGCTGATGGTGGTCGATGACGACGACATCGAGTCCGATCCGTCTTGCGGTCTCGAAGGCGTCGAAGCTTGTCGTCCCGCAATCGACCGCAACGAGAAGCCGTGCACCCGCTCCCGCCAGCGCCTGCACAGAATCCGGTTTTGGGCCATAGCCCTCTATGAGCCGGTCCGGGATGTAGATTGCGGGATCGGCGCCCTGCCAACGCAGAAAGCGACCGAGGAGAGCGGCGGACGTGGCCCCGTCGACGTCGTAGTCCCCGAAGATTGCAATCTTCTCGCCCGCGGCGATCGCGTCCGCGATCCGCTCCGCTGCCGCGGCCATGTCCGTGAGCCGGTCGGGGTCGGGCATGAGCGAGCGGACCGAGGGATCGAGAAAGCCGGGAACCGCGTCGTCGGCGACGCCGCGCCCGGCGAGCACCCGCGCCACCAGCTCAGGCAATCCGTGTTTCTGTGCAATGCCCTGCGCAACGCGCGAGCCCACCGCGTCGAGCCGACTGACCCAACGGCGGCCGCCTGCCGAGCGCTCGACACGGAGGAAGGCGTCGCCCTCCGGCTCCTCCGCCTGTCGCGGAAGGCTGAAAACCGCCGTCTGCACAGGGCCTCCTCCAGTCGAACCGGGTCATGACTTATCCGATTCGCGCTGCCGCGGCCGGATGGATTATGGGAACGTCACCGTGGCGATCGCGCGGTTCACCTTTGCTTGTCCCCACTGAACGATGGGACCCGGAGGCTGGTCCGCTCCGGCGATATCCACGCCCGTCCCGGGCGCCGTCAGCACGACTTCGCCCGCCGATGTCGTGACCGAGACCGATCCCTCCAGCAGGAACACACCGTATTGCTGGTCGATCGGTCCACCCCAGAAGTCGGTTCCCCGGACACCGATCGTCGCCACCGGGGTCCGGACGCTGACCGCGCCCCCCTCGCCCGCCCCGACCTTGCCGGACACGTAGCGGAACGGACCGGCGATGGTCAGCGACACGCGGTTTCCGCGCGGCCCATCCTCGAACACGAAAGAATCGATTTTCACCTGCGACTGCTCGCCGATGGTGAGCCTGGTGCCGTCCACGAACGTCAGCTCCGCCCGCGCCGCTGCGGCAGTGACGATATCGTCATCGATGCGCACCGGAAGCGCGACGGCAAGCGGCGAGGTCGAGTCCCCCCGCTTGAGGATCCCCTCGCCCTGTGTGCGGCTGATACTGCCGATCCCCTCCGGCCCTTGCGAATTGTCGCAGGCCGACAGGGCGAACACGGCGGCCGCCAGCAGAACGAACGCAATCGACCGTCGCGAACCCTTCATCGCACGCGATCCGGACCGTGAGGTCCCCTCAGTTGTCGCTATCGAATTTTTCAAGGTCCTGGTGCTGGGCCTTGATCCAACGCACCGTCCCGGTGGACGAGCGCATGACGACCGTGTGCGTCGTGATCCATTCGCGGCCGAAGCGCACGCCCGAAAGGAGATTGCCGTCAGTCACCCCGGTCGCGGCAAAGAGCACGTCGCCGCGTGCCATCTCCTCCATTGCATATTTCCGGTCGACGTCCTTCAGTCCCATGCGCAGCGCCCGCTCGCGCTGCTCTTCGGAATTGATGACCAGCCGCCCCTGCATCTGCCCGCCGATGCACCGCAAGGCCGCTGCCGCAAGCACCCCCTCCGGGGCCCCGCCGATCCCCATATAGATGTCGATGCCTGTCTCCTCCGGCTCCGTCGTGTGAATCACGCCAGCGACGTCGCCATCCCCGATCAGCCGGATCGACGCCCCTGTTTCACGCACCTCCTCGATCATGCGCGCGTGGCGCGGCCGGTCGAGGATGCACGCCGTGATTTCCGTGGGCCGGACGCCCTTCGCCTTTGCAAGCGCGTGGATGTTGTCGGAGGGCGACGCGTCGAGATCGACGACCCCCTGCGGCAATCCGGGCCCCACCGCGATCTTCTGCATGTAGACGTCGGGCGCGTTGAGAAGGCTCCCCTCCTCCGCGATCGCAATGACCGCCATCGCATTGGGCAGGTTCTTGGCGCAGATCGTGGTGCCTTCGAGGGGATCGAGCGCGATGTCGACCTTCGGTCCGTTGCCTGTCCCGACGCGTTCCCCGATGAAAAGCATCGGTGCTTCGTCGCGCTCGCCCTCGCCGATTACCACCGTGCCGTCGATGGGCAGTCGGTTCAGCTCCTGCCGCATTGCATCGACCGCCGCCTGGTCGGCCGCGCGCTCGTCGCCCCGGCCGCGAAAACGCGCCGCCGACACCGCCGCCCGCTCGGTCACGCGGACAAGCTCCAGCGTGAGAATTCGGTTGAGCCCGGTCGGACGGTGCAAGATCGGCTCTCCTTCCCGTGGCGCCTCAGTTGAGGTTCTCGATACGTATCATCTGCGGTGCGTGTGCAATATGCCCGTCCGCAAGGATCGCCGCCAGCGCCTCCTTCATCGCCGCCTCGGTGGTGGCGTAGGTGATCAGGATTACCGGCTGCGGCTCTTGCGGCTGCGGATTCTCCGGGGCCGTTGTCCGTGGCGCCCGCCGCCGCTGGACGATCGATTCCAGCGAGATCTGCTGCTCCGCCATCCGCTTCGCAATTGCAGCGAACGCGCCCGGCCGGTCGTAGACCGACAGGCGCACATAGTAGCCGCCCTCATGTGCGCGCATCGCTGCCTGGCGATAGGGCTCCAGCGCGGTGGCCGGGCGCCCGTAGGTGCCTATGACATCGCCGCGCGCAATATCTGCGATGTCCGCGATCACCGCCGATGCGGTCGCCGCCCCGCCTGCCCCCGGACCCGAGAGCACGATCTGCCCCACGAAGTCGCCTTCCACTGCGACCGCGTTCGTTACGCCCTCGATCCGTGCGATCGCGGACGACTTCGGCACCATCGCCGGGTGCACGCGCTGCTCGATGCCCGTCTCGGTCCGGCTTGCTACGCCCAGCAGCTTGATCCGGTATCCAAGCTCGTCGGCCGCCTCGATGTCCGCCGGTTCGAGCGAGCCGATGCCCTCGACATAGATCGATTCCGCGTCGATCACCGTCCCGAAAGCGATCGACGTCAATATCGCCAGCTTGTGCGCGCTGTCGAAGCCCTCGACATCGAACGACGGATCGGCTTCCGCATAGCCCAGCCGCTGCGCTTCCCTCAGGCACGCATCGAAGCTCAGCCCTTCCCGCTCCATGCGGGTCAGGATGTAGTTACACGTGCCGTTGAGAATCCCGTAGACGCGCAGGATCGTGTTTCCGGCGAGACTCTCCCGGAGCGTCTTGACGATAGGGATGCCGCCCGCCGCTGCCGCCTCGAAATTCAGGCTCACGCCCTTCGCCTCCGCAAGCTGGGCGAGCGCATGCCCCTCGGCCGCCAGAAGCGCCTTGTTCGCCGTCACCACATGCTTGCCGGAATTGAGCGCCGCGCGCACCGACCGCGCCGCCACGTCGTTCGCCCCGCCGATGAGCTCCACGAACACGTCGATCGCCGGATCGACGGCCAGCGCCTCCGGGCTGGCCACCCAGCGGTAGCGCGAAAGGTCGATACCCCGATCCTTCCGCCGGTCGCGTGCGCTGACTGCGGCAAGATCGATCGGCCGGCCGCATCGCACGGCAAGGTCGTTGCCGTGCCGTTCGAGTATCCGCACGAGCGAGCCGCCCACAGTGCCGAGGCCGGCAAGACCCAGCCGCAGTGCTTCAGCCATCGTGAAATTCCCGAGAAACCAAGCGGTCAGCGACGCGCGCTGGCCATGGGCACGACGTTGTGCAACGTTTCGTCAGCCGATTCAAGGAAACGCCGAACGTTCCGCGCCGCCTGCCGGATTCGCTGCTCGTTCTCCACCAGCGCGATCCGCACATGGGTATCGCCATGTTCCCCGAAGCCGATGCCCGGCGATACGGCCAGGTCCGCCTTTTCGATGAGCAGCTTCGAGAACTCCAGGCTTCCGAGCGGCCGGAACCGCTCCGGGATTGGCGCCCAGGCAAACATGGACGCGCGCGGCGGCGGTATCTGCCACCCCGCCCGACCGAAGCTCTCCACCAGCGCATCCCGCCGCCGTTTGTATGTGGCGCGTGTCTCGGCAATGCACTCCTGCGGCCCGTTGAGCGCCGCCGTTGCCGCGACCTGGATGGGCGTGAACGCACCGTAGTCGAGATAGGATTTCACCCGTGTGAGCGCCGCGATCAGCCGCTCGTTGCCGACGGCAAACCCGATGCGCCACCCGGGCATCGAGAATGTCTTCGACATTGAGGTGAACTCGACCGCAACCTCCATCGCGCCCGGAACCTGCAGGATCGACGGCGGCGGGTTGTCGTCGAAATAGATCTCGGCATAGGCGATGTCCGAAAGAACGATGAGATCGTTCCGCCGGGCAAACGTGATGAGGTCCCGGTAGAAGTCGAGATCGGCGACGCTCGCAGTCGGGTTCGACGGATAGCAGACCACCACCGCCAGCGGCTTCGGCGTCGAGTACAGGATCGCCCGCTCGAGCGAACGGAAATACTCCTCGCCCGGCTCGGCCGGCAAAGAGCGGATCGCCCCGCCTGCCATTAGAAAGCCGAATGCGTGGATCGGATAGCTCGGGTTCGGGCACAGGATCACGTCGCCAGGCGCGGTGATCGCCTGCGCCATGTTCGCGAAACCTTCCTTGGAGCCGAGCGTGACGACGACCTGGGTATTGGGATCGAGCTTCACCCCGAAGCGGCGATCGTAATAGGCCGCCTGGGCACGGCGCAAACCGCCGATCCCGCGCGAAGCGGAATAGCCATGCGTGTCCGGCCGGCGGGCCGTCTCGACGAGTTTCTCCACGATATGCGGCGGGGTCGGCTGGTCGGGATTGCCCATGCCGAGGTCGATGATGTCGGCGCCTGCGGCGCGGGCGCTGGCCTTGAGCCGGTTGACCTCCTCGAAGACATAAGGCGGCAGCCGCCGTACCCGATGGAATTCGCTCATCTCTCGGTCTTTCAGGTCACTGTACCCCAAGTCTGTCGTGGCGGGCCGACGCCGCTCCGCCGCCTTATACCACAGCCGCGACCCCCACATCGCAAGCGTCGGCGCCGACCGCTCCCGATTTCTATTTACGCACTACATTGGTAATTGTGTCTAAAACGCGGGATCGGCGGAGTCCCGCATGAGGGGCAAAGGCCATGTCCGAGGTAAAGGAGCGAGGAGATTCGCCCCTGGCGGAGATCGTCAGGGACCCGGATGCGTTCGCGCACAATATAGCGCGGCTTATCGAAGAGGCAGGCAAGGCGGCCTCGGCTTATATAAAGCCACGTGAGGAGGCCCCCGAAGTCTTCGACTATCGCGAAGAGCTGGTCGACATCGTTCGCTCGCTCGCCGCCGTCGGCGACTACTGGCTGAGCGACCCGGAACGAACCGCCGAGGCACAGCGGCGGCTGTTGACGTGCTATTTCGACCTTTGGGCTTCCTCGATGAAGCGGATGCTGGGCGAGAAGGATACCCGGCCCGTCGCAAAAACCGACCCGCGCGACCGGCGCTTCAGGGACCCGGAGTGGTCCGAAAACCCCTTCTTCGATTTCCTCAAGCAATTCTATCTGATCACGACGCGCTGGGCCGAAGGGCTGGTCGAGGATTCCCTGGACCTCGACCCCGAAACGCGGCATCGCGCCGAATTCTACGTTCGCCAGATTTCCGCGGCGCTATCGCCGTCGAATTTCGTCTTCACCAATCCCGAGCTGCTGCGCGCAACGATCGCCTCCAATGCCGAGAACCTCGTGCGCGGTATGAAACTCCTCGCCGAGGACATCAAGGCCGGCCATGGCGAACTCCGCATTCGCCAGTCCGATCAGAAGAGCTTCGAGGTCGGCAGGAACCTGGCCATAACGCCGGGCAAGGTCATCCATCAGAACGAAATCTGCCAGGTGATTCAGTACGAGGCGACCACGGCGGAGGTTCTGAAACGGCCGCTGGTGATCGTCCCGCCGTGGATAAACAAGTTCTACATCCTCGATCTCAATCCGGAGAAGAGCTTCGTTCGCTGGTGCGTCGAACAGGGTCACACGGTCTTTCTGATCTCCTGGGTCAATCCCGACGAACGCCACGCCGACAAGAGCTTCGAGGACTATATGCGCCAGGGCATTCTCGAAACGCTCGACGTCGTTGAAGAGGTGACGGGCGAGAGCAAGGTGAACGCGGTCGGCTACTGCGTCGGCGGCACTCTGCTCGCGGCAACCCTCGCCTGGCAGAAGGCCACCGGCGACGACCGCATCGCTTCCGCTACACTTCTCGCCGCCCAGGTGGACTTCACGAAGGCCGGCGATCTCCGCGTGTTTGTCGATGAGGCACGGATCGAGGCGCTGGAAAAACGCATGCGCGAAACCGTCTATCTCGAAGGCCGGAAAATGACTGCGACTTTCAATCTCCTGAGGCCGAACGATCTAATATGGCCATACGTCGTAAACACGTACTTCCTTGGCAAGGAGCCCTCGCCTTTCGACGTACTTTACTGGAATGCCGACGCGACGCGCATGGCCGCTGCCAATCATTCCTTTTACCTGCGCAACTGCTATCTCCATAACCGCCTCGCCCGGGGCCAGATGGTCCTCGCGGGCAAGAGGCTCGATCTGAAGAAGGTCGCGATTCCCGTCTTCAGTCTGGCAACACGCGAGGACCACATCGCACCGGCAGACTCCGTCCTGCTCGGCAATTCCAGGTTCGGCGGCCCCGTGACCTTCGTGTTGGCCGGGTCCGGACACATCGCCGGAGTCGTCAATCCGCCAGCGAGCGGCAAGTACCAGTACTGGACGGACGGCGATGGGAGTGCCCCCGATATTGACGGGTGGCTGGAGAAAGCCACGGAGCATCCGGGCTCGTGGTGGCCATACTGGCAGAAATGGATCGAGGCGCTCGACGATACACGCGTGCCCGCTCGCGCAATCGGCGGAGGCCGCATTCAGCCGATCGAAGACGCGCCCGGAAGCTATGTGAAGGTGAAGGCCTGAAGGGGCAGCGCCTCAGATCCCCGCGAGTGCATCCTCGAGATCGGCGACGATGTCGTCCCTGTCCTCGATACCGAGAAAGAGACGCAGAACGGCGCCTGCTCCTCCGCGCCGCGCCGCGTCCGCCGTCACACGCCGGACACCGCTCCTCGCCCCGCCCGGCGCGGCTGCCGGCGATGCGAGCTTCAGGCGCGCGACCGTCGTTTCCGCTGCCGCGTCGCTTTCTACGGCGAAGCTGACGACTGGTCCCGCCCCGTTCGGCAAATATTTGCGCGCCAGATTGTGGTGCCGGTCGCCCGGCAGTCCCGGATAGCTCACCCATCGCACCCGGTCGCTTCCGGAAAGCCATGCCGCGACTGCCCGTGCATTGTCCGAGTGTCGTTGCATCCTGAGCGCCAGCGTCTCGATCCCGGCAAGAATACGCTCGGCAGCCGCCGGCGACATTTCGGCACCCACGCCCCCAAGACCGAGCGCGCGGCATGCCATGGCGAACGCGCCGTTGCCGAACGTTTCGCACAGCACGATGTTGCCGCGCTCCGCCAAAGGCTCGGAGAGCACCGGATATCGCCGCTCCTCCGACCAGTCGAACGTGCCGCCGTCGACGATCGCCCCGCCGGACACCTCGCCGACACCGCCGAGATACGACGTCCGCGTGTACAGAACGAGATCCGCGCCATGCTCGACCGGCCGGCATAGATAGGGTGTCGCAAGCGAATTGTCGGCGATGAGCGGAACGCGCGCCCGCCGCGCAACCGATGCCGCCGCCGCCAGATCCGCGACGATGCCGTTCTGCGCTATGGACTCCACGAAGATGGCCTTGGTGCGCGGCGAGACGGCCTTCTCGAACGATTGCCGATCGTCGGCGTCCGCCCACTGCACCGCCCAGCCGAAACGCGGGAACGCGTCCCTGAATTGCGCGGCTGTATCGTCATTGAGAGCTCGTGCAGCGATGAACTCGTCGCCCGGTCGGAGCAGCGCATGAAACATGAGCGACAGGGCGGCATTCCCGGACGCGGTGCAGAGCGCTGCTGTCCCGCCCTCCAGCGCCGCGATCTTCTCCTCCAGCGCCGCAACCGCCGGATCGTCTGCACGAAGCGGAAGCCCGCCGAAGGCGCCTGCCAGCGCAGCCGGTCCGCCGTCCTCCGGCGGAACACGCCGCGCCTGAGGTGGCGCAGCGGCCCGCACGCCGGCGTGCACAGCGAGCGTTGCGAATCCGGGCAATCGTTCGTCTTCCATCGCCGGCATCCGTTCTGGTGGGCACCGCCAGCCTACGCCATCAGCCCATCAGCCGCGAGTATTCGATCTTCAGGCAGCGGTTCATGATCGCTGTCAGGCCGGCCGCCTCCGCCCGTGCAGCGGCGGCATCGTCGCGGATTCCGAGCTGCATCCAGATGACCTTGGGAAGCGGATGCAGCCGCAAGACCTCGTCGACCACGCCACCAACGGCTTCCGGCCGCCGGAAGATATCGACAAGATCGATCGCCTCAGGAACGTCCGCGAGGCGCCCAAAGACAGGCACCCCGGCAATCTCCTTTCCGACATGCCCCGGATTCACCGGGAAGACGCGATAACCCTTCGCAAGCAGGAAGCGGAGGACACCGTTGCTCGGCCGAGCGGTGTTAACGCTCGCCCCCACCATAGCGATAGTACGCGTTTCACGCAGAATCCTGATTAGCGCGTCGTCACGGTAGTTCTCGTGATCGGTCAAGTCGCAATCCTTGCATTTGGCGCTGCTTCGCGTTGTGCGCGAACCCGCGCGATGTCCACCAACCGTGTGGCTGCCGTCCCCGCAATCCCGGTCCCCCCACAGTCTAAGTGACATGGGCGCAACAAAAACACCCACGCCAGAAACAATATTCGCGCGTCGGGTTCCTTCCAGTCGCAGCGGCCGAATAGCCTGTTTGCCGCTGCGGGGGCGCGTGAGCAAGCGGGGTTCGTCCGATGCAAACGCGCGTGGCAATGCTGGCGTTCGGAGCGGTGACAAGCATCGCCACCTGGGCTTCGGCCGCGGACCCCTGGAAACCGCCTCCTGGGACAACCGGTATGCCGGAATTTGGCTGGGCCGGCTTCTACCTTGGCATTCACGGCGGCGCCGGCGCCGGGGTTTCCCTAGGGTCGAGACTCAATCACAGCCAGAAGGCGACAGCGGCAGCAAGGCTTACGGCTGACAGGAAGTTTCTGGCGAGCTTGTCGTAGCGGGTGGCGATGCGGCGGAAGTCCTTGAGGCGG
>Ga0073934_10002777_pt1 | contig 34687 bp, 28 predicted proteins | sample LarsenN4metaG_FD_76834 | JGI IMG/M metagenome (GOLD analysis project Ga0073934, IMG submission 76834) | Hot spring sediment bacterial and archeal communities from British Columbia, Canada, to study Microbial Dark Matter (Phase II) - Larsen... ... | reverse complement strand
TGGGCGATGCCGATCGCCTCGCGCCGCATCGTGGCGCCCTCGGAACTCGTCGCGGCGCTGCCCTCGTTCGCCGGCGCGCTCGCCGGAGGAAAGAACGCCGCGATCCTGCTCGGCAATTTCGCGCAGCAGCATCCGCAGGCGGCGGCGCTGCACGCGGCGGCGCAGGCGCTGGCGGACCAGACCGGCGCCAGGCTCGGCTTCCTCGGCGAGGCGGCGAATTCGGTCGGCGGCTATCTCGCCGGATTCCCGGCGAACGGCGGGCTGGAGGCGGCGCTCGCGAAGGACGCGTTTCTGCTCCTCAACGTCGAGCCGCAGTACGACATGGCCGACCCGCAGGGCGCGATGGCGGCGATCGGCCGCGCGCGCTTCACCGTCAACCTCACGATGTTCCGCACCGACCTGGGGGACGTGCAGCTGCCGATCGCGCCGTTCACCGAAACCGCGGGCACCTTCGTCAACACCGAGGGGCGGGTGCAGAGCTTTCACGCCGCGGTTCGCCCGCAGGGCGAGGCGCGCCCGGCCTGGAAGGTGCTGCGCGTGCTCGGCGCCATGCTCGGGCTGCCGGGTTTCGAGTACGCCTCGATCGAGGAGGTGCGGCAGGCGTGCCTCGCGGGCCGCGACATCGGGGCGCTCTTGTCCAACCGCATCGAGGGTGCGCCGGCGGCGGCCGCGGCCGCTCCGGCCGGCCTCCAGCGCATCGCCGACGTGCCGATCTATTTCGCCGATCCGCTGGTGCGGCGCGCGCCGTCGCTGCAGAAGACGCGCGACGCCCGACCGCCGCAGGCGTGGATGAACTCGCGCCTGATGCGCTCGCTCGGGGCGCAGGAAGGCGCCCGCCTGCGCGTGCGCCAGGGCGAGGGCGAGGCGGTGCTGTCCGCGGCGCTCGACGAGCGCCTGCCCGACGGCTGCGTGCGCATCGCCGCCGGGCATCCGGCGACGGCACGCCTGGGACCGATGTTCGGTCCGGTGGCGCTGGAGGTCGTGGCGATGAAACAGGTGGCGTAGATGGCCGAAGCCCTGCTCACCTGGTCGGAGGCGCGCTTCGGGCCGCTGTGGGGGCCGGCGCTCTACGAGCTCGTCGCCTCGCTCGCGTTCATCGTCGCCATCGTCGCGCCGCTGATGCTGGCGGTGGCGTACCTGACGCTGTGGGAGAGGAAGCTCATCGGCTGGATGCAGGTGCGGATCGGACCGAACCGGGTCGGGCCGCGCGGACTGCTGCAGCCGATCGCCGACGGCCTGAAGCTGCTGTTCAAGGAAGTGATTTTCCCGGCGAACGCGAGCAAGCCCCTGTACGTGCTCGCGCCGATCATCGCCATCACGACGGCGCTCGCGGCGTGGGCGGTGATCCCGTTCGCGCCCGAGGTCGTGCTCTCGGACATCAACGCCGGGCTGCTCTACATCCTCGCGCTCACCTCGATGGGGGTGTACGGCGTGATCGTCGCCGGCTGGGCGTCCAATTCGAAGTACGCCTTCCTCGGCGCGATGCGCTCGGCGGCGCAGATGGTGTCCTACGAGCTGGCGATGGGCTTCGCGCTGGTGGTGGTGCTGATGGTCTCGGGCAGCCTGAACCTGTCTGACATCGTCGAGTCGCAGGGCCGCGGCACCTTCGCCGACATGGGGCTCAACTTCCTGTCGTGGAACTGGCTGCCGCTCCTGCCGATGCTCGCGGTGTACTTCATCTCGGGGGTCGCCGAAACCAACCGCGCGCCGTTCGACGTGGTCGAGGGCGAGTCCGAGATCGTCGCCGGCCACATGGTCGAGTACTCCGGCATGGCGTTCGCGCTCTTTTTCCTCGCCGAGTACGCGAACATGCTGCTCATCTCGGCGCTCACCGTGATCCTGTTCTTCGGCGGCTGGGCGCCGCCGATCGCGAGCCCGCTGTTCGAGGCGGTGCCGCCGGTGGCGTGGTTCCTCCTCAAGGTCTTCGTCGTCGTCTCGATGTTCCTCTGGATCCGGGCGACGCTGCCGCGCTACCGCTACGACCAGATCATGCGCCTGGGCTGGAAGGTGTTCATCCCGCTGACGCTCGTCTGGATCGCGCTGATCGGCGCCTGGATGCAGACGCCATGGAACATCTGGCAGTAAGGGGCGCGGACCGGCCATGATGACCCGCATCGTCGAGTTCTTCCGCGCCTTCCTGCTGCTGGAGCTTTTCCGCGGCCTGGCGCTCACCGGGCGGCACCTGTTCGCGCGCAAGATCACGGTGCAGTACCCGGAGGAGAAGACGCCGACGAGCCCGCGTTTTCGCGGCCTGCACGCGCTGCGCCGCTATCCGAACGGCGAGGAACGCTGCATCGCCTGCAAGCTGTGCGAGGCGGTGTGCCCGGCGCTGGCGATCACCATCGAGTCGGAGGAGCGGCCCGACGGCACGCGGCGCACCACCCGCTACGACATCGACCTCGTGAAGTGCATCTTCTGCGGCTTCTGCGAGGAGGCGTGCCCGGTGGACGCGATCGTCGAGACGCGCATCATCGAGTACCACGGCGAGAAGCGCGGCGACCTGTACTACACCAAGCCGATGCTGCTCGCCGTCGGCGACCGCTACGAGGAGCAAATCGCCGCCGACCGCGCGGCCGACGCCCGGTACCGGTAACAGGGGGCAAGAACAACAACGATGGCATTCGAGACGGTGCTTTTCTACGCCTTCGGCGCGATCCTGCTCGGCGCCGGCGTGCGCGTGATCACGGCGCGCAACCCGGTGCACGCGGCGCTGTACCTGGTGCTCGCGTTCGTCACCGCCGCGGCGCTGTGGCTGCTGCTCTACGCCGAGTTCCTCGCCATCACGCTGGTGCTGGTCTACGTCGGCGCGGTGATGGTGCTGTTCCTGTTCGTGGTGATGATGCTCGACATCAACCTCGAGCGCCTGCGCGAGGGCTTCTGGCAATACCTGCCGCTCGGGCTGGTGGTCGGCGCGCTGATGGCGGTGGAGATGGCGCTGGTGCTGTTCCACCGCTGGCGGGGGCTCGCGGCGCCGCCGCGCCCGCTGCCGCCTGAGGCCAGCAACACCCGCGAGCTGGGCCGGCTGCTCTACACCCACTACGCGTATGCCTTCGAGATCGCGGCGGTGGTGCTGCTGGTGGCGATCATCGCCGCGATCGCGCTCACGCTCAGGCGCCGCAAGGACCGCCGCGGCCAGGACCCGGCCGAGCAGGTGCGGGCGCGGCGCGAGGCGCGCGTGCGCCTGGTGCGCCTGCCCGCGGAGAAGGACTGATGGCCCCGCCCGCGCTCGCCCATTACCTCGTGCTCGGCGCGCTGCTCTTCGCGGTCGCCGTGGTCGGGATCTTCCTCAACCGCAAGAACGTCATCATCCTGCTGATGGCGATCGAGCTGATGCTGCTCGCCGTCAATCTCAACTTCATCGCCTTCTCGCACTTCCTCGGCGACAACGCCGGGCAGGTGTTCGTGTTCTTCATCCTGACGGTCGCGGCGGCCGAGTCGGCGATCGGCCTCGCGATCCTGGTGGTGCTGTTCCGCAATCTCTCCACCATCAACGTGGACGACCTGGACGCGCTCAAGGGCTAGGGCGATGACGATGAAGACCCTGTACCTGATCGTGCCGCTGGCGCCGCTCGTCGGCGCGATCGTCGCCGGCCTCTTCGGCCGCGCCATCGGCCGCGCCGGCGCGCACCGGGTCACGATCCTCGGCGTGCTGGTGTCGTTCGTCGCCTCGGTGGCGGTGTTCGCCGACGTGCTCGCCGGCAACACGTTCGACGGCAGCGTCTACACCTGGCTCGCGAGCGGCGGCGCGCGCTTCGAGGTCGGGTTCCTGATCGACCGGCTGTCGGCGCTCATGATGGTGGTGGTGACGTTCGTGTCGCTGATGGTGCACATCTACACCATCGGCTACATGGCCGAGGACCCGGGCTACCAGCGCTTCTTCGCCTATATCGCCCTGTTCACCTTCTCCATGCTGATGCTGGTGATGGCGAACAACTTCGTGCAGCTCTTCTTCGGCTGGGAGGCGGTGGGCCTGGTGTCCTACCTTCTCATCGGCTTCTGGTACAAGCGCCCCTCGGCGATCCACGCCAACCTGAAGGCCTTCCTCGTCAACCGGGTGGGCGATTTCGGTTTCCTGCTCGGCATCGCGCTGGTGTTCGCGCACTTCGGCACGCTGCAGTACCGGCCGGTGTTCGACCAGGCCCCGGGGATCGCCGCCGCGGGCGCCGTCCCGCTCACGCTCGTCTGCCTGCTGCTCTTTGTCGGCGCGATGGGCAAGAGCGCGCAGTTTCCGCTGCATGTGTGGCTGCCCGACTCGATGGAAGGCCCGACGCCGATCTCGGCGCTGATCCACGCCGCGACCATGGTGACCGCCGGCATCTTCATGGTGGCGCGCATGTCGCCCCTGTACGAGCTGTCGCAGGCGGCGCTGTCGGTGGTGATGGTGATCGGCGCGATCACCGCGCTCTCGATGGGTCTGGTGGCGCTCACCCAGTACGACATCAAGCGCGTGATCGCCTATTCGACCCTTTCCCAGCTCGGCTACATGACCGCGGCGCTCGGCGCCTCCGCGTATTCGGCCGCGATCTTCCACCTGATGACGCACGCCTTCTTCAAGGCGGTGCTGTTCCTCGCCGCCGGCTCGGTGATCATCGCGCTTCACCATGAGCAGGACATGCGCCGCATGGGGGGCCTCGCGCGCCGCATGCCGGTCACGTACTGGACCCTGCTCGTCGGGGCGATCGCCTCGGCCGGCATCCCGCCGTTCTCCGGCTTCTTCTCCAAGGACGCGATCATCGAGATGATCCGGCACTCGGCGACGCCGGGGGCGGCGTTCGCGTACGTCTGCCTCCTGTCGTGCGTCTTCGTCACCGCGGCCTACACCTTCCGCATGGTCTTCATGGCTTTCCACGGCGAGGGACGCTGGGATCCCAAGCATCCGCCGCACGAGTCGCCCGCGGTGGTGACCGTGCCGCTGGTGCTGCTCGCGATCCCTTCGGTCGCCTCCGGCTGGTGGATCGGGAGCCTCGTGTTCGGCGACTGGTTCGGGCCGGCGATCGTCGTGCGACCCGAGCACGCGAACGTGGCAAAGCTCGCCGCCGAATACACCGGCCTCGCTGGCTTCATCGCCCACGGCCTCGCGGGGCCCGCGTTCTGGCTCGCGCTCGCCGGCATCGGCGCCGCGTACTACCTGTACAGGGTGCGGACCGATCTGCCGAAGCGCATCGCGCAGCGCCTGGGCGTGCTCTACGCGCTGGTCGAGCGCAAGTACGGCTTCGACGAGCTGTACGCGATGGTGTTCGCCGCCGGGGCGCGCGCGGTGGGCACCGGGTTCTGGAAGGGCGGCGACGAGCGCGCGATTGACGGCGTCCTGGTGAACGGCTCGGCGCGCGTGGTGGGGTGGTTCGCCGGGGTGGTGCGCCTGGTGCAGAACGGCCTGATCTACTGGTATGCGTTCATGATGATCTTCGGTCTCGCGGCGGTGTACGCGATCGTCAAGTACCGGGTGGTCGCGCTCTGATGCTGCTCTCGCTCGCCATCTGGGTGCCGATCGTCGCCGGTTTCGCGGTCCTCGCCACCGGCGACGATCGCAACGCGCCGTTCGCGCGCGCGCTGGCGCTCGCCGGGGCGCTGCTCGGGTTCCTCGTCACGATCCCGCTCTACACCGGGTTCGACCTCGGCAACCCCGGTTTCCAGTTCGTCGAGAAGGTGCCGTGGATCCCGCAGTTCAACATCCACTACCACCTCGGGGTGGACGGCATCAGCGTGCTGTTCGTCCTGCTCAACTCGTTCATCACCGTGCTGGTGGTGATCGCGGGCTGGAGCGTCATCGAGGAGCGCGTGGCGCAGTACCTGGCCTCGTTCCTCGTCATGTCGGGGCTGCTGAACGGCGTGTTCTCGGCGCTGGACGCGGTGCTGTTCTACATCTTCTTCGAAGCGACCCTGATCCCGATGTTCATCATCATCGGCGTCTGGGGCGGGCCGAACCGGGTGTACGCGGCGGTGAAGTTCTTCCTCTACACGCTGTTCGGCTCGCTGCTGATGCTGGTGGCGCTGCTCTACCTGTACAACAAGTCGGGCGGCAGCTTCTCGATCCAGGACTGGTGGAACCTGCCGCTGCCCTTGGGCGTGCAGATCCTGCTCTTCTTCGGCTTCCTGCTCGGCTTCGCGATCAAGGTGCCGATGTGGCCGGTGCACACGTGGCTGCCGGACGCGCACACCGAGGCGCCCACCGGCGGCTCGGTGGTGCTGGCGGCGATCCTGCTCAAGCTCGGGGCCTACGGCTTCGTGCGCTTCACGCTGCCGATCCTGCCCGACGCCTCGCGGGAACTCGCGTGGCTGATGATCGCGCTCTCGCTCGTCGCGGTGGTCTACATCGGGCTGGTGGCGCTGGTGCAGACCGACATGAAGCGGCTGATCGCGTATTCCTCGATCTCGCACATGGGCTTCGTCACGCTCGGCTTTTTCCTGTTCAACGCGTACGGCATCGAGGGGGCGCTGGTGCAGATGATCTCGCACGGGTTCGTGTCGGCGGCGCTATTCCTGTGCGTCGGCGTGCTCTACGACCGCATGCACTCGCGCATGATCGCCGACTACGGCGGGGTGGTGAACACGATGCCGAGGTTCGCCTCGCTCATGATGCTGTTCGCGCTCGCCAATTCCGGCCTGCCGGCCACCAGCGGCTTCGTCGGCGAGTTCCTCGTCATCCTCGGGGCGATGAAGACGAGCTTCTGGATCGCGTTCGCCGCCGCGACCACCCTCGTCCTCGGCGCCGCCTACACGCTCTGGATGTACAAGCGCGTGATCTTCGGGGCGGTGGCGAACGAGCGCGTCGCGGCGCTCACCGACCTGAACGGGCGCGAGATGCTGGTGCTCGGGCTGCTCGCCGCCGCGGTGCTGGCGATGGGCGTTTATCCGCTGCCTGTCACCGAGGTCATGCACGGCTCGGTGAACGAACTGCTGCGCCACGTGGCGCTGCCCAAGACCTGACGCATGAACGCACCGACGGACCTCTTCCTCGCGCTGCCGGAGATCGTGCTGCTCGCGGGCGCCTGCGCGCTCATGCTCGCCGATCTGTACGTGAAGAGCGAGGAGCGGTGGACGAGCCTGGCGCTGGCGCAGGCGACGGTCGCCGCCGGCGCCGCGGCCACCGTGTTCGTGCTCTGGGGCACGGGCGGCGCGCTCGCCTATGGCTTCGGGGGCCTGTATGTCGCCGACGTGCTCGGGCACGTGCTCAAGCTCGCCGCCTGCGCCGCGGTGTCGGCGGCGCTCGTGTATTCGCGGCGCTACATGAGGGACCGCGGCCTGCTACGCGGCGAATTCCTCACGCTGCTGCTCTTCGCGCTCCTCGGGATGATGGTGATGATCAGCGCGGCGAGCTTCCTTACCGTGTACCTGGGGCTGGAGCTCTTGTCGCTCTGCCTGTACGCCATGGTCGCGCTCAACCGCGACTCCGCCGTCTCGACCGAGGCGGCGATGAAGTACTTCGTGCTCGGCGCGCTCGCTTCGGGGCTGCTGCTCTACGGCATGTCCATGCTCTACGGCGCGACCGGAACGCTTACGCTCGCCGACGTGGCAAAGCAGGTGGCGCTCGCCTCGCGCGACGGCACGCAGCAGACCTTCCTCGTCTTCGGACTGGTCTTCGTCGTCGCCGGCGTCGCCTTCAAGCTGGGGGTGGTCCCGTTCCACATGTGGATCCCCGACGTCTATCAGGGCGCACCGACGGCGGTGACGCTGGTGATCGGCTCGGCGCCCAAGCTCGCGGCGTTCGCGATGGCGATCCGTCTGCTGGTGAACGGCCTGCTCGACCTCGCCGCCGACTGGCAGCAGATGCTCGCGATCCTCGCGGTGCTCTCGATGGCGCTCGGCAATCTCGCCGCGATCGCGCAGCAAAACCTGAAGCGCATGCTCGCCTACTCGACCATCGCGCACATGGGTTTCATGCTTCTGGGGCTGCTTTCGGGGGTGGTGGGCGGCAACTGGCTCAACGCCGCCGACGCCTACGCGGCGGCGATGTTCTACACGCTGGTGTACGTGGTGATGTCGCTCGCGGCCTTCGGCATGCTGCTGCTGCTTTCCTCGCGCGGCTTCGAGTGCGAGAACCTGGAGGACATGAAGGGCCTCAACCGGCGCAGCCCCTGGACCGCGTTCCTGATGCTGCTCGTCATGTTCTCGCTCGCCGGCATCCCGCCCACCGCCGGCTTTTACGCCAAGCTGGCGGTGATCTCGGCCGCGGTCAACGCCGGGCACATCTGGCTGGCGGTGCTCGCCGTGCTCTTCTCGCTGGTGGGCGCCTTCTACTACCTGCGGGTCGTCAAGCTCATGTACTTCGACGAGCCGGCAGCCGCCGCCGCCGAGGTGCCGGCGGACCGCGGCATGCGCGTGCTCCTCTCGGCCAACAGCCTGGCGCTGCTCGCCGTCGGCATCGTGCCGCAGCCGCTGATGGCGCTGTGCTTCGTCGCCATCAAGAGCCTGTAGCGCCTTGAAGGGCAGGGACCTCTCCGAGCGTTTCGTCTCCGGGGAAGAGGTCTGGACCGGGCGGCTGCTGCACGTGCATCGCGACCTCGTGCGCCTGCCCGACGGCCACGAAACGACGCGCGAATACATCCGCCACCCCGGCGCGGTGTGCATCGTGCCGCTGCTCGATGACGGCCGCGTGGTGCTCGTGCGCCAGTTCCGCTACCCGCTTGCGCGCGAGTTCGTCGAGCTGCCGGCGGGCAAGAAGCACCCGGGCGAGGACCCGCTCCTCACCGCGCAGCGGGAACTCGCCGAGGAGACCGGCTATACCGCCGCCGACTGGCGCCGCTTCGCGGTCATCCACAACGCGATCGGCTACTCCGACGAGGCGATCGAGCTCTACCTCGCGCGCGGACTGAAGGAGGGCACAGCGGCGCTCGATCCCGGCGAGTTCCTCGAGGCGTTCACCGTGCCGTTCGCCGAGGCGGTGGAAATGGTGCGCGACGGCCGCATCACCGACGCGAAGACCGTCTGCGCGCTGCTGTGGGTGGATCGTTTTCTCGACGATCGCCCGGCGCAGCGCGCCGCTCAGCCGCAGAGCCCGGTATAGCCGCAGGCGGTGCAGTAGTCGCAGCCGTCCTTGCGGATCAGCGTCGTGTTGCCGCACTCCGGGCAGCGCGTGCCCTTCATTCGCCGCACCTCGCCCCGCTTCGGGCTCTCCAGGATTCCCATCTGCGTGAGCGGCGTGCCGTCCTCGGCGAGCAGCCGGAGCATCGCGTAGCGGTGCAGGATGAGCCGCGCGACATAGGACACCGTCGAGGGGAAGGTGGCCTGGCGCCGGGTCCCGGGCACGAAGGCCATGAAGTCGCCGAGCGGCTCCGGGAAGTCGAGGAGCTTCTTCAGCTTCATCCCGATCCACGCCGGGTCCATCACCCGCATGTCGAGCGAGAGGATCTTGCACAGGCCGTCGAGCGCGCGCGGGTACTCGCCCGAGAGCCACATCGAGTAGGGGCGCGTGACGCCGTCGGGAAGCGTGATCTCCTTCAGCCCCAGCACGAAATCGTCGCCGGTGCGCGGGTTGAGCACGTCCACCGTCCACGACATCGTGCCGTCGGTGCCGGTCTTCGGCTCCTTCAGGCTGAACATCGCATCCAGCACCGGCGTCGGCCCGTCGCCGAAGGCGCCGAGCTGCTCGCAGCGCCAGCGCACGAGCTGCGCGAACGCCGACACGATCGAGGGCATGCGCTTTCTCTCCCCGTGCGGCGGAAACGGCATGTCGAAGGGTTCGTCGCCCGCGGCCTTGGCGAGGGTCTCCAGCTTGAGCGCGAGCCAGCCGGGATCGTTGGCGCGCATGTCCATGGACAGCGTCTTCGCGAGCGCGCCCAGTCCGCGCGGCTGCTCGCTGCCGTTCACCCACACCTCGAAGGCGTGCGGCTTGCCGTTTTCCACATGCCCGACGAACACCGCGAAGTGGTAATGCGGGTGCTCGATCATGTAGGTCCAGGCCGGATTGCCCGCCGGCAGCTCCGGCCGGCCGGGCCAGCGCAGGCTCGCGAGCACCGGCTGCGGCACCGACTTGATGCGGATGCGGCGGTTGCGGTCGTCGTCGCGGAAGTCCTGCGGCTTGTCGGCGGGCTTGTCCACCGTGAGCACGGCGCCGAGCACGCTGTTCGGCCGGTACGTGGCGAGCCCCTTCAGGCCCGACTTCCAGGCGAAGAGGTACAGATCCTGGAAGTCGTCGTAGGGGTAGTCCTCCGGCACGTTCACCGTCTTCGAGATGCTAGTGTCAATGTACGGGGCGACCGCCGCCACCATCTGCGCGTGCGCCTTGGCCGAGATCTCCAGCGCGGTGACGAACCACGGCGGCAGGTTGGCGACGTCGCCGCCCATCGCCCGGTAAAGACGCCAGGCGTGGTCCTCGACCGGGAATTCCTTGAGCGTGCCGTCGGCCATGCGCTTCTTGCGGGTGTAGGTCCAGGAGAACGGCGGCTCGATGCCGTTGGAGGCGTTGTCGGCGAAGGCGAGCGAAATCGTGCCGGTGGGCGCGATCGACAGCAGGTGCGAATTGCGGATGCCGTGCCGGCGGATGAGCGCCTTGATCTCCTCCGGCAGGCGCGCGGCGAAGCTCGCGCCCGAGAGGTAGAGATCGGCGTTGAAGAGCGGAAAGTGGCCGCGTTCCTTCGCCAGTTCCACCGAGGCGCGGTAGGCGGCGTTGCGCATCGCCTCGGAGATGCGCGCGGCCATCGCGCGCGCCTCGTCGGTGTCGTAGCGCAGCCTGAGCATCGCGAGCGCGTCGCCCAGCCCCGTAAAGCCGAGACCGACGCGCCGCTTTGCCATCGCTTCCTTCCTTTGCTGCTCGAGCGGCCAGTGCGTCACGTCGAGCACGTTGTCGAGCATGCGCACCGACACCTCGACCACCTGCGCGAAGCGCTCGAAGTCGAAGCGCGCGCGCTCGCCGAACGGGTCGCGCACGAACTTCACCAGGTTCACCGAGCCGAGGCAGCAGCAGCCGTAGGGCGGCAGAGGCTGCTCGCTGCACGGATTGGTCGCCTCGATCGTCTCGCAGTAATAGAGGTTGTTGTCCCGGTTCATGCGGTCGAGGAACAGCACGCCGGGCTCGGCGTGGTCGTAGGTCGAGCGCATGATCTGCTCCCACAGCTCGCGCGCGCGCACGCGCCGGTAGACCCACAGACCGTCGGCGCGCTGGTAGGCGCCGTCGCGGATCTGGTCGGCGTTCGGCTGCGCCTTGTGCACCAGCTCCACCTCGCGGTCCTGCTCGACCGCGTGCATGAACTCGTCGGTCACCCCGACCGAGATGTTGAAGTTGGAGAGATCGCCCTTGTCCTTGGCGTGGATGAATTCCTCCACGTCGGGGTGGTCGCAGCGCAGCACGCCCATCTGAGCGCCGCGGCGCGCTCCGGCCGATTCGACCGTCTCGCAGGACCGGTCGAAGACCCGCATGTAGGACACCGGGCCGCTTGCGCGCGAGCGCGTGCCGCGAACGACGGCACCCTTGGGCCGGATGGCGGAGAAGTCATAGCCGACGCCGCCCCCGCGGCGCATCGTCTCGGCCGCCTCGGCGAGCGCGGTGTAGATGCCGGGCTTGCCGTCCACCACCTCGGTCACCGAGTCGCCCACCGGCTGAACGAAGCAGTTGATGAGGGTGGCCTGGATGTCCACGCCGGCGGCGGAGTTGATCCGCCCGGCCGGGATGAACCCTTCTTCCTGCGCGGCGAGGAAACGCTTTTCCCAGTAGGCGCGCCTTCCCTCGGGCTCGGCCTGCGCCAGCGCGCGCGCGACGCGCCTGCGCACCTCGGTCACGGTGGACTCCTCGCCCTTGGCGTATTTCTCGATCAGCGCCTCGCGGCAGATCTCCTGCTCGGCGAGGCTAAGGCTGGTGATGGTTTTCGCTTCTGCGGTGCTCATGGAGTTGTTTTTCTCGTATTGACTTCAGGTTTCTGAGGCAATGGCTTGATGCTAAAGGTTGTTCGGCCGGCGCGCGAGTCACTAGATATGGATTGCGGCTCGCGCCGGCGACCGGCCGCGCTAGATCCGTCAAGTCAACCGGTTAGGGGTTGCTGCGCTGCACCATGCCCCGCGGCGGTTCTTGGCGACGAACCCTAGGGCTAGTGCCGGCAAGCATCTTGCTCGACTACCGGTCGTGGGGTGTTTCGCATCCGGACGGGCACCCGGCCGGGGCCGGTCGGGCCCCCGATACCTGTATGAATATACACTTTTTCGAGGACGCGCTGAAGGCGCCCGGTCGCCGGCCGGCTCGCGGTCAGGCCGCCTGCGGCTGCTGGCTGATTTGCTGCTGCTGGCGCGCGGCCTTGAGCAGGTCGGCGACCTCGCTGTGCCCGAAGCGCAGCGCCAGTTCGCTCGGCGTGTCGCCGTCCTTCGTCGCCATGTTCGGGTCCGCGCCGTGACGCAGCAGCAGCTCGACCATGCGCGTGTTGCCCTTCATCGCGGCGTAGGCGAGCGGCGTGTAGCCGTTGTCGTGATGCAGGTTGCAGTCGAAGTTCATGTCCAGCACCTTCTGCGCGTACACCAGGTTGCTCTTTTCGATGGCGTAGAACAGGGCGCGGATCCCCTCCGGGCTGCGCTCGCGCGGCTTCTGCTCCAGGCCCGTCGGCAGAAGCTTGACGACGTAGTTGATGAGCGAGATGCCGACCATCGCCACCATGGCGAGAATGAGCGGAATCTTCGAGATGTTGAGGCTGTCGGCGATGGTCTGGTCGAGATTGGCGCCGAGCACCAGCAGCACCACCGCGAGGAAGAAGAAGAACTTGAGGTAGAAGAACAACCCGACGATGATTCCCAGGCCGAGAATGGCGAGCAGATAGTTGCGCTCGATGCCCCAGTCTTCGAGCGTCTCGGCGGGCAGGTTGGCGAGCACCGCGGTGACCGCGATCAGGCCGAACAGCAGCACCTCCCGCACCCGCATCCGGGTGAGCAGATCGTCCTTTTCGATCTTCTTTTCGATGGCCATGGTCGAGCCTCCCGTGCCGGAACGCGCCGGTCCGAAGCCGGCGTCCCGGATTTTGCGGGCGCGGGGGCGCCGATGGCAAGTCCGCGGCGCTAAAATAGCACCCGATGTCCAAGGCGTTCGTACGCGAAAGAGAGGATCTCGACGAAGAGGCCCCGCAGGCCGAGGCGGCGCCGGTCGAGCGGAACTACATCACGCCGGCCGGTTTCGCCCGGATGCAGGCGGAGCTGCGCCAGCTCGTCGAGATCGAGCGCCCGGAGGTGGTGCGAACGGTCGCCTGGGCGGCGTCGAACGGCGACCGCTCGGAAAACGGCGACTACATCTACGGCAAGAAGCGGCTGCGCGAGATTGACCGGCGCGTGCGCTATCTCATCAAGCGCCTAGAGAGCGCGCAAGTGGTGCACTCGGCCGGGCGCGACACCGACCAGGTGTTCTTCGGCGCCACCGTCGCCGTGCGTTCAGCGCGCGGCGAGGCGCGCACCGTGACCATCGTCGGCGCCGACGAGGTGGACCCGGCGAGGGGCCGCGTGTCGTGGCGCTCGCCGATCGCACGCGCGCTGCTCAAGGCGCGCGAAGGCGACACGGTGACGCTGAGGAGCCCGGCGGGCGACGAGGAGCTCGAAATCCTCGAAGTCCGCTACGACCCGATAGACTAGCGCGCCGGCTGCGCCGCGTCGCGGAAGTCGCCGGCGGCGAGCACCGAGAGCCGCTTCAGGTCCACATGGCGCGCGAGCGCCGCGCGCACCTCCTCGGCCGTGAGCGCGCCGATTCGCCGCTCCAGCGCCGCGTCCCACTCGAAGGTGCGCCCGAGAAAGAGGTAGTTCGCCAGGCGCGCGGCGAGCGAGCGGTCCTGCGCGCGCGCGACGCGCCGCGCCTCGAGCAGTCCCTTCTTCGCGGCTTCGACCTCGGCCTCGCTGAAGCCTTCGGCGAGCGCGCGCGCGAGTTCCTCCCGCACCGCGCGCTCGACGCGCTCGCGGTTCTGCGGCGCGTAGATCGCCGCGACGCCGAACACGCCCGCCTCGTCGAGCTGGCCGGCGGTGAGAAAGCTGTAGGTGCTGTAGGAAAGGCCTTCCTTCTCGCGCACGCGGACCGGCAGCCGGGCGCCGGAGCTGCCGCCGAGCAGCCGGTTGCCGACGAGGAGCGCCGGGTAATCCGGATCGTCGTCGCGCAGCCTCAGGTTCAGCCCGGCGCGCAGCACCGCGTTCGCCTTGTCCGGCGTCGCGATGCGCTCGGTGAGCGGCGGGCGGTCGAAGTAGCGCGCCGGGACGCGCCGGAAGGGGTGCGGGGTCTTCCAGTCGCCGAACAGATCCTCGACCAGCGCCGCGAGTGCGTCGGGGTCGAAGTCGCCGACCGCGGCGAACTGCGCGCCGCTCGCGCCGAGGAGGTCCCGATAGCAGCGCCGCGCGTCCTCGACGGTCGTCTTCTTCAGCTCCTCGACGCGCTCCTCGATCGTCGGCGTGTAAAGCCAATGGCCGCGCGGGTACGGCCCGAGGTGGCGCGCAAGACGCTCGGCGGCGCGCGCCGCAGGGTCGCCGCGGCTCGCTTCCGCGCCGGTGATCGCCGCTCGCCGCAGCTCCTCGAACTCGGCCGGATCGAACCGCGGCTCGCGCAGCATCTCCGCCGCAAGGCGCAGCGCCGGCTCCAGTTGCGGGCGGCGCACCTCGACCGTGGCGCCGTCCATGCCGACCGAAATCGTCGCCCGCAGCCGGTCCATCTCCTCGCGCAGCTCGGCGCGGGTGCGCTTCAGCGTACCGCGCGAGAGCATGCCGCTCGCGAGCGTGCAGGCGGCGCTGCGGTTCATCGTGCTCGCCTCGTCTCCCCAGTTGAGGTTGAGCTGCACGACCACCGTGCCGCCGCGCGTCTTCTTCGGCAGCAGCGCCGCGCGGATGCCGTTGGCGAGGGCGCGGCGGATCACGCGGCGCTCGATGTTCTCCGGCGTCGGATCGAACGCCTCGCCTTCGTCCACGACGCCGGCGCCTCGGTAGCCGGCGAGCATCGGCTCCGGATCCGGGCGCGGCGGAATCTCGGCGCGGTCGGGCCGCGGCGTCGGCACGAAGGTCCCGAACACGCGGTTGGCCTGCTTGAAGTACGACGCGGCGACGCGCCGCACGTCGGCGGTGGCCACCGCCTTCAGCCGGTCGCGGTACAGGTAGAGCAGCCGCCAGTCGCCCACGGCGTGGAATTCGGCGAGCCAGCGCACGAGCGCGGCGCTGTCGAGCAGGACCTTCTCGGTCGAGGCGAGCAGGCTCGTGCGCGCGCGCTCGACCTCGTCGTCGCGGATCGGTTCGGCGGCGGTTCCCTCGATCGTCGCGAGCAGCGCCTCGCGCGCCGGCGCAATCGGCGCATCGCGCGCGAGCGTCGCGCCGAAGGCCGCGACGCCGGGATCGTGCATCATGCGCTCGTAGCCCCAGGCGGCGCTGGCAAGGCCCTTCTGCACCAGCGCACGGTGCAACCGGCCGGTGGCCGGTGCGGCGAGCACCTGCACCAGCACGTCCACCGCCGCGTAGTCCGGATGCGCCGCCGCCGGGATCCGGTACATCGCGGCAAGGAGCGGCACGTCGCCCGCTCGGCGCAGCACCACCTCGCGCTCGCCGTCCTGCACCGGCTCGACGCTGTACAGGCGCGGCGGCGCCTGCTCGGGACGCGGGATCGGGCCGAAATGCCGCGCGACCCGCTCCAGCGCCTGCCGTTCGTCGAAGCGCCCGCCGAGGATGAGGAGCGCGTTATCGGGCCGGTACCATGTGCGGTAGAAGGCGCGCAGGCGCTCGATCGGCACCGACTCGATGTCGGAGCGGTGGCCGATCACCGGGTGGCCGTAGTTGTGCACGGCGAACGCGAGCCGCTGCAGGCGCTGCAGCAGCACCGCCTGCGGGCTGTTCTCGCCCATCTCGAACTCGTTGCGCACCACGGTCATCTCGGCGGCGAGATCCTCCTCCTTCAGCAGCGCGTTCACCATGCGGTCGGCTTCCATGGCGAGCGCCCAGTCGAGGTTGTCCTCGCTCGCGGGGAGCGTCTCGAAGTACGTCGTGCGATCGTTCGAGGTGGTGCCGTTGTAGCGCGCCCCGCGCGCGACCAGCGCCGGCTTGATCTCGGGATGGTTTTTCGAGCCCTTGAAGAGCAGATGCTCCAGCAGGTGCGCCATTCCCTTCTCGCCGTAGCCCTCGTGGCGCGAACCGACGAGATAGGTGATGTGCACCGTGACGGTGCTCGCCGCCGGGTCGGGAACGGTCAGCACGCGCAAACCGTTCTCCAGCCGGTATTCGGTGACGCCCTCGACCGAGACGACTTTCTGCGGCAGCCCCGCCGCGGCGACGGCGAGCGGCGCGAGCGCGGCGGCGAGCCACAGCAGCAGGCGCGTCAGGTTCGTGCGAGCAGCCATTCGGCGAGGTGCAGTGCAGCGAGCCCGGAGACGATGGTGACGAAGGTGAGCCGCAGGCGCCAGGCGACGGCGATCGCCACGACGCCGGCGACCAGACGCGCGTTCTCGAACGTCAGGAAGAGACTGCCGTTCGCGAGCAGGAGTTCCGGCACCCAGATCGCGGTGAGCACCGCCGCCGGCACGTAGCGCAGCGCGCGCCGCAGCGGCTCGGGCAGACGAAGGCCGGCAGGCAGCACCAGAAACGAGGCGCGCAGCGCCTGGGTGACGAGCGCCATGCCCAGGATCGCGGTCCACAGCGTGAGCGCGGGGATCCCGGCGCCGCTCATGCGGCGCGCCCTTGCGAGAGCGATTCGGCGATGAGTCCGGCGGCGATTCCGGCGATCGCCGCCGTGACCAGACCGAGGCGCAGCGGCAGGCCGTGCGCGAGCACCGCGACCAGCCCGGCCGCGAGCGCCGCCGCCAGCATCGCCTTGCCGTGCAGGAACGGAACGGAGATCGCGATGAAGGCGAGCGGCGCGGCGAACTCCAGCTTCCACGCCGCGGGCAACTGCGCGCCCGCGAGCACGCCGGCGGCGACCGCGATCTGCCAGACGAGCCACACCGGCGCCGAGATGCCGAGGTACCAGGCGAGCTTGCCGCGCATCCCGGGCTGTTGCGCGAAGCGGCTCGCGCTCACCGCGTAGGGATTGTCGGCGAGCAAAAGCGCGACGAGCAGCCGCTGCGCGAGCGGCAGCTCGGCCAGGTGCAGGCGCATAGAGGCGCTGTACATCATGAAGCGCAGGTTGATGACGAAGGCGGTGGCGACGATCACCGCGACCGGCGCCTGCGCGGCGAGAAGCTGCGTCGCCGCGAGCATCGAGGCGCCGGCGAAGACGAGCACCGACATCGCGATCGCGGCGGCGGCGGGCACGCCCGCCGCCGCCATGGCGACGCCGGTGACCAGGCCGAAGGGCGCCACCCCGAGGAGCAGCGGCAGGCTCGCGCGCGCGCCCGCCAGGAACTCGGGGTGGTCGCGCGCTATTTGCGGTGCTCCCTGTGGTGGCTCCGGCGCTGCTCGCCGAGGCACTTCATCAACTCGTCGCCGCGCTTGCCGGTGCAGGCCTCGTGCATCGCCTGGCGTTCTTCCATGCGGGCGATCAGCCGCTTGTGGCGCTCGGCGGCCTCGGCGCGGCACTTGGCCGCGTCGGCGGCCGTGTCGCACATCTTCTCGCGAAGGCAGGCGCCGCGGTCGGACGCGTCCTTGCAGGCCTCGCGCGCCGCCTTCATGTGCTCGCGCATCTCATGCCGGCGGTGCGTGCCCTTGCCTTCGGCGCCGGCGGGCGGCTGGGCAAGGGCGGCGGCCGGGGCGACGATCAGCGCCGCGACGAGCAGGGAAAGGGTTCGTTTCATCATGTGCGTGCTCCTGTGCGTGAGGTGAAGAAATCGTTCAGGCACGCACACTAGCCATCCGCGCCCGCCGCCGCGGTAACGCTGTGTAACGAGTTGTATCGCTCAGAGCTGCGCGAGCATCGTCTCGGCGCCCGAGACCTCGAACTTGCCCGGGGCCTCGATGTTGAGCTTCTTCACGACGCCGTCCTCGACCAGCATCGAGAAGCGCTGCATGCGAAGGCCCATGCCGCGCGCGCTGAGGTCGAGTTCGAGCCCGAGCGCCTTGGTCCAGGCGCCGCTGCCGTCGCCGAGGAAGCGGATCTTGCCGAGCGCCTTCTCGTCGCGGCCCCAGTGCGCCATGACGAAGCCGTCGTTCACCGCCACGCACCAGATCTCGTCCACGCCCTTCGCCTTCAGCTTGTCGAAATTGTCGCGGTAGGAGGGCACGTGCTTCGCCGAGCACGTCGGGGTGTAGGCGCCGGGCAGGCCGAAGATCACGATTCTTTTTCCCTTCACCGCCTCCGACACCTTGACTTCCTTCGGCGGCATCGCGCACTGGGTGGCGGAGTCGAACTCGGTGGATTCGGTGAGCACGCCGTCGGGCAGTCGGTCGCCGACCTTGATCGTCATGGGGTTTCTCCGTAAGCGTTCTTCTCGGGGACGCGAATGATAGCGCAGCCCGAAATCGGGGTCAGACCCGGGTCCGACCCCGATTTTGTCAGGTGGCGAGCGCCGCCTTGCGGCCGCGCTCGACATCGAGGCCGGTAAGGAGCGCCAGACCGGCGACGAAATAGACGCCGACGGCAAGGATGCCGGTGCGGTGATCGCCGGGGAAGACGAGCGTGGCGACGCCGTAGGTGATCGGACCGACGATCGAGGCCGCCTTCACCGCCAGGCCCCACAGCCCGAAGAACTCGGCAAGCCGCGACGGCGGCGAAAGATAGCCCACGATCGCCCGGCCGGCGGCCTGCGCCGCACCCATGCACAGTCCGGCGAGGTTGGCCGCGATCCAGAAGGTGGGGACGTCGTCCGCCGCCCACGCGATCGCGATCATCACGATCCAGCCGGCGAGCACCAGGCGCATGGCGCGCACATGGCCGATGGCATCCTGAAGGTGACCGAAGCCGAAGGCGCCAAGCGCCGCGGTGACGTTGACGACGAGGATCAGCACGATCGTCTGCTGCGTGGTGAACTTCATCGCCTGTTCGGCGTAGATCGCCGCCAGCGAAATCACCGCGGTGATTCCGGCCTGATAAAAGAGGATGCAGACGAGGAACTGCCGCAGGTCGCGGTAGCGCCCGGCCTCGCGCACGGTTCGCATGACGCGCGCCCAGGCGCCCCCCGCGGCGGGCTGCGGCGCGGCACGCTCCCTGAGGAACATGAAGGTCGGCGCCGACGCCAGGGCGAACAGCGCCGCCGTGAGGAGCATGACGACCGGCACGAACTCGGCCGCGCCCTGGCCGCGGCCGCTCGCCCAGGTGATGTAGGCGAGCGCGATGGCAAGCGAAACCAGGCCGCCGAGGTAGCCGAACGCCCAACCCCAGCCCGAGACCCGGCCCATCGCCTTCGAGTCGGCCAGTTCCGGCAGGAACGCCGCGATGAGGTTCTCGCCGATGCCGAAGAAGAAGTTGGACAGGATGACGAGCGCGATCGCGAGCGCGACCGCGCCCGGCGAGGCGAACGCGAGCGCCGCGGTGAAGAGCACGCATCCGGCGGTGCTCCACGCAAGGAGGCGCTTTTTCGCCGCGTGCTCGTCGGCCCAGGCGCCGAGCACCGGTCCGGCGGCGAGGATCGCGAGATACGAAGCCGACAGCGCCGCGGTCCAGGCGAAGGTCGCCCACGGCGCATTGCCCGCGACGACCGAGACGAAGTAGGCGTTGAACACCGCGGTGATCACCACCGTCGTGTACCCGGAGTTGGCGAAGTCGTACATCGTCCACGCCCAGACCTCGCGCAGCGTGACGTCGGCGGCAAGGCGGCGGGCGGCGGGAGCGGTCACGGGCGGGGAAAGGGCCGGATGCGCGCGCATTGTACCGGGGGCATAATCCTTCACCGCCATGGCCGCCGTAGAGCCCCCGAAAAGCGCCGCCGCCGCGTCAAGCGCCGATCGGCGCCTGACCCTCGCCGAGGTGCTCGACTGGCTGGTCGCCGACGGGCTGGTGGAGCCCGCCGCCGCCGAGCAGCTCAAGAAGGAGCGCCGCTACTACCGGGGGAGCCTGCACCCGCTGCAGATCGTCGCCGACCAGAAGTGGAAGAGCCCGCGGCCGCCGCACCGGCCGCTCGCGCTCGAGCCGCTCACCGAATGGCTGGCGAAGCGCGTCGGCATGGAATACCTGCACATTGACCCGCTCAAGGTGAACCTCGCCGCGGTCACCGAGGTGATGTCCTCGGCCTATGCCACGCGCTTTCGCATCCTGCCGGTGGCGGTGACCCAGAAAGAGGCGACGATCGCCACCGCCGAGCCCTTCGTGCGCGAGTGGGAGCGCGAGCTCGCCGCCATCCTCAAGCTCGACATCCGGCGGGTGATCGCCAACCCGGCCGACATCGAGCGCTTCCAGGTCGAGTTCTACAACCTCGCCAAGTCGGTGAAGGGCGCCAACCGGGGCCAGGCCGGCGTCTCGGGGCTTTCCAACTTCGAGCAGCTGGTGGAACTCGGCGCGGCCAACAAGCAGCTCGACGCGAACGATGCGCACGTGGTGCGAATCGTGGACTGGCTGTGGACCTACGCCTTCGAGCAGCGGGCAAGCGACATCCACATCGAGCCGCGGCGCGAGGTGGGGCTGGTGCGCTTCCGCATAGACGGGGTGCTGCATCAGGTGTACCAGATCCCGGCGGCGGTGCTCGCGGCGATGACCAGCCGCATCAAGATCCTCGGCCGCATGGACGTGGTGGAAAAGCGCCGCCCGCAGGACGGGCGCATCAAGACGCGCACGCTCGACGGCCAGGAGGTCGAGCTGCGCCTCTCGACGCTGCCGACCGCCTTCGGCGAAAAGCTGGTGATGCGCATCTTCGACCCCGAGGTGCTGGTGCGCGATTTCTCCGAGCTGGGCTTCTCCGAGGACGACCGGCGGCGCTGGAAGGAGATGACCGAGCGCCCGAACGGGATCGTGCTCGTCACCGGCCCGACCGGCTCGGGCAAGACGACGACGCTGTATTCGACGCTGAAGGCCCTCGCCACGCCCGACGTCAACGTCTGCACCGTGGAGGATCCGATCGAGATGGTCGAGCCCTCGTTCAACCAGATGCAGGTGCAGCCGGCGATCGACCTGGGCTTCGCCGAGGGACTGCGCGCCCTGATGCGGCAGGACCCCGACATCATCATGGTGGGCGAGATCCGCGATCTGGAGACCGCCGAGATGGCGGTGCAGGCGGCGCTCACCGGGCATCTCGTGCTCTCGACCCTGCACACCAACGACGCCCCGAGCGCGATCACGCGGCTGCTGGAGCTGGGCATCGCGCCGTATCTCGTCAACGCGACGCTCAACGGGGTGATGGCGCAGCGGCTGGTGCGCACGCTCTGTCCGCACTGCAAGCAGAAGGTCGAGCTGCATCGCGGCGAGGACGTGGCGAAGTGGGACGCGCTGGTCGCGCCATGGAAGGCGAACCGTCCGGCGGCGGTCTACAAGGCGGTCGGTTGCCTGGAGTGCCGCATGACCGGATTCCTCGGCCGCGTCGGCATCTACGAAACGCTGGTCTGTTCGCCCGGCATCCGCGAGGTGGTGAGCGCCGGCGCCGACCTCGCGCGCATCCGCGAGCGCGCGTACCGGGAGGGCATGAAACCGCTTCGCATCAGCGGCGCGATGAAGGTCGCCGCGGGCGTGACCACGATGGACGAAGTGCTGCGGGCGGCGCCGCCGGTGGGTGATCCGTCGGCCGCCGGCTGAGCGCGCGTGGCCTGGGGCGCGCTCGTCGAAGCGCTTTTCGTCGTTGCCGGCGCGGCTTCGCTCGGCGGCGCCTGGGCGGCGCTGCGGCGCCGCGGCCGGCGCGCCGGCGAAGCGCTGCGCGCTTCCGAGGAGCGCTTTCGCCATCTCACCGCGCTTTCCGCCGACTGGTTCTGGGAGACCGACGCCGACTACCGTATCTCGTGGATGAGCGGCGGCGCGGCGACCGAGACGCTGTTCGGCGACGCGCGGGTGTACGGCAGGCGGTTCTGGGAGATTCCCGGCATCGAGATCGAGCCGCGCGCGCTCGTCGCGCACCTGGAGCGCTTGCACCGGGTGGACGCGCGCCTGCCGCTGTTCGACTTCGAGCTCGTCAACCGCGCCGCGCCGGGCGGGCCTCGCATCCATACGGTGCTCGGTCGGCCCCGGCACGACGCCGCGGGGCGCTTTCTCGGCTTTCGCGGCGTCGGGCGCGACATCACCGAGCGGCGCCGCGCCGAGATCGCGCTGCGCGAGGCCAAGGAGCGCCTGGAGCTCGCGCTCGAGGGCTCGGGCGCGATCCTCTGGGACTACGACGTTCCCGCCGGCCGCATCTACCTGAGCGGCGGATGGAGCAGGCTGATCGGCGGCGGCGGCGACGCGGGGCGCTTCGCGGTCGAGGCGCTTAAGGCGCGCGTGCACCCGGAGGACCTCCCGGCGGTGGAAGCGGCCGCGCGGGAGGCGATGCGGGGCGAGCGGGCGGAGTACGCCGTCGAGCATCGCGTGCGCGCGGACTCCGGCGAGTGGGTGTGGGTGCTCTCGCGCGGCAAGGTGACGCGGCGCGATGACGCGACCGGGCGCGCCCTGCGCATGAGCGGCACGAACCTCGACATCACCGCACGCAAGCGCGCGGAGCAGGCGACGAGGGAAGCCGAGGCGCGCTACCGCGCGCTGATCGAGCTTGCGCCCGACGGCGTGGTCGTGAGCAGCGACGGGCTGATCGAGTACGCCAATCCCGCGGCGGCGCGCCTGCTGGGGGTCGGTTCGCCCGACTGCCTGCTCGGCGTGCGTTTCGAATCGTTCGTGCATCCGGACGAGCTGGCGCGCTTTCGCGAGCGCCGGGCGTATCTCGCGGCCGGCCCGGGCAAGCTCGATTACGAGGAGCGCCGGCTGCTGCGCCCGGACAGGTCCGAGGCGATCGTCGAGATCGCCGCGGTGTCGTTCCTGGAGCGCGGGCGCCTGGTGCTGCAGACGGTGCTGCGCGACGTGAGCGAAGCGCGCGCGGCGCGCGAGGCGCTCGCCGAGCGCGAGCAGCGCTTTCGCGACGTGGTCGAGGCCTCGGGCGAGTACGTGTGGGAAACGGACGCGGATTGGCGCTACACGTACCTCTCGGCGCGCGCCGAGGCGGTGTTCGGCTATCTGCGCCACGAGATGCTGGGGCGGCGGCCGACGGAGTTCATGCCGCTCGCCGAGGCGCGCGGCCGCGAACGCTGGTTCGCCGCCCTCCTGGAGCGCCCCGAGCCGTTCCGCGGCATCGAGATGCGCGCGCTCACCAAGGCCGGACGCCTCGTATGGCAGGTGCTGAGCGGCGTGCCGGTGTTCGACGCCGCGGGAAGGCTCAAGGGCTATCGCGGCACCGGCGCCGACGTGAGCGCGCGCAGGCAGGCCGAGGAACGCATCCAGTATCTCGCCAGCCGCGACGCGCTCACCGGCCTGCCGAACCGCCAGCTCGTCGCCGACCTCGCGGCGCAGGCGCTCGGGGCAGCCGCGCGCGCGAAGGCACGGGTCGCGCTCCTCGCCGTTGACCTCGACCGCTTCAATCTGGTGAACGATTCGCTCGGGCACGCCGCCGGCGACGCGCTGCTGCGCGCGGTGGCCGAGCGCCTCGCCGGGGCGCTGCGGCGCGACGACGTGCTCGGGCGCGTGGGCGAGGACGAGTTCGTGCTGCTGTGGAACCGGCTGCGCGATTCCGCGGACGCGGCCGTGCTCGCGCGCCGCATCCAGGGGATTCTGGCGCGACCGTTCACCGTCGAGGGCCGCACGCTCGCCGTCTCGGCGAGCCTCGGCATCGCCGTCTACCCCGAGGACGGGCGCGATTTCGCCCAGCTGCTGAAAAGCGCCGATGCAGCGATGCACCACGCCAAGCGGACTGCCCGCGGAGGCTTCCGGTTCTTCTCGCCGGAGCTCGACGCCCGTGTCGCCGAGCGCTTCGCGCTGGAGAACGATCTGCGGCAGGCGCTGGCGCGAGACGAGCTGGAGCTTTTCTGGCAGCCGGTGATGCGCGCGGGGCCGCCGGCGCTTCTGGCGGGCGCCGAGGCGCTCGTGCGCTGGCGCCATCCGCGCGAGGGACTCATCGCGGCCGATCGCTTCGTTCCGGTGGCCGAGGAAACCGGGCTCATCCGGCCGGTGGGCGAATGGATGCTTGCGCGTGCGCTGTCGCAGATCGGCGCCTGGCGAAGGACGCTTGCCGGCGATCTCTGGTTCGCGATCCACGTCTCGGCGGCGGAGCTCGCGCAGGGCGAGGCCTACGTCGAGCGTCTGGCCGCGGCGCTTGCGGAGCACGGCGTGCCGGGTTCGTGCCTTGAACTGCAGGTCGCCGAGCGCGCGCTGATGGCGGGGCTGGACCGCAACGTCGAGACGCTGCGCCGGGTGGGCGAGCTGGGGGTGCGCGTCGTGATAGACGACTTCGGCACCGGCTATTCCAGCCTCGCGCACCTGCGACGCCTGCCGGTGAGCAAGCTGAAGATTGACCGCTCGTTCACGCGCGGGATCGCGCGCAACGCCGAGGACGCGGCGATCGCCGGCGCGATCGCGGCGATGGCGCGCGCGTTGCGGCTCGATCCGGTCGCCGAGGGCGTGGAAACCGAGGCGCAGCTCGAACGGCTGCTCGCGCTCGGCTGCCGGGAGTGGCGCGGCCCTCTGGCGGGCGAGCCGCGGGATGCCGCCGGCTTCGAGCGGCTTGCGGCGGCGCGCGAGGCGCGCGCCGCGGGCTGAAGGGAAGATGGCGATGCAGTTCAAGTACGTGATGCCGGTCGAGGAGACGCAGTGGCGCTTCCCGGCGACCGGGGAAGTCGCGCTCACGTGGGACTACGACGCGGCGAGCGCGGAGCTGCTTGCGCTCTACTCGAAGGGAAAGCGCGAGCAGTGGGACGCCGATGCGCGCATAGACTGGTCGCTGCCGGTGGACCCGGACGATCCGATGCAGATGGACGAGCAGGTTCTGCCGCTTCACGGCACGCCCCTGTGGGCGAAGCTCTCGGAGCGCCAGCGCGCCGACATCCGCTATCACAGCCAGGTGTTCAACCTGTCGCAGTTCCTGCATGGCGAACAGGGGGCGCTCGTGTGCGCGGCGCGCATCGTCAAGGACGTGCCGTGGCTCGATTCCAAGTTCTACGCCGCGACCCAGGTGATGGACGAGGCGCGCCACGTCGAGGCCTACCGGCGGCTGCTCAAGGAGAAGTTCCGTTTCGCCTACCCGATCTCCAGACCGCTGCAGACGCTCCTCGAGCAGGGGCTGAACGACTCGCGCTGGGACTTCACCTACCTCGCGATGCAGGTGCTGATCGAGGGTCTGGCGCTCGTCGCCTTCCAGAGGATCCGGGACTACTCGAAAAACGCGCTCTGCCGCGCGGTGAACGCCTACGTGATGCAGGACGAGGCGCGCCACGTCGCCTTCGGGCGCCTGGCGCTCCGGGCGTACTACCCCAACCTCACCGACGCCGAGCGGCGCAGCCGCGAGGAATTCGTGATCGAGGGCTCGCGCCACCTGCGCGACCGTTTCAACTCGCCGGAGATGTGGGAGCAGCTTGGCTACGACCCGAAGGACGTGCTGCCGGTGCTGGACGCGGCCGAGGGCCAGATCCGGTTCCGCAAGCGCCTGTTCTCGCGCATCGTACCGACGGTGCGGGACATCGGCCTGTGGAGCGAGCGGGTGCGGCGCGCCTATGCCGAGCTCGGCGGCATCCAGTACGAGCACGCGGACGCACAGGCGATGCTCGACGAGGACGCCCGCATCGCCGAGGAGTTCGACCGGCAGCTCGGGCGGCGCTGAGCGCGCCGCGCTCCTCAATTGCGGCCTAATCGGTTTTCTTGGCGAGCCTGCGCTCGAGCTGCTCGCGGCGAGCCTGGGCGAATTCCCGAACCGAAATGCGGCCGTCGCCGTCCTGGTCCACCATCGCGAAACGCCGTGCCAGCGCGGGGAAACGCTCGGCCTCGCCGCGCGAGAGATACCCGTCTCGATCGGCGTCGGCCGCCTTGAACTGCTCGGTCACCTCGCGCAGGAATCGTTGTGCCTTGTCGGCCTCCGGCGCCGACGCAGCGGCCGCAGCGCTCGGGGTCTCCGCAGCGGCGCGCGGTTTCGCGGCGCTCGAAGGGTCCGCAGAAGCGGGCGGCGCGACAGCCGTTTTCTTCGGTGCGGGCGCCGCTTCAGTGGCCGGCTGTGCCTTCGCGACCGCCGGCGGCTTCGGCTTCGGAGGCTCGGGCCGCGCCGCGGCCGCGACTTCGGCCGGCCTGACGGGCGCCTGAGCGGTCGGGGATTCCGCGGCGGGCGGCTTCGGCTTGGGGCGCAGCAACACGACAGCGGCGATGGCCGCGAACGCAATCGCGACGTAATAAGGCCAGCGCCGTCGCTTTCGCGGCGCTTCGAGCGCCGCGGCCGGCGCCGGAGCGGCAGATGCCGCTCGCGCGGGTGCAACGAGCGTCGTGCCGCCCGCCGGCTCGCGTTGCTCCAACTTTGCGGCAGCGGCGATCGGCGGGCCATCGGCGAGCAGCGCCGCCTTCCACTCGGCGACCGATTTCGGCCGGCTTTTCTCGTCCATGGCGAGCGCCCACTCGATCGCCGCGAGAAAACTCTCGCTGTACCTTCCTTTCACCGCGGCGAGACCCTCGCGCACCGTGTCGGCGCGCAGTCGGGCGACCGCGTCGGGCGGATTGCGGTCGGTGACCGCGCGATACAGCACGCCGCCCATCGCATACAGATCGGTCCACGGCCCCTGGCGCCCTTCGCCCGAGTACTGCTCCAGCGGCGCGTAGCCGGGCGTGAGCACCGCCGTGAGGCTTCTCGTCTCGCCGCCGAGGGCGTTCCTCGCGGCGCCGAAGTCAATGAGCACCGGCCGGCCGTCGGCGCGCACGAAGACGTTGTCCGGCTTGATGTCGCGATGCAGATATCCCGCGCCGTGCACCTCCGCCAGCCCGTCGAGCAGCGGCGCGACGAGTCGCCGCAGCTCCGCCTCGGGCGGCTGCGGCGACAGGATGAGAACGTTCTTGAGCGGCTCGCCCCGCTCGTACTCCATCACCATGTAGGCGGTGCCGTTCGCCTCGAAGTAGCGCAGCACGCGCACGATCGCCGGGTGGTTGAACTTCGCCAGCGTGCGCGCTTCCTGAAGAAACCGCTCGAGGCCCCAGCGATACCCCGAGTCTTTCGTGCTCGAGATCGCGGCGACGCCGCCGCCGGGCGCGCGCATCGCCAGTTCCGCCGGCAGGTACTCCTTGATCGCGACCGGCTTGTCGAGGTGGGTGTCGCGCGCGAGGTACGTGATGCCGAAGCCGCCGGCGCCGAGGACCTGCTCGAGCACGTACTCGTGCAGGCGTGCGCCGAGCGGAAGCGCGTTGCGCCAGGCCGGGGGTGTCGCCATGCGCGCGAGTGTAATGGATGCCGGCGGACTCGACGGGCGCCGGCGGCGGGCGGCGCATTGCTATGATCGGGCGCGATGGGCGACAGCGCCGCCGCGCTGGAAATCGAGGCCGTCCCGGACGATCCGGTGCCGGTGCGCGCGCGCGCCTACGGCCGCTGGACTTTCGCCGGGCTGAAGGAGCGCCATCGGGAACTCGCGCGCGCGCTCGCCGAGCTGCAGCGCCGTCCCGCGGGTTCAGTCGCCTGGGACCTGCGCGGGGTGGTGGAGCTCGACGACGCCGGCGCGGTGTGGCTTGCGCAGGCGCTCGCGGGCGCCGCGCGCGTCGAGATCGCGCCGCGCCACGCCGACATGCTGCGCCAGGTGAGCGAAGGGATGCTGGTGCCCGCGGAGCCGCGGCGGTTCGATCCGCTGCGACCGTTGGAGGCGGCCGGACGGGCCGCCTGGGCGTTCGCCGTGCATCTGCGCGACGCGACGGCGCTCCTGGGGACGATCGTCCTCGACACGGTGGCGCTCGCGCGCCGCCCGCGCGAGATCCCCTGGCGCGAATTCTCGGCGGGCATCTACCGCGCCGGCGTGACGGCGCTGCCGGTGACCATGCTGGTGGGGTTCCTGGTCGGAATCGTGCTCACCTACCTCTCGGCGCTGCAGTTGAAGCGCTACGGCGCGGATCTCCTGGTGATCAACATCGTCGGCGTCGGCGTGCTGCGCGAGCTCGGGCCGATGCTCGCCTCGATCATCGCCGCCGGGCGTTCGGGGTCGGCGCTCACGGCGCAACTGGGCGTGATGCGCGTCACCGAGGAAGTGGACGCGCTCTCGGTGATGGGGATCTCGGTGACGGCGCGGCTGGTGCTGCCGCGCGTGGCGGCGCTCGCCGTGGCGCTGCCGCTGGTCGCCTTCTGCACCGATCTCGCCGCGCTCGCCGGCGCGATGCTGGTGTCGCGCTTCACGCTCGGGATCGCGCCGGCGGCGTTCCTGGAGGCGCTGCCGCGCGCGGTCGAGGCGGTGAACTTCTGGATCGGCATCGGCAAGTCGGCGGTGTTCGGTTTTGCGGTCGCCTTCGTCGCCTGCCACTATGGCCTGCGCGTGCTGCCGAACACCGACAGCCTCGGCGTCGGCGTGACGCGCTCGGTGGTGGCGGCGATCACCTGCGTGATCATTCTGGACGCACTGTTCGCGATCCTGCTGCGCGATGTCGGCTGAGCACGTCGTCGAGATCGAGGGCCTGGTCAACAAGGTGGGCGCCACCGTACTGCATCGTGACCTCGACTTCCGCATGCGGCGCGACGAGGTGGTGTCGCTCGTGGGCGGCTCGGGCAGCGGCAAGACGCAGCTGCTGCGGGTGATCCTCGGGCTCAAGCGCCCGGCGGCCGGGTCGGTGCGCGTGTTCGGCGTGTCGTGGGACGATCCGAACCGCAAGAAAGTGCGCGACGCGCGCCGCCGCATCGGCATGCTGTTTCAGAACGGCGCGCTGTATTCGGCGCTCACGGTGTTCGACAACGTCGCCTTTCCGCTGCGCGAGCGCGGCGGACTGACCGAGGCGCAGATCCGCGCGATCGTCCACGCCAAGCTCGCGCAGGTGGAGCTGGAGCCGCGCCACGGCGCGCTGCTGCCGGCGAACCTCTCCGGCGGGATGGTCAAGCGAGTGGCGCTTGCGCGCGCGCTCGCGCTCTCGCCCGATCTGTTGGTTCTGGACGAACCGACCGCCGGGCTCGACCCGGACCGCTCCGAGCGCTTCGTCGCGCTCATCAAGCGGCTGCGCGAGGAGCACCGCTTCGCGGTGCTCATGGTGACGCACGACCTCGACACGCTACACCAGCTCACCGACCGGGTCGCGGTGCTCGCCGACCGGCATATAATCGCCTGCGACACGCTCGCCGCCGTGCGCGGGCTCGACCACAAGTTCGTAAGGAGCTTCTTCGGGGGGGAACGGGGCCGACGGGCGCTGGAGCCCGGCTGAGCCGACCGGATGGAAAGCCGCGCCTACGCGCTGATCACGGGAGCGTTCGTCATCGGCCTCGCCATCGCGATGGGCCTCTGGGCGCACTGGCTGACGAAGGAGCCGCTCGCCCGCACCACCTATCGGGTCGTGTCCACCGTGCCGGTTTCCGGTCTCAATCCCGAGGCCCAGGTGCGCTATCGCGGCATGCCGGCCGGACGCGTGAGCGCGATCGCGCTCGATCCGAAGGACCCGCGCCGCATCCTGATCACGATCGAGGTGAACGACGAGATCCCGGTGACGCGCGGCACCTGGGCGCAGCTCGGCATGGAAGGCATCACCGGCATCGCCTACGTGCACCTGCTCGACGACGGAACCGACCCCGCGCCGCCGGAGCGCGGCGCCGACGGTGTGGCCGAGCTCACCCTGCGTCCGTCTCTCATGGACACGCTCGCCGACGGCGCCGAGGGCGCGGTGCGCGAGGCGCGCGAGCTGATCGCAGCGCTGAATGCGCTGCTCACCGAGGATAACCGCCGCCGCATCGGCGCGACACTCGCGTCCTTGGAGAAGACCACGGCGCAGCTCGAGGCGGGCGCCGCGCGCCTGCCGGGCGCGATCGAGCGCACGGAGTCGAGGCTCCAGGCATGGCTCGCCGAGGACAACCGCAGGCTGGTGCGCGAATCAGTGGCGGGGCTGGGCGAGGCGGCCGCGTCGCTTCCCGAGCTTGCGCGCGAGGCGCGCGGCCTGGTGGCGGAATCGCGCGGTCTTGTGCAACAGCTCGGGCGGCTCGCCGCCGAGGTGCAGGCCGGCGCCGGAGCGGTGCGTGAGGACACGCTGCCGCGCATCCATGCGCTCGCCGAGGGCGTCGAGCGCGGCGCGCAGCGCCTGGAGCGGCTCGCGGCCGAACTCGACCGCGACCCGGCGAGCCTCGTCTGGGGACGGCGGCCGTCGCGTCCGGGGCCGGGCGAGCCCGGATTCGTGCCGTGAGGCGCGGGGCCGTGCTGGCGCTGGCGGCGCTCGCATGCGGCTGCGCCGGGCCGGCCGGCGATGCGCCGGTCCGCCAGTTCGACCTGGGGTACGCGGCGCCGGCGACGATGCTGCCGCCGTTGCGCGCGGTCACCGTGAGGGCGGCGACGCCCTACGACGGCGTCGAGATGCACTATCGGCTCGCCTACCGCGATGGTGCCGAGCTCGCCGCCTTCGCGCGCAGCCGCTGGGCGGCGCCGCCCGCGGAGATGGTGCGCAGGCAGTTCGTGCGTGCACTGCCGCCGTATTCCGGCGCCCGCTGCGCGCTGGAGCTGGAGCTGGTCGAGTTCACCCAGGTCTTCACCGCGCCCGATGCGAGCGAGGCGCGGGTCGAGCTTCGCGCCGCGGCCGCCGGCGCCGCGCGCGGTTTCCGCGCCGTCGAGGCCGGCGCCGGCCCGAACGCCGCCACCGGCGCCGCCGCTCTTGCGCGCGCGACCGAGCAAATCGTCGCGCAGGTCGCGCAGTGGCTCGGCTCGCTCGCGCAGTGCCGCGCCACCTGAGGCGCGCGCGGGCCGCTACGCGCTGCGCATGCGCGCCGCGCGCACGATCGCGATTGTCGCAAGCGGCGCGACAAGGCCGATCAGGGTCGCGGTGATGAACAGGGCCCCGAGCTCGCTGTAGTCGGCCGGCAGCTTGATCGCGCCGGTGGCGGCGTCCTTCACCTCGCGCGTGACCGTGAAGATCCGGTTGAGGTATTTCGTGCCCAGTTGCGCGGCCGAGAGGGCGAGATTGGTGAAGGACGCCATCACCGCGAAGTAGGTGGCTTTCAGGTTCGGCGGCGCCGAGTTCGCGATCCAGGCGAGCATCGGCACCATCGCGATCTGGCCGAGCGGCGATTCGAGCGCGGTGTCCACCAGCGCGATGAAGCGCGCGTCCACCACCCCGCCCGTCCTCGCCGCGGTCCACTCGTGCAGCCCGTAATACATGCCGATCTGCGGCAGCGAGAGCACGGTGCCGACGAGGGTGAGAAAGCCGACCACGTAGTAGATCGAGCGCTCGGCCATGAAGCGGCGGAAGACAAAGAGGCCGACGAGCGTGAGACTGGAGCCGATCAGCGAGAGCTGGGCGAGGAACTGCTGATCGAAGCCGAGCACGTCAATCATCCACCAGCTCGCACCGGCCCCCGGACCCGGCGTGGCGCGAAACACCCAGACCACCGCCGCGGTGCCGACGAGCGTCGCGCGCGCCTCGGCATCCAGCTCGCGCACCAGCCGCCAGAGGAGAAAGAGCACGATCGCCATCGAGGCGCCGAAGACGATCTCTTCGGCGTATCCGATGCGCGCAAGGCCCAGGCCGACCGACACCGCGGTGAACGCCGCGCCGCCGGCGAGCATCCACCAGTTGACCGGCGGCGGCGCCGGATCGTCGCCGTACTGAAGGGGATTGCGCCAGCGCAGCCAGCGCGCGAGCACGACGCCCGAGACCGACACCACCGGAATGGCGAGCGCCCATTCGTACACGCGCAGGTAGGCGGCGACCTTCTCGCGCTCGGGCAGCGCGTGCACGCCGGCCATCAGGTAAACGTTGGCGAGCGAGACGAGCACCAGTCCGCCGATGATCGCGACGCGCCCGAGCGTCTGCATGGTGATCTGCATCGCACGGCGCTCCGCGGGCGGGATCTCGCGGCCGTCGGCCTCGCGCCGCGGAACCGCCTCGACCGTCATCGCGTCGGCGACCACGTCCTGGATCATGTAGCCCACGGGCGCCATCAGCGCCGAGAGCACGTACCAGTGCTCGGCCGGCATCACCGCGCGCATCGCCGCCGGGTCGGCGAGTAGCCCGATCATGATGCCGATGCTCGCGGCAAGCAGCCCCGCGCCGAAGAAGACGAGCGCGTCCTTCCAGCGCCAGGCGAGGTCCACCAGGTGGCCGACCACCATCTTCACGGTGTAGGGCATCACCGCCCAGAAGCCGAGCGCGGCGAGGAACTCCGCCGACAGGTCGAGGTACTCCTTGATGAAGAACGTGCCGACGATGCCGGTGAGGCCCTGGATTCCGGCGGCGAAATACACCATCAGCGGCGGCAGGTACGAAAGCCGCAGCGAACGGAGGAGCGAGAGCGCGGTCATCGGCCGCAGTGTAGCGGGGCGGGCAGGGACCTACGCGAGCAGGCCGAGCCAGGCGGCGGCGATCGCGAGCGTCGCCGCCGTCACCGGCACCCCGGCGCGGGCGTGGCTGCGCCAGTCCACGCGGATGCCCTGCCGGGCGGCCGCCGCGATCACGATCATGTTGGCGATCGAGCCGACGATCAGGAGGTTGCCGGCGAAGGTGCTCACGAGCGCAAGCAGCGGGCCGGCGATCGGTCCGGTCGCCGCGGGAAGCAGCAGCATCACCGCCGGCACGTTGGACACGGCGTTCGAGAGCACCAGCGTGGCGAGGAAGAGCGGCGCCGGCTCGGCGAGCGGCACGCCCAGCTCGGCAAGGCGCGCGATCACGGCCGCGGTGAGCCCGGTGCGCTCCAGCGCGTGGTTCACGACGAACAGGCCGATGAAGAGGATGAGCAGCTCCCAGTCCACCAGGCCCAGCATCTTGTTCGAGTGGAGCTTGCGGCTCATGAGAAGGAGCCCCGCGCCGGTGAGCGCCGCCACCTCGCGCGGCCAGTCGGTGAACAGAAACACCGCGAGCAGCGCGCCGGCCACGGCGAGGCCCTTTGCGCTCTGCCAGCGATCGAGCGCGGGCTCCTCTTCGCGCCGCTCGGGTGCGCCCGTTTCCGGGAGCGGTCTTCGCCATCGCCCGCGCGCCTGCCAGGCGATCACCGCCCATGTCGCCGCGAGGCCCGCGAGCACCGGCACGGCGGCGATGGCGAGGTAGGCGCCGAAATCCACTCCCAGCACCTGCCCGATCAGCATGTTCTGCGGGTTGCCGATCAGCGTCGCGGCCGAACCGACGTTCGCGGCGCAGGCAAGGCCGAGCAGATAGGGCACCGGATCGAGGCCGCGCCGGCGGCAGCCCTCGATCAGCACCGGCGCGACCGCAAGGCAGACGACGTCGTTGCTGAACACCGCCGAGAGCGCTGCGGCGACGCCGATCACCGCGGCAAGCAATGCCGCCGGCGCGAGCGGCAGCGCGGCGATGCGCCGGGTCACCCAGCCATAGAAGCCGCCCAGGCGCATCTGCGCCGAGATCACCATGAAGGAAAAAAGCAGGAGCAGCGTCGGCAGGTGGATCGAGCGCGCCGCTTCCTCGGGCGTGAGAACGCCGAACGCGACAATCGCGATCGCGCCCAGAAGCGCGACGCCGGTGCGGTCGAGCTGCAAGAACGGCAGCCCGCCGAGAAACATCCCGCAATAGACGAGGGCGAAGATCGCGACGACGGTCGCGGCGAGCGGCTCGGGCACGGCGGCGGATTCTACGGCGCGCCTGCGCCGGCGCGGGCCGCGGCATAGAATCGGGCATGGCTCAGCCACGCTCGGCCGGCGCCGTGATCTTTCGCCGCACGCCGCAGGGCGTGCGCCTGCTCTTGCTGCGTGCCTACCGCAACTGGGACTTTCCGAAGGGAGAGATCGAACCCGGAGAGACGCCGCTTGCGGCCGCGAAGCGCGAGTGCGCCGAGGAAACCGGCCTCACCGACCTCGATTTCCGCTTCGGCGAGGCGCACCAGGACACGCTCCCCTACGCCGGCGGCAAGGTCGCGCGCTATTTTCTCGCCGAGACCGCGACCGAGCGAGTGACGCTGCCCGTGTCGCCCGAGCTTGGCCGGCCGGAGCACCACGAGTGGCGCTGGGTGAGCTTCGACGAGGCGGAGGACCTGCTGCCGCCGCGGCTTGCGATCGTGCTCGACTGGGCGCGCAGGACGATCGGCTGAGGCCGCGCGCCCGCGGCTGCCTACTTCGCCAGCACCTTCATCGCCTGCTCGATGCCGGCGATGGTGGTCGGATACATGCGGCCCTTCATCAGCTCGCGGATGATGCCGATGGACTGGCGGTAGCCCCAGATCTCCTCCGGCTCCGGGTTGAGCCAGACGCACTTCGGATAGACCTCGGTGACGCGCTTCACCCACACCGCGCCCGGCTCCTCGTTGAAATACTCGACCGAGCCGCCCGGCTGCAGGATCTCGTAGGGGCTCATGGTGGCGTCGCCCACGAAGATCACCTTGTAGTCGTGGCCGTACTTGTGGAGGATGTCCCAGGTGCGGGTGCGCTCGGAGTGCCGGCGCCGGTTGTCGCGCCAGACGAAGTCATACAGGCAGTTGTGGAAGTAGAAGAACTCCAGCCGCTTGAACTCGCTTTTGGCCGCCGAAAACAGCTCCTCGGCGATCTTGATGTGATCGTCCATCGTGCCGCCGATGTCCATGAACATCAGCACCTTGATGGTGTTGCGCCGCTCCGGGCGCATCTGGATGTCGAGATAGGCCTTCTTGGCGGTGGTCTGGATGGTGCCGTCCAGATCGAACTCGTCGGGCGCGCCCTCGCGCGCGAACTTGCGCAGGCGCCTGAGCGCCACCTTGATGTTGCGCGTGCCGAGCTCCACCGAGTCGTCCAGGTTGCGGTACTCGCGCGCGTCCCAGACCTTGACGGCGCTGCGATTGCGGCCGCGCTCCTGGCCGATCCGCACGCCCTCGGGGTTGTAGCCGTAGGCGCCGAAGGGCGAGGTGCCGGCCGTGCC
>Ga0073934_10002775_pt1 | contig 34722 bp, 36 predicted proteins | sample LarsenN4metaG_FD_76834 | JGI IMG/M metagenome (GOLD analysis project Ga0073934, IMG submission 76834) | Hot spring sediment bacterial and archeal communities from British Columbia, Canada, to study Microbial Dark Matter (Phase II) - Larsen... ... | reverse complement strand
GGCGATTGGAGACGCGTGGGCGACCTGATCGAAGCAGAGTGGCAGGCGCGGCGGAAGAACGCTCCGACAATTTCCACGCCGGGGATTGATTCATTGATTCGTGCGGCGCGTCGCGCGGGAGCGCGGGCAGCGAAGGTATGTGGGGCTGGTGGGGGTGGTTGTGTCGTCTTTTATTGCCAACCGGAACGCCGGATGGCGGTGGCGAGCGTACTGCTGTCCGCCGGCGCGGCATTGCTTCCGTTCCGGATTTCGCAACGCGGCGTCCGACTGGCGCGATACCAATGACGCTGCGTTCCGTCTTCTTCGCCAGCAACGGCCGGCTGCGGGGCGGTTGGGGAGCTCTGCTGTTCTTGTTCACCTACGGTGTGCTGCTTGTTGGGGGCTTTGGCGTGGTCATTCGCTTTGTCGGCCGGGACTGGCTGCGAGGCGACACAGAGGTGGGGCTGCTGTTCAACGGCTTTATCGGGCTGAGCAGCGGCTGCCTGGCATCCTGGCTCCTCCTGCGTGCGGTGGATCGGCGGTCTTTTCGAACGCTCGGCTTGTGGTCGTACGCCGGTTGGGGGAGGGAACTGGCGCTGGGTTTGCTCGGCGGACTCCTGATGGTTTCCGTCATCGTGGGGCCGCTCGTGTCGATGGGGCAGATCCGCTACGCGGGCACAACGCTGGGTGTGCCGGGTGCCGCGCGCGCTCTGGCCTGGTCTTTGCTGTTGCTCGTGCCGGCGGCTGCCAACGAGGAAGTGGTGTTCCGCGGCTACCCGTTCCAGCGGCTGGTGAGTTCCTGGGGACCGGTAGCTGCGACACTCGTGCTTTCGGTGCTGTTCGGTCTGGGTCACTTCTCCAATCCCGCCCACACACTGCTCTCGACCGCCAACACCGCCCTGGCCGGCATCTTGCTGGCCCTCACCTACCTGAAGACCCGCGGCCTCTGGCTTCCGATCGGGCTGCACTTCTCCTGGAACTTCACAATGGGATTCCTCTATTCACTCCCGGTGAGCGGCATTGTGCTTTCAGTGCAGCCCTGGAGGGCGCGCATCAGCGAGCCGGCATGGCTCTCCGGAGGCCCCTACGGCCCCGAAGGCAGCGTCCTTTGCACGGGAGTGCTCCTCGTTGCCATCGGCTGGCTTGCTCGGACACGGCGCCTGGGAGTTTCGCCGGCACTGGCCAAAGAATTTACGGGCGAACGAAGTGCTCCGCGTTTGTCCTGACGGCTCTGGAAGAGTAAAATAGATTTGATATCGCAGGGCGGCGGTTCCGCCGTCGTTCCTGCCTTGAGCGGGCGATGAAGTTCAGTCACTGGAAGAAATCGCCTTTCGTCGCCGTACTGGTCTTTCTCCTCGCTCTCCCTGCCGCGACCACCTCGGGCAGCAAGTCCAAGGTTCCGAAGCTGAGTAACGAGAACCGGGTGGGGATTATCCGCAGCCTGGCCTTCGAGTACGCCGCCACACGCAAGCCCCTGCCAGCGGGAAAAGCCGGGATTGTGGTCAATGCCGAGGGCGCGGTGGACGAACGCAAACTCCGCCAGCAGCTCGCCAACTACGGCGCAGCCGTCCAGACCGGAGAGATTGTTCAAATTACGGACATTCAGCTCAAGAGCGACCACATCGTCCTGGAAATCAACGGCGGCGGTCGCACCAGGAAAAAAAAGTGGCATGAGCGGGCGACCATCAGCGTCGGCGGTCCGGGCGGTACGGTGCCGATCACGGGCCCGCGCGGGAGTCCCGAGCCGCCTCCGTCCAACGGCTCCGCCATCACCGTGCGTTTCCCGAATTACATTCCTGACCTGACAGCGGAAGCCGTGCGGGAGTTGTTGTCGTCCGTGCTCGACTTCAGCCGGCGAACGGCCTCGGTGCCCTGGATTGAGACCCTACCGGAGGAATTCCAGGAAGCGATTCGCGAGAAGCGCGCTGTGGTGGGAATGAACCGGGAGATGGTGCTGGCAGCACTGGGACGGCCGAACCACAAAGTGCGCGAAACACGCGATGGTGTGGAAGAGGAAGACTGGATTTACGGGCACGCACCGTTTGTGACATTTGTGACCTTCGCAGGCGACCGAGTCGTGCGGGTGAAGGAATTCAAGTAGTCCCACCGCGTTCTGTTGCGATTGACCCTCGCGTAGGCCAGCGGCTATTATGATTGTGTGGAGCTGGGGTGGGGAGGTTTCGCCCGCCGGGACAATCATAAGAACAGGAGCAGGCAATGGGAGTCAAAGTCGGCATCAACGGATTCGGGCGCATCGGGCGCAACATCTATCGCGCTGCGATGAGCGATCCGGACATCGAGATTGTGGCGGTGAACGACATTACCGACGCGCGAACGCTGGCGTACCTGCTGAAGTATGACTCCGTGCTGGGCAATCTCGACGCTGAAGTGGGTTTTACGGAGGACTGCATCCGCGTGAATGGCCGCTCGTTGAAGGTGTTCAAGGTGAAGGATCCGTCGCAGCTAGACTGGAAGTCAGTGGGCGCGAAAATCGTGGTCGAATCCACGGGCCTGTTCACAAAAAAGGCAGAAGCGTCCAAGCACCTGCGGGACCCCGTAAAAAAGGTCATCATTTCCGCCCCGGCCGAAGAGCCGGACTTGACGGTGGTACTGGGCGTGAACGAGAAAAGCTACGATCCGGCCACGCACCACGTAGTCTCCAACGCGTCCTGCACCACCAACTGCTTGGCGCCCGTGGCCAAGGTCCTCCAGGACAGCTTTGGCATCGTGCATGGCACGATGACGACCGTGCACTCCTATACGAACGATCAGCGGCTGCTCGATCTTCCCCACAAAGACTTGCGCCGAGCGCGGGCGGCTGCCCTTTCGATGATTCCGACCTCAACCGGGGCGGCCAAAGCGATTCACCTGGTAATTCCGGAGCTGAAGGGCAAGCTCGACGGGTACGCGCTGCGCGTGCCGACGCCAAACGTTTCCGTCGTCGACCTCACTGTGACCATCGAGAAAAAAACCACGCCGGACGAAGTCAACCAAGCCTTCAAGCGAGCGGCCAGCGGCGCGCTGAAAGGTATCCTCGCCTACAGCGAGGAGGAGTTGGTGTCGGCGGATTTCAAAGGCAACCCGCACTCGGCGATTTACGACGCCCCTTACACGCGCGTGGTCGGAGGCAACTGCGTAAAGGTGTTGGCCTGGTACGACAATGAGTGGGGCTACTCGTGCCGATGCCGCGATCTAATCAAGTTCATGGCTGCACGCCTCTAGCGCGCTGCCGATCACACCGATTCTTGTTGACGCGAGCTGTGCACAGAGTATGCCGAAACGCTCCATCCGCGATCTGAAGCTGACGGGCCAGCGCGTGTTCATTCGCGTCGACTTCAACGTTCCGCTGGATGAACGCAGCCGCATCACCGACGACACGCGCATCCGCGAGTCCTTGCCGACCATCCAGTACGCGATCCGGCAGGGCGCACGCGTCGTGCTGGCTTCGCACTTGGGCCGACCCAAAGGCAAGCCCGATCCTAAGATGAGCCTCCGGCCTGCCGCTGTGCACCTGGGCGAGTTGCTCGGCCGGGGCGTCGGCTTTGTCGAGGACTGTGTAGGGGAAAAAACTGAGCGAGAAAGTCGCGCGCTGCAGAACGGTGAAGTGCTGCTGCTGGAGAATCTGCGCTTTCACAGCGAGGAGGAAAAGAACGACCCAGCCTTCGCGCGCGCGCTCGCGGCCTTGTGCGATGGAATCTATGTGAATGATGCGTTTGGTTCAGCCCACCGCGCCCACGCTTCGACCGAAGGAATCACACACTTCGTCCAGCAGGCCGCCGCCGGTTTCCTGATGGAGAAAGAGCTGACCTACCTGACGAAGGCGATTGCCAATCCGGATCGGCCCTATGTGGCTGTGCTCGGCGGCGCAAAAGTTTCGGACAAGATCGAGGTGGTTGCCAACCTGCTGCGCGTGGTCGACACGCTGCTCATCGGCGGCGGCATGGCCTACACGTTTCTGAAGGCGAAAGGAATTCCGGTAGGGAAGTCTTTGGTCGAGGACGACAAACTGGCCCTTGCCCGCGAATTGCTCGCCCAGGCCGAGCAGCGGCGCGTACGGGCACTGTTGCCGACCGATCACGTGGTAGCGGAGCGGGCGGAAGCGGACGCGCGCGGGCACGTCGTGGAACTGAAAGGGATCCCCGACGACCAAATGGCGCTCGACATCGGACCCGCTACCTGCGCCGCCTATGAGGCCGAAATCAAACCCGCCAAGACCGTTCTCTGGAACGGCCCGATGGGCGTCCTCGAACTCGACCCCTTCGCTGCCGGCACGCTCGCCATTGCCCGCGCCATTGCCGCCTCCGGCGCCACCTCCATCGTCGGCGGAGGCGATTCGGTGGCCGCTCTCCGCAAGGCCGGGGTCGCCGACCGCATCACCCACATCTCGACCGGCGGCGGCGCAAGCTTGGAATTTCTCGGCGGACGCAAGCTCCCCGGTGTCGAAGCGCTCACGGAGGTTGGCGGCTGATGCGACGCCCCCTGATGGCTGGCAACTGGAAAATGTTCAAGACCCCGCTCGAGACGCGCGCGTTCTTCGAGGCCTTCAAGCCGCTGATCGCCGACTCCCGCCACGCCGACATTGTCATCGCCCCGCCCTTCACCGCGCTCGAAACCGCCGTCGCGTGCGCCCAGGGCACCGCCATCGCCATCGGCGCTCAGGACGTCTTCTGGGAGAAGCAGGGCGCCTTCACCGGTGAGGTCTCGCCGCTCATGCTTCGCAGCCTCGGCTGCCGCTACGTCATCATCGGCCACTCGGAGCGCCGCCAGTATTTCCACGAGACCGACGACACCGTGCGCCGCAAGACCGTTGCCGCCCTCGAGGCCGCCCTCACCCCCATCGTCTGCGTGGGCGAGACCCTGGACGAGCGCGAAAGCGAAGCCACCGAGCGCGTCCTCACCCGACAGTTCTCTGACGGCTTGGGTTCGTTGACCCCGGAGCAGTTTGCCCGTATCATCATCGCGTACGAGCCGGTCTGGGCTATCGGCACCGGACGCACCGCAACGCCCGAGCTGGCCGCCGCGGCGCATCGCCTGCTGCGCCAGCTCACCGCAGATCGCTTCGGGCGCCCGGCGGCTGATGCGCTGCGTATCCTTTACGGCGGCAGCGTGAAGCCGGACAACATCAAGAGCCTGATGGCACAGACCGACATTGACGGCGCGTTGGTAGGCGGCGCGAGCCTCGAAGCGGCCTCGTTCGCCTCCATCGTCAACTTTTAACGGAGCCGAAGTGGAAACCCTGCTGACAGTTGTTCACGTCCTTGTTTGTGTGTGTCTGATCCTCGTCGTCCTGCTCCAGAGCGGCCGTGCCGCCGACCTAGCGGGCGCCTTCGGCGGTGCCGGCAGCCAGACCGCCTTCGGCCCGCGCGGTGCCGCCACCATCCTCTCCAAGGCCACCAGCATCCTCGCCATCGTCTTCATGCTGACCTCCCTCGGCCTGGCCGTCTATGCCTCGCGCGGAGGGAAGACGGGCTCTGTGCTCGAGCAGACCGCGCCGCCGGCTCAGCAGCAGACCGCCCCGACAGAGCCTCCCGCCGGTGAGCAACCGGCCGGTACGCCCGCCCCCTCCGGCCAGCCGGCGCCGCAACAACCGACTCCGACCCAGCCGCCTCCACCCTAGCCGAGAGCAGCGCACCGCACTCAAGCGGCCTCCCGCAAGGGACGATGTATCAGGTTCGCGCCGAGCCCCCAGGCACCTGCCTGGGGGGCACCGTCAGGCATGACCTTGTTTGGCCACCCTAGGCCAACAGACGGTCAGGGGAGCTTTACAGAGGACAGTGGGTTGAATAGAATGGGATTCCCCGCGGAAGTGGTGGAACTGGCAGACACGCCGTCTTGAGGGGGCGGTGCCGAAAGGCGTGTGGGTTCGAATCCCACCTTCCGCATGACCTCTTTATCTCTGAATTGACCAATGAGTTCTTCGGATGGGGTTTTAAATACTGGTTGATTTTGCCGCTTTGGTGGTGTTTGGCAACGCTACCGTGCTCAGCGTCGGCGTCCGTTTACCTCTCTTTAATCGAAACCAAGGCAACGTGGAGTCGGCAAGGGCTGAGCTTGAGCAGGCCCAACTCGAGGTCGAGCGCGTCAAGCTATCTCTTCGAGCTCGCTTTGCGACTGCGTATAAAAACTACCTCGACTCAGTAGCACTGGCTCGCAAGTATCGCGACGAAATGCTTCCGCGCGCCCAACAAGCCTATGAGCTTTACTTGGCCAGCTACCAGCAAATGGCCGCCGCCTATCCCCAGGTTCTCATCGCCCAACGAACTCATTTTCAGTTGCAAGTGGACTATGTCGATGCGCTGCTGAATTTGTGGCGCAACATCGTGGAGATTCGCGGAATGCTGCTAACAGGTGGACTGGAGGTGCCGCGTCCGGCGATTGAATGAAGCAAGACACCCAAGTCAACAGGATAGCGAAGTCAGAGGGGCTTCCTAAACCGGGAGCCACCGGTTCAGAACCCAGCCAAGCATCGGCCTTTCTCAACGAGCTTGGCTGTTCCGGGACTACGGTTCGCCCGTTATTTCACTAACAACGCGGCCGTGAGGAACCAACGTCCCTCGGGTGCACCCAGTGCACGGAGCTTGGATTTCATTTCTTCCAAGCAGCGGACCTGGCATTCATCTAGCGGATCTTCGATGCGCTCGCGGTGCAGGATTTTCACCGATAATGCCACATCGGGCCGGTGGTTGCGGACGGCTGCATAATGAAGGGCACTGTCATAGGGCCCGATGCGGTATTTTGAGGGGCGAATCTCTTGCGGTTGAATCCAAATTGCGATCTCCTGAAGAGCTTCGAAGACCCGGTGGCAGTGGAGGCAACCAGGCATGATCGTGGTTGTCCCCGGCTCATGGGTACCACACAAGACTAACTCGAAGCCCACGTGGCGTCTCTCCCCGCACACCACGAGATATTCCGGCCAGACCTCCCAACAGACACGGAATCGTTTCACGAGTTCCGCCAGGCGCTGCGGAGGTGAGGAGGAAGCTGGGTCCAAAGCGCATCGCATTGTTATGTTGAGGCCCACTGCGTGGCCAGCGTTCCTTTCATCTCATCTCACTGCGACTTCTCGGCATATTCCTGCAATAGAGGGAGAATCTCGTCGGCTTCGTGGCTTCCGTGGCAGCGCAGCAGGGACGCCAACTCTTCTCCCAGCGGCTGCACCCTTCGTGACTCACCGTTGGCATTGAAGTGGACCAATTCAGCTCGAAATTCCTTTAGTTTTTGAAGGATGATCTCGTGCTCCTCGCATAAACGACCTAGCGACTTCCGCAGTTCCGGACACCTCTGTTTGAGTAGCGGATAGAGCACGGTTTCTTCCACTCGGAAATTCTGCCAAGCCTCCTGTTCGAGGAGTCCGCAAAGCTCACGGAGAGCATTCAAAGCACGGCGGCACTGCTCGTAGCTACCCCCCCTGGTCTGGTTCAGCGCAGTGTCTAGCGCTCGCAGGTATTCCTGGAGTGCGGCATTCTTTGATCGGAGCAACTCTCCTATCTCGTTGATGCGCATGGGCGTTCTCGAAAGTCTGGTTCTTGGCTCCCTGGGCCCCCTCACAGCGAGGCCGGCCTGGGGAGTCACTTCCTCCTCTGCGCTGACGGAGGGATTTCCCTTAGGCTCACCCAGTCAATATCCGGTGTCCGGGCGAACAAATCGCAGGCGCCGCTCTCCGGTCGCTGCAGCATGGCTAATTCCAGCAAGTCCCACATTTCCGGCCGTTGACGTAACTTTTCTAGAGCAGTTCTTTCTATCTGCTGCACGCGCTGCCGCGACACCCGCAACCGCCTCGCCACTACCTTGAGGGGTGTCAGATCAAGTTGTGCTGCCAGTCCGCTCTTCATCTGTCCCTACTCCCTCTGGCGGGCAAGGCGCCGAGCCGCCTACTCAAAAACGTGCTCGACGTTCTCCCCTCTGATGAGGATCTTTGTAATCAGCCGTTCCCCTTCTCTCTGAACGGTCTGCACTTCCGTCCTTCTGGCCTTCTCGGGCAAGATCCCCCAGTGGCACTTGAGCCGGATAACGTCGTTTGTGGGTTGAGGCAAAGAACCATAGTATCCGCCATACCCGTACACACCGTATGCGCCCCTCATGCGCCTTAGAACCATCTCGTGCCCGCCCCCGTTCTTGTGATCGCACCAGACCTGATACATCTCCCCCTGGAGAGTCTTGTCTCCGATGCGGGTCCCGGGCGCAACAAAGATGTCAGCTTTCTTGCCCATCTCAACCCCTGGAGTCCCGGATATGGCTAGGGCCACAGCAGCCATCGAGACAAGCAGAACCAACCCAATCGAGAGTGAAAAGAGTTTCTTAGTCATTGGCTCCTCCTGATTTCTGGGACGTTCTAATTGTTTCCGAAAAAGCTTGTGCGCTTGGGCGAGCTAACGAGCGGTTATTGCTGCGCTCGTGCGAAATCGGCCATGGAGTGAGACAGAGAACATCTCCTACGCGGCGGAATGCCTTCCGCCAAAGCTTGGCGGATTCCTTGAGCGCGGCCGCGTGCTTGGTCACCAGCGGTGCAACTGCGGGACTGGCCAATTGAGCTTGCAGGCCCGCCAAATGATCCGCAATTTCTGAGAGCTGCAAACTATGGATCAGCTGGGCTGCCTCGCTGTCATCGGCCATCGTCCGGTTCAAGAGCGGCGAGAGGGTCTGCACGGTATGCTGCATCAGGGCGAATTCCGGTTTCATTTGTGCTACGAGCCCTCGGAGTGTCCTCATGTTCAGCTCTGGCTTTTCCCTTGCCTCTCGTTGTAGCTGCCGGGCTAGTCTCTCCAACCGCCGGGGGGCCTCCTCTCCTTGCTCATAGCTGAGCAGCGCCTTCGCACTGATACTGGGCTGCAGTTGGCACTCCCGGTTCAACTCATTAGGCGGACGCGGCTTAGGTTCCGCGTCCCGGTACTGCACGAGTTGGAGGCGTTCCCCGGACAAGAGCGGTAATCCCTCGCCACCGGGCGCGAAGGACTGGGGTGCGAACGGGGGACTCCTAGGAGTTTTCTTCAGGTTGACAAGACTGGCCAGTAATTGGTGCTGTTCATGGGTTAGGACATTGATCGCTCGGAGCAGGCTCCGGAAACGTAACGCGACCATATCCGTGTTTATTCTGCAGACTTCCCGGGCGCGGGCCTCAACATCCCGCATCGAAACCTGATCTCGATTTAGGGTCTCGTAGAGGGCTAGCTTCGCTCCCGTGAGTCGTTCTTCCAAGGCCTGCTGCGCGAGCTGGAAGTCGAGGCGCAGTGCAATCAAGTCCTGGATTTGGCTTGCCGAGAGGTGAATGTCGTTACGCGAAGCAAGGAAGAAATCATCCCACCCCAGCGCCAGCAGGCTTGGCACCAGTGACCGCATGCCAGACATGATCACCAGGTCTGAACTATTCTGGCCTGCTGGTGAAGATTCGTTCTGGGGTTGTGCCCATCCGGAGAACGCCACCGCGATCATCGTCGCTAGCGGCAGTGCAGTTCCGAACCAACGAATTGGTACGATTCGCGCCATCGGCGTGTCAGCCGACTACCACCATCTCATCTCGCGTGCGGCTGGGCTCTCTCTCACCCGAGCCCGGAGGCGTGCGAGAGCTCGCATCCGCGGTGTGCGTTGCCTTCTTCTGCGGCACGCCTGGAGGCGGAATCGTAGGCCGCCACAGCGAACTCTGGTGGCTCCGCACGAAATACAGAATCAGGCCAATAGCGAGAACCCCGAAAACATAAAGAAAAAGCGGAGTCATGGTGCCTCCCTTGTGGCTGCGTGAACGGACTTGCTTGAAGCGCTCTCTTCCCGCGCGGCCAACTGTCCGAAGAATTGCCGAATCTTTCCCATCAGCTCGCGGGCCAACAGTTGCAGCCCCATCCGACCGCTCAGGCGAGCGAAGAGGGTGTAATTCGTAGCCGCAACTGCCGTGTACGCGCCGTTTTCCGTTAGGGTGAAATGCAGGGGTATGAAGATCCCAGCATCGGGGTCGGTCAGCAGGGACTGATAGGCGACGAACGGGTTCCAGGCCACTAGGATGACGGATCGTGGCCAACGCAGCCCCAGGTGGCGTTGAATCTCCTCATCCACCCATAACTCGGATGCGATCCGGAATCCTTCGGCGCACAGGAACTTCTGCAACAGAGCCAGACTCTGCTCTAGCGGGAGCTTTGTTTGGAAGCAGAGCGCAAACTCGCGGTTGAGAGCCACCGCTCGCAACCTCCTTCTGGGCCGCCTCACCGGCGCCCACCACCAACTGAGCACGCGCTGCGCCAAACCTGCGTGGCTCGCAGAATGCAGTAATTTCTTTGCAATGCAACCAATTGATGGCGAGGCGCGGGTACCATGCGCGGACTTTGCACGCTTGGACTGCCTGCTTTGAGGCAGGGGGTGTCGCTTTTCGTCCACCCCATCAGCCCGTGGCAACTTGTGTCGGCACAAGGGAAGCATTCTTCAGGCTGGTGGTAAAATGATTCCGTGAAGATTGTCTTGTTTGTCTGGGCAGTGTGGTCCCGAATTCTGACCATCGCCTTCTTAGTTGCGGCCGTCTCCTTCCTTCACTATCAGACCAGCACCGGCCATCTCTGGCTCCACCAGTTGTTTCAGCGTGGTTACTACCTGCCGGTTGTGCTGGCCGCACTTTGGTTCGGATGGCGTGGAGGCATCCTGGCGGCGATCCTGGCTGGCATTCTCTACGCCCCTCACATTTTTCTCGCCTGGTGGGCTTATCCCGCGTATAGCACCACCCAGTACATCGAAATTGCCATGTTCTTTATTGTCGGCGGCGTGACCGGTGCGCTCGCCGACCAGGAACGAAGACAGCGAAGCAAGGTGGAGGAGACCGCCCGGCGTCTGAGCGAGGTCTATGCCCAGTTGCAGGCTTCGTTTGATCAACTCCGCCGCGCCGACCGGCTCTCGGCATTGGGTGAACTTTCCGCCGGGCTGGCGCATGAAATCCGCAATCCGCTGGGTTCCATCGAAGGAGCCGTACAAATCCTGGGCCGCCCTGAACTGCCGGAGGCCACGCGCCAGGAATTCGGCAAGGTCGCCCAGGATGAAGTGAACCGTCTCAAGAGCCTGCTGTCTGACTTCCTCCACTTCGCCCGCCCGCAACCACCGCGCCGCCGCCCCACCGAGCTGGGACTTTTGCTGGAATCGGTACGTGCTCTCGCGGGACAAACCGCCAAGATGAGGGGCTGTCGGATTCGTGTCGAATCAGCCGACCGCCTGCCCACCATCTCAGTAGACCCTGAGCAGATCAAGCAAGTGCTCCTCAACCTTGCCATCAATGCCATCCAGGCCATGCCGAATGGCGGGGAAATCGTGCTCCGGGCGATGTCTCGGCCCCGTGAAGTGGCCTTGGAAGTGCAAGACGAAGGAATCGGCATTGAAACCGAAAACTTAGAGAGGATTTTTGACCCGTTCTTCACCACGCGGCCCGGCGGCACAGGCCTGGGCCTTTCGATTGCTTATCAAATCGTCAGCCAGCACGGCGGCCATATTGCGGCACATAAGAACCCGGAGCGCGGAATGACCTTCAATGTGACTCTTCCACTCTCGCAAGAGTAGAATCCAACGCAGTGTGCGTTGTGCTCTATGCGTGTTGAACCGATGGACGTAATGCCCATTCTGATTGTCGATGATGACGCCAGCCAGCGCCGCCTGATCGAATTCTGGCTTCAGGAAGAGGGCTACACAGCTTTGACCGCCAGCGACGGCCATGAAGGGCTGAAATTCTTCGAGCAGAAATCACCTGTGTTGGTGATTGCCGACCTTCGCATGCCAGGCCTCGATGGCCTCGATCTGCTGAGCCGGGTCAAGGCAATCAATCAGGATGTGCCCGTCATCCTCATCACCGCGTTCGGCACTGTCAACAATGCTGTCGAGGCAATGAAACTCGGCGCCGCTGACTACCTCTTGAAGCCCTTGAACGCGGACGAGCTAAAGCTCGTCATCCGCCGCGCGCTCGAACACCAGCAGCTCTTGGATGAGAACCGCTACCTGCGCAACCTGGCCGACACCGGGTTCCGGTTCGAGAACCTCGTCGGCCGCTCTCGCAAAATGCGCGAGGTGTTCGACCTCGCCTTGCAGGTAGCTCAGCACGACACCATCATTCTGCTGACGGGTGAATCGGGCACAGGGAAGGAGTTGCTAGCCAAGGCGGTTCACCAGAACAGCCTGCGCCGGGGCAAGCCCTTCGTGACCATTAACTGCAGCGCCATTCCTGAAGCCCTCATTGAGTCTGAGCTGTTCGGCCACCGCAAAGGCTCCTTCACCGGCGCGATCGCCGACCGCGTCGGCAAGTTTGAAGCCGCTAATGAAGGCACGGTGTTTCTGGACGAAGTGAGTGAACTCAGGCCGAGTCTCCAAGCCAAGCTCCTGCGCGTCCTTCAGGAGCGCGAAATCGACAAGATCGGCTATCCCCATCCCATTAAAGTCAACGTGCGCATCCTGGCGGCGACCAACCGTGACCTCCGCAACCTCGTCGAGGACAATCAGTTCCGCGAAGATCTGTTCTATCGGCTCAGCGTGGTGACCATCAATCTCCCGCCCCTTCGGCAACGAAAAGAAGATATTCCCTTGCTGGTGGAGCACTTCATCCGTAAGTATTGCGATCGCCACAACCTCCCTCAGGTTTCACTCGGTGATGAGGCCTTGGAAATCCTGACAGGCTACAACTGGCCAGGCAACGTGCGGGAATTGGAAAACGTGATCGAGCACCTCGTAGTGTTGGCAAAGGATCGAGTCATTCGTGCCGAACACCTGCCGGCGGAAATCCGTCAGGCCAAAGTGCGCATCGGCAACCTAGCGCTGGAATTGCCTGCAGACGGCATCAGCTTGGAAGAAGTGGAAAAAGAAATCCTGCTCCAAGCGCTGGAAAAACATAACTGGAATCAGACCCACGCCGCAAAATACCTGGACATTACTCGCAAGACATTGATTTATCGGATGGAGAAACACGGACTGACTCCCCCGGCTGGAGCCGCCAAGGTTTCTCCTGATGCCGCAGACGAATAGTTTCCAGAGCTTACAGTCTTACCTAGCTTCTTCCTCAAGAACCTTGTAGCTCGCCTTCTGCGGTCAGACGTGTCCCCATCACAACGAGAAAGCCAGCAAGTCACTACCTACTCTCACGAAGAAGCATTCCCTAACAAGTAACGTGCGAGCAATTCAGTGTCGCTTATAGGGCACACAATCGATATCGAATCATGAATGTTGTTTGCTTGGCGGCAGGGAAAAGGATTGTAACTTGGTGTGTGCCCGCATGTGCGATGACTAGCAGCTACAAGTGGTAGCTGGCCCTCGCTAGGGCTGCCCGCGATTTGGCCATCCACTTGCTACGCTCCCGTCGCTGGCAAATGCTCGCAACAGGAGGAAACGGACAATGAAGAAGAACCTTCTTGTGCTTTCGGTAGTCGTAGCCGGACTTTCCGTGCTATTACTCACGCCCTTGTTCACTCTCGCTGTGGCGCAAGAGAAGGAACAGATGCTGAACGTTGGCAAGGGTGGGGACATTGTCCTCAGCAGTGAGACCAAGCTCGGAGATATGACTCTGCGGCCAGGCAGCTACATGGTAAAGTATCGCCTGGAGGGATCGGACCACTTCATTCACTTCACCGAGACGGGTGGTGAAATAGCCAGTCAGTGCCTTCCGAAGGGTCACCTGGGAGAACTGAGATGCAAGCTGGAACCGCTGGTGTCCAAGGCCCGCCAGACAGCCGTCTATACGACAAAGGAGGACGGCTTTTCACGGGTGACGAAGATAGTCATCAAGGGGGAAAACGTCGCCCACCTCTTCTAGGTGAAAACCTCGTCCTGCTGACGCGCGGCTGCGGCCGCGCGTCAGCAATCTGCTTGGCAAAGCTTGGTTCACCGCTGCTCACGCACGTCACACGCTTGTGGCTTCAGTTGAGGCACAGATGCCGGAGAGCATACTGGCTGCGAAGGGCTGAATGGCAACAAACTTGCCAAGCTCTTCGGTAAAGAGGCGGGGAGCACGAGCCTCACCCCCGACTTACGGAAGAAATCCCCCTTCTTCCATGTGCTCCCCGTTCATTCCCTGAGCCGTATCGGGCAATGAGTGTGCGTTTTGAGGCAGTTCGTCCGAGCTTGTTCCCATCCCCGAGTAATGTTTTTGTAGGAAATAGAGACTGGCCCATGGGTTGCTCGATCGCCTGCGAGGTGGAGACTCGTACGGAACTCAATCGCTAGGTCCGCCTCGCTAATCGCGATAAGAATGCTTACTGATGAAAGGAGCAGACAAAATGAGCAAGAACGTAACCTACTACGTGTACCTCTCGTTGTTGGCGCTTGTGGCTGCCGTGTTACTGGTCTTTGCTGCCATTCCCATCACTGCACAGCAGGAACAGACCCTGAAGGTTGGGAAGCAGGGGGAAATGACGTTCGATACAGAGACCGTGGTCGGGGGGCTCACACTGAAGCCCGGGCGCTATAGATTCCAGCACCGGATAGAGGGTTCGGATCATTTCGTCCATTTCACCGAGGTTACCAAGGAAAGGCCTTCTAGCTGGGGCGTCAGCGGCGGAATCCCCAAGGCTCATCCGGGGGAACTAAAGTGCAACCTGGAGACCTTGCCGTCGAAGGCCTCCCGGACGGAGGTCCACACCGTGCAGGAAGGTGGAATCAAGCGGATCACGAAGATCGTCGTGAAGGGGGAAAACGTCGCTCACCTATTCTGACGAGCAACACTGCGCTTGGTGCTGGCACTGGCGCGCGGCTGATGTCGCGCGCCAGTAACATTTTCCGTCCAGAACAAACTCGGAACCGACCTTTCCCTAGGTCCTTTCGCACCCTTCTCTGAACCTTATCGCACAACGGGTGTGCCTTTTGAGCCAGCAGGCTCAGCAAGGTCTTGCCTCTTTCACTAGGAGGGAACCGCTATAGAAAGGCACCTGTGACTCCTAAGTGGCTCTCCTCAGGAGGGATACCGAGAAATATCTGGGTTTGCGCGGCAGAGTCTTGGTTTGGCCGGGAACGTGCGGAACGAGCCGGCTGAGGGTGAATTCTAGATGGGACTGAGGCGTGGAATCATACTGGTGGCAGTAGGTATTTTAGTGGCCCAGCAAACTTCTTTCGCCCCCAAGCTCTGCCCGGGCAGAGTGGAGACAACTTCGTGCCAGCCGAACTGCTGTGAGCGCCATTCCCCGCATGACCCGCCCGCCAAGAACACCCCGAAGGCGCCGAGCGAGCATCGCCCGTGTTGCGATGAACTCTTTCCCAATACTGCCGCCTCTTTGATTGTCGAAAAGGGCACCAGTGGCTTGCGTGGTAAAGCAAGCACCCTCTCTGAGCTTCTGGCGATCTCAGGTTATGTCTTGGAAGCAGGAGCTGGGTTTATTCCCCTCCGACGCAGCGCGCCGGTAGGTTTCTTCCATCTGAACGACCCGGTTCTGCGCTTGAGTCTTCACCTTCGCTGTTGATCCGCGCGAATCCTCGCTCTATTGAGGAGACGGAGCTATTTCACCTGATCCGCTCCTCCCGTAGCTCGAAATTATTCGACGGAGACAAATGCACTAGATGAGGTTAATCGCGATGCTGACGATTCCAAAGCAGGTAATGAGTCTGAGCATGGTGGCGAGTTTGTGGCTGCCGCTGGTAGCCAGCGCGCAGAGCTCTCCCGTCCCGCCGGACAAAAGCGGACAGACGGTGAGCGCCCGCGTGGTGAGTTCGACGCTTGCCTCCCAGACGGCTATCTCCCCGGCTGACACCGTCTCGCTGGAGGAGTTGCTGCGCGAGGCGTTGACGAATAATCCCGCGATTCAAGGCGCTGCGCGTCGCGTTGAGGCCCTCCGTGCGCGCGTGCCCCAGGCGCGGACATTGCCCGATCCCATCCTTTCGGCGGGCTGGGCGGGCGACATCCGCCCGTTCAGCGTGCAACGAAACGATCCCTCGAGCTATCGCAGCCTCAGCGTCGTCCAAGAGATTCCGTTCCCCGGCAAGCTCAAGTTGCGTGGTCAGGTCGCCGACCGCGAAGCCGAAGCCGCGCGGTGGGAGTACGAAGCTACCCGGCGGCGCCTCATCGCCGAGGTCAAGCTGGCCTACTACGACTATTTCTACGTCGAGAAGGCCATTGAAATCACCCAGAAGAACAGAGACCTGCTGGAGAAGCTGGCCAAGATAGCCGAGGTTCGCTACCAAGTGGGCAAAGGCTTGCAGCAGGACGTGCTGAAGGCGCAGGTGGAACTTTCGCGATTGCTCCAGCGGCTGACAGTGTTGGAGCAGCAAAAGAAGACCTCCCAGGTGCGCCTGAACACGCTTCTCTACCGCGATCCCGAGGCTCCGCTGCCGCCGCCCGCGCCTGTCGAAAAAACCGAACTTGCTTACACCCTTGATGCGCTCTATGAGTTGGCGCGTCAGAACGACACCGGCCTGCAAGGTGAGCAACGCCTAATTGAGCGCGCACAGCTCGCCGTGGATTTGGCTCGCAAGCAGTATTATCCCGATTTGAGCTTCGGCTATATGTATCAGAACCGGCCGCTGATGCCGGAGATGCACGGCTTCACGGTCAGCATCAACATTCCTGTCTTCTACAGAACCAAGCAGCGTGAGGGAGTCAACGAGGCCACCCAGGAGCTAACGAGCTCTCAGCGCAGTCGGGACAACCGCGAGACCACGCTCTATTTCGAGGTCAAGGAACAATACCTCGCGGCCAAGGCGTCGGAGGACTTGGCACGGCTTTTCTCCCAAGCCGTCGTGCCGCAGTCAGCGCTCGCCTTGGAGTCTTCGCTGGCCGCCTATCAGGTCGGTACAGTCGACTTTCTGACGATGGTATCTAATTTCATCATCGTGCTCGACTACGAGATCAACTACTACGAAGAATTGGCCAGCTACCAAAAGGCGTTGGCTCGATTGGAAGTCATCACCGGAACTGAACTGACGAAGTGAGGAAGACGATGAAGCGTAAAGCAATTGTCCTGCTCACGTTGCTGACGGTTGTCCTCAGCGCCGCTTACCGCTATCGCGCGCCCCTTGCCGCCTGGCTCAAGGGACAAGACTCCGAAGCTTCCGCACGTGCGGGAGGCACACATGCAGGCCATGCAATTCCTGCGACCGCAGAGAGCAGCGAGCGCAAGATCCTCTACTGGGTGGACCCGATGCACCCGGCCTATAAGTCGGACAAGCCCGGCAAGGCACCCGACTGCGGGATGGACTTGGTTCCCGTGTACGCTGAGAAGAGCCCGGCGGCAGTAGACCTGCCTCCCGATGCGGTGCAGATCAGCTCGCAGAAGCTGCAACGAATCGGCGTGCAGTACGGAGAGGTTCTCCTCCAGCCGCTCTCCAAGACAATCCGCACCGTGGGACGAGTGACCTACGACGAGACTAAGATCGCCCGCATCCACACCAAGATCGAGGGCTGGATCGAGCAAGTATTTGTCGATTTCATCGGGAAGCTGGTGGAACGAAACCAGCCGCTGATCAGCATCTACAGCCCGGACCTCGTGTCCACTCAGCAAGAGTTTCTAATTGCCAAGCGTGCCAAGGACTATCTGGGCAGCAATCCGGTCAAAGAGATTGCCGCGAATGCTGTGTCGCTCTACGAGGCCAGCCGAGAGCGCTTACAGCTCTGGGATATCTCAGAAGAACAAATCAAGGAATTGGAAGAGCGGGGCAAGCCGACCAAGACCCTGACGCTCTATTCCCCGCTCAGCGGCTTCGTGGTTACCCGCAACGCCTTCGAGAAGCAGCGGGTAACACCGGAAACCGAGCTCTACACCATCACCGATCTCTCGACGGTCTGGGTATTGGCCGATGTCTACGAGTACGAACTACCCATGATTCAACTCGGACAGACAGCCATGATGACGCTCTCCTACTTCCCTGGCAAGACGTTCACCGGAAAAATCACGTACATCTATCCCCAACTCGACAACGCGACACGCACGTTGAAAGTTCGGCTGGAATTTCCCAATTCCGATTTCCAGTTGAAGCCCGACATGTACGCCAACGTGGAACTCCGAATCAGCTACGGCAGGCAGATCTCTGTGCCAGAGGAAGCCGTGCTCGATTCCGGCACAGAGCAAGTTGTCTTTGTTGCCCATGAGGGAGGCTACTTCGAGCCACGTAAGGTACAGCTTGGGGCCAAGGTGGATAACCGCTATGTTGTTCTGGGCGGCTTAAAGGCGGGGGAAAAGATTGTCACCTCGGGGAACTTCCTGATCGATTCCGAAAGCCGTCTCAAGTCGGCGTTGGGCGCGATGGGAGGGATGGGACACGGCGGCGAGGCACCGGGTGGAGGTGAGCAAGCAACTCCCGCACCACCGCAAGGCCAAGTGAGGTCTAGCCAGCAGCCCGGTCATTCCGAACACGAGCAGCAGAAACCGAAGAAACCCGCTGGCCCATCGGAGCACCGGCACTAAGGGAATCGTCATGATGACGAAAAAGATCACTAATGTCTTTGCGGGCGTCTTGCTAGTCGTAGCCCTGGCCGCGGGTGGCTACTGGCTTCTCCAGCAGGCTGCGCCGGATAACTGCCGCATCTGCCAGCGGGAGATTCACCCCGAAGCCCGCGCTGTCATGGAAGTGGCTGGCAGACGCGAGCCGATTTGCTGTGCCCGTTGCGCACTCACATTGGCCCAGCAGCGGGGAAAGCCCGCGGGGCTGGTTGAGGTCACTGACTATGTTTCGCGCCGGGCACTGAAGCCGGAAGAAGCCTACTTCGTCGAAGGCAGTCAGGTAATTCTCTGCGAACGGCACGAGCCGCTGCTGGATCAGACCAAGCAGCCCTACGACCGCATTTTTGACCGCTGTGTCCCGAGCGTCTATGCCTTCGCCCGGCGCGAGGATGCCGAGGTTTTTGTCGCGCGCAATGGTGGCGCTGTGCTGCGCCTCGCCCAGCTGCTTGAGGAGGTCGAGCCCCGGCCATGATCAACAAGATCATCGAGTTTTGCGCGCACAACAGGTTCATCGTCTTCCTTTTCGTGGGCATGGCTGCGTTCGCCGGCCTCTATGCCATGCAGAACATCACGCTCGATGCCATCCCCGATCTTTCCGACACCCAGGTCATCATCTATTCGCGCTGGGACCGCAGCCCCGACATCATGGAAGACCAGGTCACCTACCCCATCATCACCGCCATGCTGGGCGCGCCGCGGGTGAGGGACATTCGCGGCTTTTCCGACTTCGGCTACTCCTACGTGTACATCATTTTCGAGGACGGCACGGACATCTACTGGGCGCGTTCGCGAACGCTGGAATACCTGAGCAACATCCTGCCGAGGCTGCCAGAGGGAGTCCGCGTGGAACTGGCGCGCGACGAGACCGCAGTTGGTTGGGTTTTCCAGTATGCGCTGGTTGATACGACCGGCAAGCACAACCTGGCGGAGCTGCGCACGCTCCAGGATTGGTACCTGCGCTACGAGATTCAGTCCATTCCAGGCGTGGCGGAGGTGGCGCCACTGGGCGGCTTTGTCCGGCAGTACCAAGTCAACCTCGATCCCAACGCGCTGCTGGCCTACAAGATTCCGCTCGACCGGGTGGTGGAGGCCATCCGTGAAGGCAACAACGACGTGGGCGGTCGTCTGGTGGAGTTCACCGGTCGGGAATACATGGTCCGGGGGCGCGGCTACATCCGTTCCGTCACTGATGTCGAAAACATCGTCGTCGGCACCAACATGGACGGCGGCACGCCGATTCTGGTGAAACACGTCGGCACGGTGGTCCTGGGCCCGGACATCCGCCGCGGGATCGCCGAACTGGACGGAGAAGGCGAGACAGTCGGCGCCATTGTCATCATGCGGTATGGCGAGAACGCCTTGCGAGTTATCGAGCGCGTGAGAGCCAAGCTAAAGGACATCGAGCCCACGCTGCCATCGGGCGTGGAGATCGTTACCACGTATGACCGCGCGGAACTGATTGAACGTTCCATTGAAAATGTGAAAGGTACCCTGATTGAGGAACTCATTATTGTCAGTGTCGTCATTCTCATCTTCCTCTGGCACATCCCAACGGCCATCATTCCGATCATCACCATCCCCGTTGCCGTCCTCCTTTCTTTTATCCCGATGTACCAGATGAATCTCACGGCCAACATCATGTCATTGGGCGGAATCGCCATTGCCATCGGGGCGATGGTGGATGCTGCCATCGTCGTGGTTGAGCAGATGCATAAGAAGCTCGAACGCTGGGATGCTGAGGGCCGGCCCAGCAGCTTCCAGGACGTGCTCATCACCGCCGTCAAGGAAGTGGGTGGGCCCAGCTTTTTTGCGCTGCTGGTAATAGCCGTCTCCTTCATGCCCGTCTTCACCCTGGAAGCCCAGGAAGGTCGGCTCTTTAAGCCCCTGGCCTTTACCAAGAACTTCTCCATGGCCTTCGCGGCCGTTCTCGCGATCACGCTGGTTCCAGCCATCATGCTATTCCTTATTCGCGTGAACGAATTCAGTTTCCGGCCGCGTTGGCTCTCACGGATTATCAACGCCATCTTCGTTGGAAAGATTCACAGCGAAGAAAAACATCCGATCAGCCGCCCGCTGATGCGCATCTACCAGCCCGTGGCGGAATTCGTGCTTCGCCATCAGTGGGCCACCATTATTTCCGCGGTGCTCGTCGTGGCCTTGACAGTTCCCATTTTCTTCCGCCCGGGATCGGAGTTCATGCCGCCGCTCGATGAAGGCGTCCTGCTTTACATGCCGACCACACTGCCCGGTATCTCCGTTACCGAAGCGCAGAAGCTCCTCCAGGTGCAGGACCAGGTTCTGAAGTCCTTCCCGGAAGTCGAGCGGGTCTTCGGCAAGGCGGGCAGGGCGGAGACGGCTACCGATCCCGCGCCCTTCTCGATGATGGAAACCGTGGTCGTCCTGAAGCCGCACGACCAGTGGCCGAAAGTCCCTCGCTGGTATTCCAGTTGGGCGCCGGAGTCGGTGCAAAGCATCCTGCGCCGTGCCTGGCCCGACCACAAGAGCACGCAAGAGCTGATCTACGGGCTCGGAGGACTCAATGAAGGCATGCAGTTCCCGGGCGTGGTGAATGCGTGGACGATGCCCATCAAGGCGCGCGTGGACATGCTCACCACAGGCGTGCGCACCCCGGTGGGCATCAAGATCCTCGGTCCCGACCTGACCAAGATTCAGGAGATGGGCCAGCACATCGAGATGGTGCTGAAAGATGTCCCAGGGACCACGAGCGTCTTCGCCGAGCGCACCGCGGGCGGCTACTTTCTCGATTTTTCTCTCAAGCGCGAGGAACTAGCCCGCTATGGCCTCACGATTGGAGAGGCAGAGATGGTGATCATGTCGGCTGTGGGCGGCGAGAACATTACGACCACGGTCGAGGGTCGGGAGCGCTACCCGGTCAACGTGCGCTACCTGCGCGACTTCCGCAGCACCGTCGATCGGCTCAGCCGGACCCTGGTGCCCACCATGAGCGGTGCCCAGATTCCCATGGCGCAGATTGCTGACATCAAGCTCCTCTCCGGTCCCGGGATGATTCGGGATGAAAATGGTCGCTTGAGCGGATACGTCTACGTGGACGTTTCTGGACGCGATGTCGGCGGCTATGTCGCCGACGCGAAGAAAGCTGTTCGCGAGAAGGTGCAGTTGCCGCCGGGCTACACCCTCGTCTGGAGCGGGCAGTACGAGTACATGCAGCGCGTTGCGGAAAGACTGCTCGTCGTAGTACCGATCACACTCTTCATTATCTTCCTGCTGCTCTTCTTCAACACCGGGTCTGTGGCTAAGACGCTGATCATCTTCCTGGCCGTGCCCTTCTCCGCGGTGGGAGCGATCTGGTTCCTCTACCTGCTCGACTACAACACCAGCATTGCCGTCTGGGTCGGCCTGATTGCCTTGATGGGTGTGGACGCCGAAACCGGCGTCTTCATGCTGCTCTACCTGGATCTGGCTTTCTACGAGATGCGCGCCAAAGGTCTTATGAAGACGAAAGAACAACTCCGGGAGGCGATTGTGCACGGGGCGGTGAAGCGGCTGCGGCCGAAATTCATGACGGTGGCGGTGATGTTCATGGGGCTGGTGCCCATCATGTGGTCCACCGGCGCGGGTGCGGACGTGATGAAGCGCATCGCCGCGCCCATGATCGGGGGCATCTTCACCTCGTTCATCATGGAACTGGTGGTCTATCCGGCCATCTACGAGGTCTGGCGCTGGTACTTCTATGTGCGGAAGGAAGGGCAATTACCACCTTCTAACCCCACTCCGGCCGTGCTGACTGCCTGAGACTTTCACGGCCGGTTGCGCTGGAGGAAGACATGAAAGGCCAGGAACAGATGCTTATGGAACTGTTGCAGCGGTGGCGCAATGTTTTCCAAGAAGTGATCCAACTGTCCAAAGAAATCGAAAGCTTGCCGGACGAATGTGAGTGCGCTGACGCCGACGCGCATCTCGAAGGACGCTGCCGCTGTTGTGGCGGTCACGAGCGAACCAGCGCATCCCACGGCCACGTAGAAACCTGCACCACCCTGCTCACTCGCCTGCGTGCGCACGTGTCGATCTTGTGCGAGGACTTCGCGCGCGTCGCGAACCCGATCAAAGCCGGGGCTTCCGGAGCAGAGAGCTTCGAGATGCGGCGAGGTATTTTTCTTACCGCCAATGATCTGCAACGGATCGCACAAGCAGTCGAACGCGTCGGCGAGGCAGTGGTCGGTTTCCGCCGCACCTGCGCGGTATCAGAGATGCAAAGCGTGAAGCGTCGTTGTGCGGAGCTTCGGGAGCACTGCGAACAGCTCAATGCCGCACTGGAGGGACAGTAAGCCAGTCGCGATCCAAAGGGAGCAAAACACCACCCCGATGCGAACAGACAAAGATTTCGAAAACCTGAGGTTGTCAATCCTTGTTTTCAAACAGCGAGAGGAGTGATCTGCTCATGAGAATGGCACCCTGGTGGCTATTTCTGATTGGACTGGTGGTGACTTTTCCTAGTTCTGGGCAGAGCCAAACCACTAATTTACTTCCGGAAGAACAGAACACAATTGATGTGTTTCGCCGATCCAGCCTGGCTGTCGTTCACATCAACGCGCGACAAAGATTAGCGCTCAAATACGAGGACATCACCCCGAAGAGCGGCGTGGGTACGGGGTTCTTTTTTGACCGGGAGGGTCACATCCTGACCAATTTCCACGTGATCGAAGAGAGCAACCAGATCGAGGTCGTGCTTACCGACGGCCGCCGGCTGAAGGCGCGCCTGGTTGGGACAGCTCCGGGGATGGATCTGGCCGCTCTGGCAGTGGAGGTGCCGGCATCAGACGTCACTCCACTCTCTTTCAGTGATTCCGACTCGCTCGCCATCGGGCAAAAGGTTCTGGCCGTGGGACATCCGCTCGCTCTTCACAACACACTTACAGTGGGTGTGGTGAGCTCGACCCGGCGGACGCTCGACTATCTTTCTCCGGAATTGGAAGACTCTTTGATCCAGACCGACACCGCGATTAATCCCGGAAACAGTGGGGGACCCTTGCTGAATTCGAAAGGAGAGGTTGTGGGGATCGTCACGGCCATTTTGGGCGATGCCCAAAACATCGGATTCGCTATCCCCGCGAATTTCGCTCGACGCGTAATCCCGGACTTGCTGCGTATGGGGCATCCCTATCGGCCTGCACTGGGGTTTGCCGGTGTGCCACTCAACCGCTACCTGGCAGATATGTTCGGGATTCCTCTACAGGAAGGATTCTTGGTTGAGGAGGTCGCCCTCGGCAGCCCCGCCGAGGCTGCCGGATTGCGAGCCGGTGAGCGCGCCGTCACGGTCGGCCAGCAAACCATTGTGCTCGGGGGCGACATCATCACGGCCGTGAACGGTCAGACAGTAAAAACCATGGGCGAGATTGCCCGAGCTCTGCTGGCGGGACGGCCCGGGCAGAAAGTGACGCTCACCATCTATCGAAACGGCCAATTCCTTCCGGTCGAATTCTTCCTGGAGCCGATGCATTGAACTTTAGCGCGGGGCAAATCGCAGAACGCTGGGGTGCATTTTGAGGCTCACAGCAACACGTAAGCAGAGCAAGGCCCGGATTCGCGGGTCTGTGACTCCGGCGGTTCTGCTGTTGTTGGCCTGGGAATTAGCTGCTCCAGCCCAAGACTCTCCTCCGGCGGGCAGCTCACTGAGAGTCGATGTGGACTTGGTCTTGCTTCAGGTAACAGTCACGGACGCGAGTGGGCGGTTCCTTAGGGGGTTGAAAGCCGAGAATTTCCGCGTCTATGACAATGGCGTCGAGCAAGCAATTCATCACTTCACCACTGAAGACCTACCCTTCAGCATGGGCCTCGTGCTGGACCGCAGCGGAAGCATGACCATGATGATCGACGAGGTTTACCAAGCCGCCTTCCATACCATCAAGGCTAGCAAGTCAGCGGACGAATTCTTCATCTCCACATTCAACGAAGTATTTGAAATGCGACAGGACCTTTCCACGGATCGCGAGCTGCTGGAGAAGCGACTCAAGGGCGTGGTCGCTGATGGCCGAACTGCACTCTACGATGCCGTGCTCACCGCCGTGCAACACATTCAGAAAGGACGCTATGACAAGAAAGCACTCCTAGTAGTGACGGACGGAGCCGACAACAGCAGTCGAATTTACTTTTCCGACCTGCTCGATCGCATCCGTCAAGAAAACGTCGTCATTTACGTCGTGGGTTTGTTCGGCATGGCCAGCAAGGTCGGCCTGGACTTGGAGAGAGAGAGCACCGTCCGTGAGCTGACCGAATTGGCGGAGGCAACAGGCGGACAAGCATATTTCCCCCGCACGATGAAGGAGTGTGAGCAGGCGTGCGTCGCCATTGCCGAAGAACTCCGCCAGCAGTACGGCCTGGGTTACTACCCCCATCCTAGGCAGCGAGATGGTAGCTGGCACACCCTGCAAGTGCAGCTGGAACTGCCGGCTGATCTTTCCGGCAAGGCACCTACGCCGCGGACTCGCACGGGGTATTTCGCGCCGCGAGATTAGCACTCGGCCTTCGGGAGGAAGTAGACAATGAAACGGAAGCGCGAACAGCCCAAGGCGAGAAGGAGACCCTGGAAAACAATTTTGCTTGCTGTTCTCGGCTTGTGCTTAGCGGGAGGCACCTATTGGATCATTCGCCAACCACGGTCTCCTGCTCAGTCGCCGATGGTCGTGCGGACCGAATCGCCCCCCGCTCCAAGACAGCGAATTCCGCCATTCTTCGAAAGCGAGGAGGCTGCGAAACCGTTCCCCGTCACTCTGCCGCCCGCGTACTTTCGCAATCCGTTCGTGGCTCGCGCCTATCGCGTGGCACAACAGATGCCCGGCGTATTGTCCCAGCAGCCGTGCTACTGCTACTGCGACAAGTTCGGGCACGGCAGCTTACTGGACTGCTACGCCTCAGACCACGGAGCCGGGTGACTCATCTGCATCAAGGAGGTTCTCCTTGCCGAGCAGATGACGAAACAGGGGAAGGCAGCCAGAGAGATCAGAGAGGCCATTATCCGCGGCGAGTGGAAGGGGGTGGTTACCCGTTGAGCACTTGGCTAGGTCAGCAAGGAGAACAAAAATGCCGGAACTAAGACAGGATCCCACAACAAAGGAATGGGTAGTCATTGCGGTCGAGCGCGCCAAGCGCCCCGATCAGTTTCGCCAACAACCGCAGGACGAAGCTGTGTCTACTCAGAAAGAGCGCCTCTGCCCGTTTTGCCCCGGCAACGAACTTCTTACGCCCGAGGAAGTATTTGCCTTGCGGGATTCAGGCGGCAAAGACCAACCCGGCTGGCGGGTGCGCGTGGTCCCGAACAAGTTTGCAGCTTTCGCACCGGAGGAAAGTACCCAGCGGCACGATTACGGACGATTCTTTCATTCCCTTGATGGGTTCGGTTTCCACGAGGTGATCATCGAGAGTCCCGATCACGAACTGAGTTTGCCCTTGATGAGCGACCAGCAGATCCTGGAGCTCCTACATACGTACTGCCACCGCTACGATGCGTTGCGGAAAAACTCCCGGGTCAAGTTGATTCTCCTCTTTCGCAACCACGGCGCCCGAGCGGGTACCTCCCTGGCCCATCCTCATTCACAAGTGGTGGCTGCGCCGATCATTCCCTTTCACATCCGTCAGAAGTACGACGTCGCCATCCGCCACTACGATGACACGGGGCATTGTCTGTACTGCGATGTGGTGGAGGCAGAGAAGACGGCGGCAAGACGAGTTGTGCTCGATACGGAGCGCTTACTCGTCTTCCATCCCTTTGCCTCCCAGGTTCCGTTTGAGACGTGGATCGCTCCCAAGCGTCACAATCCCTGCTTTGCCCGGCTGAGCTTTGAGGAGAAGCTAGAACTGGCCATGGTTCTGCGAAAAATTCTCCGCGGACTCTACGAGGCACTGAGCAATCCTGATTTCAACCTCATCATCCACACCGCGCCGGTGGAAGACGAAGAAAAGCCGTACTTCCTCTGGCACATCGAAATCCGGCCTCGATTGACCACGGCAGCGGGTTTCGAGTTGGGCACCGGAATCTACATCAATACCGCCATCCCCGAGGAAACTGCCCCTTTCCTTAAGTCGGCACTGGCCCAAGTGCCAACGGGAGTGTGAAGGAAGATGACTCGCCCGAGCGGATTGCAGTTGCTCATCCTTTTGGGTTGTCTCGCTTGGGCAATACCCGGCGAGGCCGCGGAAGCGGCCACGCCGGAGTCAAATCTGCCCGGTCGAGAACGTTTCCTTGTGTACCACAACCTGCTCGATGCTGCGGCCGGTCAACTTCTGACCAGCCTTGAGCGCGCATCGTTGCAAGCCATTGACCGACACACAGAGGCGCAGGTGCGAGAGAGCAACCCGATGCTTGCTGAAAGCGAGCTGCACCGATTTGCGAAGGATTACTGGGGTGGCCGCGTCGATGACCTGAGACAAGCGATTGGCAGGTTACGCCAACTTCGCCCTTCTCTCGAACCGATTCTCCATGGCGAGGGCATCCCTAGCGACCTGTTCGCTGTGGTGCTTATTGAGAGTGGTGCCATGTCGACGGCTCAATCCCCCCGTGGGGCTCGCGGTCTCTGGCAGTTCATTCCTGCCACAGCACGGCGCTATGGCCTCACAGTCCTTCCAGGACACGACGAGCGTGTCAATACAGAGAAGGCGACTCGTGCGGCTGCACGATACTTGCGGGATCTTTACCTCAGATTTGGAGATTGGCCGCTGGCACTGGTCGCGTACAACGCTGGCGAGCAGGCTGTGCAGCGCGCCATTGACCGAGCTGGTTCCGCCGACTTCTGGGTCCTCAGTGAGAGAGGGCTACTGCCAGAAGAAACACGTCAGTACGTTGCCGCCGTCCTGGCGGCATTGGAGCTCTTGGGTAATGCGACGGCGGTTGTCCGGCCCTCCGATATGGGAGACCGGAGCGGCGACACGCCAGTCTTATACGCAACAAGTGCGGTGCAGAACTGACCGAGGCAAAGTGGAAAAAGGAGTTTTTCTTCAGCGAGACATACGAGGAGGAACCATGAAACACAATGCAACGATGGCGTACTTGCTTTTGGCGACACTACTTCTGTTTGCGATAGGGGTCGCGGCCCAACACTCACAGCACCACCCACCGCCGTCCACCCCGAAGTCAGAGTCCCCTGCGAAGCCGATGACGGCCGAGGAGATGATGGCCCACCACCAAGAGGTGGAAAGGCTGGTCAACCAGCTAGTGGACAGCGCCGTCGCACTGGAAGCCGACAATGACCCTGAGGCTCTCAGGAAAGGCCTAGCAGACCACCGCGCGTTGCTCGCGCAGCTGCAAAGCAAGCTCGGGCAACGCTCTGAGATGATGCAGAGGATGAGCGAGCACATGAAGAACTGTCCGATGATGGGCTCCGAGCACAAACACAATCAAGAGTAAAGCAATCAGACCGCTTCGAATGATGCAATGCGACGACATGACCAGAGGAGCATGAAAAAACGATTTACTCTGACTGATCGCGGCCATCTCTGGTTGCTCGCAGCCGTCACAGCCTTTCTGCTGGCACTTAGTGTCCTGGCCATATGGTTCTCTGTTCGGGAGGACTCGGGCCAGCCGGTGTTGAAAATCGGCACTGACCTGCGGCTCCCTCTCGATGATTTGGATAAGGGGGAACTCAGACTGTTCCGCTACGCTCTAGACTCAGCGACCACTACTCAAGTCGCGGTGCAGCGGGGAAAGGACGGCCAAATCCGAGTCGCTTTTGCCTCCTGTCGCAACTGCCAGAGTTTTGGCTACTACAGGCAGTTTGACCAAATCATCTGTAGCCGCTGCCGTCACTCCATGAGGCTGCCGAGTCCAGGAGAAATGCCTAATCAGAAAACCGGTTGCATTCCAGTCGCCTTGCCCTACTCGGTTGAGGGCGACCAACTCGTGGTGCGGGGACCAGCCATCAAGGAGGAATTCCACCGCTGGTATCGACCTAGCACAGGCGTGCACGGCAATTAGAGAAAGTCTCCAATGCTGACAGTTGAGGGAGTTTATGACCAAGAATAGGGACCAGTATATCCGAGCCCTCAAGTATGCCTTGTTGCGCCCTTTCTATGATCCCCTGTTACGGTGGCTCTTGCGCGAGGCTACGTTCAAGACGCGCTTGGTGGAGCAAGCTCGGATCGGAAGGGGACATAGGGTGCTCGACCTCGGCTGTGGTACAGCAACGCTAACTCTTTTGATCAAGAGAGCTCACCCTGAAACAGAAGTCGTTGGACTTGATGGCGACGTGAAAGTGCTTGAGATTGCTGCAGCCAAAGCTGCCAAGGCGGGCTTGGACGTGAAGCTTGACCACGGGATGGCATTCTCTTTACCGTGTCCTGACGCTTTCTTTGACCGTGTTCTTTCGAGCCTCCTGCTTCATCACCTGACAACAGAGAACAAGCTACGCACACTCGCAGAGGTATATCGCGTACTACGGCCCGGAGGAGAGCTGCATGTAGCCGATTGGGGCAAGCCTGACAATCAGTTGATGCGCATGGCTTTCTTTCCTGTGCAAATCCTTGACGGCTTTAAGACTACGGCAGACAACGTCGGTGGTTTGTTGCCAGACCTATTCCGCAAAGTTGGGTTTCAAAAGGTACAAGAATCAACTCGCTATGCGACTGTGCTTGGGACACTTTGTCTGTATTCAGCGGTGCGCCCAACCTAATCGCAGGGATTCTTGCAGCAAGCTGAGGTACGCACCTCTTGAAGTGGTAACTTGATCCGCATGCGGTCTTTCTCAAGCGCGGCATGGATTATATTGCTTGTCGTCCTAGGCCTCTTGTTCTTTTGGAATGTAATCTTTCGGTTGTGCGTAGCGATTGCCAAGAGGTCCGGTCATTATCTTCCTTGTCCCGTTGGCTTCGTTTGGCTGACTGATAATCCCCTCCGTCGTTTGTGGATGAGATCGGTCTTGGCGTGGATCGGCCTGCGCCTGGGTGAGCTGGTATTGGAACTTGGGGCAGGAGCCGGCGTATTCACAGTCGAAGCAGCACATCGGGTCGGGCCCGATGGTAAAGTGATCGCTTTGGATCTCCAACCCGGGATGACCGTAAGAGTGAAGACGCGGGTGCGAGAAGCGGGACTGACAAACGTCGAAGTCCTCACGGCTGATGCCGCCAACCTTCCTATCAGAGACGGTGCAATAGATCGCGCTTTCCTAGTGGCCACTCTATCCGAAATCCCTGACCAGCACCGTGCCCTTACTGAGCTCCGCAGGGTGCTCAAGACTGGTGGTGTGCTTTCTGTCACAGAGGAGTTCCTAGACCCAGACTATCCATTGCGATCAAAGACTAGAGCCCGGGTTGAAGCTACGGGGTTTATTCTCCAGCAGAGCTTTGGGAATTTCTGGGTCTACACGCTGAATTTCGGGAACGTCAGACGGCAGCAATAAGTTCCTCACAAAACTCTTCCGCGCTCGTGTCGAGGCCGCAGGGAAATTGTCAGAGATCGTTCAGGCTCTCTTTGGCAACAATGTTGAGAATTGTCTTCGCGCGTTTTTTCCTGGGTATGCGGAGCTTGAAGGCGCGGGCCACGATTTCATACGTTCACACTCAAAACCAACTCTCGCTCGCCACCTGGCAAGGGAGCTTTCGCGGAACGTGGGAGCGGGCGGCGGATGGGACCGAATTCGCGATCTCGCCAGGCGATACTCCAGGTCGCCGTGCCTGCTCAATGAGGTTGAGGTTCAGCTTGGCCCCCTGCTTTCGGCCTCTTTACTCGCTGGCTCGGCCGTGAACGAGGACAAGATTCCCACGCTGGCACCGAATTTCATACTGTCCGTTTTACTGTCCATTTTTGAGTCGTACTGTGGGGTTTTGGAGAGAAAGGCGAGACTCAAGAGACAGCCTTGTAGCCGCATAAATGCTGGCTTTTCTTGCAAGTACCTGAATTGACTGAGTATGCGGGAGAACGAGTAGTAGAATCCCACCTTCCGCATTATCTCTCACAAAATCTGCCCTAAACTTGCCCTGTGTCGCGGGGGGAAGGATCCTTCCGTGGCGAGAGGACTACTTCAGAAACTGTAGAGCCGAAACTGGAACGAAGCTACTGAGTTCGTCTATATCCGAGAATCGCCCGGGGACTTTCTGTCCCTTTACTGCAATGCCTACAACTCGCTTCCTGTCGTCGAGAATAGGCCCACCACTATTCCCGACTACAATCGCCGGACCGATCACCCAATGCCTGACTGTACTGTAGACTCTCTCTTGCGTTATTGGCCCTTGGTTAAAGGCAACCGTGTCTCCAACATGGTAGTTAGGGAAACCAGCGAGCGTTATCTGCTGTCCGATCCGGAGTTGGTTTGGTCGCCCAACCGAGAGCTGAATAGGAATCTTCGCATCTATAGCGATTTGAGCAACGTCATGATGTTCGGCCTTCCTCACAATTCTGATTCGGAATTTGCGGGCCTCAATATGTGGACGGCTCGCAAGGATCTGTGTCTCTCCCTTGTCTAGAGCTGCTACCGCGTGGAACGCAGTTAGGAGGCCATACCCCTCTGCTGCGAAGGCTGTTGCCTGTGTCTGTTGCTCTTCATCCTCAAGCAACCAGATCGCTCGAGCTAACACTTCGTTCGCGGCCGTGCTACCAATGGTAATCGTCTTGAAATTCCCGCGGCGATCAAGCTTGATATAGCTATCCAATAGCTTCAGAAACAATAGATCATCTCGACCCCTCACAAAACCAATAAAGTCAACCTTCCCTCTCACAACAGCCCTGAAATCTACCTTCTGCGACAATCTCTGCTTACGATCGTATTTGCTAACAAACTCAGCAGCCGCGCGCTCCTCACCCCACTTTTCCCAAGCGTGAAGCATTGCTCGTACTTGTCGTACGTACTGGCGCTTGACATTTAGCCTTGTGTTGGTGACCAAGCCGGTGACTTCTTGGCAGCTGCGACGGTTCAGGACACGGACCTTCGAAACGTTCGCCTTGAACCCGTTTGCCTCGATGATCTGCCGGAGTTCCGCCCCAATACTCCATCGCCCTGTTCCGTGCGGGTCTCTAAAGATGATCTGGTGCGGAAACTGCTGCGAATCTGTCGAGAACGTGATGTCATCCGCATACCGTGTGTACTTACACGCCTGGCGTACTGCTAGGGCCCTCAGCTGCGCGTCCAGCTGGCCGCATATCATGTTCGCAACTATCGCGGATGTCGGAGCGCCTATGGGCAGGACGCCCTTATAGCAACAGATCTGGGCAACCACGAGGGCGGCCTCCTCAGGGAGGCCATACGGGCTCGATTCAAGCAGTCCTTTCACTCGGCCAAAATGAATCGAGGGAAAGAAGTCTTCGAGATCGAGGTTCAAGACAAGATTGCGCCCTACATGCATACGGGCATTGGTCCTTATGCTCCGGCGACGGACAAACCCGTGAACTGGGCTTCTTCTGCCGTAGACCGCGTGAAAGGCCTGATTTAGTTTTCTTTGAATAATTTTTAGGGATGTTCTTGGTGTGCTGATTTCCCGAATTCCACCGCTTCTCTTGCGAATCTCAAACGTTTTGTAGTTTTCCGCCCTGTGCAAGAAGTAACGAAGTGTCCGGGGTTCGACTTCAAGCAAACGCGCCACATCGTCGGGCGTTTTCAATGCCTTGAACGCCGCCACCAAGGTTGCGTCGCTACTGCTTAGTGTTATGCTCACTGAAACTTAGGGGACGGCCACTTTCTCGCTTTTCGGAGTGGAACGGCGAGCTCACACGGCATTGTCACGTGGTTCGCGTCGAGCGATCGCCGCTACGGCTAACCTTCTCAGTAACACCCGCAGGAACACGGGTGACTTTACAAAGTTGACCGTCCCCGCAGAGAATATTAGCACCCCGAGGCGCTCGGATAACAGCGGCTCCTCCAGGTTTTCCTTTCACTTATCCCAGAGGATTAGGCTAGGAGCCCTTGCACCCTCCTGTAAGACCGATTCAGCTTGACGCTTCTCCCTCTCCATCCGTAGAGTAACCCTGAGCCGGAGTTGGCCGCGCTGGGGAGTCTTGCCCTCGGAGCCAACCGGGAGCCAGGCTTGTGCGCCCTCCGGCAGAATCCAGCCTGATGGAGCGAGCCGCGTGGGGTACGGGAGGGCAACGGTGGGTGTCGGCAGGATAGGCTGTGCGAGAACGTGCGCGCAAGTGGGCGTGGCAAGCGGGCGTCGTGTGCATGGCGCTCCTCGCCGTCGTCCAGCCAGCCCTTACCTGTTCTGAGAGCGCTTCCCAGTCAAAGCCCGCGCAGCAACAGTCTTCCTCCCAGCCAGCCCAGCAGGCACCGGCGCCGCCTAAGCCCCCTGCACCGGCAGAAACCCTTGAGCCGCATCCCGCTCCCACCACTCAGCCGGGCCCTCCGGCTGAGAAAAGCCCTGGCACGCTCGAGGGCAACCAAGTCTTTTTCGAATTCAAGTACGGCTTCAACCACACAGGTCTGGCTGGCAACACCGATCGCTCCTTTCTGAACCCCGGCATCAACCACATCTTTGATTTCAGCTCTTTCACCAATCGCGCCTGGGGCGCCCGCCGCCTGGAGGCGTTCTCCGTATTTCGTTACACAGACGACCCGCGCGTGGACCCGGAGCGCAACAGCCTTCAGCGCGCCCACCTGCGCCTGACCGCCCCGACCTTCGAGGCCGCGCTGGGCGACCATCTGGTCAGCTATTCCCGCTTCACCTTCAACCAGAACGTCAAAGGACTCAACCTCCGCAAAGACGTGCCCTGGTTCGGAGGAGTCCGCCTCCTTGCCACCGGTGGGGTCTTCACCGATCGCTGGGGCGCTCTCTTCCGCGACCACAGCGCCTTTGCCGACCCCCGCCGTCCCCCCGACCCTCGCTTTCCTGCCAAGCCCTACACCCGCGTCGCGCTCGGCCTGCGGGGCGAACACAAGCCCACGGAGAATTCCACGCTGGCGCTCAGCTACTCCCAGGGCAGTGATGTCATCCGCTCGTTGCCGCCCGAGACGCAGATTTCTCCCCTCAACAACCAGGTCGTGGGCTTGGACTCCAGCATTGTCTTCGGGCGCAATTTCCGCTTGGCGGGTGAAGTCGTCTACAGCCTGACGCAGTTTGATGCCCGCTATCAGCCCGAAAAACGCAAAGGCTCGGCCGTGCGGGCCGAGCTTTCCCATCGCTGGAACCGCCTGAGCTGGCGGGCCGAATACGCCCTCTTTATGCCCAACTTCTTTTCCGCCAATGCCCGCCAGGTGCAGGACTTGCAGGATATGTCCGTCCGCGGGACCTTTGACCTCAGCAAGCGCATCTCGCTGCAAGCTGCCCTGCGGCGCACCAACGACAACCTCCCGGGCCGCCCGGTGCTGGCCTTTGCTCCCGACCCGGCCACGGGAGAAGTCAAGCCCCGCCTGCTGACCAATCCGGGTCGCGCTATCATCTGCCCGGCTACTGGAAGCGGACAGGGGAGCTCGTTCTGTCAGGCGCAAGGCACCCTTCTGCAGGAGACGATGTTCATCTTTCGCCGCCTGGTGGACCCGGCCGGGCGCGTGATGACCACCCTCGTCTGGCTCCCCGAGACCCGCCTGACCCTGCGCCAGCTCCCCCGCCTAGGCAAGCTCCAGGTGGATCTCGGCTATCGCGAGCGCGCCGTGAAGACCAGCAACCTGGGAAGCTTCGAGGCTACCATTCAGACCCTCCCTGGCTCACCCACACCCGTGCCGGTCACCACGCCCCTGTTTCGCTACCGCATCACCAGGATTCCGTTTCTCGATGTGAGCCTGCCTATGACTACCGGCGTACTCAACTTCGGCTACGAGTACCGCCGCAACCGCGACCGCGTCCGCCGCGACCTCTCCACCTTCACCCACCGCGCCGTGGCTGGCTACAGCGGTTCCTGGTATCTCGGCTCCTGGCAGCTCTTCCCGCGTCTTCGCTACGAGGCCGAGCGGGTGAGCAAGCAGTTGAGCTGGGAACCCGTGGATGACCCGTCCACCCCAGACCGGCTCCGTAACCCCTTCACCAACGAACCCCTGGTCTCCACGTTCAGCGGCGGTGACCTGACGCGCTCCCTGCAGGGAAGCCTGGGCGTGGAATTCCCGAAGTATCTCACGCTGGAGATGAGCTACCGTGAGCTGAGCGGGGAAATCTTGACCGGGTTTGCCAGCGGCGTCTTCTTCCCGGCACCCGGCGGCGGCTTCAGTCAGTTCACCTTTGGCCCGGGCGGCTACCGCCGGCCGAGCTTCCGCGGACAGCTCACCTGCCGAATTCGCAATGATGAAAACCGCTTCCTCACCTTTGTCTTCGAGCGCGCCGTAAACACATTCGCCGCTCCGAACCCGGCGGAGCCGGATACGCGCAGTTTTCGCGAGAACATTGCCCAGTTGAGTTTCGTCTGGCGCGTGGGGCGGCGGTGAGCACTCTCCGCGACGCATTCAGGATGTAAAAACCGTCTCGTCTGGCTGATAATGGGGGCGAACGGCTG
>Ga0073934_10002774_pt1 | contig 34726 bp, 27 predicted proteins | sample LarsenN4metaG_FD_76834 | JGI IMG/M metagenome (GOLD analysis project Ga0073934, IMG submission 76834) | Hot spring sediment bacterial and archeal communities from British Columbia, Canada, to study Microbial Dark Matter (Phase II) - Larsen... ... | reverse complement strand
GGTGTCGCCGTCGGCCTCGACCCAGGGCTTGCCGCCCTCGAGGATGAGGAGCGAATTGATCTCGAGGCGGCGCGATTCCATGAGGTCGGCGGCGCGTTCGAGGATCTTGGCGCGCTCGTCGGCGGGCGTGGCGCGCCATTTCGGGAAGAAGGCGACGGAGGCCGCGACGGCGTCCTCGGCATCCTGCACGTTGCCCTTGGCCCAGTAGCCGACGACCTGCTTCGGGCGGGCGGGATTGACGGAGGGGAGGAAGGGGCGGTCGGTGATCTTCCGGCCGTTGATGATGCAGGGCCATTTCTGGCCGAGCTTGGTGGCCTCGAAGTCCTTGAGCGCGGCGCGCTGCTTGTCGCGGTTGGCCGCGATGGTGTAGTCGGTGTTGGCGGCGTTGACGAACGAGCCGGCGGGGCGCGGCTTGCGGGCGAGGGGCTCGGGGGCGGCGGCGATGGCGTTGACGGGGTTGCCGAGGAGCTGGTCCTTGGTGGCCTCGCCCATGTTCTTGATGCGGAGGAAGCCCTCGTTGGAGGTGTTCTCGAGGAGGCGGCGGACGAGGTAGGCCATGCCGGGCAGGAGTTCGCCGACGGGGCAATATTCGCGCACGCGGTGCCCCATCTGGAGGAGCGACAGCTTCAGCTCGTCGGCCATGCCGTAGAGCGCCTGGAATTCGTAGCGCTTCGGGTGGACGCCGAGGCGCTCGGCCTGCGCGATGGCGTGGGCGCAGGAGCGGACGTTGTGCGAGGCGAAGTTGGGCGTGATCAGGTCGGCGTTCTCGAGGAGGAAGACGGTGAGCTTCTCGTAGTTGGCGTCGGACTCGGGTTTCTTCGACCAGACGGGGACGGGCCACTCCTTCTGCTGGGCGTTGACGGTCTCGTAGTCCCAGTAGGCGCCCTTCACGAGGCGGATGTTGAGCGGGCGGTTGTGCTTCCGCGCCCAGGCGACGAGGTCGCGGAGGTCGGCCTCGCAGTCGCGGAGGTAAGCCTGCATGGCGATGCCGATGGCGGGCTTCGAGCGGAACTCCTCCTCCTCGAAGATGGACTTGAAGAGGGCGAGCGTGAGGTCCTTCAGCTTGTAGCTCTCCATGTCGAAGTTGATGAGCGCGCCGACCTCGGCGGCCCGGCGCAGGATGGGGCGGAGGCGGAGCTTGAGGGCGTTGATGGAATTTTCCGGGTCGGCCGGGTGCACCTCGGGCGTGAGGGCGGAGATCTTGACCGAGAGGTTGAGGCGCGGCAGCGGGCCCTTGGGGCCGACGTCGGAGACGCAGGGCTCGGATTCCTTGGCGTAGAACTTCGAAACGGAGTCGAGGATCTCGAGGTTGCGCTTGAGAAAGATGTCGGCCTCGGCCTCGCTGACGACCGCCTCGCCGAGGAGATCAATGGTCGTGGCGAGCCCGAGCTTCAGGTTCTTCTTGATCTGCTTGAGCAGGTCCTCGCCGGTTTCGCCGGCGACGAACTGGCCGGCCATGTCCACGATCTGGGCCTTGACCGGGCCGGCGACGAGCGCGGGTGCGAAGGACGAGGCGGCGAGGCCGGCCTTGAGGGCGGGGTTGAGCTCGACGGCCTTGTCGCCGAGGTATTCCTGAAGGTGGCGGACGATCTCGCCGGAGGAGTTGAGCGAGGGCAGGACGTCGACGAAGCGGAAGAGCTGGGTTTTGAAGGCCGGATCCTTCATCGACCAGTCCATCAGGCGGGCGTAGGCGCCCTTCTTGGAGAACAGCGCCGGGGGCGGTTGCTGGTCCATGAGGGCGAAGAGCTGTTCGCCCTTGGCGCGCACGGCGGCTTCGATCTTGGGGTCGGGGGTGAGGAACGTGGTCATGGGTGTTTTTCCTAGAAATGGCCTCCGCGGCGGCGGGGTCGCAACGGGCCGGCCGGGGGCTGGGGCGGGGTTAACGGGTTCTAATAGCACGAAACGGATTTTTTTCTAGCCCGGCGTGGCGGGCGCCTTGCCAAGGTCCGGCCGGGATGGCATCTGCTGGGAACCCGTGAAACGCCCCCGTGCCAGCACCCCGATGAAACGCCTCGGCCTCATCGGCGGCATCGGCTGGGAGTCCACCGCGCAATACTACCGGCTGATCAACGGGGCGGTGCGCGACCGGTTCGGCAGCCTCTACTCGGCGCGGATGCTGATCAACAGCCTCGAATTCCAGTCGCTCGACCTGCTGGTGAAGGAAAACCGCTGGAACGACGCGGGCGCGATGCTGGCCGACGCCGCGCGCACGCTCGAGGCCGCGGGCGCCGAGGGCATCGCGATCTGCTCGAACCTCATGCACTACGTGGCCGAGCACGTGGAGGCGGCGGTGGACGTGCCGTTGCTCCACATCGGCGACGCCGTGCTGCGGGAGCTGCGCGCGGCGCGCGCGAGCCGCGTCGGGTTGATCGGCACCCGTTTCACCCTGGAGCATGATTTTCTGCTGCAGCGTCCGAACACCTGGCCCGTGCCCGGCCGGCCCCGCCGCCCGATCAGGGTGTTGCTGCCCGCCGAGGTCGATTTCGACCGCCTCGACCGCATCATCTACGGAGAAGTCTGCCGCGGCGTCGTGCGCGACGAGTCGCGCCAGACCCTGCTGCGCATCGGGCGCGACCTGCGCGCCCAGGGCGCGCAGGCGATCCTGCTCGGGTCGTCGGAGCTCGGTTTGCTCCTGCGGCCGGACGATTTCACGGAGCCGTTGATCGACAGCACCGAGGTGCATGCGCTGGCCGCGGCGCGTTGGGCGATGGGAGGCAGCTAGTTGCGCAGGCGGAGGGGTCTGCCGGGACCCCGGCCGCACCCTCTTATGGGCTTGGCGGACCGGGATTTAGGTGGCAGGAGGAATCTGCAACTTAACTGCGCCGCGCCGTGTATTGAGCGTGAATGATTCTCCTACAGTGCAAGCCACCCACACGGGCGTAGCCGCTCCGACCGACTTCACGACGTTCATGCGCAATTACCAAGACATGGTCTACTCCACCGCCGTGCGCCTCATCGGCAACGAGACGCAGGCGGAGGACATTGCGCAGGAGGTCTTCATCAAGGCGCACGAACACTGGGACAGCCTCCGCGGCACGCCCACCGCCGGCGGCTGGCTCAAGACCGTCGCGACCAACCTCTCGATCAACCACATCCAACGCTACAAGAAGCGCTGGAGCTTTTTCTCCGACCTCGTGCACAAGGACGACGAGGGCGGCGAGAAGGAGGTCGAGTTCGCCGCGCCCGACACCTTCTTCGACGGCATGGACGCCAGCGAGCGCCGCGCGCATCTGGAGGCCGCGCTCGAGAAGCTGCCCGACCACCAGCGCATCCCGCTGGTGCTTTTCCATTTCGAGGACATGCCCTACGAGGACATCGCCAGGAAACTCCGCGTCTCGCTCAGCAAGGTGAAGACCGACATCCTCCGCGGCCGCGAGGCGCTGGCGAAGATCCTCCTCCGCAGCGGCACCCCGCACGAAACCTTCCAACCCTGAGGCGCCATGAACGATCCCAAGAAAATGTCCCCTGAGGAGCTGGAACAACTCATCCACCGCGAGCTGCGCGCGCTGCCGCCGCGGAAGGCGCCGGCCGGCTTTGAAACCCGTTTCCAGGCCCGGTTGGCCGCCCGCCAGACCCAAGCCGCCTTGGCGCCGGAACAACTCGAGCAACTCATCCACCGTGAGCTGCGCGCGCTACCGGTCCGCAAGGCCCCCGCCGGCTTCGAGGCCCGCGTGCTCGCCGAGATCGAGCGCCGCGCCGCCGTGGCCTGGTGGCACAAGTCCTGGCAATACTGGCCGGCCGCCGCGCGCGCCGCCTTCCTCGCCGCCGCCACGGGCGTCAGCGGCGCCATCCTGGCCGCCAGCTACGTCTTCGGCCGCGGCGTGGACACCGCCGCCGTTGCCGCGCAGGCCGCCGACCGGCTCGCGCCGCCTTCGTGGATCTCGACCGTCTTCCACGCGCTCACCGGTTCGCTCACGCAGACCGTTTCCAACATCCCCTCGCTTTGGCTCTGGGGCGGCCTCGCCGCGATCATGGCCATCTACGCCGCCACCTTCACCCTCGGCGCAACCGCCTACCGCGTGTTCTACCGCAACCAGTGATTTCCCCATGATTCCGTCCGGTTCCAAGAAACTTTTGTCCGCCCTGCTGCTCGCGTTCGCCGCGTTGACCGGCGCTGCACTCTTTGCGCAGCAAAAAGACGACAAGGCCCCGCCGCCCGCCGAAAAATCCCCCGACGAGAAAATCGCCGAGGCCGTCGACCGGGCTGCCGACAAGGTTGCAACCACCGCGGAAAAGCTCGGCGACAAGATCGACGAGGCCGCGCAAAAGCTCGAGTCCAAGGCTGCGGGCGAAGGCGAGCCGGAGATGCGCCGCCTCGACACGGAGGAGGGCTCCGAGGATTCCCCGAAATCTTCCCCGAAGAAGCGCCGTTCCCGCAGCCACCGCACGAGCAGCGACGAGCCGAGCATCGGCATGTCGCAGACGGTCGCCGCCGGCAAGTCGCGCAACGAGGCCGTCACCATCGGCGGTGACACGGTCGTCGACGGAGATGTCTCCGATGCGGCGGTTTCCGTCTTCGGCAACACCACGGTCAACGGCAGCGTGGGCGATGCCGCCGTCTCCGTCTTCGGCAACACCACGGTCAACGGCAAGGTCGGCCAGGTCGCGGTGGCCGTGCTCGGCGATGTCGTGCTCGGACCCCAGGCCGAGGTGAACGACGTCGTCGCCGTGATGGGCCGGGTCCAGCGCTCGCCCGACGCCGTGGTGCACGGCAACGTGCAGCAAATCGGCGGGTTCGGGCCCTTCCAGGGAACCGATTGGATCAAGGCCTACTTCTTCAAGTGCGTGTTGTGGGCGCGGCCGCTCTGGTTCGGGGAAAACCTCGGCTGGGCCTGGCTGGTGGCCGCCGGCTTCCTGGTGTTCTACCTCTTCCTCACGCTGCTTTTCCCGCGCGGGGTCGCACGCTGCGCCGAGACGCTCGAGCAGAAGCCCGGCTACACCATCCTCGCGACCGTGCTCACGATGATGCTCACGCCGCTGGCCATCATCCTGCTGGCGATCACGGGCGTGGGCCTCGCCATCGTGCCCTTCATCCTGGCGGGCCTGTTCTGCGCGGGCTTGTTCGGCAAGGCCGCCATCCTCGGCTGGCTCGGCCGCCGCATCGTCGGCAAGCCCGGTGAGGAGACGATGGCGCGCGACAACCTGCTCGCCGTGCTCGTCGGCGGACTGATCGTGATGTTGCTCTACTGCATCCCGGTCCTCGGCTTCATCCTCTACAAGGTCTTCGGCATCCTCGGCACGGGCATGGTCATCTACACCATCATCGTCGCCACCCGGAAGGAAAAGCCCGCCAAGCCGGCTCCGGCCGCTCCGCTCGCAACCCATGCCCCCGCGATGGCCGCGGCGGCCCCCGCCGTCATGCCGACGGCCAGCCCCGGCTTCACCGGCGCGGCGGAGCAATCCGCCGGCTTCACGGCGCCGGCTCCCGCGGCCGAAGGTTCGCCGTTCACGGCCCCCGCCGCGGCGGTTCCGCCGGCGGCCCAACCGCCGCTCATCACGGCGGACACCATGCCGCGCGCGGGCTTCTGGCTGCGCACGGGCGCGGCCTTCCTCGACTTCCTGCTCATCGGCATCTCCTGCGGCATCCTCGACAATTTCATCCGCCTGGAGATGCCCGGCTTCCTCTTCCTCGCCATCGCCACCTACAGCGCCGCGATGTGGAGGAACAAGGGCACGACCATCGGCGGTGTCATCTGCGGCCTCAAGGTCGTGCGGCTCGACGACAAGCCCATTGATTGGACCATCGCCATCGTGCGCGCCCTGTCGGGTTTCCTGTCGTTCTTCGCTGCCGGCGTCGGCTTCATCTGGGTCGCCTTCGACGACCAGAAGCAGAGCTGGCACGACAAGATCGCCGGCACGACCATCGTGAAGGTGCCCAAGGGAACGTCGCTGCTGTAAAGTAATCAGCTTTCCGCGGTCGGCCTTCAGCAAGCGGCCTTCGGGCCGCTTTTGTTTTGCCCGAAGTTGCTGTTGAACCGCTCACGGCTCGCGGCTTACTGCTCACCAATGAAACCTCTCGTCGGCATCATCATGGGCAGCGTCTCGGATTGGGAGACGATGCGGCACGCGGCCGAACAGCTCGCGGCTCTGGGCATCCCGTTCGAGAAGCGCGTCGTGAGCGCGCACCGCACGCCCCGGTTGATGGTGGCCTATGCCGAGTCCGCGGAGAAGCGCGGACTGAAGCTCATCATCGCCGGCGCGGGCGGCGCCGCACACCTGCCGGGCATGACCGCCTCGCTGACCACGCTGCCTGTGCTCGGCGTGCCGGTGGAGTCGCGGGCGCTGCAGGGTCTCGATTCGCTGCTCTCCATCGCGCAGATGCCGGCCGGCGTGCCCGTGGCGACCTTCGCCGTCGGCAAGGCCGGCGCGGTCAACGCCGCGCTCTTCGCCGCCTCCCTGCTCGGGCAGAGCGACGCGAGGACAAGAGGCGCGTGGAGGAAATTCCGCGCCGCCCAGACCAAGAAGGTGCTGAAAGCGAAACTGCCGCAATGAAGAACACCAAGATCGCCAAGGAAGCAAAGAGGGCTTCCGGTTGGAACTTTGCGGTCTTAGCGACCTTTGTGTGGGTTCCATGATCCTTCCCGGCAAAACCATCGGCGTGCTGGGCGGCGGGCAGCTCGGGCGCATGCTCGCTCAGGCGGCCAACCGCCTCGGCTACCGCGTGCATGTCTATGAACCGCAGGTGAACTGCCCGGCCGGCGCCGTGGCGCAGAAGGAGGTCAACGCGCCCTACGACGACCTCGCCGCGCTCTCGGCCTTCGCCCGCGAGTGCGACGTGCTGACCTACGAGTTCGAGAACGTGCCGGCCGCACCGCTCAAGGCCATCGAGAACCTGACGAAGCTGCGCCCGCATTGGAGCGTGCTCGAGACCTGCCAGAACCGTTCGCGCGAGAAAAACTGGCTGCGCGACCACAAGTTCCCGCACGCGCGCTTCGAGGAGGTGCCGGCCGGCGGCGACCTCGCCGCGGGCATCCGCGCCGTCGGCGTGCCCTGCGTGGTGAAGACGGCGGACTTCGGCTACGACGGCAAGGGCCAGCTTAAGGTCATGGCGGAGGGCGACATCGCCGCCGCCGTGGCGCGGTTCGCCGGACAGCCGGTGGTGATCGAGCAGTTCGTGGATTTCGCGTGCGAGATCTCCGTCGTGCTGGCGCGCAGCGAGTCGGCGGCCGTGCGGGTGTTTCCCGTGGCGGAAAACATCCACACGAACCACATCCTCGATTTCTCCATCGTGCCGGCCCGCGTGCCGCCGGAGACCGCTGCCGCCGCCGAAAAGATGGCGCGCGTGTTGGCGGAGAAGATCGGCCTCGTCGGCGTGATGGGCATCGAGATGTTCGTCGCGAAGGACGGATCGGTGCTGGTCAATGAGCTGGCGCCGCGCACGCACAACAGCGGGCACTACACGATCGACGCGTGCCCGGTGTCGCAGTTCGAGCAGCAGGTGCGGGCCATCTGCGGCCTGCCGCTGGGCGACACGCGTCTGCTTTCGCCGGTCGTGATGGTGAACATCCTCGGCGACGCGTGGGGCCGGGGTGAACCCAACTGGAAGGACCTGCTCGCGCAGCCCGCCGCCCGGCTGCACCTCTACGGCAAGGCCGAGCCGCGGCCCGGCCGCAAGATGGGCCACTTCACCGTCACCGCGCGCGACGCCGACATGGCCCTCGAGATGGCGCGGAAATACCAGGTGCGGCTGTGAAAATACATCCTTGTTTTATGAAAGTATAACTTTCATATTGCATGGATGAAAAACCGCCAACTCCTCGCGCTGGTCCGGCAGAGGCTGACCCGTTTCCCGGCGGTCGGGCTGCTGGGGCCGCGCCAGTGCGGCAAATCGACGCTCGCGCGGATGCTGCTCAAAGACAGGCCGGAGGCGGTGTATCTCGACTTGGAGCGGCCTTCCGACCTGGCGAAGCTGCAGGAACCGGAGACCTGGTTTGCGGCGCACCAAGGCCGCCTCGTCTGCCTGGACGAGGTGCAGCGGGCGCCCAAGCTGTTCCCGGTGCTGCGCGCCGTGCTCGATGCGGCGGGGAGCAACGGGCAGTTGCTGCTGCTGGGCTCCGCCTCGCCCGAGTTGCTGCAAACCAGCGCCGAGACGCTCGCCGGCCGCATCTGCTATCTGGAGCTCACGCCATTCCTGCTGCCGGAAGTGGCCGCCAAAGGCGGCGCGCTGCAAACCCGCCTGTGGGTGCGCGGCGGTTTTCCGCGGAGTTTTCTGGCGGAAGATGACACGGCGAGCATGGAGTGGCGCGAAGCATTCATCCAGACCTTCCTGGAGCGGGATCTTCCGCAGATGGGCATCGGGGTCAGTGCCGCGCTGGCCCGGCGATTCTGGCTCATGTGTGCGCACACGCATGGCGAACTGTGGAACGGCGCGAAAATCGCGGCCTCCCTCGGAGTGTCGCACCCGACCTCCAAGGCTTATCTCGACCGGCTGGCGCAGACCTTCATGCTCCGCGTGCTGCCGCCGTGGTCAGCCAATCTGAAGAAACGGCTGGTCAAGACGCCCAAGGTCTATGTGCGTGATTCCGGCTTGCTGCATGCGCTGCTGCGGATCGACAGCCGGGCGGAGCTGCTGGGCCATCCGGTGCACGGCGGCTCGTGGGAGGGGTTCGTGATCGAGCAGGTGGCGGGATGCTTGCCGGCGGGGTGGGAGCTGTTCTTCTATCGCACCGCGGCCGGAGCCGAATGCGACCTCGTGCTGCAGAAAGGGCGCCGGCGCGTGGCCATCGAGTGCAAGGCTTCGGAAACCCCGACAGTGGGGCGCGGATTCTGGGAATCGCGGGCCGAACTCAAGCCGGAGGCCGCGTGGGTTGCCGCTCCGGTGAAGGAGGGGTTTCCGCTGCAGGACGATGTCGAGGTGCTGCCGCTACCGGATCTGCTGGCCCGGGTTGCAAAACTTTGATGTTCGTGGCCAACACGGGCCACTTCACCGTCACCGCGCGCGATGCCGACATGGCCCTCGAAATGGCGCGGAAATACCAGGCGCGGCTGTGAACCGCGGCGCCCTCCCTCATCCCAGACTGAAAAACGCGTGTTGGCCGGGGTAGTCCGGCACCGGGTGCGAGCCGAGGGACCTGGCCTCGGCGGTGAGGTTGAGCGACTTGGCGGCGGGCTCGCTCAGCACGCAGCGCGAGCCGAGCTGCTTGGTGCATTTCTCGATGCGGAAAAGATAGATGACGTCGGTGCCGGTGAGCGATTCGCCCTGCAGGCCGCCCGAGATGGCGACTTTCCCGTAGTGCAAGACGGTGCGGAAGGGGCGGGGGCTCGTGGCTTGGAGGGCGACGATCTCGCGGAAGGCGGGGGCGACCTTGTCGGCGGGGTGGCGGTCCTGCCGCCAGTAGGCGAAGAGGGCGTCGCCGAGGTAGGCGTTGATGGTGGCGCCGGAGCGGACAAGGACGGGGCGGACGAGCTCGATCCAGCGCTTGAAGTCGGCGGAGGCGGTCTCGGCGCCGACGGCGTGCGTGTGGGCGGTGTGGCCGATGAGGTCGAGCATCAGCAGCCACACGTGGCCGGAGTGGATCTGGACGGAGGTGGCGCCGGCGGCGGCCCCGGGCGTGGGGGTGTCGCCGCCCTGCTGGCGGCGGTAGATGAACTTGATGCCGCCGATCTCGATGGTGTCGCCGTCGTTGAGCGGGGTGCTGCTGCGCTCGAGGCGGAGGCCGTTGAGGTAGGTGCCGTTGGTGCTGTGGAGGTCGGTGATGACGTGCCCGCCGGCCTCGCCGGGCTGGAGGACGGCGTGGTTGCGCGAGATGCCGGCGACATCGAGCACGAGCTGGTTGGTGGCGGCGCGCCCGATGGTGCAGACGCCCGCGTCGAGCCAGTGCATGCGCCCGTCGGCGAGTTCGAGCCAGGCTTGGGGGAGGGCGTCGGGCATGGATGCGTGGATCAGATGGATTGCTTCGTCGTCCGGAGGACTCCTCGCAATGACGCGCTCATTTCAAGCGGAGGCGCCAGAGGTTGTAGGCGCCGCCGCGGTTGGACATGAAGTAGACGACGTTGGGGTCGGTCGGCGACCAGGAGGGCAGGATGTCATCGGAGCCGTTGGCGGTGAGCTGCTGGATGCCCGAGCCGTCGGCGTTCATGACGTAGATGTTGTTGTTCTTGCGGCCCTGGTCGTCGACGTCGCGGTCGGAGACGAAGAGGATGCGCACGGGGCTGCTGAACGAGGCGACGGGATGGATGCAGTTGGCGGAGAGGAAGGAGTCGTCGGAGATGACGTTGGTCTCGAGGCGGCCGTCGGGCTCGACGGAGAAGATCTGCTTCTTGCCGGAGGTCTCGTCGGTGCGGGTGAAGTAGATCTTGGAGGGCTCGCGGTGGGAGACCTCGTGGGCGGTGATCTGGAACTGCGTGGGCAGGGCGCCGTCCATCTTGACGGTGCTGAGCTGCGGGGTGGCAAGGGGGTAGGCGGGCTCGACGGAGAGGTAGACGACCTCGCGGTTGGAGTCGGTGTAGGTGGGGCCGTAGTTGAAGCGCTGGTCGTTGGTGATGCGGGCGACGCCGCCGGAGGTGCGGTTGTCGGCGAAGTTGATGCGGAAGATGTCGGGCTTGGCGGGGTCGCCGCGGTTGGACTGGAAGACGAGGATGTTGCTCGAGTCGGGGGCGATGACGGGGGAGGAGTCGAGGTAGCGTTTGGAATTGTCGATCAGGCGGCCGAGGCCGCCGGAGTCGTCCTCGATCTTTTTCAGGAAGAGGGCGGAGTAGAACTTGCCGGCGTCGTCCTGCATGGTGAGGGAGAGGATGGCGGAGCCGCCGTCGGGGGTGATGGCGTAGGAGTTGAGGGCCTGGAGCGGGGCCTTGGCGTTCTGGTCGCGCCGGGCGAAGCGCGTGAGGCGGGCGAGGCCGGTGATGTCGGCGGCGCGCTCGCCGGTGGCGAGGTGGGCGAGGCGGTTGGTCTGGTCGACGCTCATGCGCGCGCCGGTGGCGGTGACCTCGACCACCGGGGCCAGCAGCGGCACGGGCAGCTCGGTGATGGGCTTGAGGGTGAGCGAGAGGATGTTGGTCGAGTCGTGCGTCAGCGTGGCGGTGACGGGCTGGTAGATGGTGGGGATCTCGGCGTGCAGGGTGTAGGTGTTCCAGGGCTTGGTCTTGTCGGCGCGCTGGAAGACCAGCGGGAGCTTGGCGGGTGCGCTGCCCTTGTCCTGGTCGTTGATCCTCAACACGGCCTCGATCGCGGAGCCGTCGGGGGCCTTGGTCTCGACGCTGAAGATCTTTTCGAAACGCAGCAGGGCCAGCGTGACCGGGGCGGGTGCCGGTTGTTCGTAGGTGATGCGCGTGGTCTCCGTCTGGTAGTCGGTTTTGGCGAGCGAGACCGTCTGGGGTTTCCAGGGCGAATGCTTGGAATCACGGCGGAAGGTCACCTTCGTCGTCAGCGGCGTGGTGCCGGCGGGCTGGCCGTCGATGGTGACGCTCGCACCCTCCGGTGACGACTTGATGCTGACCTCGCGCTCCAGCTGGAGCGGCTCGAGCGTGACGGCGATTTCCTTCTGCTTGGACTTGGTCGAGAACTGCACGCTCTCGCTCTGGTAGCCCGCAAGCTCGACGGTGAAGGTGTAGGGCTGGTCGCGCCGCTTCACGTCGAAGTTGGCGGGCGCGGGCAGGCGCTGGCCGGTGTCGGTGAGCACCACGGTGGCGCCGGCGGGCGTGGCGACGATCCGGATCGGAACGGCCCCCGCCGGCAGCGCGGCGGCAAGCAGCAGGGCGGACAACGCGACGGGGCGGAACAGCGGGCGCGGCATCATGCCCCGGTTAAACCGCCCGGCGGAAGGCCGGTCAACGGGTTTTGTTTCAGTCTGGCGTCAGGTCCGGCGCGGGTTTGTATCGGTTCCTCCCATGGACCCGCAGCCCGAGAAAACGGTATTCGTCCCGCGGCCGAGTGCGCAGGCGGATATGTTCCAGGCCGGCGACATGGTGGGGCCCTACCAGATCGAGCGCGTCCTCGGCGCGGGCGGAATGGGCGTCGTCTACCTCATCAAGCACACGGCGCTGAGGAAGCATTTCGCGCTCAAGGCCCTTCCGGCGCAGCTCGCCGCCGAGGCGTCGTTTGTGACGCGGTTCAAGAACGAGGCCACCAACCTCGCCCGCCTCAAGCACCCGCACATCGTCAACGTCACCGATTTCGGCGAAAGCCAGGGCAAGCTCTACCTCGTGCTCGAATACGTGGACGGCGGCTCGCTCGAGGACTGGTTCGAGAAGACGCGCGCGCCCGGCAAGGGCGTGCCGCCCGACGACGCCCGCCGCATGATCATGCAGATCCTGCGCGGCCTCGACCATGCGCACCGGGCCGGCATCATCCACCGCGACCTCAAGCCCGCCAACGTCCTCCTCGAGAAGACCGGCGAGGCCAAGATCGCCGACTTCGGCCTCGCCCGCGCCGTGGCCGACGAGGAGGAGCGCCGCGGTCAGACCGCCTCGCCCTTCAAGCTCGCCCGCGCCGACAGCGTCACCACCACCGGCGCCATCGTCGGCACCATCGACTTCATGTCCCCCGAGGCGCGCAACAGCCGCCCCTCCGACGCGCGCTCCGACATCTACGCCGTCGGCGTGATGACCTACTACCTCGTCACCGGCCGCAAGCCCCACGGCCTCGCGCAGCAGGCCACGAAGCTCGTGCCCGGCCTCGACCCGCGCTGGGACAAGTTCATCGCCCGGTGCCTGGAGGACGATCCCGCCAACCGCTTCCAGACCGCCGCCGCCGCCCTCGCCGAGTTGGAGGCCATGGGACAGGCGCAGGGCAACAAGTGGCTTTTGCCCGTCGTCGGCCTCGGCGTGGCCGCCGCCGTCGGCTTCGGGTTGTGGGTCGCACTCAAGCCCAAGCCCCCGACTGAGCCGTCGTCACGGTCCGCTCCCGCCGCGGCAACTGCTCCCACCGAAACCAAACCCGATCCGGCGCAGACCGCGGCGGAGCGGGAGCGCGAGGTCAACGCCGCCGTCGAGAAGGCGCTGGCCGCCCGCAAGCCCGCGGCCGCCGACGCCACCAAGCCGGCTGCCGATGCGCTGCGCGCCCACACGCTCAAGGGCCTGCCGGCCGGCGCCCGGGTCACCTATCGCGGCAAGGTCCATGTCGCCGGCGCGGACGGTCGCGTGACGCTCTCCCTGCCGCCCGGCGCGCAGATGGTGCGCCTCACCGCGCCGAACCATCAGGACCTGGAGGCCGAGGTCGGCGCGGCGGAGGCCGGCTCCGAGGAAGCGGTGGCGATGGCCCTCCTGCCGCCGCGCCCCGTGCGGTTCACGGGACTGCCCGCCGGCGCCAGCGTGAACATTGACGGCAAGACGGTCGCCGCCGACGCCACGGGCGCGGCCACCTTCGAGCTGCGTCCCGGCCGTGTCCGCGTGACGGCCGGCGCTCCGAAATACCTCGAGCTTACCGCCGAACACGAAATCAACGCCGGCACCGACAGCATCGCGCTCGCGATGGACAAAATCCCGCCGCCCGCCGAGGTGGTGGTCGATCTGGGTCCGGGCGCGGCCCTGCGGTTCAAGCTGGTTCAGCCCGGCGCGTTTTTCTACGGTTCGCCGCCCGACGAAAAGGGCCGCCAGCGCAATGACCTCGCGTGGACACGGGCCGAGATGCCGGCGGTTTTCTACGTCGCCGAGACCGAGACGACGCAGGCGCAGCACCGGGTGTTGACCGGCCGGAACCCCAGCGTGAGCCGTGCGCTCGGCGACGAGACGCGCCCGGTCGAGCAGGTGGCCTGGCGCGACCTCACCGGACCCGGCGGCGCGATCGAGAAGCTCAACGAAACCTTGCGCCGGCTCGACCTGCCCTACACGGCCGACCTGCCGACCGAGATCGAGTGGGAATACGCCGCCCGCGCCGGCACCGAGACGGCTTTCAACAACGGCGCGAATCTCACCAGCGAGCGCGACGATCCGGCGCTCAGTGCCCTCGGACACTACACGCGGGGCAGCGGACTCGCCGCACCCTCGCCGGTGGCCCGGCTGAAGCCGAACGCCTGGGGCCTCTACGACATGCACGGCAACGTCGCCGAGTGGACCTACAGCCACCGCGGGCGTCGCGAGCCGGTGCTGCGCGGCGGGCATTGGAAGGTCGGCGCGGTGCACTGCCGCGCCGCTTCGCGCATCGAGCTGGGCGCGGACGCCCGCCCCGCCGACTACATGGGCTACCGGCTCATCCTCCGCCCGAAGGAGTGAATCTCACGCGCCGCGTGCCGAAACGGGCCGCGCCGGGTTTGTCATACATTATATGACAAACGCCGTCCGGCCCCGCGGCGCGCTCAGGGCTTGGGCAGATCGGGCCGGGCGAGGAATTTCTGCAGGCGCTCCGGCGGGTCGATGCGCGGGCCGCCGTCGTAGACGAATTTCCACGAACCGTCGGCCTGGCGCTTCCAGATCGTCATGTAGATGCCGGTGTTCGACGGCGGCTGCGTGCCATCCGCGGCGGGCGGCGGCGTGAACTCGTATTTGCCCCACGTGTAGCCGAGCGTGCCGTCGTCGGACACGTCGATCATCATGGGGGCCCAGACGAGCTTCACGCCCTTGGGCGCGGGGCCGCGGGCCCGCGCGGCCTTGATGCCCTCGCCGTATTCCGCCCGGCTGAGCGTGAGGCGGCCGGCATCGAAAGCCTGCTCGGCCATGAAGGCATGGAAACCCTCGCCGATGCCGACCTCGGCGACCTTGGCGCAGAAGTCGGCCTCGGCCTTGGCCAGCTCGGCCCTGAGGGCGGCCTTGTCCTTGGCCGGGGCGGACGCGACCAGGAACAGGGAAAGAAGCAGCGCGATGGATTTCTTCATGCCGGCAAGGCAATCCAAGCCCGGGCATCCTGGCCAGCGCGCTGCGACAGGCAGTTGCCAAAACCTGACAAGAGGCGAGGCCGCCGGGCCGCATTGAAAGCACCTAGACGAACCACACCGCGTGACCCGTAACGAAAAAATGCGGACCGGGCCATCGGGCTGGATTTCCTTGCCCGAGAACCGCATAGTGCCGCTCCCCGAGATGCCGCCCGAGTCGTCCGATGCCGCCCGCTGGTATGTGTCCGAGGTGCAACCGCACCGCGGGGCGCTGCGCTCGTGGCTGCTGGCCCGCTATCCGACCCTGCCCGACGTGGACGACCTCGTGCAGGAGAGCCTGACGCGCGTGCTGCGGGCGCGTGAAAACGGCCCGGTGCACTCGGCCCGCGCGCTCCTGTTCACCACGGCGCGCAACCTCGCGCTCGATGCGGTGCGCCGCCAGAAAGTCGTGGCCTTCGAACCGCTTACGGCGGGCGGCGACTCGTCCGTCTACAAGGATGACGACGACGTCGTCGCCACCGTCATCAAACAACAGGAACTCGACCTCTTGACCCGCGCCATCCAGACCCTGCCCGAACGCTGCCGCCAGATCTTCACTCTGCGCACGGCCTACGGCCTGACGCAGGCGGAGATCGCGGAGCGGCTCGGCGTCTCGCTGAGCACGGTCGAGAAGCAGATGGCGCAGGGCATCCGGCAATGCGCCGCCTTTTTCGCCAAGGGAGGCCAGACATGAAACCGCCCATTCCCACGCCTGATCGCACACTCGTCGAGGAGCAGGCCGCCCTGTGGCTGGCGCGCCGCGATCGCGGCCTCACGCCCGCCGAGCAGGACGACTACCTGCAATGGCTCCGCGCGCACCCGCTGCACGCCGAGGTGGTGGCCCAGCAGGCCGCCGCCCTCGAGCGCATGATGCACCTGAGCGACTGGCAGCCGGTGCAGACCAGCGCGCCCAACGCCGATCTTTTCGCACCGACCCCGGCCCTGGCCCGCTGGTGGAAACCGCTGGTGGCCGGCCTCGCGGCGGCCGCGGCCATTGCCGTGGTGTTTTTCAATCACAACCTTTCGCCCGAGCCGGTGGCCGTTGCCGCGCCCCGCTCTTACCTGCGGGTCAACGAGCGCATGGCCCTGCCCGACGGCTCGCGCGTCGAGCTGAAGGATGGCACGCGCATCGCCGTGCAATATTCCGAGACCGAGCGCCGCGTCGTGCTGCATGGCGGCGAGGCGCATTTCAGCGTCTGGAAGGACGTCGCGCGGCCCTTCGTGGTCGTGGCTGCGGGCGTCGAGGTGCGCGCCGTCGGCACGGCCTTCAATGTGCGCCTCGGCGAGAAACAGGTCGAGGTGCTCGTCACCGAGGGCCGGGTGAAGGTGGAGCAGGTCGAGGTGGCCGGTGCGCCGGTCGCCCGCGCCGCCGAGGTTCCGGTGGTCACCGTCGGCGAACGCGCCGTGGTGCCCTTGGCCACGCCCGCCCCCGTGCCGGTGATCGAGCCGGTCACGCTTGACGACATCGCGCGCGAGTTGGACTGGCAGGCGCCGCGCCTGCAGTTCCACGAGACGCCGCTGGCCGAGGCCGTGGCCGAGTTCAACCGCCTCAACCGCCACCAGCTAGAGCTGGCCGAGCCGGCGCTGGGTGAACTGCGCATCGGCGGCACGTTCCGTCCGGACAATGTCGAGGGTTTCATCCGCTCGCTCGAACCCGCCTTGGGGGTGCGCGGCGAGCCGGCAGGGCTGAACCGCACCGTCCTGCGCCGGGTGGAGTGAGTTAATTCGGACACAGAGCCCATGGAGGAGCACCGAGGGCACGAAGTTTAGGCCTCATGGGATTGTGCTCTGTGATCTCAGGTTTGGGCTCGGTGATCTCCGTGACCATGCCTTGCGCTGAAGTTAACCTCCGCATTACGGGTTCGCGGCGGCAGTTCGTCTAGATAGGGTGCCGGCGTGGCCGGCCAATAACCCCTGACCACCATGAGCAACCTCCCCCGCACCCTCCTTGCGTCCGTCCTGGGCGCGTTTCTCGCACTTGCTTTCACCGCCGTCCTGCCCTCCGTAGCCTTGGCGAAGGAGGGCGAGGCGAAGAAAAACTACGACCTGCCGGCCGGCGATGCGGCGGCGATGCTGAAGAAATTCTCCGAAATTTCCGGCCACGAGACGCTCTTTGCCGCCGATGCCGTCCGCGGCGTCAAGACTGCGGCCGTCAAGGGTGAGCTCACCGCCATAAAGGCTCTCGAAACCCTGCTGGCGGACAGCGGACTTACGGCCACGCAGGACGCCAAGACGGGCGCGTTCGCCGTCAGCCGAAGCAATGGAAACTCCGGCCCAAACGTCCTGCGGGCGGCGCAAAACGAGACGAGCGTCCGCCCAAGCACGATCCGCACCAAAGATGATGGTGTGGTCGAGATGGAGGCCTTTAAGGTCGAGGGGCAGCGTGCCGGTCAAGCGCGCGCGCTAAACCGACAGCGTGACGCCGCCAGTTTTCGCAACATCGTGACCTCCGACTCGCTCGGCCGTTTCCCCGACCAGAACGCCGCCGAGTCACTCCAGCGCGTGACCGGCGTCTCGCTCGAGCGCGACCAAGGCGAGGGCCGCTTCATCACCATCCGCGGCCTTGATCCCGACTTGAACAACACCCAGCTCAACGGCATCGCCCTGCCCGCCGCCGGCGGCATCGAGGAGGGCGCGCGCAAGGTGAACCTCGATGTCATCGCCTCGGACTTGATCGAGTCGGTCGAGGTTACGAAAGCGGTGACGCCCGACATGGATGGCGACGCAATCGGCGGCAGCGTGAACATTGTCAGCCAGACCGCCTTTAGCCAGGATGGCCGGGTGATCCGGCTTTCCGCCGAAGGCCAGTTTGGCGAGCTGACCGGCGACTGGGGGCGCAAGTTCAGCTTCACCTACGCCGATCGTTTCCGCGACGGCAAGGTCGGCCTTCTGGTCAGCTACAGCGATCTGGAACGCGCCTTCGGCTCGGACAACCGCGAGACAGCCGGCCCCTGGGTGGTTAAGAACAGCTTCCTGACCCCCTCCAATGACATCCAGGTGCGCGAATACGAGATCGAGCGCCAGCGGCGCGGCGCCAGTGTGTCGCTCGACTACCGGCCCACCGGCCAGGACGATTTCTTCGTGCGCGGCCTGCACAATTACTTTTCCGATTTCGAGAACCGCTACCGCACGCGCTTCCGCGGCACCACGGCCACGGCCACACCCTCCAGTGACATCGCCGGCACCGTGGCCGGTCGCCCGGTGGAAGTGAACCTGAAGGACCGGTTCGACGAGTCCTACCTCTGGACAATTTCCGCCGGGGGCGAGCATCGCCGGGACGGCCTGACCATCGACTACAAGGCCGCCCATTCCTACTCCGAGACCGCGACCCGCAACCGCTCCGATTCCACCTACCGCAGTGCGAACACCTCGTGGACCTACGATTTCAGCGACGAGACCCGCCCGGTCTTCGGCGGCACGGCCCTGACGCTGCCGGCCTCCGCGTTCGCCTTCAACAACATCATCTTCGACAACAACCGCAACCAGGACGAGACCTCCTCGGCTGAGGTGAATTTCAAGCGCGCGATCACGCTTCGTGGCCACGAGGGCTTCTTGAAGGCCGGCGCGAAATACCGCGCGCGGGAGAAGGACATCGATTTCAACCTCGCCACCTACAACAACGCCAGTGGCGGCGCGTTCACGCTCGCCAACGTCACCCGCACCAGCGCCCGCGGCGTCAACCCGGCATTCCCCAGCGTCAACCCCGGCGCGGAGCGCGCGTGGTTCGCCGCCAACCCCGCGCACTTCGCCCTCAACGTCCCCACCACCACGCTCAACTCCACCATCAACGACTACGTCTCCTCCGAGGATGTGCTCGCCGCCTACCTCCAGGCCGAGTTCAAGCTCACCGACCGCCTCACGGTGATCGGCGGCCTGCGCGCCGAGCGCACGCGCTTCGAGACCCGCGGCTGGGAGATCCAGGGCGCCAACGTCGGCACGCTCGCCCGCACCTCCGCCGGGCGGGACTACACCGATGTCCTGCCCAGCGTGGTTTTCCGCCACGCCCTGCGCCCCAACCTCGTCGCGCGCGGCTCGTGGACCTCGACCCTCGCCCGGCCGAAGTTCTCCGACTCCAACCTCAACCGCATCATCGATGCCGACGGCAACGTCACCCAGGGCAATCCCAACCTCCAGCCCTACCAGGCATCCAACTGGGATTTCTCGCTCGAGTATTTCCCCAAGGGCGTCGGCGTCGTCTCCCTCGGCCTGTTCCGCAAGGACATCCGCCGTTTCGTCTTCACGCAGCGCTTGGTCGACGCGCTCCCCGGAGGAGCCGACCTCGAGCTGCCGCTCAACGGCGACCGCGCACACATCCAAGGGCTCGAGGCCGAGTGGCAATACCAGTTCCTCTCCGCACCCGCGCCCTTCGACGGATTCGGCTTCGCCGTCAATGTCACCCTCACCGACGGCGAGGCCAAACCCGGCGCGGCCCGTCCGGGTGAGACGATCCGTTTCCTTGGTCAGTCCGACCTGCTCTACAACGCCGCGCTGACTTACGAGAAGAACGGCCTCTTTCTCCGCCTCGCCGCCAACTTCCGCAGCGACTATATCCTGCTCTACGGCGGCGATCGCAACTCGGATGTCTATGTCGAGGACGGTTTCCGCCTCGACGCATCCGCCAGCTACAAGTTCTCCGACCGGATCACAGTCTTCGCGGAGGCGTCCAACCTCACCGATGATCCCTTCCACGCTTCCTTCGACGTCAGCAACCGGCTGCGGCAGGCCGAGTATTACTCCTGGTCCGCCAATCTCGGCGTGAAACTGAGTTACTGAGCCAGCCTCATCGCTTGACCATCACGCGCAACCTCCTGCCAGAGGCCGGCCGGGCTTGCCTGGCCTTAGCCTTCGGCCTGCTTGCGCCACGCACGGTGCCCGCCGCCGACGAGGCCGGCGGGGCACGCTGGGCCTGGGTGGGAGCGGTCACGCCCACCGCCGCCATCGTGAAGGCCCGTTTCCCCGGGGACACGGCGGAGCCGCTGCTGCTCACGCCAAGCGGGGTGGTAACGCTCCGGCTTGCGCCGGCGCGCGTCGAACCCGTGGCCGACGGAGTGATCGCCACCTACGTGCTCGCCGACCTAGCCCCCGCTACCGTCTGCCGCTATCGCGTCGGCGGCCTCGAGGGCCGCTTCCGCACCTTTCCCGCCGGGCCCGCGTCCTTCGCCGTCGCCTTCGGCTCGTGCGCCCGCACCGCGTCGGAGCACCCGGTGTTCGCCGCCATCGGGCGGCGCGAACCACTCCTCTTTTTGCACACCGGCGACCTGCACTACGAGGATTTGCAGGCCACCGATCCCGGATCACATCTCGCCGTTCTCGATCGTGTGCTCGGCGCGCGTCCGCAAGCCGGTCTGCATCGCGCCACCGCCTTCAACTGGATTTGGGACGACCACGACTCGGCCGCCAAGTCACCCGACACTCCGGCCCACCGCGCCGCCGCGCTGCGCGCCTATCGCCTCGCCGTGCCGCACTACCCGCACTCCACCCACACACTCGGCCACGCCTTTACCGTCGGGCGCGTGCGCTTCATCGTCACCGACGCCCGTTCCGGCCGCGACCGTGCGCGCGGCACGATGCTCGGCGACGCGCAAAAAGCCTGGTTCAAGGCCGAGCTGCGCGCCGCCGCGACCTCGGCCGCCTTGATGGTGTGGGTCAACTCCGTGCCATGGATCGCGCCGGAGCGCGCGGGCGCGGATCATTGGGGCGGCTTCGCCGCCGAGCGCCGCGAGCTGGCCGCGTTGATCGAGGAGCTGGGCCCCGGACGCCTCTGCATGCTCAGCGGCGACGCGCACATGCTGGCGATCGACGACGGCCGCCACAACCGCTACGGGCCGTCGGCGCGCCCCTCGTTTCCCGTCTTCCACGCCGGCGCGCTCGACCAGCACGGGTCGGTGAAAGGAGGGCCCTACAGCCGCGGCACTTTTCCCGGCGGCGGCCAATTCGGGTTGATGCAGGTGATTGACGAAGGCGGCGAAACGATACGTGTCGTCTGGACCGGCCGAAACGTGCGCGACGAAACCATCGTGCAACACCAGTTCGCCGTATCCAGCCTGCCCGCCTCGACCGCCACTTCCCCGCCATGACCGATGACATTCCACCCGGCGCGACCCGCCTTGAGCTTTGGCTCGGAAATCAGGGTCGGAGAATCGGACTGATCGCCGCCCCAGTCGTCTTCATTGTCTTGCTGGTTGCGCCCTTGCCCGGCCTGACGGCTCCCGCTCATCGTCTGCTGGCCGTGGTCGGCCTGGCCACCGTGCTGTGGGTGACGGAGGCCGTGCCCCTCGCCGCGACCGCCTTATTGGCGCCCGCGCTCTGCGTTGTGTTCGGGGTCGGCGGGGCGGGCGCGATCTTCGCGCCGTTCGGCAGCCCGACCACGTTTCTCTTCATCGGCATGTTCATCGTCGGGCTGGCCATGCAAAAACACGGCCTGGACCGGCGCGTTGCGCTGACGGTGCTTTGCTGGCCCGGGATCGCGCGCTCGCCCACGGCGATGTTCGCTGCGCTGGCGGCCCTTACCGCCGCGCTTTCGATGTGGATGAGCAATATCGCCGCTGCGGCGGTGATGATCCCGATCGGGCTGGGCGTGCTGGGTGTCAACCCCGGTTGGGGCGGTGAGCCGCGCCACCAGGGCGCGCTGGTGCTGCTGATCGCTTTCTCCGCCTCCATGGGCGGGTTGGCCACGCCGGTGGGCACGCCCCCAAATTTGATCGGCTTGAGCCTGCTTGAGGAGATGACCGGGCGGAAGATGCACTTCTTCGAGTGGATGGGCCAGACGCTTCCGCTGTCTGCGGCATTGGTCGCGTTCCTCGTCTGGCGCCTGCGCCCTTCGACGGTGCCCGTGGATCCGGCGAGCACGCGGGCGGAGCTCGCCCGCGCGCGCGCTGCGCTCGGGGCTCGCACGCCCGGCGAGACGAGCACGGCGGCAGTGTTCCTCGGTGCGGTGACGCTGTGGGTTTATCCTGGGCTAGTCGAGATGCTGACCGGCGGGAAAACATGGGGCGCGGGCTGGCTGGAGGCTAGGCTGCCCGAGGAGATGATCGGGCTGTTGGCGGGCGTGCTGCTGTTCTTTCTCCCCGGCGGCCGCGCGCGGGGTGAGTTTGCCATTACCTGGACGGACGCGGTGAAGCTCGATTGGTCGACCATCGTGCTCTTCGGGGGTGGCGTGGCGTTGGGGCGGCAGATATTCGAGACGGGATTGGCCGAGGCGGGCGGGCGGGCGATCATCGGGTTTCTGGGTCAGCCGAGCCTGGTCGCCGTCGTGTTGACCGCGGTGGGGGCGAGCATGGTGTTAAGCACGCTTACGTCCAACACCGCGTCCGCCAATGTGGTGGTGCCCATGATGCTCTCTGTGGCCTTGGCCGCCCGGGTCGAACCGGCGCCGGTGGCCTTGGCGGCGTGCCTCGCCTGTAGCTTTGGCAATTCTCTTCCCATCTCGACGGGCACCAATGCGCTGGCCTACGGCACCGGCCATGTCCGTCTGCCCGACATGATGCGGCATGGCTTTTGGCTGGATGCAGTCGGAGCCATCCTGGTGGCAGCCACGGTCCTCTGGCTCGTGGACTGACCGGAATTGGTCTGGGGGTTTCCGTTTCAAATGTCGGTGGCAGGCTTAGACCAGCACCCCCGCTTCGCGAACACCGGGCCTATGCAATTCGATGAGCTGTGACTTCTTTGGCCGCAGTGGTAACTGCCAACGAACCATGCGGTCCGTAGGCAGTGTGCTTGCGCGCACCATCTGTTCGGGGCGCGACCGAAGTCACTGCCCAACGCGTGGTCTGATGCGAGGCTTCGTATCGCTTTTGGCATATTGGCGCTGAGACCAAACATTGCTGTGTTGGCCATACCGCAGAAAAGCAGAGCCGCACGCGCTAGCCGACGGGCTTGATCAAGGATGGTGCCCGCGGCATCCGCCGACGCTCTGCTCTCACCTGCGCTCAAGCTACGGCGAGGCAAGCTGGTGAGACAAGAGGCTGCTGCCCGACGAGCACGAGAACGCAGTATCCAATGGCCTCTCGGGTTCCTACCGTCCCGCCCAGGCGCGGAAGGCGGCGCCGTTTTCTTGGCTGACGACCACCTCCTCCGCGGGCCGGGGCGTGAGCGACACGGCGAGGCGGCCCTTGCCGAGCGAGGAGAAGCTCTTCACGGCGGAGGCGTGGGCGAGGAAGTTGCGGTTGAGGCGGAAGAACTCGCGCGGGTCCAGCTCGGCCTCGAGCGTGGCGAGCGGCTCGTTGACGAGGCATTTCTCTCCGGCGCGCGTGACGAGGAAGGTGAGCTTGTTCTCCGAGAAGAAGTAGGCGACGTCGGCGAGGGCGATCGGCTGGAAGCTGGTGCCGCGCTGCGCGAGGAGGCGGTGGCGGCAGGCGGTGACGCCGGCGGGCGCGAGCAGCTGGCCCGCCAGGGAGGCGAGGCTGGCGGCGAACTGGGCGCCGAGCGCGCGGTATTTCCGGAGCGCGGCGGCGAGGTCGGCGGGTTTCACCGGCTTGAGCAGGTAGGCGATGCCGTGGGTGTTGAAGGCCTCCAGCAGGTAGTCGTCGTAGGCGGTGGTGAAGACGATGGGGCAGGGCGGGGGCGTGGCGCGGAAGAGCTCGAGCGAGAGGCCGTCGCCGAGCTGGATGTCGGCGAAGATGAGGTCGGGCGCGGCGTGGGCCTTGAGCCAGGCGGCGGCGGAGCGCACGCTGTCGGCCGTGCCGGCGACGGCGACGGGCGGCTGGGCCTGGGCGAGCAGGTCGGCGAGGCGCGTGCGGGCGGGGGCTTCGTCTTCGATGAGGAGGGCCCTTAACATTTTCGATTTGGGATTAGGGATTTTTGATCGGAGGCCATAAGTCACACCAAAGTCACTTGGCTTTAGATTTCACAGGAAGGAAGCAAAGAGAGCAAAGGTTTGGAATCCGGATCCTTCGCGTTCTTGGCGAGCTTGGTGTAAAGTCTGATTGGTTTCGGGCGGCTGCATAAGCTGATCGCTTGCAAGCAAGCTCCTACAAGAGATCAGGCGGGGGGACGAGGGGCAGGCGGACGAGGAATTGGCCGCCGGCGGAGTTGACCTGCAGGGTGCCGCCGGAGGTGAGCTGGATGCGCTCGCGCAGGTTCTGCAGGCCGATGCCGGTGGAGGGCGGGCGCCAGTTCTTCGGGCGGAGGGGATTGGTGACGATGACGGCGCCGTCGCTGAAGGAGAGGGAGACGGGCAGCGGGTTGGCCTCGTCAAACTGGTTGTGCTTGATCGCGTTTTCGAGGAGGAGCTGGAGCGAGGCGGGCGGGAGCTGGTGCGCGCCGGCCGCGGCGTCGAAGCCCGCGAGGCGCACGTCGAGGCTGCGCGGGAAGCGCAGGCGCGTGAGCTCGACGTAGGAGCGGAAGAAGTCGAGTTCCTCGGCGAGCGTCACGAGGTCGCGGTTCTTCTGGAGGAGGAGGTAGCGGCAGACGTCGGCGAGGTGCTGGTTGAAGGCGGCGGCGCTGGCGGGTTCGCGCTCGATGAGGGCGGCGAGGGTGTTGAGGCAGTTGAAGAGGAAGTGCGGGGCGAGCTGGGCCTTCATGTTCTCCAGCTCGGCCTCGACACGGGCGCGCGCCTCGCGCTCGAAGCGCAGCTGGTCGTCGCGCCGCTCCTTGATGAGGAAGACCGTCTCGTAGGCGTGGGTGACGAAGATGACGGCGATGACGACGCAGGCGGTGGCGAAGTTGATCTGCGCCCAGTTGAGGCCCGGGAAGGGGGCCTGGATGTGCCGCAGCCAGAGCCAGCAGCTGAGGATCGTGACGGGCGTGGTGTAGACGATGTTGGCGGCGACGAGGAGGAGAAGCTTGAGGAAGGGCCGCTGGAACCAGTCGAGGTGCGAGCGCTGCTTGAAGAGCAGCCAGCGGTTGCCCTCCCAGATGACGGCGGCGGTGGCGATGAACCACGCGGTGCCGAGCCAGTAGTCGGGCTCGCGCCAGTCGAGCTTGCCGAGCAGGCCGGTGAGGCGCGGGATGACCAGCCCGAAGAAGGGAATGCCGACGGCGCGCATCCAGCCGTCGCGCAGGGCGGTTGCGCCCGGAGCCGGGGTGTCCCCGTTCGGCGGGCGCGAATCCCGGTTCGGCACGGTGCGCGTTGAGTTCATGGGGCGCGGGGACGATAGCGTGGGCCCGTCACCCGCCACTCCAACCCCAAACTGCGCTCTTTGTCATCGCGAGGCCCATCAGGGCCGTGGCGATCCAGAAAAATCAGATGGATTGCTTCCTCGCCCCGCAAAAGCGGGGCTCCTCGCAATGACGCAGGGGCGCGCAAATCCCTCCTGCCATGCCCGACCAAATCCAATTCAACTACCTCGCCATCCTCGCCGCCGCCGCCAGCGCCTTCGTGCTCGGCGGCATCTGGTATGCTCCCGGTGTCTTCGGCCGCGCCTGGATGCGCGAGTGCGGTTTCACCGAGGAGGCGCTCAAGAAGATGGGCGGCACGGGCCGCATCTTCGGCGTCTCCTTCGTGCTCGAGCTGCTGATGGCGTTCAACCTCGCCGCGTTCATCGGACCGAAGGCGAGCCTCGCGTTCGGCACCTTTGCCGGCGCGGCGGCGGGCTTCGGCTGGGTCGCGCTCGCGATGGGGGTCACCTACCTGTTCGAGCACCGGTCGCTGAAGTTTTTCCTGATCAACGCCGGCTATCATGCGGTGGCCTTCACGATGATGGGCGCCATCCTCGGGGCGTGGCGGTGAGAAGATGGCTTCCGGCTGGCTGCAAGGCATGGGCTTGCGGTAACGCCTTGCGGATTTTGTGGGAGCGACCTTGGTCGCGACAGTCGCGTGCAAGCACGCTCCCACCATTGGTCAGGATTTCTCCGTCGTGCGCTTGAGCTTGGCGAGGCTGGCTTCGAAGTCCGCTCCGAGCATCTTGTCGAGGGAAAGCCCGAACCAACGGCTCAGCGGATTCATGCCGAGGTCGCCTTCGTCGGACCAGGTGACGCGCGTGCCGCCGCCCTCGGCGGCGAAGGCAAAGGTGCCCGTCGAGACCATGCCGAAGTCGGGGAATTCCAGGCGGTAGACGAGGCGCCGGCCGGGTTCGACGACCGTGAGCGTGGCCTTGCCGTTGCCCTCCTTCTTGCTTTCCCACGCCGACCAGGCGCCGACGACGCCCTGCTCGGGCGAGTAGGTGCTCTTGATGTCGGGGTCGCGCTCGTTCCACACGGTCCAGTTCTTCCAGTCGCGCATATCGGACATTTTGGCGAACAGGGCCGCCGGCGGGACGTTGATGACGGCCGAGCGCTCGACCCGGTATTGCCGGGGCAACAGGTAGGAGGCGGCGACCAAAGCGAGGACGAACACCGCCAGACCGGCGAGGATGCGGAGGAGGATTTTCATGCGCGCACGCTAGGCCGGCCGGGCCCGCGGGGCACGGCGAAATTTGCCGGGGACGGACCGGCCGGGCCCGAAGGCCGACGCGGTGCCGCCCAACTCGCGGGTTGCGCCGCGCGCGAGGGGCGATTCTGCTCCGCGGCGACGTGGCGAAGTGGCTTCCAGATTCGTGGCTCGGGCGCGTGCTGGCGCTCGGGGTGGTGTGGGCGGTCATCGTGATCGGCGCCACGCTCACGGGTGCGGGCCGGGCGCCGGCCGACCCCGGCAACCGCCCCGTCAAGGAACCCGAGGCCGGCTACGTCACCTCCGATGCCTGCCGCTCCTGCCACCCGGGCAACTACGCCAGCTGGCACGCCTCCTACCACCGCACGATGACCCAGGTGGCGAAGCCGGAGAACCTCGCCGCCGGCGACATCGACGGCCTCGAGCTGGCGCACGACGGCCTCGTCTGGCGGATCGAGCGGCAGGGCGGGGCGTATTTCGCGAAATCCCGCCCGCAGAACGCCGGCGCGTCCGCCTTCGGCGCGGCGCAGGAGGTGGTGCTGCTCACCGGCTCGCACAACCTGCAGATCCTCTGGCTGGCCACGGGCGAGGGGCGCACGCTCACGCAGTTCCCGCTCGGCTACATCGTTGCCGAGAGGATGTGGGCGCCGGTCACGCAGACCTTCCTGCTGCCGCCCGAATACAAGACCTTCTACGCCGCCGGCGAGTGGAACGGCGCGTGCATGGACTGCCACGTCACGCAGGGCCGCTCGCGCTTCGTGGACGGCAACGTCTTCGACTCGCGCGTCTCGGAGTTCGGCATCTCCTGCGAGGCCTGCCACAGCGAGGGCCGGGACCACATCGCGCAAAACCGCAACCCGCTCCGGCGCTTCGCCCTGCACCTCACGGAAAAGCGCGATCCCACCGTCGCCAACCCCGCCCGCATGGACGCCCACGCCGCGTCGCTCGCCTGCGGCCAGTGCCACAGCATCTGGGCCTTCAACAACCTCGAGGACAAGATCGCCTGGAACCGCGCCGGTGTGTCCTTCCGCCCCGGCGAGGCCGACCTGAAGCAGCGCTTCGTCGTGCAGCCGGGCGACACCGCGCACGCCGAACAGCACGCGCAGATCCAGCGCAGCAACCCGCACTACTTCGGCGACCGCTTCTGGGGCGACGGCATGGTGCGCGTGACCGGCCGCGAGCTCAACGGCACGATGGCCTCGCCCTGCTTCAAGGGCGGCGAATTCTCCTGCCTCTCCTGCCACGAGATGCATCCCGACCGCCCGCGGCGCGACGCGCTCAAGGCCTGGGCCGCCGACCAGCTGAAACCCGGCCACGAGGGCGACGCCTCCTGCCTCCAGTGCCACGGCGACTACGCCGCGAAGGCCGCCGCGCACTCGCGCCACGCGGCCGGCTCGCCCGGCGCAAGCTGCCTCAACTGCCACATGCCGCACACCACCTACGGCCTGCTGCGCGCGATCCGCAGCCACCAGGTGTCGTCGCCCACGGCGCGCGAGAGCCTCGAGCACGGCCGGCCCAACGCCTGCAACCTCTGCCACCTCGACCAGTCCCTCGCGTGGACCGCGCAGAAGCTGACGGAGTGGTATGGCCAGCCCCCGCCGGCGAACCTCGGCGCCGACGACCGCGAGGTCTCCGCCGGCGCCCGCTGGCTGCTGCAGGGCGACGCCGGCCAGCGCGCGCTCATCGCCTGGAGCATGGGCTGGGCCCCGGCCCAGCAGGCCGCCGGCCGCGCCTGGCTCTATCCCTACCTCATGGAAGGAATGAATGATCCCTACGCCGCCGTGCGCTTTGTGGCGTGGAAATCCCTGCAGACACTGCCCGGCTTCGACGGCTTCAAGTTCACCTACACCGACGAAGACGAGGCCCGCCGCGCGGTGATCGGCCGCGCCTTCGCCGACTGGCAGGCCGGGGTCAGGCGCCCCGGCGAGGTTTACCCCGAGTGGTCGTTGCTGACGCCCGACGGTTATTTCCGGCAGGACGTCTACCTGCGCCTCCTCAACGCCCGCGACCACCGGCAGGTCTTCCTCGCGGAATGATTTCCCCATGAACACATCCGACAAACATCTGCGCTTCGGCTGGTGGTCGCTCTTCTTCTGGCTCTGCCTCGGGCTCGGGCTCGAGACGCTGCACGGCTTCAAGGTCGGCTGGTATCTCGACGTCGGCGCCGAGATGCGGCGGCTGATGTTCACGCTCGCGCACGCGCACGGCACGCTGCTGGCGCTGGTCAACATCGCCGCCGGGCTCACCGCCCGCGCCCAGAACGCCGAGCTGCCGCGCGGCGCCTCGGGCGCGCTCACCTGGGGCGCGGTGCTGCTGCCGGCGGGTTTCCTGCTCGGCGGCGTGTGGATCCACGACGGCGACCCCGGCGTCGGCGTCGCGCTCGCGCCGGTCGGCGGACTGCTGCTGCTCTACGGCGTCTTCGGCGCCGCGCGGGCCTTCACCGCGTCCAAGCGCTGACCGGCAGAACTACGCGCGGAATCAGCAGGTGGCTATACTGTCTGCCGGCTCAAATCTTCCCCGCCTTGCGGGCTTCGACCATCTTGTGGAAGTCCGCGAAGAGGGGGTCGGCGTCGTTCGGGCCGGGGGCGGCCTCAGGGTGGTATTGCACGCTGAAGATCGGCAGCTCCTTGTGCCGCAGGCCCTCGACCGTGTTGTCGTTGAGGTTGATCTCGGTGACGACCGCGCCGGTCTTCTCGAGCGACTTGGGGTCGGTGGCGAAGCCGTGGTTCTGCGCGGTGATGGAGACCTTGCCGGTCTCGAGGTTCTTCACGGGCTGGTTGCCGCCACGGTGGCCGAACTTGAGCTTGAAGGTGCTGCCACCGAACGCGTGGGTGAGCATCTGGTGACCGAGGCAGATGCCGAAGATGGGGTAGTCGGGCAGGAGGGCGCTGACGGTCCGGTGGATGTAGGGCAGGGCGGCGGGGTCGCCGGGGCCGTTGGAGAGGAAGACGCCGTCGACGCCGCGCTCGCGGATCTGCTCGTGCGTAGCGGTGGCGGGGAAGACGTGGACCTCGAAGCCGTGGCGCACGAGTTTGCGGAAGATGGTGTGCTTGGCGCCGTAGTCGAAGGCGGCGACCTTGAAGCGGCGCAGCGGGGTGTGCGTGGCGCCGTTGGTGGTGCCGACGGGGAGATACTGGGCGTTGTGGCGCGTGGGGTCGTCGGCCTTCCAGACATAGGGCTCCTTGCACGTCGTGTCCTTCACGTAGTCGCTCCCGGCCATGTCCTGCCAGGCGCGCGCGCGGGCCACGGCCTCGTCGGGAGAGAGCGGGAGCGTGCTGAGGCAGCACTTCATCGCGCCGTCGACGCGGAGTTTTTTGGTGAGCGCGCGGGTATCGACCTCGCTGATGCCGGGAATGCCGTGCTTTTTGAGGTAATCGCCGAGCGACATGCGGCTGCGCCAGTTGCTGACGACGGGAGAGACTTCGCGCACGACGAAGCCGGAGCATTTCGGGCCGGAGGACTCCTCATCCTCGGGGTTGATGCCGTAGTTGCCGATCTGCACGGCGGTCATCGTCACGATCTGGCCGAAGTAGGAGGGGTCGGTGAGGATCTCCTGGTAGCCGGTGAGCGAGGTGTTGAAGACGCATTCGCCGGCGATGGTGGCGTCGGCGCCGAAGGCGGCGCCGTGGAAGACGCTGCCGTCGGCCAGGGCGAGGATCGCGGGTTGAGGAGCGGGCATCGGGGATGGACGAAAGAGGCTCCGCGTGCGCGCGTCCAGTGGTTTTGCGGCGGGTTATGACAAACTGCGCCGTTCCCGCCGGGCGGGGGCTGTGCCGGCCGCGGAAAACCGCCGTTTGACTCGCCGGGCGACCGGGCTATCCGTCAGTCCGCATCATGCCCTACGCCGAAGACCGCCACGCCTGGTTCGAGGGGCAGGGCCTGTGGTCGCACGTCCCCGCCGCCGACTGGCAGGACTGGATCTGGCAGCTCAAGAACCGCATCACCACGGTCGAGCAGTTGGAGCGCTACATGACGCTGACGCCCGAGGAGAAGGCCGGCTGCCTTTTCGCCAACCAGAAGCTGGCCCTCGCGATCACGCCGTATTTCTTCAACCTCATCGACCGTGACGACCCCGATTGCCCGATCCGCCGGCAGGTCATCCCGCGGGGCGAGGAGATGACAGTGGCGGTGGAGGAGATGGACGACTCGCTCGGCGAGGACGCGCATTCGCCCGTGCCCGGCCTCGTGCACCGCTATCCCGACCGCGTGCTGTTTCTCGTGACCGACCGCTGCGCGTCGTATTGCCGGTATTGCACGCGCAGCCGGCTCGTCAGCAACGCGCAGGACTACAACTTCCACCCCGAATACGAGCGCGCGCTCCGCTACATCGAGGCGCACCCGGAGATCCGCGACGTGCTGCTCTCGGGCGGCGACCCGCTGCTGCTTTCGGACAAGAAGCTCGAGCACCTGCTGGCGCGCCTGCGCGCGATCAAGCACGTCGAGTTCATCCGCATCGGCTCGCGCATCCCGGTCTTCCTGCCGCAGCGCATCACGCCGGAGCTGGCGGAGATCTTCAGGAAACACGGGCCGGTCTGGATGAGCATCCACGTCAACCACCCGAAGGAGGCCACGGCGGAGCTGCGCGCCGCGTGCGAGCGCCTGGCCTTCGCCGGCGTGCCGTTGGGCAACCAGAGCGTGCTGCTGCGCGGGGTGAACGATGACCCCGAGGTGATGAAGGCGCTCGTGCACCGCCTGCTGCGCATGCGCGTGCGGCCGTATTATCTCTACCAGATGGACCTCATCACGGGTGGCTCGCACTTCAAGGTCGATGTCCGCAAGGGGCTCGAGATCATCCGCGCGCTCCGCGGGCACACCACCGGCTACGCCGTGCCGCAATACGTGATCGATGCGCCCGGCGGCGGCGGCAAGGTGCCGGTGAACCCCGACTACGTCGAAAAGATCACCGACGACGAGGTCGTCTTCCGCAATTTCGAGGGACGCGTCTTCCACTATCCGCTCAAGAGCACGCCGGTGCGCGAGCACACCGCCAAGGTGCTGCCCGCCGAGGTGCACCTGTAGACAGCCGCCGGCTTTCATTGATTTGTTACAGCAATGCCGCATGGCCCGCGGGGCATATCTTTGGACATCCTGAACGCAACCCAATGCAGGACAACGAGTAACACTCCAGTGTCATAGACCAAGCGTTCTGCGCGGAAAATTCAACGTTTTTGCAGGGGCTGCGTCTATCTGAACGACATCAGTGCGTCGTTTCACAACGAAACATTGTTTGTAGTTCTTACGGTTTGCTTGGTGTTAGGTCATGCAGGGCGCTCCGCAAGGGGCGCCCTTCATGTTTACCGGGGTCGAGGTGCGGGGTTGTCAACCGGCGGCAGCTGCTGTGGGGTGAAGGCGTGATCCGCCCCTTGCGCACCCGATGGCTGCTGTTGGTCGTCCTGGTGGGTTCCCTGTCTGGCCAGACGGAATCGCCCGACGTCGTCGCCGATGCCGACGCAGTCGTGGAAGGTGAAGACGCGCTCGTGCGGGCGCGCCAGGCCGTCGCAACCGCCACGAGCGAATCCGACCGGCTCCGCGCCCTCGCCAATCTCGTCAATCTCCAGCGCCGCCGTGGCGATTACGCCGACGGCATCGCCGGCGCGCGCGACGGACTCGCCCGGGCGCGCGCGTTGGATGACGCGCGCCTGCAGATCGAATTCCTCTACCTGCTCGGGCGCCTGCACTGGAACCTCACCGACTACCCGGAGTCGCTCGAGAACCACCTCGAAGAGCTGAAACTGTCGGAAAAGGTGGGCGATGCCTCGCTGCTGGCGCGCACGCACGGCGGGCTCGGCCTCACCTACCTGCGCTACGGCCGCTCCAAGGATGCGCTGCAGCACCTTGAAGCCGGGCTGGAATTCGCCCGGCAGGCGAAGGACGAACGCATGCGCGGCAGCCTGCTCAACAGCCTCGGCAACCACCACCTGGCCGAACGCGATTACACGCGCGCCGCCGCCGTGTTCACCGCGGCCCTCGAGATCCGCCGCGCCACCGGGAACCGCCGGGCCATCGCCGAGACGCTGACCAACCTCGGCCTCGTCGCCGATGCCCAGGGGGACTCCCCCCGGGCGCTCGACTACCTCGGGCAGGCGCTCACGACCTTCGAGGCCCTCAAATACCGCCGCTACATCGCCAACACCCACCGCCGCCTCGCGCGTGTGCTGCGCAACGCCGGCCGCGCCGACGAGGCGCTCGCGCATCTCGCCACCGCCCTGCAGGTCGCCGGCACGCTCAACAGCGCCGAGGTGCTGGCCGACATCCACCAGGAATCCGCGCTCACCCACGAGGCGCGGGGCGACTACGCCGCGGCCCTGGCCGCGCAGCGGGCGCAAGCCGCCGCCACCGAGCAGATGCGCAACGAGCAGGACCGCCGCCGGGTCGACGAGCTCCGCGCGCGCTACGAGGCCGGCCAGCGCGAGATGCAGATCGCCCTCCTGCGGCAGGAGCAGGCGCTGAAAGATGCCGCGGCCGATCGCCGCCGCGGCCAGACCCTGTTGGTCATCGCCACGCTGTTGCTGGGCGTCGTCGTGCTCGCCGCCGTCATCTATGTCCAGCGTGCGACCCTGCGCAACGAACGCCGCCTGCGCGAGGCGATGGAGCAGGCCCGCCTCCGCGCCGAAGCCGCCGAGCGCCTCAAGTCCCGCCTGCTCCAGATCGCCTCGCACGACCTCAAGGTCCCGCTGTCCGCCCTGAACGCCACCGCCGCCCTCATCGGGCGCTCGCCCGCCGACGCGGCCTCCATCCGCCGCCTCGCCGAAGGCATCCAGACGGACACCGCGCGCATGCGCAGCCTCGTGCGCGACTTCCTCGACGCCTCCGCCATCGAGGACGGCAACCTGCAGCTCCACCGCACCGAGGTGGACCTGGCCGCGGTGGCGCGCGCGGCCGTCGAGGGTCTGCGGCCGGTCGCCGCCCAGAAGGAGCAGCCGCTCGCGCTCGCGGAGCCCGCGGAGGAGCTGCCGCCGGTCTCGGCGGATCCCGAGCGGTTGCGGCAGGTGTTCGACAACCTGATCAGCAACGCGCTCAAGTATTCCCCGCCCGGCGGCGGGGTGACGGTCTCGCTCGGCGGGGCCGGCGGCTGGGCCTACGCCGAGGTGCGCGACAGCGGCCCCGGCCTCGGGCCCGCGGACTTCGCTCGCATCTTCGCGCCGTTCCAACCCCTCAGCGCCAAGCCGACGGGCCGGGGCGAGGATTCGACCGGCCTCGGCCTGTTCATCGCCCGCGAGCTGCTCAACCTGCAGGGCGGACGGCTCGAGGTGCAGTCGCAGCCCGGGCAGGGGTCCGTCTTCCGCGTGCTGCTGCCGGTGGCGGCGCGCGCGGCGGTGGCGGTCTGATCAGCCGAGGCCGTTGCGCAGGCACCACCGCACGAGGGTGGGGAGGTCATGCACGCCGAGCTTGGCCTGGATGCGCGCCCGGTGCTTCTCGACCGTGCGCGCGCTGAGCCCGAGCCGGTCGGCGATCTCCTTGGATACGAGGCCGCGGGCGACGAAACGCACCACCTCGCGCTCGCGCTCCGAAAGCGCGTCGGCGCCGTGGCGCGGCAAGGCCTGCTCCGCCCCCGGCGCGGGCACGGGCGGCGGCACCGTGGCCGAGAAGAACATGCCGCCGTCGAGCACGCACTGCACCGCCCGGTCGATCTGCTCGAAGGGCGAGTTCTTGTCCACGAAACCGGCCACGCCGAGCGCGACGAGCTCGGCCGGCAGTTGGGCCTCGGGGTGCGCGGTCAGCACGACGACCTTGGTCGGCAGGTTCTTCTGCCGGAGCGCGCGCACGATGTCGCGGCCGTCCATGTCGTGCAGGTAGAGGTCCGCGATGAGCAAATCGGGCGGGGCGGCGAGACAGGCGGCGAGCGCGTCCTTGCCCTTCCCGAAATCACGGAACTCCCTTGGCGCAAAGCGGCGCTGGAGCGATTGCTTCAACAACGCACGGAACGTCTCGGTGTCATCGACCAGCACGAAGCGGAGCGTGGAGACGGCGGCAGGCATGGGGGCGGCGGCGAACACGGCTAGATTATGACAGAAGTGGAGACGAGTCCGCTTTGCGTAGAAATACTCCCACGCCGGAGCTTGCTCCGCCCATTTGCCGACGGATAATCGGACCGTAACCTGATCCCCACCATGAACCAGAAGACTCCCCTTCGTCTGGCAGCCTGCGCGCTGCCCCTGCTCGCCGGCCTCGCTTTCGCCCAGACGGCGCCGACCGCCCCGGCCACCCCGCCCGCCGAGGAGCGGGACGAAACCGTCAAGCTCGAGGCCTTCACCGTCACGGGCTCGCATATCCGCCGGCTCGACGAGGAGCGCACCCTTCCCGTCACCGTGCTGGATCGCGACGACCTCGCGCTCCATGCCGCGCCCACTCCGGCCGAGCTGCTGCAGATGCTGCCCAATGGCGGTGTGCTCAGCCTCACCGAGACCAACGTCCTCGGCGCCGACGCCCGCGGCGACAACACCGCGCTCAACCTCCGCGGCATCGGCTCGGGCAACACCCTTGTGCTGGTCAACGGCCGCCGGCTCGCCCCGCACCCGATCTCGCAGGCCGAGGGCGGTGTGCCCTCGCTGGCCGTGAACGTCAACCAGCTGCCCGGCGCCGCCATCGACCGCCTGGAGGTGCTGCGCGACGGCGCCTCGGCCATCTACGGCGC
>Ga0073934_10002773_pt1 | contig 34739 bp, 26 predicted proteins | sample LarsenN4metaG_FD_76834 | JGI IMG/M metagenome (GOLD analysis project Ga0073934, IMG submission 76834) | Hot spring sediment bacterial and archeal communities from British Columbia, Canada, to study Microbial Dark Matter (Phase II) - Larsen... ... | reverse complement strand
GCTCAACGCGCAGCGGTATCCGCTGCACATGGCGCCGTACAACCAGACTTTGAAAACACTGGCGATGCGGGACGCGGCGAACTCGCTTGATCTCGAATGGCGCCTGCCGAACCTGGCGGTGAGTTTCCGGTCCAAGCCGGTGGCCGATCCGGACCACCCGGACGATATCGACAATCCGCCGCGTTTCCACTCGCCGGTCGAGGAGCCGCTCGGGAATTTGCACGGAGCGGCGCGCAGCACGTGCCGGCTGTGCGGAGAGTGCGACGTCGGGTGCAACGACGGATCCAAGAACACGCTTGACTTCAACTACCTGTCGGCCGCTCAGCGGCTGGGGGCCGAGATCCGGGAGCTGTCGGAGGTCAAGCGGTTCGAGAAGGAGACGAGCGGGCGATTCCGCATCGGCTACGTGCGGCACAACCCGCACGAGAGTTCGAGAACGGCCGCCGAGGCGACGATCCGGGCCGACCGGCTGATTCTCGCGGCCGGGACCTTCGGGTCCACCTACCTGCTGCTGACCAACCGCGCGGCGTTTCCGCGGATCTCGCCGGCGCTGGGAACCCGTTATTCCGGCAACGGAGACCTGCTGTCATTCCTGATCAACGCTAGGCGGCCGCTGAATCCGACCTTCGGACCCGTGATCACGTCGGCAATCCGAGTGGAGGACAGCGGAAAGGCGGGCGGATTCTATGTCGAGGACGGGGGCTTCCCCGCATTCCTCGCCTGGCTTGTGGACTCCGCCGCCGACCTTCCAAGCTTTCCGATCCGCGCCGCCGCGTTCGGCAAACGCGCGATCCTGGGGCGGCTCGGGATCGATCCGGACACCGACCTCGGGCGGGAGGTGTCCGATCTGATCGGCCGGGCGACGACGTCCCAGCATTCGATGCCGATCCTGTCCATGGGGCGGGACACGCCGTCCGGCAGAATGAGGCTCGATGGCAAGTTCCTCCAGTGCGACTGGGACGTCGACGAATCGGGCGAGTACTATGCGCGGCTGATCGCGACCGGACGCAGGATCGCGGAGGCGCTTGGGGCCGACTATGATCACAATCCGGCGTTCGCCTACTTCCGGCAGATCCTGACGGCGCACCCGCTCGGCGGCTGCCCGATGGGATGGCACGACGGAGAGGGGGTAGTAGATTCGTTCGGCGAGGTGTTCCACTATCCCGGCCTCCATGTGGTGGACGGCGCGATGCTGCCCGGCCCGGTGGGACCCAATCCGGCGCTGACGATCGCCGCCCTGGCCGACCGCGCCGCGACGGCGATCATCGAGAAGCGAGGTGGTGTTTCATGAAGCGGTCCCTGATTCTGGCGGGAGGCGGCGTCAAGGTCGCTTTTCAGGCCGGAGTGTTGCAGGTCTGGCTGGACGAGGCGGGGTTGCGCTTCGACCACGCCGACGGCGCCAGCGGGGGCGTGTTCAACCTGGCGATGTTGTGCCAGGGGATGAGCGGGCGCCAGATCGCCGACAACTGGCGCAACATCGACCCAGTGGCTGGCATCGACTTCAACGGCCGCGAGCTGCTGAAGTTCGCCTGGGCGGAGTCGTTGTTCACGCTGGACAACTATCGCAAGCACGTCTTCCCCGGCTGGGGGCTCGACTGGGCGAAGATCCGCCAATCCGGGCTCGAGGCGACGTTCAATGTCGTGAACTTTTCGACCAAGGAAATCGAAGTATTCGAGCCGCGGCAGATGTCGGAAGACGTGCTGTGCGCCTGCGTCTCGCTGCCGATGTGGTTTCCTCCTGTGCGCCTCAACGGGCAGACCTACATCGACGCAGTGTACCTGACGGACGCCAACATCGAGGAGGCAATCCGGCGCGGCGCCGATGAACTGTGGGTGATCTGGACGGTTTCGGAGAAGGACGAATGGCGGGACGGCTTCGTCGCGAACTATTTCCAGATCATCGAAACGGTGGCGAACGGAAACTACCGCGCGGCGCTGAAACGGATCGCAGAGAACAACGCGGCGGTGGCGGCAGGGGGCAGCGGCCTCTATGGCCGGCACATCACGGTCAGGGAGCTGAAAGCGGAGGTCCCCGTACATTATCTGATCAACTTCTCCCGGGACCGGATGGCGGAGTGCGTCAACCTGGGCGTGAAGCGGGCTCGCGCGTGGTGCGCCGAGCAGGGCATCCCGCTGAAGACCAACACGGGCGACTACCAGACCGAGGTGCACACGGTCCGGACCAAACTTTGGTTCACCGAGGAGATGAAAGGCTACATATCGTTCGGCGAACTGGATTATGACCGCGCCGCGCGCGCCGGGCGGGAGAGGAAAGAAAGCCTGATGTTTCACCTGACGATCACGGTGAACGGAGTCAACCGGTTCATCACCGATCCGGATCACGACACCGACGACGTGAAAGGGTGGATCGAGGCGCCGTCACTCGGCGGACGGCTCCCGGTGGAGAAGGGTTGGTTCAATCTGTTCGTCGATCAGAAGGATCCGGCGATGAAACGGATGTTCTACCGGCTCTGGTTCCGGGACGGACAGGGGCGTCCATTGACGCTGAGCGGCCACAAGGTCATCCAGGACGATCCCGGCTTCGATCTGTGGACCGACACGACCACACTGTTCACGCGGATTCTCGAGGGACACGCCGGCGAGGACGGGCTGGATTCGGCGGAAGTTCTGGCGTCAGGAATCCTGGTGATCCCGTTGACGAGCTTTCTGGAGCAACTGACCACGTTCCGGGTGGAGGCCGAAGGCGGAGGACTCTCGGACCGCGCGGCCGCAATGGCGCGGTTCGGAGCGCTGTTTTTCGGAAAGCTGTGGGACGTCTACGCCCGCGGATTGCTGAGTTGGGGGCCGCTGTAGGGCTCCAGCCTGGCGGGCGAGGCGGGCTGGCCCCGTTCTGAGAGACACTAGACGCTGATGGCGCCCGCGTTTCTGCTTTTGCTGCAAGTCCTGCCCGGCACACAGCCGCTGACGCTCGAAGGCGACCCCGCCGCGCACATGCTGGCCGGAATCGACTCCTACCTCGACCGGGAGACGTTCAACTCCACCAAGCGCCGGCCGAACCCGCCAAGCCGGGACGGACTGGCGCGCATTCTGGGCGTCGTGGACAAGCGTGTCCGGTTCGAGACGCTGTCGCTGGTGGAATCGGTCTCGCGGCCGGCTGAGATCCACCGGGGACCCGGCTACCGCGTGCTGACGGTGCGATGGCCGGTGTTGGATGGCCTCGATGCCGAGGGGCTCCTGTTCCAGCCCGACGGAGCGCCCAAGGCGCGGATCGTCGCACTGCCTGACGCCGACCAGGCGCCGGAGCAGGTGGAATGGCCCCACAAACTCGCTGCCTCGGGCGCGCAGGTCATCGTACCGGCCCTGGTCGACCGATCGGCCGCGGGTCTCGTCGAGCCGGCGATTCCCCGGCGCCTGAATCAGTCGCGCCGCGAGTTTCTCTATCGCGAGGCCTTCGAGATGGGCCGTCATCTCATCGGCTACGAGATCCAGAAGGCGCTGGCGGCGGTAGACTGGTTCGCGCGGCAGGAGCCCAAAGTCCCGATCGCGGCGGCCGGATACGGCGAAGGGGGACTCCTCGCGCTGCACAGCGCCGCGCTCGACGGCCGGATCGCGGCGGCGCTCGTCAGCGGGTACTTCGGCCCGCGGGAGCAACTCTGGCGGGAGCCCGTTTACCGCAACGTGTGGGGCCTGTTGCGGGCCTGGGGCGACGCCGACGTCGCGGCGATGATGGCGCCGCGACGGCTGATCATCGAGCCCTCGCGCTGTCCGGAGACGCCGGCGCGGCCTCCGGAGGGCGCGCCGGGCGTTCTGATCACGCCCAGCCTGGGCGAGGTGCTCGGCGAAGTGGAGCGGGCGAAACTGCTCGGGGCCAGCATCACGTTGGCGTCCGACCGCGGCGGACGCGACTATCCGATGATGGACACGGCCCTGGCTGCCCTTTTGGACGCTGTCAACGTGCGGCTGTCGCCGCTCGACCGGGCGCCGCGGCTGAGCGCGCCGGGCCGCCGGACGTTCGAGGATCTGCACGCCCACATTCAGGCAGTGGTGCGGGGCAGCGAGCGGGCGCGCAAGGCATTCTGGGCGAATGCCGACGCCTCGTCGGTGGAAAAGTGGAAGGAATCGACGCGGCCTTACCGCCGCCACCTCTGGGAGGAAGTACTTGGCAAGCTCCCGCCGCCGAGCGAGGCGCTCCAGGCGGAAACACGGCTTCAGTACGACCGGCCCCGGTGGAAAGGCTACGAAGTCCGTCTGCCGATATTCCCCGGCGTATTCGCATACGGAGTCCTGCTGGTGCCGACGAACCTGAAAGCGGGGGAGAAACGCCCGGTGGTGGTGACGCAGCACGGCCGGGCGGGGCGGCCGCAGGAACTCATCGAGCCGACAACGGCGCGCGCCGAAAGCGTCTACAAGCACTTCGCGGCGCAACTGGCGGACCAGGGCTTCATTGTCTACGCACCCCAGAATCCGTACCTGTTCGAGGAGCACTACAGGGCGTTGCAGCGGAAGGCGAATCCCCTCAAGCTGTCGCTGTTTTCTTTCATCGCCGCCCAGCATGACCGGACCCTCGAGTGGCTGTCGACGCTTCCCTTCGTCGACGCGGCGCGAATCGGCTATTACGGTCTTTCCTACGGCGGGAAGACCGCGTCCCGCATCCCGCCTCTGCTCGACCGCTACGCGGTGTGCGTGACCTCGGGCGACTTCGGCGAGTACATCGGCAAGATGGCCTCGTCGGAACGGCCGGAAAGCTTCCTGTTCACCAACGAGCATGAGATGTACGAGTTCGATCTTGGCAACACGTTCAACTACGGCGATCTGGCGATGTTAATGGCGCCGAGGCCGTTCATGGTGGAGCGGGGCCACGGCGACGGAGTGGGCTTCGATCCGTGGGTCGATTACGAGTTCGCACGCGTGCGGCGGCACTACAACCAGATGGGGATCGGCGGCCGCGCGGAGATCGAATTCTTCGTGGGGGTTCATGAGATCAACGCCAAGGGCACGTTCGCGTTTCTGAAAAAGCATCTGAATTTTCCGTAAACTTCCGGCCTTCCGGCGCACGCAAAAAAGCCCGCCGGAAGACCCGGCGGGCGTAAGCACCCTGACTGACGAAACCGAAACTAGAGAACGGGGACGGAAACGGTCTGGTTCGGGCCGACGCGAATCCGGCTTTGGCGCTGGCCGCCGTAGGTCTCGCAGACGCCGGCGCAGGCCCCGGTGACCGGCACCATGACCGCCTTCCTGGCGGTCAGCTTGATTCCGACTCCCGGAGTGTAGACGCCCTGAACGCCGCCGGCGAGATACTCCATGCGCTCGATCAGGCGCTGGCCGATGGTGGTCTGGGACATGCTGGCGACCGGCAGTTTGACGAGGCTGGTGTACTTGCGGATGGTTTCATCGATCAGGTCCGTGAACAGCGAGTTCGTCCCGTTGTAGAAGACAAAATTGGCCTGATGGAACATCGAAGGATACATCTCGTAGCGGAGCATATAGCTCAGCAGCGCGTCGCTTTCGCGGTCGATGATCTGGCGGTAGGTCTGGTTCACGGAGAAGAACGGCGAACCGTCGGGAAGGCGGAAGATTCCGGCCGGCCCGAACAGGTAGTTGTATTCGTCGGGCTCCGAGCCAATCACAAGCGCGTTGGCGTGATGCACGTTGTAGAAGATGTTGGTGGCGCGGCGCGGAATGATGAACAGGGTCGGGAACTGGGCGGAGTGGAAGGTGCCGGTGTTGGGGAACTGCGGCTGCCACTCGGGCCGGGACAGGTCGCCGACGAAGTAGCGAAGGCCGTTGTCGCGGGCGGCGCTGAGGAAGTTGGCATTGAAGAGTCCGGAGATGGCCGGCGTCACCATACTGGCGGCGTCCAGGGGGAGCCCCAGGGAGGTGGCGACCTTCTTGTTTTCGGTGATCTCGAAGGCCGCCTCGGCGTAGGTGGCGGCGCGGCAGATTCCGCTGTTGGGGACGGGCTTGAAGCAGTCCAGGTTCTCGTGGTCGTAGGTGTGGCTCAGCCAGTAGAAGTACGCCTTGAGCGCCTTGGCCGCTTGCGTCAGCCCGTCATTGGCAGGCGCTCCGGACGCCTGGGTCGTGCCGAAACCGTTGAAGGCATGGGCTACGCGGAACCCGTTCACCAGTTCGTTGGCGTTGAGGCGCACCTGCCAGTCACGGAGTTTGTAGAGGTCGGTGGAGGTCATGCGGACGTCCGGGCAGGTGGTGGAGGGGTCGAAGGTGAGGTCACGCGGTCCGGCGGTGGGCCGGCAGTTGGGGTCGTTGTGCACGAACTGGTCGCTTGCTAGGAAGAGGTCGTCGTTCTGGGGCGAGAGATAGATGCGGCGGAATCCGAGGAAGACGCCTTTCGTCACCCAGTTCACGATGCCGTAGTTGAACAGCATGGAGTGGATCAGGTAGGGGCTGTTGTCGAAGGTGAAGGCGAGGTACTCGCGGCCGTCGGCCTTCCTGTGATACGCGCCGACGGTGTGGCCGCGCATGGTGAGGTAGGGCGTGGTCACCTCGCCGGAGGCGGGGGCCGGCGTCGCGCCATAGACCCACGACCAGAGGACCTTGATCTGCGCCGACGGGTTCAGGTAGCTGAAAGTGGTCCGGCCGGCCGGGAGAATGGAAGCCAGTCCGGGCTCGGTGTCGGTGGTTCCAAACGCCGAGGTGAACGCGATGCCGTAGCGCGGCTCGGGCCAGGTGTAGTAGCTGACGGCACGCACGCCGTGGCTGATCATGTAGGCGTCCAGCGTAGCCCATTCGGCCGGCGACAGGCCGCTTTCGTAGGCGCCGTTGCTGCTGAAGGCGAGATTTCCGGTGGCGAGGATGATTCCCTGGTAGAAGCCCTTCGCCGCATCATTGAGGGTGGGGAGAGGCTGAGTGGCGGTCACGACGGCGTCATAGGGGACGCCGAGGTGATCGAGAAAGTAGCGGATGGCCTGGTAGCCGATCTCGGTTCCGTCACCGGTGAGCAGGAGCAGCTTCATGTCGACCGGTTTGGCGGCGGTCGCGGCGGCGGCGGATTCGGTGATGGGCGCGGCGATCGCCCCACCGGTCCGCTGGCTGGGAGCGGGAGTGCTCGGGATCTGCGGCAGAGGTCTGAACTTCGGCGCGGCCGGAACGGGCAGCGGAGCGGGAACGACACCGTCGGATTTGCCACCCTTTTGCCCCAGCATGGCTGCCGGTGTCAGTATCAGGGTGAGCAGGACAAAGGGAAAGTTGCGGTTCATCTGGTACTCTCTTTCTTCTCGTTTGCCAGGACTCGCGAAAGCTCGTCCGGGTGCAGGATCAGTATTCCTTTGGCGCCGCGCCGCAACAAGGGAATCTGGTTGTGGAACCGTTCACCCTAAACTGGGGAATCCCGGAAGGGCCAGAGGTTCCATGCTCCTGCGGAACTGCGGTCCTATGGGGAGTTCGCGGCGCTGGTCTTATCCTGGATGCGTGCGAACTCTTCCTCTCTGCGTCGGGGCGCTCACTTGCGCGCTGCAAGCGCAACAATCCAGCCCGATGTGGAGGCCGGCGCTTCAGACCTCCTGGCAGTGGCAGCTCACGGGCGCGCTCGACCTGTCGGTCGACGCCGAAATGTATGATGTCGACCTGTTTACGACGGACGCCGCCACGGTCGCCGAGTTGCACCGCCGGGGACGCCGCGCTGTCTGCTACGTGAGCGTGGGAACGTTCGAGCCGTGGCGTCCCGACGCGGGCCGATTCCCGGAATCCATCAAGGGCCGGCCCCTGGAGGACTTTGCGGACGAACGCTGGCTGGACATCCGGCGATGGGACCTCCTCGGGCCGATCCTTGAGGCGAGATTCGACCAGTGCAAGGCTAAAGGTTTCGACGGAGTGGAACCCGACAACGTGGATGGCTACACAAACCGCACGGGATTTCCCCTGACCTACCAGGACCAGATCGCCTTCAACCGGCGCATCGCCGACGCCGCCCACGCCCGAGGCTTGTCCGTGGCGCTGAAGAACGACCTCGACCAGATCCCGGACCTGCTGCCGTACTTCGATTGGGCCTTGAACGAGCAATGCTTCCAGTACAGGGAATGCAGCGCTCTGTCACGGTTCACGGCCGCAGGCAAGGCGGTGTTCAACGTGGAGTACCGGCTGCAACCGGATCAGTTCTGCCCGCAGGCCAACCAGTTGAACTTCAATTCGCTGTGGAAGAACATCGACCTGGACGCCGCGCGCGTGGCCTGCCGCGGGGGCGCGGCTCCGGAGGCGGCGTTCGTCAACGCCGCCAGCTACGCCGGCGGCGCGGTGTCTCCCGGCGAGATTCTGGGTGTTTTTGGAGCCGGGCTGACAACGGGCGTGCGAATCTGGTTCGACGAGTTTCCGGGAACGGTCCTGGCGGCCCACGGAACGCAGGCTTCCGTCACCTCGCCGGTTGAAATCAACGGCCGCGGGACGGTGCTTGCGGTGATCGAACGCGGAGGCGTACGATCGCCGGCGGTCCGCCTCGATGTCGTCGCGGCGCGGCCGGCGATCTTCACGATGGACGCATCGGGGAAGGGACAGGGCGCGATCGTAAATCAGACCGGGGCGTTGAACGCAAGCGAGCCGGCGCTTCGGGGATCGGTTGTGAGTATCTTCGGCACGGGCCACGGGGTCGGGCTGCCGGTGGAGGCGCGCATCGGAGGAATGGCGGCGGAAGTGCTGTACGCGGACGTGCCGCCGGGCGGTACGCCGGGTCTTCTTCAGGTAAACGCGCGCGTTCCGGAGTCGGCGGCTGCCGGGGACGCCGTCGCCGTGGAGTTGCGGGCGGGGAGCTACGCGAGTCCGGCAGGAGTGACGATGCGGATCGCCCGCTAGCGAGCCGCGAGGCGCGCGGAGGCGGGCCGTGTATGCTACGCTGCTCGAGTGCGTGAGCAACTGGTTCGGGAATCGGTAGAGCAGGCCGCCGGGGCGTGGCGCGCGATGGTGGCTCCCCTGCCGGGAGCGGTCCTGATCGACGATGGGCGCCTGTCCGTCTCGATCGCCGGGACGCCGCACTTCGTGCTGAACACGGTCACGTTGACACAGCCGCTCACGGCGGAGGACCTGCCGGCAGCCGTGCGCTCGGCCAAAAGATACGCGGCGGGCTGCCCCGCCCCGTGGCTTCTGATCACGTGCGATGAATGGCTGCCCCCGGGGGCGGCGGAAGTGCTGGCCGGCGAGGGATTCGTACCGGTTTTTCCGACCACCGGGATGGCGGCCAGGGTGGTCGCGCCGCCGCGGCGTGCGGTTCCGGGGGAACTGGAGATCCGCACGGGCGCCGGCGAAGAGATGACGCGGACGCTGATGGACGTCAACAGCCACGCCTACGGCATGCCGCCGGAGATAGGGCGGGCCTCGATCCGGCCGGGGTTGTTCACTAACGACGTCTGGTGCGCGGCCGGATATGTCGGGGGTGAAGCCGTCAGCGTGGCCGCTACTTATAGAGTGGGAGACTGCCTCTATGTCGCGTGGGTGGCGACGATGCCGGACGCGCGGGGAAAGGGATACGCGGAAGCGGTGATGAGAAGGTCTCTGGCCGACGGAACCGCGTCAACGGGAATCACCCGCACGGTGCTGCACGCCACCGCCATGGGGCAGCCGCTGTACACATCCATGGGCTACGAACCGGTGACCGGCTTCACCTTCCACGGCTTCGGACTGGCGCACGATTGAGTCGACCGGCCGGATCACGCCTCGCCAATCATAGCGCGGAGGCGTTCGGCGGTCCATTGAACGGCGATGCCGATCATGGCTTCGCCTTTCCATGTCGCGGCCAGCCTGGCGTCCCGGGCGAACTCTTCGTCCTGGACGGCCGACTGGGGATCTTTGATTCCCAGCCTGCCCTTGACCCGGGCGTAGTCGACTCCCTCCCATCGGACGTATTCAGGAAATGCGGCCATGGCGAACGAGGTCTCGAATTCGCCCGCGTGCCCGGGGGCCTTCCCGCTGGCCATGTACTTCTTCGTGATCTCGGGCGTGTAGGCGTTCCAGTAGGAACCGGTCTCAATCCGGATGCCAAGCTTCCGGGCAAACCCGGGCACAGCCTGCCGCAAGGGCGCGACGTTTCCGCCGTGCCCATTGAGAACGAAAATGGTCTTGACGCCGTGGACCCGCAGGCTGTCGCAGATTTCGTAGACCACGGCGAGGAACGTCTCTTTGGTCAGGGTGAGCGTTCCTTTGCGGTCCATCCAGTGCGGCGAGACGCCGACCGGAACCGGCGTGGCCACCATCACCTTCGGATACAGCGCCATGGCAGCCTTTTCGGCGATGAGAGTGACGCTGGCCGTGTCGTTGATCATCGCCAGGTGCTCATTGTGCTGCTCCGTGCTTCCGGTGGGGACGATCATGGCCTTGAGCGAGCCGCCCTCGACCGCTTCGCGGAACTCCTTGCGCGTGCTCTCCCACAGACGGACTTTTCGCGGGTGGACGTAGCCGGCTCCGGCGGGTTCGACTCCGGCGGCGGCCAGAGGCGCCGCGGCGGCCGCGCCGAGAAACGCGCGGCGGTTGGATCGGGTGGCCATGGGATCTTCATTTTACTCCGGCGGGTCCGGCGGCGCGTACGAAACGGAACTCCTGGCGCCTGTGTTTGCCGTTCTCATCCCCTTCGATGATGGCCACCATCGAATTTCTCCCGTCGAGCCGGTAGGTGATGACCTTCGGATGATCGTGCGCGGGGTTCTCAAAGACGGCCAGGGCGGGACCGGAGCGGACGAGTTTGAACGACGTGGGAGGCTTACCACCCGGCTGGGCGACGTAGTAGATCCCGTCCGGCCGCGTCTCGATCCGCATGTACTCAAAGAAAGCCATGCGGTCCCCGGAGACGACACGGCTGACCCCCAGCATCGCGCCGCCGGCGGGGGCCATCCAGTGCTCCTCCGACGCGGCATTTCCCGTCCGGCCGGACCACTGCCCGGACATCCAGGCGAGGCCGGCGATGCTGGCGGTAGACTGGGCGCAAAGGATCGCCGCGGCGAAGGCAAAGCCAAAAACAGGTTTGTTCATACCTGGAAAGCATACCGCTCCGCCCGCGGACCGTCCTGGAAGAATCCGTCACGATAGGAAGCCGGCGTCCGGAGTTCCGCGAAGGGCTTACCTGGCGGCCGTCATGGCTGTTGCCCTTCGACGAAGCGAACCGAGTAGAGATCGGCGTCTTTCAGGCGGAACCGGAGGCGCACAGGACGGGAGGAAAGGCTGGCCCGCGGGCTGCGGGCGGGGGGTCTGATCTGAACGGCCTTTTCGATCTCATCACCGTAGATCACCGGCGTGTCGTCGAAGGAGAGGCCGGGGTGGGGCTGCCCGTTTTCGTCGAGCACTTCGTAGCGAAGACTTCCCGCGGCGGAGGTGGCGAAGTTCAGAACCATGCGGGAGCCTTCCATGTAGAAAGGCCGGGTCAGCAGTTCCCCGCCCTGGTAGCCGGCGTGGACGCTGACAAACCCGTCGGTGCGCAGCGTCATTCGTTCGACGTGGCAGCTCGGAAAGTTGTAGTGCCGTTGCACGTAGATCGAGATTTCGCCGTCGCCGGTTGGGACGACGCCGGTCATGACCATGTTTGTGCGGTGCACCCAGTTCCGCGGATCGCGGCCGGGCCGGATGAAGGCTTCCATGAAACGGCGGTCCCAGTGAATGCCGTCGCGCGAGGTCATGAAGACGGACTCGGAGATTCCCTCGATGGGCTGCCCGGAAGGAGGCGTGCGCCAGTTCACGAAGCGCTTGGGGAACGCGAGATAGATCTGCGGGGCGCGGAAATAGGGCGTTGTCGCGTTTGTGTAGAGCTGCTCTTTCGGCGTATCCCCGTAGTCGGCCCAGACGCCGGCGGACCAGTTCAGGAAGTCGGCCGATTCGGCTCGTTTGAGAGTGCGGATGCCCTGAGCGAAATCCCGGTAGATGCAGACATAACGGCCGCGACGTTCGTCGTAGAAGGCCACGTTCAGCGAGTCGAAGGCGCCGTCGGTGAGAATCGGCTCCTTGCGGATCAGCTCCCACTTCACGCCGTCAGGCGACCGCCAGGCGTAGAGCTGCCGGTTGCCGCCGACGGCCTTGTACTGCTCCGGCCCTCTGCCGGTCGGGTCGCGAAACGGCGCGAAGTTGTGCGAGCCGTCGCCCATCCAGACGATGTTGTTCTTCCGGGACCCGCCGAACTCATAGAGGCCGATGTCGGGCCGCGTGAAGGAGTGACCGTCCCGCGATTCGGCGTAGCAGGTGTGCCCCTCGTTGCGGGCGCCCACCGATTCTCCCGGCTTGAGCAATTTGGGATTGGTGTACTCGGGCAGGTTCCAGCCGCGGTAATACATGCGGTAGAGCGGACCATCTTTGAAGATGGTTCCATACAGGCTCACATTGCCTTCCCATGGCTTGTCGAACGTGATCACACGGCCCGCGGAAACGGGCTCGTGAAGGCGCTGCGTGAGACCGCGGAGGGATTCGATGAAGTAGCCGTCGGCAAAAAGCTGCAAGTCGGATCCGATTCGCAGCGGTTCCTCCGCGGCCGGCGTGGCGCCGGGGCGGAAGGCGAGCAGGGACCATTGCATGGCGAAGTTCCGTCGGGTCATGGTGGAACTCGCATCCTACACCATCGGGGGCCTGGCGTGTTTTATACTGAAGAAGGCCAAAGGTGATCCGGTCGACGACAAGGCTGGCGTAGCTCAGTAGGTAGAGCATCTGATTTGTAATCAGACGGTCGGGGGTTCAATTCCCTCCGCCAGCTCCACTCTGACACGACGGCGGGGGAAGAACGGATCGTCGCCTGATAAGGACAGGTGGCTGAGCGGTCAAAAGCAACGGGCTGTAAACCCGTCGACCTTTGGGTCTACGGAGGTTCGAATCCTCCCCTGTCCACCACGTCGCCCTCCTAACCGCGGGCGGGCTCTCCGTCATGCTGAGAAGTGAGGCTGAGGCAGACCACGACGGGCACAATCAGGCCGGGGAGGTATCGAAGCGCCGTGTCCGCCGTAGAGGTCCAACGCGTGGCGGGGAGGAGCGGGGCCGGAGTCCGGCCCCGCGAGTGCGGGCTACTTGATGTTCGCCTTCCGGCAGCAGGCCTTGGCGCAGCAGTCGGCGCCGGCTTCGCAGCAGCCGGCGGCCCACGCGGCGCCCGCGAGGGTCAGAATGGCGAAGAAAGCAATCAGTACGTGTTTCATTTCAGAGTTCCTTTCGTTGTGATGTTGAGTCGCCATGCGCTCTCGTAAGAGCGCGGAACCACGAACCGGCGTCACCGGCGCGGGATCACAAGCGAAGAGAACGGCTGAGCAGGTACAGGGGGTCTGTGACGGCTCGTTGCGACTGGCTCAGAGGGGCCGTCATCGCGACAATCTTCTGCCCCGGACCGGGCGAGGCGAATGCCGGAGCGATCGATGCCGCGGAATCCTTTGACGCCGGCTCCGTCGTGGCTGCCGGATTCAGCAGACAGCACTTCGGCTCAGGCTGCGGCTTCTTCTGGCAGCATCCGTGCTCCTCCGCCTGGCGCTCGGTGAGCACGGCGGCGCAGGCGAGCACGGGCGATCCGAGAACCGCCGCGACGGCGAATCCGGCGAGCAGGCGTTTCACTACCGATACGATAGCGCGGTTCTGATGGGAGATCAAGTCCGCGATGGGTGACCAGCCGGCCGGGCACTCTACGGCAGTTCGAAGACGTAAAGCGCGTTGCCGTTGCCCGGGTGATGAATCTCCGGCGCGATCACATGGGGAACATCGCGTGGGCTGCCGCCTCTCAAGCCGGTCGTGACGGCGATGTACTGTCTGCCGCCGACTGCGAACGTCACCGGGTGGCCCTGAACAGAAGTACCGAGCCGCGTCTGCCACAAAAGGGCTCCCGTTTGCACGTCGAACGCCTTGAAGTAGCGGTCGAGGTCTCCGACGAAGGCGACGCCGCCGGCGGTGGACAATACGCCGGTCAGAAACGGGGCGCGCTGTTCGACGGCCCATCTCTGTTTCATCGTGCGGGCGTCGTAGGCGGCGAGTTTGCCGATCATCCCCTTCGTACCGGGCATCTCGAGGAAGTGACGGTTGCCGGCGCCGCCGCCGGACCCGGCCTTCCTTTCGACTTCCCGCCCGGACATCTCCATGCAGCTCTGGCTGAGCGGAATGATGAGTTGCGCCGTAGGCTCGTGGTAGCTCATCGGCTGCCAGTTATGGCCGCCCTGAGTGCTGGGGCAGACGTGGAACCACTGGCCGATCTTCTGCTCGAGGATGTCGGCCCGGTAGGTCAGTTCTCCCGTCTTGCGATCCACATTCGAAAAGATGTTCTGATGGACCGTCTCGGCCAGATCGAGATACTTCCCGGTGACGCGGTCGAGTTTCCACAGGATGCCCGCCTTGCCGATGGAGAACACCAGCTTCCGTCCGTCCAGGTCCACAAGGACGCGTTCGAAGACTTCATCCAGGTCGAATGTCTCCTGGGGCACGTGCTGGAAGTACCAGGCGAGTTTTCCCGAGCCGGCGTCCAAAGCGAGCGTCGTATTGGTGTAGAGAGCCTTGTCGCCGGGCCGGGAGCCGCGGCTGACGCGCATCCAGGGCTTGGCCTGGGCGACGCCCCAGTAGGTGAGGTTCAGCTCCGGATCGAAGCTGCCGGCGATCCACGTGTCTCCGCCGGCGCGAAACAGGTTGCTGAGCGGACCCCAGGTGTCGCCACCGGGCTCCCCATCCCGGGCGATCGTGTAGAACTTCCAGGCGGGAGCACCCGTCTCGGCGTCCCAGGCGCTGATGTAGCAGCCGTTCTCTTTGTAGGATCCGCATCCGGTGAGGCCCTGGAGGATTCTGCCGTTGATCGCGATCGTACCGGACGTACTGCTCTAGCCAAGCTGGGCGGGCGCCACCTCGCGCTGCCAGACCACGCGGCCCGTGCGCGCCTCCAGGGCGTGCAGTCTCGCGTCGGTGCCCGACAGGTACACCTTGTCGCCCCAGATGGAAATCGCCCGCGTGGCGCCATAGGCGCGGGTCGCTTCCGGCCCTAGGTTGTGCTCCCAGATCAGTTCGCCCGTGCGGCCATCCAGGGCCTGCACGGTGTTGCTGGTATTGGAGAGGTAAATGACGCCGTCATGAACGAGCGGCGTCGGCTGGTTTGCGCCGCCCTCATTCATCGCCCAAACCCACCTGATGCGCAGGTTGCGGACGTTGGCGGCAGTGATCTGCGCCAGCGGGCTATAGCTCGAGGCCTGGTAGTTGCGGCGGATCATGAGCCAGTCAGCCGGATCAGGATGGCGAAGCATGTCGGCGGTGACCGGCCGGTAGTTCTTCACCGTGCCTCTGACAGTGTGGCCCTTCGGACGGGCGCGGCCGGCGAGGCCTGCCTGGTCGGTGGACGGATCCCGGAGGGCGGCCAGCAGCGTCGGCGGCATCTGCCCGTTCGCGATCGCTCCGATGCGCCGGCCGCTGTCCGGAGTCAGCGGCACGGGACCGGGCGCGGCGCCGTTGGCCTCCAGAATGAACGCCGACAGAGCGACGTATGTTTCCTCGCCGAACCCGCCAGCGTTGCCGGGAGGCATGGTCTGCTGCATGTATCGGGTGAGCTGGCTGACGGTCCGATCGCGCCAGACTTTCAGGAAATTGGCTCCGGTAAGCGGGTGTGCTTCGTTGCGGCCGCTCAAGTCCGGAAGGTGGCAACTGGCGCAGTTGCCCAGGTAGGCCGAGCGTCCGGCGAGCGACTGGGCGGCGGTGAAGGTTTCCGCCCAAAGGGATGGGGAAACCAGACACACCAGGAGGGGGAGACAACGAAACGAGCGGCTCGGGAAGGTATTCATCGGGTCAATGACGGCGCTACCGCTTCTCGACCCAGATCGGCGACCCCCAAGCGATCTGGCCGTCCGCCTGACGGACGCGCACATAGTAGAACGACGCGGCGCCGCCGGGCTCGGCCGAATCCCGCCACTCGAGGTCCACTGTTTTCTGATTCGGATTCGCCGCGTACACCTTCCTGTTGTCCTTCACGATCTCGACGTCGCGGACGGATCCGGTGCCCTCCACGTGAACCTGGAAGCGCGCGGGCGACGAGATCCTGGCGTCGGCCCCCATGAGCCACTCCTGCCCGCCCTCGACAAGCCGGAAGTCGACGATGATGTTGTCGGTGGCGCCGTAGGTCCGCCGGGCGCGGATCGCGTCCACGAGGGATTGCCGCGAGTTGGTCTCGGCGAGAATCATCGAGTAGGCCGTGTGGACGCCGAGGTGATCCGACGATGCCTGCACGCCCAGCCTGTACCCTTTCTTCCACGCCTCGCTGACCATTCCCTCAGGCCGGTAGCCGCCGAACTGCTTCTTCTTCTCGCCCGGCGGCGCCGCCCGCCAGCAGTCCACGCACTCATAGCTGTTGCGGTCGCTCTGGTAGATCTCCACGACGGGTTCGACCTCGGGATCGTAGTCGCGCCAGTCGGTCCCCATATCCGTCGCCGAGGTGTGGGGCATGGCGAGTCCCTTGTACTTGCGGAGGTAGCCGAACAGCCGCTCAGCGCCCTGCCGGCGGTTGTTGGCGTTGTCCGCCCACTCGTAGTGCTGGACATCGAGAACCGGGGCGCCGCGGTAGGGGAACACGATGTTGCGGTGTCCATTGGGATAGGTCGCCGACCGCTCGTAGGCGAACAGGGGAACGAACGAAGATCCCACCCGGAACAGGTCGCAGAATTTTTGCGACCGCCACCAGTCGTACTCATCTTCAACACCGAAATTGTGCTCGGTGACGGCGAGAAAGTCCATCGCCGCCGCGTCGATGGCGTAGCGGTAGGTGTCTTCCGTCGATCCATCCGAATAGCCGTCCCAGGAGATTTCGGTGTGCCGGTGCATGTCGCCGCGGTAGATGTGAAACGTCCGGGCCCCGTTCCGGTAGGTGTACGAGCGGATGCGCTTCACATCCCCGGCTTCGTCCGTGTGGACTACGGCGTCTTCCACCGCCGGCGGCTGGAAGGCGACGAGTTTCTGCCCGCCCGCCGGGCCGCCGAAGGGAAACCGGCCGACGAAGACATCGAGCAGCGTATTCACCATGTCGCGAAAGCCGCGGCGGTCCGTGGCCCACGCCGCCACGAGCACACCGTCGCGGTCCACGGCCGTCGCCATCCGCATGTCGTGACGGCCGGTGGAGTACGGCACGAGCGTCATGGGCGACCACTGGGCGCCGTCCCACCGCGAGACGTAAATCTCCCACAGGGCCTGGTGGGAAGGCGTCCGCGGGTAGACGTTGTGCTGCTGCGGCGTGCGCTTGCGAAAGAACGCGTGGATCTGTCCCCGGCCGTCGGAGGCGAGCTTGGGGTACTCGTAGAAGTTGTTGCCCGGAGGCGGCAGGGCCTTTTCCAGTTGTGTGGCCGGCTCGCGCCACTGCGACCCGTCGCGCACGGCGATGCGGATGTGGCGCGAATTGTACAGCCCGGTCGCCTTCGCAGTGATGTCGTAGGGGTAGCCCCAGTCCTTGCCCCAATTGATTCCGCTTTCGTGCCACGCCAGCCAGACGCGGTCCTCCCGGTCGACCGTGATAGAAGGATACGCCTCAAACAGCGGAGTGGACGCGACCGCGACCGGCGCGTGCCAGACGCCGCCCGCCAGCGTGCGCAGCCAGATGTCATATCCCTTGGGTCCGTACTGGTCCCAGGCGACGTGCACAAAACCCTTCGAGTTCACGGCGATCGACGGTTCCCAGCAGTTTCCCGCTTCCGGCGCGCTCACGCGCGTCTCCCGCGACCATCCCTCCGCGGCGTGATAACTCAAGTGGAATATGGCCGCCCGGTTGTCCCGCCATCCCTGCCAGACCAGGTGCAGCCTGCCGGAGGAGTCCGCCACCATGGCGTGTTGCGTATCGGGCTGCGTTGCGGAGGTGAGCCGGACACGCGAGCTCCACGCGGTTCCGTCGAAAGCGCGGGCGTAGAGATCCCAGTTGTCGTCGATCCGTTCCGACCACACGACCCAGATCTTGCCTTCGCTGTCCTCAGCTATGGCCGACCGGTCCACGTCTCCTGGATGCGGACTCACCTTGTGCAGGGTCCGCCGGGCGCCCTGAATCCGCTCGGCGAACACCTCGTCCTGGTCCGGCTTGAACCCCTGCCAGGCCACCCAGATCGCGTTGTCGCGCGCCACGGTGACGGAAGGCAGGTCGTTGTCCGTGAGACGTCCCGGCGTCCGGGCCGAACGGCCCACCAGCGCCGGCAACGCCACTCGTTCGGCGACAACGCGGCCGTTTTCGAAGACGCGGCGCTCGTCGGCAAGCGTGAACGCGAAGTCTCCCTGCCGGGTTTCGAGTTTCACCTGGGTCGAAGGACCTCCGCGGACATACACAACCAGGCGCGGGCTGAGGAGATTCGGCCCCGGCATTTCCTGGTAGAAGTCCTCGTCGTGCGGACGGCGGGTGAAAAGGAACGCCTTTCGGGTCCGCGCCTCCCAGCGATCCGGCGGGTGGACGATGTCGCCGATGCGCATCTCGTAGCCCATCAGTTTGGCCAGGGCGCCCCCTGTGATCTTCACGGAACCGCTCCAGTCGGTCTCAGCAGTGTCGGTTCCGCCGAGCCGGATCGCGTAGGCCGCGTCGGCGTCAACGGGAGGATTCTGTAGCGTCGTCGTGGTGGCGGACTGGCTGAGCAGCCAGACCGCGCCGACGGTGGTTGCGGCCGCCATCGTGACAAGACTCTTGCGATCGATCATGGATTCTACTCCGCGGCGTTGGCCAGGCCGGCAATGGTGCGGTCGGCCTCCTGCGTGGTGAGTTCGACCTCTTTGATCAGCGCCGCCACGTCGTCGTCGATCTCGACCACCTGTTTCCTGAGCGACTGCATCGCGCGGGCGTTGAGATTGTGCTTCAGGTAGAGCACCTGATCGCGGAACACGTTGATCACCGGTTTCATCTTCGCCTCGCTCGCCCGCATCTGCCGCATCAGCTTCCGGTGCCGGTCGCGGGCCCCGGCCAGCAGGGTCCGGCTCTCCTCCTTCAGGCGGCCGTTGCTCATTTTGGCCACTTCCTGCTCCCACTCGAGGAAGAGATCCGAGGCGACCTTCTCAATGGAATTGACCCGGTCGTGGACCTTTTTCGCGCGGCTCTCCACGTCCTCGAATTCCTTGTTCAGTTTCTTGTACGCCTGTTCGAGGTCGCCGCCCTTGAAGTTGGTCACCTCCTGGAAAGCCTCGAACGCCGTCTTGATCTCCCGGGCCGCCTCCTGTTGCGCCTCTTTGCCGTCCTCGATGCGGCTGACGAGAATATCCCGCTTCTCGCGGCCGAGTTTTTTCATGGACGAGTAGTAGAGGCTGGAGCAACCGGAGATGACCAGCAGCGCCGCCGCGGCGGAACGCGCAACGCCCATCCCTCAATTATGCCCAAGAGGGCTTAGTTGCGTTCGTACACCACTTTGCCGCCGACGACGGTCATCAGGACCTTAGTGTCCCGGATCCGGCCCGGGTCGATCCGGAAAAGATCCTGGTCGAGCATCACGAAGTCGGCAAGTTTGCCTGGCTCGAGCGTTCCTTTGTAGGACTCTTCGAAGGCCGCGTAGGCGCCGCCGAACGTGTACGCCCGCAGCGCTTCCTCGACGCTGATCTTCTGCGCCGGGATCCACCCGCCCGGGCGCCCGCCGCCGGCTGGCTGACGGGTCACCGCGGCATGGATGCCTTCAAACGGGTTGGCATCCCGGGCCGGCCATCCGGATCCGAACGCAACCACGGCGCCGGAGTCCAGAAGAGACCGGAATGCGAAAGCGTATCGCGCCCGCTGCTCACCGATCCGCTTTTCGAGCCAACGCCCGTCCTCGGCCAGCGCGGCGGGCTGCATGCTCGCGATCACACCCATCGCCTGGAACCGTCCGACATCGGACGGACGCAGGTGCTGGGCATGCTCCACCCGGAATCGCGTCCCCGTCGGACCGGTGACTTTCCCGATCCGGGCGATCACGTCCAGAAGCAGTCCGACGGCGCGGTCGCCCGAGGCCCGGATCGCGATGTTGAGTCCCTGGAGCTGCGCGGAAATCATCTGGTCGTGGAGCGACTCCGGCGTCATCAGCAGCGAGCCCCGGTGGCCCGGCGCATCGAGATATGGCTCCTCGAACGCGGCCGTGTGGGCGGCGGGCGACCCGTCGAGCGAGCCCAGCAGCAACCCGCGCCGAATCCACCTGTCCCCCTGGCCGTCGTTTTCGATCCGGATTCGCAGGCTCTTGGCCAGTGCGAGAGGAGCCGCCGTATAGATCCGCAGGGTCGCGGCGCCGCCGGATTCCAGTTCGTTCCCGTCCAGCCCCATGTCGTGAACGCTGGTGACGCCAAGCGCGTTCAGGTAGGCCGAAGCGGCGTCGATCGCTTTCGAAAACTCCTGGCCCGACGGGGCCGGAACGGCGGTCTGGACGTACTCCATGGCTGCGTCCGTGAGTACTCCAGTCGGCTCGCCCCGGGCGTCTTTCCGGATTGTTCCGCCGTCCAGGGCCAGCGTCCGCGCGGTCACGCCGGCCAGCTTCAAGGCCAGGGAATTGGCGACGGCCATCCGGCCGTCGACGCTGTGCAGCCAGACCGGATGCCGCGGCGCGGCGGCGTCGATCCACTCCCGGGTGGGGAGTTCACCGCCCCAGTTGTCCGGATTCCAGCCTCCGCCGGTGATCCATTTGCCCTCGGGAACCTGAGCCGCGTGCCGGCGGATGCGTTCGGCGAACTCGCCGCGTGATTTCGCCGTTCTCAGTTGCACCGAACCGAGGGACAGTCCGCCTGCCGCGAGTCTGACGTGGCTGTCGACGAGGCCGGGAATGACCAGCCTCCCGCCCGCATCAATGACGCGCAACGCCGTTCCGGAGGAGTCTCCGACAGAGTGGATGACGTCGCCGGCGACCCTCATCGAGTCGGCGAAGGGGCGCTTGCTGCTGCCGGTCCAGATTCTCGCGTTCTTGATCAGAAGGCCGGCCGACTCGGCGAACAATGCGCCGTCGCCGAGGGCCGCCGCAAGCGCTAGTGCCTGGGCGACCACGGAACCGCGTCCATGAACACCGCCTCCACCTTGGCGACGATCTTGCCGTCCTTCTCTGAGGCGTCTCGCGCTGCGATCCAGGCCGGATCGTTCCGGAACGCGTCCCACGAGGCTTTGGCTGCCTCACGGCTTTTGTGCTTCAGCACGTAGATCAGCGTGTTGCTCTTAAGAGGCTCGTCCTGCGGAACCCAGTAGGCGACATTGACCATGCCGTGCTTCTCAAACAGCTTCAGCGTGTGGTTCTTGAAGCGGTTGAGAAGGGCTTCCAGCCGGCCCGGGTGCGTCGTGTAAGTGCGGAGTTCGTAAACTTCTGCGGACATAATCATTACTGTCGTGAGAGCGAACAGGAGAATGCGAGCGACGATCATCTTTCTACTATACAGTCTTCCACCGCGCACGCCGCGGTGAGCAGCAGGGCTTCGCGGCCGCGCGCCGCGGCCATCTGAAGGCCCAGCGGGAGTTCGCCGGGCGCGACGGGCAGCGGCACGCTGATGGCGGGAACCCCAAGGCCGGTCCAAGCCGAGTTCATGCGCGGGTCGCCGGTGAAAGTGAGGTCTCGGGGCGCCGGGCCCAGGGCCGCAGGCGTCAGGACGACCGCGTAAGACGCGAACAGAGACGCCATCTGCCGGCGCGCTTCCTCGAGTCGGCCGCGCGCCGACAGGTAGTCTTCTTCGTGCGTCGCCAGGCCGCGCTCGATCATCTCGGCCAGCTTAGCCCCCACAGCCGCGCCGGCCCTCTGGTAGGTCTCCCTGTGCGTCCGCGCCCCCTCGTAGTCCTGGATCAGCCTGACAGAACGATGCAAGTCGACGAAAGCCGGCGGCGGCTCGATCCAGTCCGCCCCGAGCTTCTGCGCGGCGCCGGCAAAGGCCGTCCTCATCGCCGGTTCGACGGGATCCGCGACCGCGAGGGCGGCGAACCTCACCCGGGCGTCGGAATGAATGGAAAAACCCATACGGCCCCAGAGGAGCCGCATGTCTTCCGCCGTCTGCGTGAACAGGCCGCCGGTGTCGAGTGACGGGGCGAAGGGCAGCACTCCGTCCATCGGGAGGAAGCCGTGAGTCGGTTTGAAGCCGACGACGCCGCAAAAGGAGGCCGGCCGCAGCACGGACCCCTGGGTCTGCGACCCGAGGGCGAAGGGAACCATGCCCGCCGCGACGGCCGCCGCCGAACCGGAGGAACTCCCGCCTGGAGTGTGGTCGAGGTTGTGCGGGTTTCGCGTGGGAGCAGCGTCGAAGTAGGCGAAGGCCGTCGTGTGAGTCTTGCCCATGACGATCGCGCCACGCGCGCGCAACATGGCCACCAGGCCGGCGTCGACTCCGGACACCCTGCCCGCGAACAGGCGCGGGCAGCCGAACTCAGTCCTCAGGCCGATGGTCTCAAAAATGTCCTTGACCGCAAACGGAACGCCGTCGAGCGGGCCGGAGTCGGTGGGCGGCAGAGGCTCCAGTTGAGTCCATGCCTGAATTCGGGGATCCCGTTCCCGGGCCGCCGCCAGATAGTGTCCTAAGCTTCTGGAACCATCCAGGCAGTAACTCAATTCACCAGTCGCCATATTCGTCGTAAACCTTCCGCGAAAACCTCCGGAGGGGTAAGTAAGCTTACCACGGCGAATGGTTCCTGCTCAAAATCATAGAAGTAGCCTGGCTGAATCAGCACGCCTTGCGATTCAAGCAGGTCGAGCGCCCAATCCTCCTCGGATCGTGTGGCGGGAAGCCGCAGGATGGCGGACCAGCCACCCTCGACGTGAAGGTGGCCGTGAGTCTGCCGGAGATTCTCCCGGAGCCGGTCCATCACGCGGGCGTGAAACCCGGCGCGGAGGTCGAGCCACCGCGCCGCCGCATGCTGGACGGGCGCGCTGACCGACAGGTAGGTGTCCGCGATCCATTCCAGGCGGCGCATCGACCCGGCGTCCGGCGTCACGATCCAGCCCAGTTTCATCTGCGGAAGGCCGAGAAGCTTCGAAAAGCCGTTGAGGATAAATGCCCCTTGAGGACGGATGCATCGCCTGGGATCGGAAAAGTAGGAATAGTCGCGGAAAACTTCGTCGACAATGACCGGGAGACCGAGTTCCTGTATCGCCGCGAATTCGGATTGCTTGAGATAGGACCCGGTCGGATTGTTCGGGCTGACGGCGATGACGGCGCACGCCCGGGCGGCGAGAGGCCGGAGCGCCGGCAGGTCGATCCACCAGCCTTCGGCGTAACGAAGCGGGTATGGCAGGATGCGGACATTCTCCAGCCGGGCGAGGTGTTCGAACAAGGGATAGGATGGGCGCGGGACCAGCACGCCGTCTCCGGGATCGGCCAGGAGTTTGAACAGGAACGAGTAAGCCTCGCTCGTGCTGGCGGTCAGCAGGACGCGGTCCGGGTCCACGCCCTCATAGCGGGCGATCGCCTCGCGCGCCGGGCGCAGGCCGGCGGACTCGGGCTCATAGCCGAGAGCGGCCGGGGCCAGCAGGGCGTCGAGGATCGCCGGGTCATGCGCGATGCCGGCGCGCGCCGGATTGGTCCCGGTAAGATCGAGGATCTCGGCGCCCCTGGCCCGCCTCCGGCGAACCGCCTCCGTGAGTCTGTTCTCGGTCGAGAGCCAGTCGAGCCTTCGGGAGTACTTCAATCGATCTTCAAGTCCAGTTGCCAGGCGAGGAAGGCCAGCTTGTCCGCCGTATCGCGTATGGTCCGCGAGACGGACATTCCCTGGGAGTGCCCGGCCTGGGTGTCGTAGTGGAGCAGCACCGGTCCGCCTCGAGAGGCCGATTGCAGCAGCGCCGCCATCTTGCGCGCGTGAAGGGGCGCGACGCGCGTGTCGGAGTCTCCGGTGACGAAGAGCACGGCCGGGTACTTCGTGCCGGCCTTCACGTTGTGATAGGGCGAGTATTTGAGAAGATACCGGAACTGTTCCGGATCGTCGCTCGATCCATACTCGGGAACCCAGAACCTGGCCACCAGAAACTTGTGGTAGCGGATCATGTCCAGCAGCGGGACTTCGCAGAGCACGGCGCGGAACAGTTCCGGACGCTGCGTCAGGGCGGCCCCCACGAGCAGCCCGCCGTTGGACCCGCCGCGGATCGCCAGCTTTTCCGGACGCGTGTATTTCTCGCGGATCAGGTGCTCGGCGGCGGCGATGAAGTCGTCGAAAACGTTTTGCTTGCGGCCGAGCATGCCCGCCTTATGCCACTGCTCGCCGAACTCGCCCCCGCCGCGAAGATTCGCCAGCACCCAGATACCTCCGTTTTCAACCCACGTGAGCGCCTGCGAGGAGAACACAGGAGTGCTGCTCACGTTGAATCCGCCGTAGCCGGTCAGAATCGCCGGGGTATTACCGTTGCGGGCGAGGCCCTTGCGATGAAGCAGGAACATCGGCACTTTCGTGCCGTCCCTGGATGAGAACCATTCCTGGCGGACGTCGTAGTCCTCGGTCCTGATGGGCGCCTCGGCGCGATGCCAGATGTCCTGCGATCCTTTGACGAGATCGAAGCGGTAGATCCTGGGCGGAATGTGGAGGCTTGTGAACTCATAGAAGACGGCGTTTTCCTCCCATCGCCCGCCCACCCGGTTCACGGTGCCGGACGCCGGCAGCGAGATCTCCCGTTCCAGCTTGCCGGCGGCTGTGAACACCTTCAACTCCGACCGGACGTTGTTCAGGTATGCCGCGACGATGCGGCCTCCCGCAAAGGCGACCGATTCCATCACGTGTTCGCGCTCGGGAACGATCTCCTTCCAGTTGGATTCGGCGGGGTTTGCCGGATCGATCGAAATCACGCGCCAGTTCGGGGCCTTGTAATTGGTCTGCGCCAGGATGCGGCCGCCGGCGACTTCGGCGTGGAAGGCGGCCTTGACGCCGCCGGTGACCATCCGGACGGGAGATTCGCGGGTGAGATCTTTCACGTGCAGTTCGGTGTGGTCACCGGACGATCCATGGTGGACCGTGATGAGGAGCCATTTGCCGTCATCGGAGACGGCATTCGCCAGAATGTGTTTCTCGCCGTAACCTTCTCCGAAGATGTCCCGGTCGGCGGTGAACGGGGTTCCCATCTCGTGGACCCGGACCAGCGGATTGGGGCCGCCGTACCAGGAATAGTAGAGGCGCTTGCGGTCGGGCGTCACCGAAAAGGTGGCCCAGCGATCCTCCGGAAATTCGTCGGGCAGCGTCCGCCGTGCGGGGATGTCGAGGATGCGGATTCTCCGCTCATCTTTGCCGCCCGACTGGATGCCGTAGGCGAGCCAGTTGCCGTCGCTCGAGACGGTGGCGATGGTGACCGATGTGTTGGGGTCCTTGCTGATCGACGCCGGGTCGACCAGAACCTCCTCCTTGCCGTCCGGTTGTCTCATGAGGATGACGTATTGTTCGGCGCCCGCGGCGCGGCGCCGGAAATAGAGGCGGCCGTTGCGTTGCTCGGGCAGGCTTACGCTGTCGACCTTCATCAGTTGGGCCAGTCGCGACAGCAGTTTCTCCCGCCCGGGCAGCCCGTCGAGGATCGCCCGCGTGTAGCGGTTCTGGGCGTCGATCCACGCGCGCGTCTCCGGGCTGCTCTGGTCTTCGAGCCAGCGGTACGGATCGGATACCTCGACGCCGTGGAGCACTTCCTTCACTTCATCGCGCCTTGTCCGGGGTGGTTCAACGGCCGCCGCCACAGCGCAGGCGGCCAAGATCGCGGCGGTCCGGGTTCGCATTCCACCAGACTACCTCATCGTGTTCCGAGCCGCGTCCACGGGGAAATGTCCCCGAGCGGCGCGCGGCTCAGCTTCATGCCGCGCCATGCCCGACAGTTGCGCTGAACCCGTAAGCCCGCTAGAATCGGTTACTTTGTGGACCAGTTGGAGGATCCATGTCAATTGAACAAAAAGTGAAACAGATCATCGTCGAGCAGTTGGGAGTGGACGAATCCCAAGTCGATGACACGGCATCCTTCGTCGACGATCTGGGCGCGGATTCGCTCGATATCGTCGAGTTGGTCATGGCGTTTGAGGAGGCCTTCGATCTCGACATCCCCGACGAGGATGCGGAGAAGATCGGCACGGTCAAGGACGCGATCGAGTACATCAAGAACAAGTCCGCCAAGAGTTGACCCGGACATCCGCCGGTTCCAACCGAACACGGCAGTGGTTGTCAATCCTGTTCACGACGGAGTGTTGATTGTCCCGTAGAGTGGTAGTTACCGGTGTGGGTCTGGTGTCGGCGCTCGGCATCGGAACCGAGGAAACCTGGGAGGGATGCAAGGAAGGCCGCAACGGCATCGGGCCGATCAGCCTGTTTGACGCGGAGAAGTTCTCCTGCCGCATCGCGGGCGAGGTGCGAAACTTCGACCCCCTTCGCTGGATCGAAAAAAAGGAGACCAGGAAGATGGGGCGGTTCATCCAGTTCGCCCTGGCCGCCTCCGAGTTCGCCATGGACATGGCGGGGCTGGAGATTTCCGCGGACATCGCCGGCGACGTCGGCGTCTATATCGGCTCGGGCATTGGCGGGTTCGAGGTGATCGAACGCGAGCACCGGAATCTGCTTGAGAAAGGGCCGGATCGCGTCTCTCCCTTCTTCATCCCGGCCACGATCATCAACCTCGCCTCCGGGCACGTGTCGATCCGATTCGGCGCCAAGGGACCCAACTCGGCCACGGCCACCGCCTGCACGACCTCCACCCACTGCATCGGCGACTCCTTCAAGATCATTCAGCGCGGCGACGCCACCGCGATGATCTGCGGCGGCGCCGAGGCCTCCATCACTCCGCTTGGCATCGGCGGATTCGCGGCGATGCGGGCGCTGTCGACCCGAAACAGCGCGCCGGAGAAGGCCTGCCGGCCCTGGGACCGGGACCGCGACGGCTTCGTCGTCGGGGAAGGCGCGGGCATTCTCGTCCTGGAAGAACGGGAGTTCGCCAGGGCGCGCGGAGCGAAGATCCTCGCCGAAGTGATCGGCTACGGCATGTCGGGCGACGCCTATCACATCACCTCCGGGTCCGAGGACGGAGACGGAGTGATCCGCGTCATGCGAAGGGCGATTCGCGACGCCAACGTGGACCCTTCGGTCATCGACTACGTCAACGCGCACGCCACGTCGACCGGAGTCGGCGACCCGCTGGAGGCGCTCGCCATAAAAACGACGTTCGGCGAGCATGCGGCGAAACTTGCGGTCAGCTCGACCAAGTCCATGCACGGGCACCTCCTCGGGGGAGCGGGCGGCCTCGAAGCCGGAATCACCGTGCTGGCGATCCGCGACCAGATCGCCCCGCCGACCATCAACCTCGACAACCCGGACGCGGGCTGCGACCTTGATTTCATTCCGCACAAGGCACGGAAAATGAAGATCGACTACGCCCTGTCGAACTCGTTTGGCTTCGGCGGAACCAACGGATCTCTCATCTTCAAGCGGCCGGACTGAGGGCGGGTTTCCTACCCCCGCCCGATCCATTCGTAGGCGGCGAAGCGCACCGGATCGGCGAAATCGTGCTCCGTGTCGGGATGTTCGATCCGGAGATTGCCCTCGGCCTTGTACAGCCGGAAGACCGGGAGAGCGGCGTCACGGATCCGGTCCACGCTGTCCCACTTGAAGTTGCCGTCGCGGAGAGGCGCGTTAACGAAAACCCGGCGCGGCGCCAGCACGGCGATCAGTTCGTAGAAGTCGAACGGAACGTCCTGCGGCCGGCCGAGGTATTTCGTCATCCGCGCCATGTAGCGGTCCTGGCACCAGCCCTTGATGTTGCCGCCGTAGTAGTCCAGGAACGAGTCGAACCCGCAACTGGAAACGATCGTCCGGAGGCGAGGTTCGAACACGGCCGTGTAGATCGCGTTGTGGCCGCCGAGGGAGTGCCCGATGGCCGCGAAGCCGCCCTTGCGGACGTAGGGAAGGGACTCGAGGAGATCGAGGGCGCGGATGTTGTCCCAGATCGCCTTCATCGTTCCGCTTTCGTAGCCGAGACCCTTGAGGTCAGGTTCGTAGCCGGCCAGGTGCGGATAGCTCGGCGCGATGGTGACGAATCCGCGCGCGGCCAATTCGGAGGCGTACTGCCGGTTGGCGCGTCCGCCAAGACCCACGACGACCTTGTAGCCCGCGACCCGGTCCGTGGGGTGGAGGCACAGCACACCGCGTGTCTTCCTCCCGTTCAGCGCGGTCTTAGGGATGCACAGAAACGCCGTCGTTCGTGACCGCGGCTCTGACGAGTAGGATACCGCCCGCCGGACATACGAGCCCAGGTCCGTCTCGCTTTCGGTTTCGACCTCGAGCGGACACCGCTTTTCCCGGCCGGGGAGCGGCCCGGCGACCTCGGTCATGCCGGCGATCGCCTCGCGCCTGCGGATCTCCCATTCGGCCGCCTTCCGGGCGATCCTGATCTCCCCGCCCGGGGTTCTGTACTCGAGGAGATTGGTGCGGCTGAGCCCGCGAATCGGCGGAATCCTCTCCCCGGCCTGCCCGCGCGCGACTCCCAAAGCCAGCGCGGCGGCGAACTGTCGGCGGCGGATCCACATGGAGGCATCCTACAACAACCGGGGGCGGCGGTTGCAGTATCCTGATGAGTCATGGTCGCCGGTGAGCACGTTGGTCCGTATCTCCTCGAAGCCCTGCTCGGCGCGGGCGGCATGGGGGAAGTGTGGAAAGCGCGGGACACGCGGCTTGACCGCATTGTCGCGATCAAATTCTCCCAGGCGGCTTTCTCCGACCGTTTTCAGCGGGAAGCCCGAGCCGTCGCCGCGCTGAATCATCCCAATATCGCGACCCTCTACGACGTCGGACCGGATTATCTCGTCATGGAGTACGTCGAGGGCGCGCCAGTCGGGCCGGGCGGCGGAATGCGCAGGATCCTCGACCTCGCCGCGCAGATCGCCGACGGGCTCGCCGCGGCGCACGCCGCCGGGTTGGCGCACCGCGACCTGAAGCCCGACAACATCCTGGTCACCCGTGCGGGCCAGGTCAAAATTCTTGACTTCGGACTCGCCCGGCAGACCGGCATCCCGGCGCAGGATGAAGCAACGCTCACCGTCACCCAGCCGGGCACGGTCCTGGGAACGATCGGATACATGAGTCCGGAGCAGGTCCGCGGCGCGGAGGCCGGACACCGATCCGACATCTTCAGTTTCGGCGTGATCCTCCATGAACTGGTGACGGGAGAGCGCCCGTTCCGCCGCGACACCGTGGTGGAGACGATGAACGCGATTCTCAAGGAGGATCCGCCGGAACTGCCCGACAGCGTTCCGTCCGGGCTGAGGCAGGTCATCGCGCACGCGCTCGAGAAGGAGCCGGACCAGCGGTTTCAATCGGTCAAAGACATGGGTTTCGCCCTGCGCACGCTCAGCGCGCTGACCCAGGCGCCCTCCGCGGCCGCAGCTTCGCGGCGCTCATGGATACGGACAGCCGCGGCGGGGTTGGGGGCCGGTGCGCTCGCCGGCGGAGCGTATTGGGCGGGCCGGAGGTCCGTGCGCGTCACGACGCCGTCGTTCCGCCAGTTGACATCCCGCCAGGGCTTTGTGACCCGTGCGCGATTCGCGGGCAGCGGCGAAACGCTGGTGTACAGCGCGCACTTCGAGGACGGCCCGGCAAAATTGTATGTCAGCAGCCCGGGCGACGGTGCGGTGCACGAGATCGAGGTCCCGGACCTCGTCTCCCTGGCGGCAGTCTCCTCAAAGAACGAAGCGGCCGTGATCCTCAAAGGCGACGTACTGGCCCGCATGCCTCTCTCCGGGGGCGCGCCGCGCCCGATGCTCGAGAATGTCGTCGCCGCGGACTGGGCGCCGGACGGGGAGGATCTGGCGGTGGTTCGCCGCAGCGGGCGGATGATCCGGGTGGAATACCCGGTCGGCCGGGTGCTGCGCGAATCCGGCGCGCCGACCCACGGAATTCGCGTCTCGCCCGACGGCTCCAGGGTCGCGATCTCATACTTCACCAACGGATTTCATGTCGCAGTCCTGGATCGCGGGGGCAAGACCATCGACGTAGCCCACTTCGATTCCAGCGCGGGATTCTCGATTGCGCGGCCCTGCTGGACGCCGGACGGCCGTGAGATCTGGATCGACTCGCCGGCCCTGGACGAACACGGCGTGATCCACGCGTTCGATCTGCGGGGGAATCGCCGGGTGGTGAGCACGCTGCCGGGAACCGCGATGGTGGAGAGCATCTCGAACAGCGGCAAACTGCTGGTCAACCTTGTCCGGAACCGCTTCGGGATCGCCGGCCGGACCAAAAAGGATGCCACCGACCGGGACCTTTCCTGGTCGGAGCTGTCTTCCGCGGTGGCGCTGACTCCGGACGGCGCGACGATGGTCTTCACCGGCAGCGACCGGACGCGAAGCGTGGTTTATCTGCGGAAGACGGACGGGACACCCGCCGTGCGGTTGTGCGAGGGCATCAACTACGGAGGCCAGCCGGTCTCGCCGGATGGAAAGTGGGTTCCCGTGTATCGTCCCAGTCCCGCCGATCGCGCGACCTACCTGGTGCCCACGGGCGCCGGGGAGGAGAAGCGGATCGATGTGGAGGGCATGGAGCCGGGGCCCCTGATCGTGGCCTGGCTGCCAGACGGCGACGGGTATGTCATCACGGCGGTCGAGAAGGGAAAACCATGGGGTCAGGCGCGGTCCCGCCTCTATGTCTGGAAGCCGGCCGCCCGGCTGCTGCGGCCGCTGAGTGCGGAAGGGCTCACTCATCCGATCCGCTGCGATCCAAAAGTGGAGCGTTGTCTGCTGCGCCCGGCGGGAGGCACCTGGAAGCTCTACCCGGTGGATGGTTCCGCTCCGGTCGAGGCAAAGGGAATCCGGCAGGGCGACCACCCGCTGAACTTCACCGAAGACGGCCGCGGGATCTGGGTGGCCGAGCAAGGCGAGGCGGGATCGGCGGTTGTGTCGCGGGTGGACTGGGCCGGCGGGAAGCGGGAACGCTGGAAGGAGATTCAGGCGCCCCAGGGCGCGCGGGTCCGGCATGACACGATCGCGATCACGCCGGACGGGCGGTCCTACGTTTACATCTGGGTTGAGGCGCGCTCCGAACTCTATCAGGTCGAGGGCTTGCTCTGAACCGCCGCCAGGCTACCGGGCGTTTTCCGTCTTCAGGTACTCCACCAGCGGCTGGAAATAGTCGAGCAGGGGCCGGGAAGAGATCTCCTCGCCAGTCTTTTCCTTGATCATCTGGCGCCAGTCCTGGGTGGCGCCCGCGCTGAGCAGTCCCATCAGCCACTCGCCCACCTGTTTATTGCCGTAGTAGTTGCAATTGTGCGGATCCTGTTTGAGGATGTTGCGGGCGATGTAGCTATGCAACTGGTACTTGATCAGAAACGCCAGCGCGTAATCGTAGTATTGGGCCGGATCGTCGATGACGTGCGTCTTGGTGCAGGCGTCGCAGAACTGTTCGCCCCGCGGCGCCGGCGGGACAACGCCCTGATACTTCTCCACGTACTCCCACCACGTCTTATTGAACTGGTCCTCCGGAAGATTCTTTTCGTAGAGATCGTGCTCAAAATGCGTCATGGTCCCGGCGGACCAGGGCAGGAACACGACGGTCTCGAGCGCCTGGCTCAACAGGTACTGAATCGGATCCATGACCATGCTTTCCGGCATCACGCCGATCTGCCGCAGGTACGGCTCCTGCCGGGCGGCGATCGCGATGAGGTCGCCGACCGCCTCGTGGAAGGCGCGATTCATCCCCTCGCGCAGCACGTGGGGCACCTTCGGGTTCGAATAAGCCATGTAGTAGTAGATATGCCCCAGTTCGTGGTGCGAAGTCTCAAACCACCGGTGGTTCGGAATGACGCTCATCAGGCTGCGCACGTCCGAGGCGCGGTCGATATGCCAGGCCGAGGCGTGCGTGTTCTTCTTGCGCTTGGCCCCGGGCGGAAGCTGGTAAAGGTCGGACTTCTCCCAGAACGATTTGGGCAGCGGGGGCATCCCGAGCGAGGTGTAGAAGCGCTCCGACTGTTGGACAATCCACTCGGCGGACTTGTCCTTGAACAGGGGGTCCAGGTCGGCCGTCTCCACCAGGCCTTCCCACTGCTGCCCCCAGCGGTTGGGCAGCCAGTGCGCCGGCAGCGTTTTCGGCGGGACCGTCTGCTTGTAGCGCCGGGCCAGACGCCGCCGCGCGTAAAGGTGCAGCTGGTCGTAGAGCGGCTGCATGTCGGCCAGGGTCCTGTCCATCAACTGCATCATCTCGGCGACCGTCATGCCGTAGTCGGCGACCTGGAGATGAAAGAACGAGGTGTAGCCCAGTTCCTTCGCCGCCCGGTTGCGAAGGTCCCGCACCGTGGCGAGGCCGGACTTCAGAGCCACGCCGGATTGCTTGGACGCCTCCCAGATCTTGCGGCGTTCGGCCAGGTTCACCGATTTGACCAGCACGTCGTCGATCTCGTTGGGAGTGACGCTCCGGCAGGGCGGGGCCGGCCGGTCCAGACAGAACGTGAAGGAATCCTGCCGGGCGATCAGGCGCGCCTCCGCCTCGATCTTCTTCTGGACCACGTCGGGAATCGTGCCCGGAGACTCGGCGGCGTTGAGCAGGATCTTGTCGAGCTGGCGGAACTCGAGGTCCGAGAGCGACTGTCTCAGGGCGAGATGCTTCCTGGCGCTCTCGATGACGTAGCGGGAGCCGCGAAAGGCCGCCAGCGCCGATTCGGCGCCGATGCGCTCGCCTGTGTGCTGGTCGTTCACGTCGGTCGAAGCGCGCCAGTCGGCCTGCTCGAGCGCGGTCAGCAGGCGCTGGTCGATCTCGTTGTACATCTTGAGGAACTCCGCGGCGTCGTGCCGGGGGTCGGGACCGCCCGCGGCGCATCCGTACAGGGCGGCCATCGCCAGCGCGGCCGGGAATCTCATTCCGCCTTCCTTCCGTGAACTTCAATCCAGTCCAGGCGCGAGCAGGCGGCGCTTCCGCCACCGGGCATCAGGTCCGTGAAGCCGACTTCGCGCACGCGGGCGAGGTCCGGCTGCGGGACCCAGGCGCCCTCGGTGATCGTGTCGATGTTCAAACGCCGCCAGCGGAGGTCGGAGACGTTGAACTCACGCTCCCTCCAGTCATTCGAGGCGCCGTCGGACTGGTCGGCCACCAGCCATGATCCTCCAGCCAGTTGCACAACCGGGCGCAGCCGGCGAAAGCCCGCCTGGTGCGCACGCCAGCGGATCTTCGCCGCGCCTCTCAGGTCCATCAGCCCCTCCTTGAGCCGCAACGACACGGCCCAGACGCCGTTGGCTTCTCCGGACCAGACATAATAGGGGTCGTCCTTCGGCTGGTCGTGATGGCTCTTTTTGATCCCGCTCCGTCCCGGCCCATGAAGCGACAGAACCAGACTCGGATTGCTCAGATGGTCCGTCGTGATGGGTTTCTCCGGCGGCGTCTCCCTGAAGTCCTCACGAAACAGGACGCCCGGCCGCTCGACGCTCTTCTCCCACTGGCCCATTGCCGGTAAGATGAACAATGCGAGCGCAGCGCCGATGGTGGGTCTCACGATGTCACTCCACATAGGAGTATACGGGATGGAAAAGTCTTAATGAAAGCATGGCAGGTGCATGCCTGGGGAGATCCTGACACGCTCAGGCTGGAAGAGGTGGCGGAGCCCCGGCCCGCCGCAGGCGAGATCTTGATCCGCAACCGCGCCGCCAGCCTGAACTTCTTCGACATCCTTCAGGTTCAGGGCAAGTACCAGGTCAAGCCGCCTTTTCCTTTCGCCCCGGGGGCGGAAGTGGCGGGCGTCGTCGAAGCCGTGGGCGAGGGCGTTACGCGTTTCGCCCCCGGCGACCCGGTGATGGCCACGCCCATGCTGAACGGAATGGCGGAGCTGGTGGTGGCGCGCGAGGAGGCGGCGTTCCCGCTCCCGCGGGGCATGGGATTCGCCGAAGCCGCGGCCATGCCGATCGTCTACCAGACATCGTTCTTCGCGCTTCGCGACCGCGCCCGGATCGAGCCGGGCGAGTGGCTTGTCGTGCATGCCGGGGCGAGCGGCGTCGGGATGGCGGCGATTCAACTGGGCCGCGCCTGGGGCGCCCGCGTGATCGCCACGGCGAGTTCGGGCGAGAAACTGGCGTTCGCGCGCGCACAAGGCGCCGAGATCACGCTGCCCTACAACGACGCCGTCTGGGTGGATGAGGTCCGGCAGATCACCGGAGGCGGCGCGAACGTGATCTACGATCCGGTCGGCGGCGACATCTTCGATCTTTCGACGCGCTGCATTGCGCCGTTCGGACGGATCCTCGTCGTTGGCTTCGCCAGCGGCCGCATTCCGTCGATCGCCTGCAACCGCATCCTGCTCAAGAACATGTCCGTGGTGGGCGTGTTGTGGGGCAATCACGTGCTGGCGCACCCGGACTACGCCGCTCAGACCCACGCCGAGCTGTCGCGCATGTGGGAAGCCGGACAGGTGAGGCCCGTGGTGGGCCGCACGCACCGGCTGGAGGAACTTGTGGAAGCCTTCCGGGAAATGGCCGGCCGCCGCGTCCTCGGGAAGGTTGTCGTCGAGATCGGATAGCGAATGGACGGCGTCACACCGAACAGCGATCCGGCCGGTCCCCCCGCCAGTTCCGCTCCGCCTCACTCCCCACCGTTCGGGCACTCGCGAGCGCGCCTGGTCGCCGGCGCCATTCTCGACCTGGTTCTGTCGCTGGTGCTGACCGTGATTCTGATGGCGCCGGTGCTCGTTGGTATCCTGACGCTCCGGGGCGACCTCCACCGCGAGACCTGGACGTTCGAGAGGGTGCCTCCCGACGATGCGGGGCTGATCTCCTGGATCGGGTCCCAGCGGGGTCACCGGGCGGCGGCCGTGCGGCGGGACGGCGCGAGGCTGGAGCTGGCCTACCGGCAGACCGTCCTGGCTCAGCCAGCGCGGATTCCGTGGACGCAGTTGGTACCTCTACATTCAGATCCTGCGCGAAGCAGGCAGGAAAAGCAACTTAGACAACGCGGCCGTAGGCCAGTTGCGGGATGATCACCAGTTCGCGGAGTTTGAGGCCAGCGGCAAGAATGT
>Ga0073934_10002772_pt1 | contig 34759 bp, 29 predicted proteins | sample LarsenN4metaG_FD_76834 | JGI IMG/M metagenome (GOLD analysis project Ga0073934, IMG submission 76834) | Hot spring sediment bacterial and archeal communities from British Columbia, Canada, to study Microbial Dark Matter (Phase II) - Larsen... ... | reverse complement strand
GCAGGGCTGGTCGAGGCAGCGGCCCTGCACGTCGAAGAGCCACCCGTGGTAGCAGCAGCGGATGCCGTGCTCCTCGGTGCGGCCGTAGTAGAGCGAGGCCCCGCGGTGCGCGCAGCGCGGGTGCACGAGCCCGGGGCGACCCTGGCCGTCGCGGAAGAGGATCAGCTCTTCGCCGAGCACCTGCACCTTGCGGGGCTCGTGGTTGGCGTCGGCGGCGAGGCCGATCGGGTGCCAGTAGCGGCGCATCAGCTCGCCCATCGGCGTGCCGGGGCCGACCTCCGTGAGGCGCGGGTCGTGGCGGGCGGGCTTCAGGCCGTAGGCGGTGCCTTCGTCTTGCGTGGGCGTGGTCGCGTCTGACATGGCTGGGCGTTGAGATTGAGGCGTCAGGTCGTTCGAAGAGTTGCGCGAGCGAGGACGCAGGCGGGAGCCCGGCGGGGCTTAGATGCGGTGGTCGGCTCGCAAAGCGAGCCGACTGCGCTGCGCTGCTCGGGTCGGGGTCGCGCGAACGAACTCGCTGCGCGCGCGCAAACGCGCGCTCCGCTCAGACAATGTTCGCGAGTCAGTCTGTCGAAGCGCGCGAGTACGCGCGCCGACCCCGACCCTGCGCTGCTCGCCACCGCAAATGCGCCCCGCCGGGCTCCCGCCCGCGTCCTCGCGGCACGACGGTGGCACGCCACCCCGAATACAGCGAGTGCTCCTGCAAAGGGCGGTGCGGGCAGCGGGCGGCGCGCACTTGCGGCGGTGAGCAGCGCAGGGCTCCTGGCCGCGCGCGTACTCGCGCGCATCCAAGACTGACTCGCGAACACTGTCTGAGCGGAACGAGCGCAGCGAGTGAAGCGAGTTGTGAGCGGGCCAGGAGCCCGAGCAGCGCAGCGGAGTCAGTCCGCGAAGCGGAATGACCGCCGCGACTAAGCGCCGCCCGCTGCCCGCACCGCCCTTTGCCGCACCGCCCGTCGCCGTACCGGCCTTCAGGCATGTCGATCCGGCCCTGACCCCGTCACACACCAACGAAGCCGCTTCCATCGCCGCGACCTCGTCACCGCGCCTTCGCCCCCGAAGCCCGGATCAGCGCCTCCCAGCGCGGCGCCTGCGCCTTGAAGGCCGCGTCGAACTCCGCCGGCGTGCTGCCCAGCGGCGTCTGCCCCTGCTCGGCCATGCGGGCCGAGACGTCCGGCAGCCGGATCACCGCCGCCAGCTCGCGCTGCAGCCGCTCGACGATCGGTGCGGGCGTGCCTGCGGGCGCATAGGCCGCCACCCAAACCGCGAGGTCGAAGCCCTTGAAACCCTGCTCGCCGAAGGTGGGCACGTCCGGCATCGCGGCCGAGCGCGAAGGCCCGGCCATCGCGATCGCCTTCAGCTTGCCCGCCGCCACCTGCGGCTTGGCGCCCACCGGGCTCGCGAACGTGATGTCCAGCGTGCCGCCGATGACGTCGGTGATGGCCGGGATCTCGCCCTTGTACGGCACGTGGTTCAGGTCGACGCCATGGTCCTTCTTCAGGATCTCGCCGTACACATGCGCGGCGCTGCCGATGCCCCAGGTGCCGTAGCTCACCGGCCGCTTCTGCGCCGCGGCCCAGGCCACCAGCCCCTTCAGGTCGCTGTACGGCGCGTTGGCCGGCGCGGTGAGCAGCACGCTGCCCAGCGACAGCATCGTGATTGGCGTGAAGTCCTTGATCGGGTCGAAGGGCATCTTGTCGAACAGCACGCGGTTGTTCACGTGCGTCGACATCGTCGTGATCATGAACGTGTAGCCGTCGGGCGCGGCCTTGGCCACCGCGTTGGCGCCGGTGATCGTGTTGGCGCCGGGCAGCGCCTCCACCACCACCGCCTGGCCGAGGCGCGGCGCCAGCTTCTCGGCGATGAGCCGGTTGAGCACGTCGATGGCGCCGCCCGGATTGAACGGCGAGACGAGCTTCACCGTGCGCGCGGGCCACTCGCCGGCGGCTGCGGAAGCCGGGGCCTGCGCATGCGCGACGGGCGCGGCCAGTGCCAGTGCCGCAGCGGCGGCCCACGCCGCGCGCAGGGCTGCACGGCGCGCGGCCGGCGCGATGGCGAAGGCAATCACGCGCGCCGCGGCGCGGCGATGGGGCAGGGAGGTGGAGCGCATCGGTACGTCGCCTCTTTCGTCGATCGTCGTGGGGTATGCGGCATCTTGCCGCCGCGCCCCTCCCCCGCGCACTGCCGGTTTCCCGCAGGCGCGCTCGCGCGCGGCGCTAGCCCTGCGCCGCCGGGCGCATGCCGCCGTTGACGCCCCAGGGCACGCCGAAGCGGTCGGTGACCATGCCGAAGAAGTCGGCCCAGAACGTCTCGCCCGGCGGCATCGTCACCTGGCCGCCCTCGGACAGCGCCTCGAAGATGCGCCGCCCCTCGGCGGCGGTGGGGTAGCTGAGCGCGAGCATCACGCCCTGGACGCCGGCGTAGGGCATGCCGGGCGGCATGTCGCCCGCCATCAGCTCCCATTCCGGGTGCACGAGATAGGCGTGCATGACCTTGTCGGCGTGGCTCGGCGGCGGTGGCTCGCCGCCGGGGACGGCACCGTAGGTGATCATTGCTTCGAGCCTGGCTCCCAGCACGCGGGCGTAGAACTGCATCGCCTCGGCACAGGTTCCGTCGAAGGACAGGTAGGCGTTGAGCTTGGGCATGGCGATTCCTTTCGGAGTTCCGTTCGTCGATGGATGGGCGGGCGACGAGGCCCGCCTGCCCACACGACGTTCGGGCGGCGCCGAATTCGACAGGACGCCGTCGGCCGCGGGTGCGGCGGGGGGGGCGACTGCGGGGTGCGCTTGCCCCCCGGCGCGCGGCGCGCGGCCGGGGCGCAGCCGGCGCGGCTAGCGCACCACCGGCGAGGCCGTGGCGGTGGGCTCGGGCCCGCCCAGCGAGACCACCGTGTCGCGGATCAGGTGGCCGGAGATGCTGAAGCGCGGCGGGATCTTCGGCAGCGCGTCCAGCGGGTACCAGCGCGCGTCCTCGATCTCGCCCGGCTGCGGCACGATCTCGCCCGCGACCCAGCGCGCGGTGAACGCCACCATCAGGCTGTGCGGGAACGGCCAGCTCTGGCTGCCGTAGTAGCGCAGGTCCGTCACCTGCACGCCCACTTCCTCGGCCACCTCGCGGTGCACGCACTCCTCGAGCGACTCGCCCGCTTCCACGAAGCCCGCGAGCGCGCTGTAGACGCCCGGCGCGTAGTGCGGCGAGCGCGCCAGCAACACCTCGCCGGCGCCGCCCGTGCCCCGGCGCCAGACGAGCACCATCATCGCCGGGCTCACGCGCGGGTAGGCGCTGTGGCCGCACGCCGGGCAGCGGCGCGCCCGCTCGCCCGGCTGGATCTCGGTGGGCGTGCCGCACACGCCGCAATGCCGGTGCGCGCGGTCCCACTCGAGGATCTGCGCGGCGCGGCCGGCCACGCCCATCAGCGGCTCGCCGAACTGCATCATCGCCGCGCGCAACGGGCTCGGGCGCCAGCCCGCCGGCGGCTCGCTGAGCGCCAGCGCCCAGCAGTCGACGCCCTCGAGGCGGCCCAGGTAGTGCCGGCGCTCGACCCACGGTTCGAACTCTGCCGCGGCGCCCGGCGCCAGCAGGGTGCGCTCGTCGGCCGGCAGCAGGATCTGGCCGCCGACGAAGGCGAAGCACCAGGCCGACGCGGTGGCCTCGACCGAGGGAGAGACAGCGGGCTCGAATCGCATGGCACCATTGTGCCGGCCACCGGAGAAACGCATGCAGCGCCGCCCCTTCGTCATCGCCCTCGGCACGCTTGCCGCCGCCACCGCCGCGCCGCGCGTGCTGGCGCTCACCGAGAACGACGCCGCCTCGGGCATCCGCGCGGCGCTGGAGCGCGGCGCCGTGGCCGCGGTGGGCCTGCTCGGCCGCGAGAACGGCTTCCTCGGCAACGAGCGCGTGCGCATCCCGCTGCCCGACTTCCTCGAGGATGCGGCGAAGCTGCTCAGGGCCACCGGCCAGCGCAAGCGCGTCGACGAGCTCGTCACCTCGATGAACCGCGCCGCCGAGAAGGCCGTGCCGATGGCCAAGGGCGTGCTCGTCGACGCCGCGCGCAGGATCAGCGTCGACGACGCGATCCGCATCGTGCGCGGCAGCGCGACGTCGGTGACCGAGTATTTCGCCGAGAAGACGCGCGAGCCGCTCGGCGTGAAGTTCCTGCCCCTCGTGACCGACGCGATGCAGAAGGTCTCGCTCGCCGCGCGCTACAACGCCTTCGCCGCCAAGGCCGCCAGCTTCGGCCTGATGAAGAAGGAAGACGCGAACCTGGAGCAGTACATCACCGGCAAGACCCTGGACGGCCTGTTCCTGATGATCGGCGAAGAGGAAAAGAAGATCCGCGCCGACCCCGTGCGCACCGGCAGCCGCCTGCTGCAGGCGGTGTTCGGCAGGTAGCGCCGCGCAACGCGCCGGCCGGGGCGATGCCCGGCGCCCTGGCGCTTGCCGCCGCCGCGTCCGGCGCGCCGCGGGCGCGATGGCCCGGCCCGGGCGCGCCCGCCCGGGATGGCGGGCTTGAGCATGCTCAACGCGGCCGGCCGCGATGGCCCTAGAACGCTCGTCGACCGACGCCGACCCGCGGTGGGTCGGCGAGCGAAGAGCAGCGAGGGGGGGCGACGTGAACGTTTCGCGAGACGGATGGCGGCAGGCGTGGCCGGCCGGCGTGGTGGCATTGGCGTTGGGCGGCGGGTCCGGAGCGACATTCGCGTCCGGTTTCCAGTTGCAGGAGCAGAGCGCGAGCGGGCTGGGCGCGGCCTATGCCGGCATGGCCGCCGCGGCGATGGATGCCAGCACGGCGTTCTGGAACCCGGCGGGCATGTCGCTGCTGCCGGACAGGCAGGTCGTCGGCGCGTTGCACTACATCGTGCCGAAGCGGACCTTCGCGAGCAGCGGCTCGACTTACGACGCCGCCGGCGCGGGCGGCGACGGTGGCGTGTCTGCCGTGGTACCGGCCCTGTACGGCACCTGGGCCGTCGCTCCGCAATGGTCCGTCGGCCTCGCCATCAACGCGCCGTTCGGCCTCGCGACGGAATGGGACAGTCCCTGGGCCGGCCAGTTCCATGCGATCCGGTCGGAGATCAAGACGCTGAACCTCAATCCCACCGTGTCGTTCAAGCCGAGCCCGGCCGTGTCGATCGGCGCCGGCCTGAGCTATCAGCAGATGAAGGCCGAGCTGACGAACGCCGCGCCGGGCACGCCCTCGGGGCCGCTGCCCGGCGGCATCGTCGGGGCGATCCAGAACCCCGTGCTCGCGACGGTGCAGGGAGACGACTGGGGCTGGGGGTGGAACCTGGGCGCGATGTTCGATTTCGGCCAGGGTTCGCGCCTCGGCGCGACCTACCGCGCGAAGGTCCGCTACACGCTGGAAGGCGACCTGTCCTACTCGGGCGCGGCGCCGCTGGCGCCGGCGGCTCAGGCGGTGACGGCCAAGGTCGACCTGCCCGACACCTTCTCGCTCGGGGGATCGCATCAGGTGAATGCGCAGTGGCGCGTGCTGGCCGACTACACATGGACCGGGTGGGACTCGATCCAGTCGCTCGACATCAACAGCGCCGCCACCGGCGCGCGGCTGTCGGGCGTCGAGCTGCGCTTCAAGAACAGCTGGCGCGTCGGCCTCGGGGCGGAGTGGCAGGTGAGCACGCCGTGGCTGCTGCGCGCCGGCCTCGCCCACGACACCTCGCCGGTGCGCGACGAGTACCGCACGCCACGCCTTCCCGATTCCGACCGCCTCTGGCTGGCGCTGGGCCTGCGTTACCAGCCGAGCCCGGCCATGTGGTTCGACGCAGGCTACACGTACATCCGGATGAAGGACGCGCCGAGCCAGCTGCAGCCGGCCCCGCCGCTGCCCGGCACGCTGAACGGCACCTACCAAGGCAACGTGCAGGTGCTGGGCGTGCAGGCCGCGTTCCGGTTCTGAGTGCCACGGGGGAGCCGGGTCATGCACGGTGCCCGCGGGAGTGCAGGTCGCCCGGCCGAGCCGGGCCCATCCGAGAGGGCCGCGTCGCGCTCCGGCCGGCGTGGCAACATGAACGCATGAACCAGGGGTTCGGCAGCGAGGCACCTCGCCGGCACGCGCAGACGTCGCATCGCGAGCCGGCGCGTTATCTCGTCGTCATCGACGCCGGCGGCACGACCGTGGCGCGCCTGTTCAACGCGGCGCGCGAGGAAGTGGGCGAGTTCGATGCCGGCACCGAGGAGGCCGCGCAGATGATCGCCGGCCTCGTGGCCGTCCAGGGCGCCGAGGGGCCCGAATGGGACCGGGCGCTCGAGGGCCACAGTGCCGCCGAGCGGCGTGCTGCCGAGGTGTACACGCTGTCCCTGTGATCCGCTGGTAACCTGCGTCGCCGGCCCGTGCGCGCACGGGCCGGGCATGCGCCCCGCGGACATCGAGGAGACCGTCGCGTGATCACCCTGCTGCACGAGCAACGACAGACACATTGGCCCGACGCCGCCGCCGACGGCGAATCGTTGTGGCTGGACGCCGAGGCCATCGAGGCGGCCACCGGCTGGGCCTGGAAGCCCGAGGGGCTGTGTCACGGCGACACCTGCGTGCCGCTGCCGCCGCGCGCGAGGGACGAGTGGACGCGCGAAGGGCGCCTCGACCTCGCGGCGATGTGGCGCCACAGCGGCCAGCCGGTCGTGCACGACGATGCCACGGGCACCTGGGTGCTGGGCACCGGCAGCGCGCGCCGCGCCGCGGCGCTGGCTTCGCTGCGGGCGCCCGACTTCGCGCTGCCCGACCTGCACGGCCGCGAGCACCGGCTCTCGGCACTGCGCGGGCGCAAGGTCTTCCTGGCCACCTGGGCCTCGTGGTGAGGGTGTCGTGCTGACTTGCCCGTGTGGCAGTCGCTCCACGACGAACTGCAGGGCCACGGCTTCACCGTGCTGGCCGTCGCGCTGGACCAGCCGGAGCCCGCGCGGCCCTGGATCGAGGCCGCGAACGCCACCTATCCCTGCCTGATCGACCGCGAGCACCACCTCGCCGACCTGTACCACCTCGTCAACGTGCCGCAGGCCGTGTGGATCGACGAGACGGGCCGTATCGTGCGCCCGCCGGAGACGGCCGGCTCGACCGACGCCTTCCGCGCGATGGACCGCCAGACGTTCGCGATGCCCGAGGCGGCGGCGGCCGAACGCGTGCGCGTGAAGGCGCGCTACCTCGACGCCGTGCGCGACTGGGCGCGCCACGGGGCCGGCAGCGCGCACGCGCTGGACGAGGCCGGCGCCGCCGCGAAGCTGGCCGTGCCCGACGATGCCGTCGCCGAGGCGCACGCGTGCTTCCGCCTCGGGCAGCACCTGCGGCGCCAGGGCCTGGAGGAGGCGGCTCGGCGCTGGCTGGACGAGGCGACGCGGCTGCACCCCGACTCGTGGGCGATGTGGCGGCAGGCGGCCGGGAAGGACGCGCGCGGGCTCGCCTCGGGCCCGGCGTTCTGGGCCCGGGTCGACGCGCTCGGCGATCGGCCCTACTACCCGCCGGCGGACATCGCGGCGCCCGATCGGCCGGCGCGCTGACGGCGTGCGCCGTGCCGGGGCCGGCCCGCGCTACGCCCGCGCCGTGGCGATCTCGTCGAGGCGCGTCGTGCAGCGCGGCGAGCGTCGCTCCTGCCGCGAGGCGTGCGCGCTCGGCCCGGCGCGGCGTGCGGCGCTGGCCACGGTGACGGCGTGGCGCCCGAAACGCTCGTTCAGCGCGTCGAGCGTGCCCATCAGGTCGGCGCGCGGGCCGGCCCGGCCGCGCATCGAGGCGGCGTCGGCCCCGCCCGGCGCGGGCTCGAAGAGGTCCAGGCTCGCCTGCGCCGGCACGGCGGCCAGGCCGTCCGTGCCGCCTGGCCCCTGGGACTGCAGGTCCGCGAGCATGACGCCGGCCTTCACGTAGTTGAACCCGGGCTTGTGGATGCTGCGCAGCGCGCGCACGGCGGCGCTGATGAGCACGCGCGTGTCGGCGCTCGGCTGCGGCAACGGCAACGCGGCGCTCGGCGCGTGCTGGCGGTCGCCCCGGCGATAGGGGCTCGTGGCGAGAAACACGTGCACGGCCCCGGCGAGGCCGGCCTGCTCGCGGAGCCGGCGGGCCACCTGGCTCGCGAACTGGCTCACCACTTCGACGAGATCGGGCAGCGCAGTCACCGGGGCGCCGAACGAGCGCGAGCACATGATCTGCCGGTTCGCCTCGGGCGCGTCGTTCACCTCCATGCACGGCGTGCCGCGCAGCTCGCGGATCGTCTTCTCGACGACGACGCTGAACTGGCGCCGGAGCGTGGCCACGTCGGCGCGCACGAGGTCGAGCACGGTGCGGATGCCGCCTTCGTGCAGCCGTGCCGCGGTGCGCGGCCCGATGCCCCAGACGTCGCCGACGTCGGTGGCCTGCATCACGGCATCGAGCTCGGCGGGGCCCAGGCGCCCGAAATCGCACACCTGCGCGAGCGGCGTCGAGGGCCAGGCCGGATAGCTGCCCGGCTTGCGGTCGGCCGTCTTCGCGACGTGGTTGGCGAGCTTGGCCAGCGTCTTCGTGGGCCCGAAGCCCACGCTCGTGGGCAGGCCGGTCCACTGCAGCACCTTGCGGCGCAGCTCGCGCCCGATCGCGACACGGTCGCCGGGCACGCCCTCGAAGTCGAGGAAGCACTCGTCGATGCTGTAGATCTCCTGCCGCGGCGCGAAGCCGGCGGCCAGCGACATCATCCGGCTGGACATGTCGCCGTACAGCTCGAAGTTGGCCGACAGGGCCACCAGGCCGGCGCTGCGCTCGAGGTGACGCACCTCGAACCAGGGCTGCGCCATGCGCACGCCGAGGTCCTTGGCCTCGTTGCTGCGCGCGATGCAGGCGCCGTCGTTGTTCGACAGCACGACCACCGGCTTGCCCACGAGCGCGGGGCGGAACACGCGCTCGCAGCTCACGTACATGTTGTTGACGTCGACGAGGGCGAACATCGTCGGGGCCGATACGGCGAGGCGGGGAGGGGGCCGGCGCCGGGCGCGGAAGGCGGCTCGAACGGCGGACGTGGTGCCGGGGGCGCCCGCGCGTCAGCCGGGCTGGCCGGTGCCGGCCGCGCCGGCGCCCGGGGCACCCGCCCCGAGCGGCCGCACGACGTGCGTGACGACGCCCCAGATCTGCAGTTCCTCGCCTTCGCCGGGCGTCCACTCGGGGCAGGCCGCGTCGGCCGATTGCAGACGCACGTCGCCACCGCGGCGGTGCAGGCGCCGGCAGACGAACTCGTCGCCGACGATGGCGATGACGACGTGCCCGTGCGAGGCGTCGAGCGCGCGGTCGACGAGCGCGAGGTCGCCGTCGTGCACGCCTGCCTCGCGCATCGAGTCGCCGCTGATGCGCATCAGGAACGCGGCCTGCGGGTGCCGGATCAGGATGTCGTTGAGGTCGAGCCGCGTGACGCCGCTCTCGCTGGCCGGCGAGCCGAAGCTGATGGCGACGCTGCTGCGCGGCACGGCGGCCGGCGCGGCGCGGGCCGGGACGGCGTCACGGGGCATGGCGGTCCACGCGCTGGCCGTTGACGAAGACCTCGTCGCCGACGACCTCGATCAGCATCTCGCCGTAACGGCTGTGCCACACCCAGCGCAGCACGCCGTCGCTGGCCAGCGGCAGCGGCGGCTGCGCGTCGTCGGCATGGCCGACGATCACTTCGGGCGCGGGAGGGCGGGTCGGGTCCACGGCGGTGAAGCAGGCAGTTGGGCGGCCGGGCATCCGGCGCGCGCCGAGGGGCGCAACGCCCGGAGGCAGGACGGCGGGCAGGGCATGGGGCGGCAGGGGGCGTGCGGCCGGGCCGGGGCCCGGGAGCGGAGCGGGGCGTGCGCCGGGGTGCGGGAACGGGTTCGGAGCCGGGCCTGGAGCGGGGCTCGGAGCCCGGCCCGGAACGGCGCGTGGGACCGGCCGTCGCAGCGGCGAACGTGACTCCGGGGCCGCCTCGCGCGGGACCGCGGCGCTCAGAACCACGCCCAGAGGCGCCTCAGCCAGCGCGGTGCCTGGTGGCGGGAGGGGCGATAGATGTACCTGAGGTCGGCGTGGCGCATGGGGCTCTCCGGGTCGGAAGGATACTGTACAAACAAACAGTACGGCCAGCAACCTCGCCCCGCCCGGCTGGCGTTCGCGGCCCTCGACGCCCACGCCGGCAACGAGGCGCCCGGCGCGAGGCGTAAAGCCGATCTCGGCACCGATGCGATCCGACCGCCGATGCCGTCGCCGGTGCCGGTGCCGGTGCCGGTGCCGTCGCCCGTGCCCGTGCCCGTGCCCGTGCCCGTGCCCGTGCCATCGGCGACCCGCGGCCTGCCCGCCGCCGGCGCGGCGGACCTCAGTCCGCAGCCGGCGCCCCCAGCCTCTCCCACGCGCGCCGTGCGCGCTGCGCGCGCGCGGCCCCGGCCACCTCGAACAAGGCGGCGTCGCGCGCCCAGCGTCCGGCGGCCGCATCGTCGCCCGCGGCCGCCCACAGCGCCGAGGCCTGCGCGTACAGCGCGTGCGCGCCGTGCAGCGCGCCGGCCAGGGCCACGTGCGTCGCGGGCGCCTGCGCATCCTCGGCGGCCAGCGCCGACAGCAGCGCCAGCGTCGACACCACCTGCTCGCGGTAGCCGGCCGGCCAGTCGCGCAGGCGCGCCTCGCGCAGCAGGTAGGCCAGCACGGCCAGCGTGACGTGGATGTCCTCGATGGTGCGGAACGGCTTCACGAAGGCGTCGTAGCCGTCACCCGGCAGCAGCGCATCGGCCCGCACGCGCACGTCGTGCAGGCGCACCTCGGCGTGCGGCACCTCGGGCACGAAGCGCGTCGGCGGCATCGGCTCGAGCGCGAGGCCCGGGGTGGGCACCGGCACGCGGGCCACCCGCAGCGCGGGCCGCGCCGGCGGCGTGTCCGATGCCTGCGACGACAGCGCCCCGACCACCAGCAGCAGCGTGCCGGCCGGCCCCAGCGTCGTCCAGCGCTTGCCGCCGTCGATGCGCAGCGTGCCGTCGGCCTGCGGCGCGATCGTCGTGCGGATGTCGCGCGGGCGGTTGCCGCCGGCCTCGGTGACGCAGAACGCGGCGAGCACGTCGTCGCGCAGGCCGGGCACGAGCGCGCGCAGCGCCGCCTGGTAGCCGCCGGCGAAGGCCCAGCCGACGCGGTCGGCCGCGAAGCCGCCGGCCACCGCGCGCGCGGCCGGGCTCGCGTGCGCCGCGACGGCGGGCGCGCGCCACAGCGCCCACCACGCGGCCACGTCGTCGATCGGCGGCGCGTGCGGGTCGGCCGCCAGTGCGGCGACGAGCGCGGGATTCATCGGCCGTTCACTCCGTTGCTGCGGCCCGGGGGAGGCGGCGCGCCGAAGCCGCCGCAGGGCGGCGCGGCCGCCGCTCGGCGCCGCGGGCCGATGGCGGGTGCGAGGCGGCGGCCGGTCATGTCAGGCCGGCGCCTGCGACAGCGCCGCGAGCCGCTTGCGCACGAGGTTGATGTGCGCGCGCAGCTGGTACAGCTCGTTCGTGTACGACAGCGGCAGCCCGATGTGCTCGACCTGCCGGTCGATGCCCTCCAGCCGCTCGGACAGCGCACGCACGTCGGCGCCGGCCCCCTCGGCTTCGCGCTCGATGGCGCGCAGGTGCGCGTACCAGCGGAACACGCGCGAGCGCAGGCGCAGCGACACCAGCGGCGGCAGCACGCGCGACAGCGGCACCAGCGCCGCCAGCAGCGGCAGCAGCACGATCCACATGCGATCGATGAAGTTGGCGAGCCAGAACGGCAGGTAGCGCTGCAGCCACGGCGTCCCGTCGCGATAGAAGCGCTCGGCCTCGGGCGCGAGCGGCAGCACGCCCGGCGCGGCGTTCGGCAGCTCGCCGGGGCCGTGGAACCAGCCCGGCTCGCCGTGCACCTCCCGCGCCGCCTGCACGAGCAGCTGCACGAGGGCCGGGTGCAGGTCGGCACGCGCCACGAGGGAGGCCGTCGCGGCCACCAGCGGCACGTCCTGCGGCGGCCGGTCCGCGGCGAGGTCCACGAGGCCGCGCGGCAGCGTCACCGCGCGCAGGTCCGGGAAGCGGCGCGCGTAGGCCTCGGCGTGCACGAACGGGAACAGCGCCACGCCCGGCGTCTGCAGCAGGTACTGCACGAGCGGCGCGTCGGCCGCGGCGACCATCACGAGCGCGTCGAGGCGCCCCTGCACGAGGGCGACCACACCCTGCAGCGTGGGGCCGGTGTCCAGAGCCAGGCGCTCCGGCTCCAGCCCGTTGGCGGCCGCGATGCGCGCGAAGAGCGCGCCGGCACCGCCGCCCTCCGGGCCGGTGTTGATGCGCCAGCCGGCCATGTCGGCCAGGCGCGTCGGAGCCGCCTTCGGCGCCCCGATCGTGGCCGTCTTCGACGCCGCGTTCCCAGCCTTGTTTGCCCTGTCCTGCGCGGCCGTCCTCGCCGCCGTCCTGGCGGCCGTCCGCACGGCCGTGCTCGCGGCCGTCGCCGGCCCGCGCGGGGCGGCACGCGCCGGCGTGTGCCCGGCCGCGGCACGTGCGCCCGGGCCCGCCGCCTTCTCCGGCGTGCGGTAGAAGAGCCACAGCGGCTCGTAGGCGACACGCCCGAGCGAGACCAGCGCGCCACGGCCTCGCGCGGACTCGGGCGCGGCGCCGGCGTCCATGCCGTTGCCTTGCACGAAGGCGGCCTGCACGCCGGCGGAGGCGTCGCGCAGGCGCGCCAGGTTCTCCGCCGAACCCTGCGTGGCGCGCAGCTGCACCTCGACGCCGTGCGCGCGCAGCAGCGGCACGTAGCGCTTGGCGAACTCGGCGTAGGCCTCCTGCTCCGGCCCGGTGGCGATGACGAGGCGCTTGTCCGGCGTCGGGTCGAGCCAGCGGTAGGCGGCCCACAGCGCCGCCACGACGGCCAGCACCCACAGCGCGGCCACGAGCGGCCCCGCGCGCGCCGCGCGCACGAGCCAGCCACCGTCGGCAGGCGAGAGGGGAGAGGCAGGCATGGCCGCACGATAGCGGAGCGCGCGCCGGCCGCCCGGCGCCGACGCGCGCGGCGCGGGCTCGCCGGGCGGGCGGCGCACGCGGCCGCGGTCCAGGCGCGCGTGGCGGCGGTCCGGCGCGCGCCTGGCAGCGGTCGCACGAGCGAGCGGCGCTCGTCGACGCGACACCGCGTGTCGCGCGGTGCCCGGGGCCCGGCCTGGCGCATGTCAAGATCGCCGGCGTCTCCGCGGGCCCGCCGGCCCGCGGCCGGTCCCTCCGTCATCGCCCAGCATGCCGCCCTCCACCGCCCCGATCGCCGAAGCCTCCCGAACCACGCTCTACGCCGCCCGCCGCATCCTGACGATGAACCCCGCGCGCCCGGAAGCCACGCACGTGGCCGTGCGCGAAGGGCGCGTGCTCGGCGTTGGCTCGCTCGACGAGCTCGCCGGCGCCCTCGCCGGGCCATACGACCTCGACGAGCGATTCGCCGGCCGCGTGCTGATGCCCGGGTTCGTCGAGGCGCACAGCCACCTGATGGCCGGCACGCTGTGGCGCTACACCTACGGCGGCTACTTCGATGTCACCGACCCCGACGGGCGGCGCTGGCCGGGCGCGAAATCGCTGGAGGCGGTTGCCGCGGCCCTCGCGCAGGCCGCGGCCCGGGAGCCGGGCGACGCGCCGGTGGTCGGCTGGGGCTTCGACCCGATCTACTTCAGCGACGGTGCCGGTGGCGGCGGGGGCCGGCGCTGCGAGCGTGCCGACCTCGACCGCGTCAGCGCCACGCGGCCGGTGGCGCTGCTGCACGCGAGCGGCCACATCCTCAACGTCAACACCGTGGCGCTGCAGCGCGCGGGCCTGCTGCGCCCGGGCATCGAGCACCCGGCCATCCCGCTCGGCGCCGACGGGCTGCCCACCGGCGAGCTCAAGGGCCCGGAGGCGATGGGCCCGGCGCTCGGCCACGTCGGGCTGAGCCGCGAGCTGCTGTCCGGCGACGAGGCGGGCGCGCGCGCCTTCGCGCGGCTGGCGGTGCGCGCCGGCGTCACCACCGCCACCGACCTCGCGGCGTCGCTGCAGGAGCCCGAGGTCGCGACGCTGCTGCGCGTCACCGGCGAGGCCGACTACCCGGTGCGGCTGGTGCCGATGCTGCGACTGATCGGCATGACGCCCGCCGATGCCGTGGCGCGCGCCGTCGAGCTGCGCGCGCGCAGCAGCGAGCGGCTGCGCCTGGGCGGCATCAAGATCGTCTGCGACGGCTCGATCCAGGGTTTCTCGGCGCGGCTGCTCTGGCCGGGCTACCACAACGGCGCGCCCGCGGGCCTGTGGTACACGCCGCCGGAGGCGGTGCGCGACTGCTTCGTGCGCGCGCTGCGCGCCGGCGTGCCGCTGCACGTGCACACCAACGGCGACGAGGCCACCGAGATGGCGCTCGACCAGCTCGCCGCGGCGCTGCTCGAGTCGCCGCGGCGCGACCACCGACTGACGCTGCAGCACGCGCAGCTGGCCAACGCGGCGCAGTTCCGCCGCATGCGCGCGCTCGGGGCCGGCGTCAACCTGTTTGCCAACCACCTCTGGTACTGGGGCGACGAGCACCGGCGCATCACCGTCGGCCCCGAGCGCGCCGCGCGCATGAACGCCTGCGCGACGGCGCTGCGCGAAGGCGTGCCGCTGGCCATCCACAGCGACGCGCCGATCACGCCGCTGGCGCCGCTGTTCACGGCCTGGTGCGCCGTCAACCGCCTCACCGCCAGCGGCCACTGCCTCGGCGAGCACGAGCGCATCACGGTGCCGCAGGCGCTGCAGGCGATCACGCTCGGCGCCGCCTGGTCGCTCGGCCTCGATGGCGAGATCGGCAGCATCGAGTGCGGCAAGCGGGCCGACTTCTGCGTGCTCGACGACGACCCGACCGCGGTGCCGCCCGAGCGGCTGAAGGACGTGCGCGTGTGGGGCACGTTGCAAGGCGGCCGCGTGTTCGCCGCGGCATGACCGCCCGGCCGCGCCAGGCGCGCGGGCGGTGCGCGCCATGCGGGCCGCACGGGCAGTGCGCGCCATGCGCGCCGTGTGCGCGGTGCACGCCCTGCGCACGGCGTGCTCGGTGCGTGCCACGTGCGCCGCGTGCGCGCTGCGTGCCGTGTGTGTGGCGCAGGCGACACGCGGAGGCGCGCGCGTGAACGGGCCGGCGGCGGCTGCGCCGCGGCCGCTGGTGGTGGTCGGCGGCTACCTGGGCGCCGGCAAGACGACGCTCGTCAACCGCCTGCTGCGCGAGGCGGGCCGGGCCGGGCGCCGCGTCGCCGTGCTCGTCAACGACTTCGGCGAGGTCTCGATCGACGCCGACCTCGTCGTCGGCGCCGAGGGCGGCGTGCTGGCGCTGGCCGGCGGCTGCGTGTGCTGCAGCTACGGGGCCGACCTCGTCGGCGCCGTCGTCCGCATGGCGGCGCGCGTGCCGACGCCCGACGTGCTGCTCGTCGAGACCAGCGGGGTCGGCCTGCCGGCGGCCGTGGCGCGCACGGCAGCGCTGGCGCCGGGTGTGCGCGTCGAGAGCCTCGTCGTGCTGGCCGACGCGGCGGCCGTGCGCGCGCAGGCCGCCGACCGCTACGTGGGCGGCACCGTGCGCCAGCAGCTGCGCGAGGCCGACCTCGTGCTGCTCAGCAAGGCCGACCTCGCCGGCGCCGCCGAGGTGGCGGCGGTGGCCGCATGGCTGCGCGAAGAAGGCCTCGCGCGGCAGCCCGTGACGCTGCCGGCGCCCGATGGCGGCACCGGCCGCGGTGGGCTCGCCGAACGCGCCGAAGGCGACGGCGCCGCCGATCCGGTGGAGCCGGCCGAAGTGGCCGAAGTGGCCGAAGTGGCGAACCTCGCCGATGTGTCCGACGTGGCCGATCTCGCCGACCTGATCTTCGGTCCCGACCTCCACCGACCGCCGCGACCCGAAGATGCCATGCACGGTGCGGAGCGCGAACACGCCGCGCCGCCGCCGGCGCCGCGTGCGCTCGCGCGCCTTGCTGCCGGTCATGCTCCGGCGGCCGGGCTCTTCGAGAGCCGCACGCATCGCTTCATCCATCCGGTGGATGCCCGTGCGCTGGGCGAGGCGCTGCTCGGCGAAGGCGTGCTGCGTGCCAAGGGCCTGCTGCTCGACGCGGCCGGCCGATGGCAGGCGCTGCAGGTGGCGGGCGGCCGCGTGCACCTGGACTCCTGGCCGGGTCCTCCGCCCTCGTGCAGTGCCGACGAGCCGGCGGGCCGCCTCGTCACCATCACCCTGCGGCGGGACTGAAGCCGCCAATCGGTCACGTCCGGGCCGGCGGCTGCCCTGAGCCTAGGGGGGTGGTGCGCCGCGGTCGAGCGCAAGAATTCCCCGCGCCACGACGAAGGCACCACATGCCCGAGGGACCCCCGTCGCTGACCCAGCTGCTGGCCGCGTCGTCGCCGCTCTACCGCGACGTGGGCGCCGACGCCGGGCGCCTGCGCGCCGCGCTGCTCGGCGCCGTGCTGCGCCTGACGCCGCACGTGATGGCCGCCAACATGGTCTGCGCGCTCATCATCGTGTGGGCCTTCGCCGCCGACCGTCCGCGCGGCATGGCCGTCTGGGCGGCACTGATGCTCGGCATGGCGGCGGCGGCGCTGCGCGCCTGGTGGCGCGGTCGCGGTCGCCAGCGCGCCTCGGTCTCGGTGGGTGCGATGCGCCGGGCCACGCTGCACGCGGCGGGGCTGGCGGCGCTGTGGGCGGTGGTGCCGCTCGTCTGGTTCCCGGGGGCGACGCCGCACCAGCAGGTGCAGATCGCCATCGTCGTGACCGGGATGATGGGCGCCGGCGCGTTCATCCTCAACCCGCTACCGCGCGCCTGCCTCGCCTACATCGGCATCTACAGCGCCGCCGGCGTGGGCGCGCTGCTGATCGAGGGCAACCCGGCGCTGGCCGGCATCGCGGTGATGCTCGCGTTCTACGCCAGCGTGCTGGCGCTCGGCGCGCTGGCTGCCGGGCACAAGCACGTGGCGCTGCTGCGCGCGCAGGCCGAGTCCGCGCGCCAGGAGCGCATGCTGGCGCTGCTGCTGCAGGACTTCGAGCAGCACGCCGACGAGGCGCTGTGGCAGACCGACGCCGACGGCCGCCTCGTGCACGCCTCGCCGCGCCTGGCCGAGCTGCTCGGCCTCGGCGGCGACGCGCCGCTCGTCGGGCGGCCGCTGCTGGAGCTGCTGGCCGGCGCCGCCGAGCCCGGGCTGGAGGCGCTCAAGCGCTCGCTGGCCGAGCTGCCGAGCGTGCGCGACCTGCCGCTGCGCCTGGCGGTGGCGGGTGTCGACCGCCACCTCGCGCTGCGCGCCAAGCGCGTGTTCGACGACGAGGGCCGACCCGGCGGCTGGCGCGGCGTGCTGGCCGACGTCACCGAGCGCGTGCTCTTCCACCAGCGCCTGCACACGATGGCGCACACCGACGCGCTCACGGGCCTGGCCAACCGCCGCTCGCTGCACGACGCGCTCGACGCGGCGCTGCGCGAGGGCCGGCGCGGCGCGCTGCTGCTGCTGGACCTGGACCACTTCAAGGGCGTGAACGACACGCTCGGCCACAGCGCCGGCGACGAGCTGCTGCGCGGCGTGGCGCAGCGGCTGCGCGAGGGGCTGCGCCCGGGCGACCTCGTGGCGCGCCTGGGCGGCGACGAATTCGCGGTGCTGATGTTGCACGGCGCGCGGCACGAGGACGCCGAGGCGCTGGCCGCGCGCCTGGTGGGCTCGATCGCGACGCCGTTCGAGCTGCAGGGCCGGCGCCTGCGCATCGGCACCAGCCTCGGCGTGGCGCCCTTCGGCGCGGCACCGACGACGGTGGACGAGCTCTTCATGCAGGCCGACACCGCGCTCTACGCGGCCAAGGAGGCCGGGCGAGGCCACCCGGTGTTCTTCGCGCCGACGCTGGGCGAGCGGCAGCGCCGGCGCCTGGCCATCGAGCGCGGCCTGGCGCACGCGGTCGCGCGCGGCGAGCTCTCGCTGCACTGGCAGCCGCAGGTGGACATCGCGTCTTGGCGCATCGTCGGCGCCGAGGCGCTGCTGCGCTGGGAGGCGCCGGGCCTCGGGGTCGTGGGGCCGGCCGAGTTCATCGGCATCGCCGAGCAGTGCGGCCTCATCGACCCGCTCGGCCGCTTCGCGCTGCAGCGCGCCTGCGCCGAGGCCGCCGGGCTGCTGCCGGGGCTGCCGGTGTCGGTGAACGTCTCGCCGGCGCAGCTGCGCCACGGCGGCTTCGTCGACTTCGTGCGCGAGGTGCTGCACGACACCGGGCTGCCGCCGACGCGGCTGGAGCTCGAGGTGACCGAGGCGCTCTTCGACGAGGCCGACGCGGCGCCGCTGCAGCACCTGCAGTCGCTGCGCGACCTGGGCGTGCGCGTGGCGCTGGACGACTTCGGCAGCGGCCCGTCGTCGCTGGCCTGCCTGCGGCGCTTCCCGTTCGACACGCTGAAGATCGACCCGGCGTTCGTGCGCGACACGCAGGGGCAGGAGGCCGGCGGCGACGCACAGGCGCTCGTGCAGACGCTGTCGCGCCTGGCCGGCACGCTGCGCATGCGCACCGTCTGCGAGGGGGTCGAGACCTCGCCGCAGCTGGCGGCCATCTCGGCGGCCGGCTGCGATCAGGTGCAGGGCTACCTGGCCGCGCCGCCGCGGCCGGTGGCGCAGTTCAGCGAGCTGCTGCGGCACTGGCCGAGCGAGCGGCCGCACGCGGCGGCGCTGCACTGAAGCAGTCAGAATCGCCGCCATGGCGCTGGCACAAGCCCTCGAGGTCATCCACTTCTGGTTCGGCTCGCCGCCGAGCGAGGAGCCGCGCGCCGAGTGGTTCCGCAAGGACGCCGCGTTCGACGAGCGCATCCGCGTGCGCTTCGGCGGCGAGGTCGAGGCGGCGCTGGCCGGTGGGCTGCGCGCCTGGGACGCCACGCCCACCGGGGCGCTCGCGCGCATCGTGCTGCTGGACCAGTTCACGCGCAACCTCTTCCGCGGCACGGCGAAGGCGTTTGCCGGTGATGCGCTGGCCTTGGCTGGCGCGCAGGCGATGGTGGCGCGCGGCGACGACCGCTGGCTGAGCGGCGTGATGCGCAGCTTCGTCTACCTGCCCTACGAGCACAGCGAGGACCGCGCGGTGCAGGCCGAGTCGCTGCGGCTGTTTGCGCAGCTGGCGGCGGAGCATCCGAAGCAGGCCGACGCGCTGGTGTGGGCCCGCAAGCACGAGGCCGTCATCGCGCGCTTCGGGCGCTACCCGCATCGCAACGAGGCGCTGGGGCGGGTGTCGACGGCGGAGGAGCTGGCGTTCCTGAAGGAGCCGGGGTCGTCGTTTTGAGTTGATGGACCGCTGCGACGGTTGCTCGACGGTCGGCGCGAGCCTGGCCGCGGGCGGGAGCCCGGCCGTCGGTTGTCCATCGCGCATCGGGTGGGATGGGCCGGCGTCCAAGCCGCAAGGCCGCCTTCTCGCCGCCTCCGATGCGCCGCACGAAGCGGTCCCTGGGATGCGCCCTCTCCTGAGTGGTTCGGCTCGAGGTCGTGCCTCCAACCGAGGCCGCCGCTTGCCGCCCCGAAGTCGTTGGTCGAACCGCCGGGCCGCGGCGAGCGAGTGCCTTACAATGACTTCTCGCGTAAGGAGATCCGCATGGCAGAGTCCACCATCACCTCGAAGGGACAGACGACGGTACCGGCCGACATCCGAGCCTTCGTGCACGCCAAGCCAGGAACGCGTCTCGTCTGGTCGGTGATGCCCGACGGCACCATCATCGTCAGAGCCAAGACCAAGTCCGTTCTCGACATGGCTGGCATGCTCAAGCCCCCGAAGGGCAAGCGGGTGAGTGTCGAGGAGATGAATCCCTGGCGCTGAAGGCCACATGCCCGCGCTCGACACGAACGTGCTGGTCCGCTATGTCGTTCAAGACGACAGCGGGCAGCTCGCCGCTGCCAAGCGCCTGATCGACCGCTGCGTCGGCGATGGCCAGTCGCTGTTCGTTCCCGTGACCGTCACCCTTGAGCTGGAGTGGGTGCTGCGCGCCAGCTTCGGATGCGTCAAGGACGACGTGCTGCAGGTCCTCTCGAGTCTGCTCTCGGCGGCTGAGCTGGATTTCGAGTCCGAACGCGCCTTGGAAGTGGCCTTGCAGCTCTACCGCGAGGGATCGGCGGACTTCGCCGACTGCCTGCACATCGCATTGGCGAACGAGGCCGGTGAGCAGCCGCTGTGGACATTCGACAAGAGCGCTGCCAAGGTCGTCGGCGCACGGCTGCTTCGCACCCGATAGAGAGTCTCGTCGCCGCGAATCCGACGGTCGGCTCCGCATGGAGGCGCCCGTTGGTGGCACCTCTGCGTGGGCGCACCACCGCGGGGGCCCAGCGCGCAAACCACTGGCCGGCTGCCCAATGGGTGCCGGATGGCGCGCCCGACCACCACGACCGCCCCGGCCCGAGGACGGCCAGCTTCGTCGCGCACACCGAGGCCAGCACTGGCGCCGAGCTGAGGTTGCGTTGCGGCGAGTGCAGCCACGACAAGCTGCTCGCATTCAGCTGCAAACGCCGCCGGTTCTGCCCTTCATGCGGTGCCTTGCGTATGCTAGAAGGCAAAGTCTGGGCGGTCACGCCAGCCGGCATCGGTTTGCGGAGGTTCCATGTTCCGACGCAGGAGCGCGAAGGCCCTGTCGGTCAAGCGCCAGTTCCGCATGCACGGTTCGCGCGCGACAGCGCCACCCGCGCGATCCTCACTGGCAACGCTGGCCGTGGCGATGCGAACCTGCCTTGCGCTCATTGCCTGTGTCGTGGTCGTTGGAGCTTGCGGCGGTGAGCCGACGCCATCCACCACGCCCGGGCCGCACGTCGCCGCTGTACTCCCCGGCACCGATCAGAGTATCCGTGCGATCGCGGTATCCGCCGATGGCCAAACAGCGTACCTGGGCGGCGACTTCACGAAGATCGGCCTTCCGCTTGGCAGCGTCGCCCGATTCGATCGCGCAACCGGGCGGGTGATCGATCGAGGGATCGACGTCGACGGCCCGATCCACGCGATGGTCTCCGATGGTTCGAACGGCTGGTACATCGGAGGCACATTCACGAGAGTTGGAACCGAGGCACGCAACAACGTCGCGCGTGTCCTGGCGAGTGGTCGTGTCGATCCACAGTTCAATCCGGACGTCAGTGGGCCCGTGTACGCACTTGCGACCGGACATGGCGTGGTCTACGCAGGGGGCGACTTCGGCCAGGTCGGGGGCCAGTCCAGGTCCTACCTTGGCGCCGTCGACGCAACGACAGGCGCACCCTCCGCGTGGAACCCGTCGGCGAACTACATCGTCCGCGCGCTTGCTGTCGCTGGCAACACGGTGTTCGTGGGAGGAGAGTTCACGGAGTTCGCCCGTCTCCACGCGCGCCGCCGCATAGCCGCCATCGACGCCGCCTCTGGCCTGCCGACGGCATGGAATCCCGGGCCTGCATTCGGTGATCCGGGTGACGGGATCGTTCGCCAGATTGCCATCGCTGGCACTCGCATCTTCGTCTCGGGGGACTTCGGGACCATGGGCGGGCAGGCGCGCCGATCCTTGGCCGCCATCGACGCGAACTCCGGCCTTGCGACGGCCTGGAATGCGAACCTCGGCGCTGGCAGTCTCGTCATGAACATCGCGCTGGGGTCGACCGCGCTCTATGCGAGCGGGACGTTCTCGATCACGGTGGCCGGCCGTCCGCGTACGAATGCGGCCGCGTTCGATCTCGCGACCGGTGCGCCCACCGCCTGGGATCCTCGCCCTGTCGACGCAACAGGCGAGGCGTCCTTCGTGGGCCCGATGATCGCCCAGGGCGCGGACGTCTATGTTGCCGGGAGCTTCGCTGGCGCGGGAGGACGGCCGCGAGACCTGCTCGCTGCTCTCGATCAGGTGACGGGAGATGCGAGCGGCTGGGCTCCGAGTGTCGCGCCCTCGAGATCAGCGCGCAGCGGACCGGTTGTCCTTGGGCTCACTGCATCGGAGTTGGTGGTATCGGGCAACATCCCGCTTGCCGACGTGATCGCCCGCCAAGGGCTTGCGGCAATCGACATCACCACGGGCGTTCTCACACCCTGGAACCCGAATCCCGACGGAGCCGTCAGCGCCATCGCCGTATCAGGCTCCGCCATCGTCGTCGGCGGGGGGTTCGCCACGATCGGGGGTGAGTCCCGACGAGGGATTGCAGCAGTGGATGCGCAATCGGGCCGCGTGACCGCATGGAGCGCAAACGTCAACGGCGCCGTGCGTACCCTGGCCCTGTCCGGAGATACCCTCTATGTCGCCGATTCTCCCCTGGGATCAGCCGAAAGCCCACGGATCCGGATCGTGGCCATCGACTCCAGATCCGGTGCAACGCTGCCATGGGCCGTCGACCCGGTGGGTTACGTCAACTCGATCGTCGCCACCGCAAGTGCCGTCCACGTTGTCGGTGGCCCGACCGTATTCGGTGAGTGTGCCTGCCCGCGCGGCGGAATCAGCATCGGGTTTGACACCGGACCGGGTGCAAGAGTGCTGTATCGCGACGAGTCACGGGAGCCGTTGCACAGCCTCGCTGTCGTCGGTGGCAAGGTATTCGCGAGCGAAGTGGATGCCGGCGTCTCGCCCCCTTACCCGCTGCTCCGATGGCGCGACCTCACAAACGGCGCGACCGGGGGGGCCAGTCCGAGCATCCGCCCCGGTGTGCTGGCCGCGCTGAGGGACCAATTGATCGTCGGCCCCGAACTGCAGATGATCGATCCGCGCACGGTCCAGGTCACGCCCCCGGGCGGGGTTCTGGTCGGAGCCCGCGCGTCCCCACTCGCGACATGGGGTGATCGCGCCTTCCTGGCCGGAACACTGCGCTCGATGGATGGGCGGCCGCGAGGCGACTTCCACGTCGTGACGCCCTGATCGCCGACGGCGCTCTCGATGAGCCTGGGCACGCAGGTCGTCCGTGTTCACGCGGCCGACTCCTGCGACTCCTGATCCTGGAAGCCAAAGCGCCGCGATCAGCATGCCTCTCCCGCAAGGGCCCGTGCGCCGGGCCGCTGGCGGGGCGTATCGGAGGCGGTGAGAAGGCGCGCGCGACTGGAAGGCACCGGCCCACAGCACCCGCGGCTGCAGCCCTCAGCGCTCCTCCGCCACCCTCTCGTCCCGCCCCGCCAGCACCGCCAGCGCCACCGAGGCCAGCCGCGCCAGCTGCGAATCGGCGCGCGAGGTCAGGATCACCGGCACCTGCACGCCCAGCACGAGCCCGGCGCATTCGGCGCCGCCCACGTAGACGAAGCTCTTGTAGAGCATGTTGCCGGCGTTGAGGTCGGGCATCAGCATCAGGTCGGCGTCGCCGGCCACCTGCGACTTCAGGCCCTTGATGCGCGCGGCCTCGGCCGAGAAGGCGTTGTCGAAGCCGAACGGCCCCTCCACCTGCACCGCGCCGAACTCGCCGTCGAGCGCCGATTCGACGAGCGTGCGTGCGTCCACCGTGGCCTGGATGGCTTCCGTCACCGTCTCCACCGCGGCCACCACCGCCACCTTCGGCTCGGCCACGCCCAGCGTGCGCAGCAGGCGCACCGCGTTGCCGAGGATGTGGTGCTTGGCGCGCGGCTTCGGCATCACGTTCACCACGCAGTCGGCCAGCGCCAGCAGCTTGTGGTAGCGCGGCAGGTCGAAGACGAACGCGTGCGAGATGCGCGTGTCGCGCAGCCGCAGCCCGGCGCTGCGGTGCACGATGGCGCCGAGGTACTCGTCGGTGTGCAGCGAGCCCTTCATCAGCGCCTGCACCACGCCCTCGCGCGCCAGCGCCACCGCGCGCGCGGCGGCCTCCTTCGCGTCCTCGCCCGTCTCGACGATTTCGAAGCGGCCGGCGTCCAGCCCCGCCGAGCCGGCCGCGCGCACGATCAGCTCGCGCGCGCCCACGAGCACCGGCCGCGCGATGCCCTCGTCGGCCATCGCCGCCGCGGCGCGCAGCGCGTGCACGTCGCCCGGGTGCGCGATCGCGATCGGCGCCGGCGCGCTCGCCTGCGCGGCCTGCCGGCGCGCCCGCTCGATCAGCGCATGCAGGCGCGGGTGTGCGTAGCCCGTCTCGAATGCGCCGGACGCGCCGGACGCGCCGGGCGCAGCGGCCGGCGCGCCCGCAGCCGCCGCGGTGGCCGGTGCGGGCGAGGGCGCCGGGGCCGGGCCCGCGCCGCTTGCCGCCTGCGCCACGCTCAGACGAAGTCCTTGTACTTGTCGAGGAAGCGCACCGGCTTGGAGAGCGCGTCGCGGCGGAACGGGTCGCCCAGCTCGCGCGTGCACATGATCTCGATGACGGTGGTCTTGCGGCCGTTCATCTGCAGGTCGATCGCCTTCTGCAGCGCCGGGCCCACGTCTTCCAGCCGGTCGACCGTGATGCCCTCGGCGCCCATCGCGCGGCCGATGCCGGCGAAGCTGGCGTTGTCGAGCTCGCCGGCGACGAAGCGGCGGTTGTAGAAGTCGACCTGGTTCTTCTTCTCCGCGCCCCACTGCCGGTTGTGGAACACCACCGCCGTCACCGGGATGTCGTGGCGCACGCAGGTCATGATCTCGCTCATGCTCATGCCCCAGGCGCCATCGCCGGCGTAGCTGATGGCGGGCCGGTGCGGCGCCGCCACCTTGGCGCCGATGATCGTCGGCAGCGCGTAGCCGCAGTTGCCGAAGCTCATCGGCGCGAAGAACGAGCGCGGCTCCTCGAAGCGCAGGTAGCTGTGCGCCACCGAGTTGATGTTGCCGATGTCGGTGGAGACCATCACGTGCGCCGGCATCGCTCGCTCCAGCTCGCGCAGCACCTGGCGCGGGTGCAGCCACTGGCCGCCGCCGGGCGTCTTCTCGCGCTTGGCCTCCTCGATCATGTCGAGGCTGAAGGCGTCGCGCTCGTGCGTCCACTCGCCGAGCTCCTTCTCCCACGCGGCCTTCTCGGCGGCGATCTTCGCGGCGCGCTCGGCCTTGTCGATGGCGAGCGGCCGCTTCGCCAGCAGCTCCAGCAGCGCGCGCGCCGCCGCACCCGCGTCGCCGCAGATGCCCACGTCCACCTTCTTCACCAGGCCGAGCATCTTCGCGTCGGCGTCGATCTGCACGAGCTTGGCGCCCTTGGGCCAGTAGTCCATGCCGTACTGCGGCAGCGTGCCGAAGGGGCCGAGGCGCGTGCCGAGCGCGATCACCACGTCGGCCTCGGCCAGCAGGCGCATGCCCGCCTTGCTGCCCTGGTAGCCGAGTGGCCCGCACCACTGCTTGTGGCTGGCGGGGAAGCTGTCGTTGTGCTGGTAGCTGTTCACCACCGGGCAGCCGATGAACTCCGCGAGCGCGATGGCGTCCTTGAACGCGTTGCCCATCACGACGCCGCCGCCGGAGATCATCACCGGCCGCTTGGCGCCGGCGATGAGGTCGGCCGCGGCCTTCAGCGCCTCGGGGCCGCCGGCGCCGCGCTCGATGCGGATCGGCTTCGGGATCTCGACCGTGATGTCGCCGTAGAAGAGATCGCGAGGGATGTTCAGCTGCGTCGGCCCCATCTCCAGCAACGCGCGGTCGAAGGCGCGCGCGGTCAGCTCGGCCATGCGCTTGTTGTTGGCCACGTGCGCCTGGTACTTCGTGAACTCCTGGAACATCGGCAGCTGGTGCGCTTCCTGGAAGCCGCCGAGGCCCTGCGTCAGCGTGCCGGTCTCGGGCGTGATCACCACCACCGGGCTGTGCGCCCAGTAGGCGGCGGCGATGGCCGTCACCGCGTTGCTGATGCCCGGGCCGTTCTGGCCGATGATCACGCCGTGCCGGCCGCTCACGCGCGCGTAGCCGTCGGCCATATGGCCGGCGCCCTGCTCGTGCACCACGGGGATCAGGCGGATGCCGGCGGGCGCGAAGATGTCCATCGCGTCCATGAAGGCGCTGCCCATGATGCCGAACATCGTGTCCACGCCCTGCGCGACGAGCGTCTCTACGAAGGCCTCGGAGGGCGTCATGCGCGTCGGGCCGCTGGCCACGGTGCGTGCGGCGATCGGTTGGGGTGAGTTCATCGTCGGGTCTCCGGAAGGGGCAGGGGCGGGGCCGCCGGACGCGGGCGACAGGCGCGCGAAGGGCCGGGTCGGGCCGGGCGGCCATCATAGCGAGCCATTCCGGAAACCGGAACATCCCATTCCGAAACGCGGACTCCCACCGCGATTGCCGCTACCATCCCGGTGCGATGCCCCCCGCCGCCCGAACCGCCCGAACCTCCCGACGAGCCCGCGCCGCGGCGGTGCGGCCGTCCGCTGCGCGGGGGAAGGCGGCAACGCCCGCCGTGCGGGGGCCGGCCGCAACGTCCGGCTCGGCGGGCGCGGCCGGCGCGGTGGACACGATGGACGCGGGGACCGCGGCAGCCGCGGCGACGAAAGGCCGGCCGGTCTCCACCCGCCGCGCCGTCGCCGAGGTGCAAGGCGAGACGCCGGCGCTGCGACTGCTGGCGCTGCTGGAGCACATCGCCGCGCGCGAGGGCCCGCACTCGCTGCAGGCGCTGGCCGACGCCACCGCGCTGCCCAAGGCGACGATGCACCGCATGCTGCAGCAGCTGGAGGGCGCGGGCCTGCTGCAGCGCGAAGGCGACGGCCGCCAGTACGGCGCCGGCGCGCGGCTGCGCCGCCTGGCCGAGAGCGTGCTGCTCAACAGCGGCCTGCACGGCGCGCGCCACCAGGTGCTGCGCGCGCTGGTGGACGAGCTCGGCGAGAGCTGCAACCTCACCACGCTGGCCGGCGGCGAGGTGCTGTACGTCGACCGCGTGGAGACCGCCGCGCCGCTCCGCTTCTACCTGCAGCCGGGCTCGCGCGTGCCGGTGCACTGCTCGGCGAGCGGCAAGCTCTTCCTCGCGCAGATGCCCGAGGCCGAGCGCCGGCGGCTGCTGGCGGCGACGCCGCTGCAGGCGTTCACGCCTGCCACGCTGACGAAGCCGGCGGCGCTGGAGGCCGAGCTCGCGCGCATCGCGCGCGAGGGCCACGCGCTCGACCGCGAGGAGTTCCTGCCCGGCCTCGTGTGCGTGGCGGTGCCGGTGCCGCCCGCGCACGGCGAGCGCTCGGCGCTGTGCCTGGCGGTGCAGGCGCCGGCGATGCGCATGCCGGTGGACCGCGCGGCGCAGGTGCTGCCGGCGCTGCGGCGCGCGGCCGCGGCGCTGGGCGCGCTGGATGGGGTCGGCGGCGCCGCCGCGGCCGCTCTCGAGCGATCGCCTTCGAAGGCGCGTGCCCGGGCGCCTGACACCCAGCCGTCCACCAAGGCATCCACGCGGACGTCCACCCAGGCGCCCACCCGGGCGTCGAGCCCGACGTCCACGCAGGCGTCCTCACCGACGTCCCCCCCGACGTCCCCCCGAAAGGCCCGGCGTTGACCGATCTGCAAACCCTGCGCCCCACCCGGCCCGTCTCCGTGCGCGAGGTGTTCGGCTTCGACACCCCGCTGGAGGTGCATGCCTTCGCCGAGCGCGACGAGCACGTGCCCGAGGTCGACCCGGCCTACCGCTTCAACCCCGACGTCACGCGCGCGCTGCTGGCCGGCTTCGCGAAGAACCGCCGCGTGCTGCTGCAGGGCCTGCACGGCACCGGCAAGAGCACGCACATCGAGCAGGTGGCCGCGCGCCTGAACTGGCCCTGCGTGCGCGTCAACCTCGACGGCCACATCAGCCGGCTCGACCTCGTCGGCCGCGACGCGGTGGTGCTGCGAGAGGGCCGGCAGGTCACCGAGTTCCAGGAAGGCATCCTGCCCTGGGCGCTGCAGCGCCCGGTGGCGCTGATCTTCGACGAGTACGACGCCGGCCGCCCCGACGTGATGTTCGTGATCCAGCGCGTGCTCGAGCGCGACGGCAAGTTCACGCTGCTCGACCAGAACCGCGTGCTGACGCCGCACCCGTTCTTCCGCCTGTTCGCCACCAGCAACACGGTGGGGCTGGGCAACCTGAACGGCCTTTACCAGGGCGCGCAGCGGCTGAACCACGCGCAGGTGGACCGCTGGAACATCGTCGCGACGCTGAACTACCTGCCGGCCGAGGAGGAGATCGCCATCGTCGCCGCGCGCGTGCCCGCGCTGGCCGGCGCCGCGCACCGCGAGACGCTGGCGGCGATGGTGCAGCTGGCCGCGCTGACGCGGCGCGGCTTCGCGGTGGGCGACCTCAGCACGCTGATGAGCCCGCGCACGGTGATCAGCTGGGCCGAGAACCTGGAGATCTTCGGCGACGTGGGCGCGGCCTTCCGCCTCGCGTTCGCGAACAAGTGCGACGAGGCCGAGCTGCCGATCGTCGCGGAGTACTTCCAGCGCTGCTTCGGGCACGAGATGGCTCCCCCCCGCAGCGACCTGCGGTCGCCTCCGCCCGCCGCCTCGCCGGAGGCCACCTCGTGGCCGGGGGGCGCCGCCAGCGGTGCGGCCGAGCCAGGCTCGCGGCGGTCGCCGGGCTGAGCCATGGTGCCCGAGCCGGCGGGCCGGGAGGCCGCTCAGGCCCGCGCCCGGCGCCAGGAGCACATCGAGGCGCTCACCGCCGCCACGATGCGCGCGCTGAGCGGCGAGCGCGAGCTGCACTTCCGCGCCCGGCGCGTGCACCACGGCGCGCGGCCGCTGCCGCGCTGGGCGCCGCACCTGCACCCGCCGCTCGAAGGCACGGCCGACTTCGGCGTCTTCCGCGGCGCGGCCGACGGCATCGCGCTGCGGCTGGCGCTGAGCGACGCGGCGCTGCACCAGCGATTCATCGCCGAAGCGGCCGCGCAGGGCCGCCTGCAGGCGCCGGCCGAGCGCATGCTGTTCGAGGTGTTCGAGCAGCTGCGCGTGGAGGCGCTGGCCTTCGACACCGCCGCGGAGGGCCCGGGCGTAGCGGGCGCCGCAGGTGCGATGAGCCACCCCTTCGCGCTGCCGGGCCTGCGGCAGAACCTCTCGCGCTGCTTCGAGGCGTGGTCGCTGCGCTTCCACGCCGCCGGCCACACCGCCACGGCGCGCGGGCTGCTCGTCTACTGCATCGTGCAGATGGTGCGCGCGCGCCTCACCGGCGAGCCGGCCGTCGAGCCCGACGAGGGCCTGCTCGAAGCCACGCGCGCCAGCCTCGGCCCCGCGCTCGGCGTGCCGCTGGCGGGCCTGCGGCGGCACGTGCGCGACCAGGCTGCCTATGCCGTGCACGCCGCCGCCATCGCCGGGCACGTGGCGCAGATGCTCGCCAGCGCCGAGGAGGAGGAGGGCGACGGCGTGCGCCTCGACGGCGACGGCGACGACGAGGACGACGAAGACGAGAGCCGCAGCGTCGCCTTCAACCTGTGGATCGAGCCGCCGGACGCGAGCTTCGAGGAGCGCGCCGCGCTCGCCGCCAGCGGCACGAGCCCGCTGCTGGCCGAGCCGGGCGAGCGCTACCGCATCTTCACCACCGTCTACGACCGCGAGGCCGCGGCCACCGCGCTGGCGCGCGCGGCGCAGCTGGACGAGCTGCGCGCCGAACTCGACGCGCGCATCGAGGCCGCGCGGCTGAACCTGGCGCACCTGGCGCGCGACTTTCGCGCGCTGCTGGCGCGGCCGGCGGCGGACGGATGGCAGGGCGCGCTGGAAGAAGGGCGCATCGACGGCGCGCGGCTGGCGCGGCTGGTGGCCTCGCCCACCGAGCGGCGGCTGTTCCGCGACGAGCGCATCGAGCCGCGCGCCGACGACACGCTGCTGACGCTGCTGGTCGACTGCTCGGGCTCGATGCGCGAGCACGCGCCGCACGTGGCCGTGCTGGCCGACGTGCTGGCGCGCGCGCTGGAGATGGCCGGCGTGCCGAGCGAGGTGCTCGGCTTCACCACCGGCGCGTGGAGCGGCGGCCGCGCCGCGCGCGACTGGCAGCGCGCCGGCCGCCCGCGCCACCCGGGGCGGCTGAACGAGGCGCTGCACATCGTCTTCAAGCCGGCCGCCACGCCGTGGCGCCGCGCGCGCGCCGGGCTGGCCGCGCTGCTGAAGCCCGACCTCTTCCGCGAAGGCATCGACGGCGAGGCGGTGCAGTGGGCGCTGGCGCGCCAGGCCGCGTGGGCGCAGGAACAGCCACCGGGCGCCAGCGCGGCGGCGAGCCTGCAGGCGCGCCGGCTGCTGGTGGTGATCTCCGACGGCTCGCCGATGGACAGCGCCACGCACCAGGCCAACGACCGGCACTACCTCGACCACCACCTGCGCGACGTGGTCGCGCGCGCGGATGCCGCACCGCAGGGCGCGCGCATCTACGGGCTGGGCGTGGGCCTGGACCTGAGCCCGTACTACGCGCGCAGCCACGTGCTGGACCTGGGCGGTGGCGTGGGGATGGGCACGTTCCGGGAGCTGATCGGGTTGCTGGCGCGCGGCGGGCGGCGCTGAACGTGGGTGCCTCGCGCCCGGGCGGCGGGCGCAGGCCGGCCGAACTGGACGCGCGGGCGCATCCGACCTTAAGCTGCGGCAAACCGCAAGAAGCAACGCGCCGGTAGGCCAACGAGCCCGGGCCGGCAGGGAGGCCGCGATGTCACAGACGCAACGTGCCGCCACGGCGCGCGTCGTCAAGAAGCTGGGTCCGCAGGACCCCGGCGCACGCCGCTGGGCGGCGGAATTCGGCGACCGGCTGCTCTGCGTGCGCTACCGGGTGGACCCGCTGCGGCAGCGCCGGCAGACGACGGTGGAACTCGTCGTCGAGGAGGCCCCGACCCTGGGCAGCGTGCGCGTCGGGTTGCGCATTGCCTGGGCCGAGACCGAGCTGCGCCAGCGCGTGAAGGCCGCGGGCGGCAAATGGGATGCGGAGGCGGCGCTGTGGATGCTGCCGCTTGGCGCCGCACGCCAGCTCGGCCTGGTGGACCGGGTGGTCACCGTGCCCGGATAGGACCGACGTGGATATATCCAGTATTGGACATGTCGGGATTTGCATGGCCAGAGATGGACATGTATGCGCTGGCTAAATCACGTTAGGCCGCACAGGAACCTAATCAACGCGCGCTCAACCGCTGCCGCCCTCCGGGGTCTCTGCAGCGGCTAGCATCAAGTACTCTTGAACAGTTCCCTAAGCAGCCACCTATGTTCCAGTTCATTGTTTCAGGCGCGGGCTGGGCGCCTGACCACGACTCCTTTGACCGCACTCGAGTATTTGAGCACACCGATGCGCCCCTGGTTGCCAGGTTCAAGCCTAATGATGTATTGGACACTAAGGCGCTGCTAGACATTCCTGCGCTCTTTGCATCCGAAGGCACGAGCTCAGCCACGCCTTTGGCTAGAGTCGGCCGCATCACGAGGATCAAACTCGCGAACCGCATGTACGAAATCGACTACACAGTCGATCAAGACATCCCAGGCATTCCAAACGCGACGCTCGACTCGCTGTCAAAGCAGCTCGGGATAGATCACTGGGAGTTCAGCCGTACACACTGGGCCGTCAAAGATGCTGATCTCTTTCAAGTTCTCCTAAAGCACGACGCAGTCCCGCGAGTCGCGCCAAAGCTCTTCAAGCTGTCCGATGAGCCAGTTGACGAAGACAGCGTTGCTGTGATGATGCCATTTGCTGCCGAGTTCTCTCCCGTCTATCAAGCTCTGCGACAGGCTGCCAAGGACGTGCGAATGTCGTGCACGCGGGCCGACGACATTTGGAACGAGGACGTAATCATTCAAGATGTAGTCAATCTGATTCGCTGCGCTCGGGTAGTAATCTGCGACCTCACAGGCAAGAACGCGAACGTCTTCTACGAAACTGGCATTGCCCACACGCTGGGAAAAGACGTGATCCTGATTGCTCAGCACGAGTCTGATGTTCCGTTTGATCTTCGGCACATTCGGCATATCAAGTATCACCCAAACAGCGAGGGACTTGCATCCTTAACTGAGAAGGTGTCCAAGCGATTAGAAGTGCTGCTCAAGTAGGTTGGGCCCTCCCGCAGTGCGGCCTAACCCCTCGCTCAAGCGCCGACCCGCTACGGCAGCCGGGCTTGGCCGCGCAGCCGCCTTGGTTCATCATCGGCCGCACGGCCAAGCCCACCTGCCTCCGCGGTCGGCTTAGCTCGAACGTTAGGCCGCAACACCAGCGTCGTTTGCGGCGCACCAGCTCCCCTCATGAATCGGTTCGCTCAAGCCATCGCCTCGACGTTCGAACTGTTGTCCCGGTTTGTCGTTCCTCTGTACTTTGACGATCGGCGGGGCAGGCCACAGCTCGTGGGTTCAGCATTCTTCGTGAGGAGAGGGAGTGCCACTCTCCTTGTGTCAGCAGCACACGTGCTGGAAGAGGGACGGTCGCGCCAGCTCTACTACTACGCCGCCGCAAAGACCAAGCGCTGGGTTAGTGGCAAGTTCACCTGCAACGCGTGGACCGGGCCCAGAGAGAACGACCTTCTGGACCTTGCTGCTGTTCGGCTTGAGGGCCCTGCGCTTCCACCCTACCAGGACCTGAACAAGTGGCCACTCGACGTGACAACCATAACGTACGCGTCCGCACCTGTGCCCACAGCTAGGTATGGTCTGATTGGCTTCCCCGCTTCTAGGTCGCGCATTCGCGTCCACCCGGCCGAAGTGCGCGTGGAACCATACGGACACCTTGCGCAACCCGCCCCGCTACGCGAGTACGCCGCTCGCGGTCTTCGAGCCGAGTCTCACCTCTATCTAGTCTTCAATCGCAAGAAGAGCATCGGGCTTCAGGGCCAAGGCGTGAGCTTCCCCAAGCCGCACGGACTCAGCGGCTCGCCGGTGTTCGAGATCTATGACGAAGCAAAGTCGCACCAAGGTGAGGCGTTCCCGCTTGCCGGGGTTGTTACGACCTGGAGGCCCCAGGAACACAGGCTGCTGTGCGCCGCGTCAGCCGCGCTACGTGAGCTCATCGAAGTTGCGGCCTAACCCCTCGCTCGAGAGGCGACCCCGCAAGGCAGGCCACCCTGGCGCCGCGCAGGGCAGTCGCAGGCTCCATTGTCCTGCGCGGCGCCAGGGCGTCCTGCCTCACGGGTCGCCTCAGCTCGAACGTTAGGCAGCACTCAACCGCCCTCCAACCATCTTTCGTGAGCGCTTGTCACAATGAAACGTATCGCCTCTTGGTGTGCTGTCCTCGCTGCCGTCCTCCTTGGCGCGTGTGCTCACTCGATTGATGTTGCCCCAAAGGCAACCGCTCTCGATCAAATGCCGACTTCCGGCCCGCCAGTGGACGTCAAGGTCGCCTACTACATCGCGCCGGAAACTGCAGCTTTGGAGATCACGACACCCGGAGGGGGCGGCGACAACGTCCGCTACTACCCATACCGCGACATCGAGGTGGGACTTCGGAGGGTGTTGGCCACCGTATTCAGGACCGTCGTGAAGCTTGCAACTGCGCCCACGCCTGGGGCACTCTCAAGCGAAGGCGTCGCCTACGTCATCGTTCCGGCAATCGTGACGACTTCAGGCGGCTCTGGCTTCTTTACTTGGCCCCCGACGAGCTTCACCGTCGACTTGACGAGTCAAGTCCGGGCCGCCGACGGCTCCACGGTCGTCAGCCCGCGGGTTGTCGGTCTTGGCAGCGCTGAGACCGGAGAGCGTATGTTGGACCACGGGCTGGCAGGTAGACGAGCCATGGAAGATGCCCTCCGCAAGATGCAGGCTGCGCTGGCTGAGGTCGCTCCGCGCTTGGCACAGACCACACAAAAGCCGTCCGCGCCCAGGGCGGAAGGCTCACTGACCGACCGACTGATTCGTCTCAAAGAGCTCCGCGAGCGCAATCTGATCACCGAAGAGGAGTACCTCGCTAGACGCAAGGCGCTCCTTGATAGTCTGTAGGTCGCGCACCGACCAGTCTCGCGTCTGGCAAGGCCGCCTGAAGACAGTGCTGCCTAACCCCTCGCTCGAGAGGCGACCCTCCACGGCCGGCTGCCTTGCCCGGCTGACGGAGGTTGGCTATCGTCCGTCAGCCGGGCAAGCCAGCCGTCCGCTCCGGGCGCCTCAGCTCGAACGTTAGGCCTCAGATCGGCACCGCCTGCGTCCATACACGCACCGCACCGTCCTTCTTTGAACCGGAGTCGCACATGTCCAGGACCAAGGCCACATCCCCTACCGATGTTCTCATTCAAGGAAGTGCGGGCAACTCTGAGACAACAGTACAGATGTACCGCTGCAGGATGGAGTGGGACGAACTGAAAGAGACAAGTCACGCTGAGGTGAGATTCTGCGGCGAGTGCTCTAGGTCTGTGTTCCGGGCTCGAGACTTGGACGGGTTCCTGCAGTTGGCCGCTTCGGACCGATGCGCCTATGTGGATCACGGCGAAAGGACTCTCGGTATGCCAGCATCAAAGCTCGAACAGGCAAGCCGTTGACTTAGGGCGACTAGTAGCACGAGCGCGGGGCAGTGACACCGACCTCCACGGCCAGGCAGACACTGAGGCCTAACCCCTCGCTCAACACGCGACCCTCCACGGCCGGCCGCCTTGCCCGACAGGCCGGTTGTCAGTGTTGGCCCGTCGGGCAAGGCGTCCGTCCGCTCCGGGCGCGTTAGCTCGAACGTTAGGCCTCGCAGTCACCGTACCGGCACTCCTTAGCAACAGCAGCACTACGACCATGCGAACCTCATCTCCTGGTCCGAGACAGGTCTTCATAAGCTTCAAGAGCGAGGAGCGTGACGCCGCGGACCTGCTGCATAGAACGCTAACCGCGCAGGGCTACAACGTGTGGTGGCAGGAGAAACTGCAATGCGGTCACGTTTGGCACGCAGAAATCGATGAAGCACTCCGTGCGGCATCTGCAGTGATTGTGCTGTGGTCACCGGCGGCCATGAAGTCAGAGTGGGTGAAGCACGAGGCGTCGCAGGCGATAGCGCGACAGGTGTACGCACCCACGCGAATAGCGCCGATGAAGATTGAGTCGCCGTTTGATCGCGTTCAGGCAACGTGCGCTGCCCCCGGGGATTCGTAGCAGGTAGTTCTAGAGTCCGATCAACCCGAGACGGAGATCGGACCGATGAAGAAGCGATACACCGAGGAACAGATCATTGGCTT
>Ga0073934_10002771_pt1 | contig 34773 bp, 26 predicted proteins | sample LarsenN4metaG_FD_76834 | JGI IMG/M metagenome (GOLD analysis project Ga0073934, IMG submission 76834) | Hot spring sediment bacterial and archeal communities from British Columbia, Canada, to study Microbial Dark Matter (Phase II) - Larsen... ... | reverse complement strand
TCGGCCGGCGCCCGGCAGCTGTTCCCCAACGCGATCATTCCCGCCAGCCGCATCAATCGGATCGCGTCGAACGTGCTCGCCCGCTACCCGGCGCCGAACCAGCCGGGCGATCCGGTGAACCAGGCCAACAACTTCTTCACCGAAGTGCCCGCCCCCTACGACGGCGAGAACTACTCGGTGCGGGTGGATCCCAATCTGGGGCGGCACCGGATCTTCGGACGCTGGTCGCAAAACCAGGGGTTCCCCGGCACGCCGACGCCGTGGGACATCGGCGAGGGCGGCGTGGGCGCGCTCGAAGGAAACAACCGCGCCCAGACGTCGATCGGCCTCAGCGACGTTTTCACCTGGAGCCCCTCGACGATCATCACCGCGCAGGCGGGATTCACGCGGTGGACCCAGGAGGGCACGCATCCGACCTTCGACCAGACGACCCTCGGCTTCCCGTCGTCGCTGGTCGAGCGGATGCAGCAGCGCATCTTTCCGCGGTTCAACTTTTCCAACAACGATCTTTATTACATCGGCGCCTCGGAAGGACAGTGGTTCGAACACACCAACACGTTCTCGTTCAACTTCGGCGTCACCAAGAACACGGGGAGCCACAATATGAAATTCGGCTTCCAGAGCCAGGTCAAGCAGAACAACTCCGTGCCGGCCAACCGGCCCGGCGGCGAATACAACATGACGCGGGGCTTCACGCAGCCGTCGGCGCTTACGCCCGGCTTCAACCTCGGCCACAGCGTGGCCAGCTTCCTGCTCGGCTACCCCGCTTCCGGCATCGTCAATCTGCGCGCCTTCACGGCCCCGCAGTCGCCTTTCTACGGCTGGTACTTTCAGGACGACTTCAAGGTCACCACGAAGCTGACGCTGAATCTCGGCTTCCGCTATGACCTCATGCTCGGCATCACCGAACGGTTCAACCAGAACAACCTGGGATTCAACAAGACGGTGTCGAACCCGATCGAGGAGGCCGCCCGGGCGGCCTACGCGCGGAGCCCGATTCCGGAACTGCCGCTGTCGGACTTCCGCGTGCGCGGCGGGCTCTTCTTCGCCACGCCGGACAACCGGCGCAACGTGCGGGCCGACAAGACGAACTTCCAGCCGCGCATCGGCGTCGCCTACCGCCTGTTCCCGAAGACGGTTCTGCGGACGGGTTTCGGAATCTTCTATTCGGTCTGGTGGCAGCCGTTCGTCAACGCCACAGGATTCTCCGCGCAGACCGACATGGTGGCGACTCTGGACGGCGGCTTCACGCCGGCGGACACGCTGTCGAATCCCTTCCCCAACGGCTTCACGCAGCCGACCGGCGCCAGCCTGGGGCTGCGCACCCTTCTCGGACAGACGCTCTCGCCCTACGACTACGACCGAAAGAACATCCGCAACGACCGCTGGAGCTTCGGCTTCCAGCACGAACTGATGCGCGACCTCCAGGTCGAGGTGAACTACGTGGGCCAGCGCGCCCCCAATCTCATCGCCAGCACGGGCGCCGGCGACGCGGGCCGGGTGATCAACGGCGGATGGAACGGCTCCGGCGGAACGTTCGATCAGCGCTACTACAGCCTGGGCACGCGGCTGAACGCGCGCGTGCCGAATCCGTTTCTGGGCCTGATCCCGGCCCCGAGCGCGCTGGCGGGCGCCACCGTGACGGTGGCGCAACTGCTCGAGCCGTATCCTTCCTTCGGCAACATCAGCCTGAACCGCACCCCCGGCGGCAAGAGCCACTACCACTCGCTCCAGATGAGCGGAAACAAACGATTCGGAAACGGATTCAACGCCCAGTTCGCCTACACGTTCTCGAAGCAGATCGAGAAACTGCGGTTCCTGGAGCCCAGCGATCCGGAGCCGGCGAAGATGATCGGCCAGTTCGACAACCCGCACCGGTTCTCCTCCGGCATCATCTACGAACTCCCCTTCGGCAAAGGGCGCTATGCCACCGGCAGCGGCGTGCTCAACAAGGTGGTGGGCGGTTGGCAGTGGAGCGCGATGTACATCTACCAGACCGGCGCGGCGGTGAGCCTGCCGGCCGCGGTCGCCACCGGCGTCAGCCCCAAGCTGGACAATCCGACGATCGACAACTGGTTCAACGGCGCATCGATGGCCGTGCTGCCTCCGTTCACGGCGCGGCGGATTCCCTTCTTCTGGAGCGGACTGCGCGTGCCGGCGATCAACAACTGGGACATGGGGTTCATCAAGAACACGACGTTCCGGGAACGCTTCCGGCTCCAGTTCCGGTGCGAGATGATCAACACGTTCAATCGCGTCTGGTTCGGCGGCCTGAACACGGGGATCACCAGCCCGACCTATACCCAACTGACCAGCCAGGCGAATCAGCCGCGAAACATTCAGTTCGGGCTGAAGCTCGCCTATTAGGCGCGGGGCCACCCGGACCGGGCGGCGGGAAATTCATTATCATTGCTGAATGATCCGAACGGTCCGAAGGCTCTGGCTGCTGGCGGTCCTGATTCCGGCGGCGCCCGCGCAGACCGCCCGCCCGGTGGTCGCCGTGGGCGGGATCATGCACGAGACCAACACGTTCAATCCCAAGCCGACCACTTACGCGGACTTCGAGGTCGGAATCGGCGCCGAGGGGATCTCGCGCGGACCGGACATCATCCGCGCTTTTGAAAAGGGCAGCACGACCACAGCCGGCGTGATCGCGGGGGCGCGGGAGCACGGATTCGACCTGTTTCCGACGCTGAGCGCCGGCCCGCAGACGCTCGGCCTCGTCCAGGATGACGCCTTCGACAGGTTGTGCAATGAACTGGTCGAACGCCTCGTGAAGGGCCCGGGGGGCGGCCGGAGGCTCTCGGGAGTGATCCTGACGCTGCATGGCACGATGGTCACCGGAAAGCACGCGCACGCCGACGCGGAAGTGGTCCGACGGGTGCGCCAGGCGCTGGGTCCGGCGATTCCGATCGTCGTCACGCATGACTTTCACGCCAACGTCTCCGAGGAGATCGTCGAGTTGAGCACGGCGTTGATCACGTATAAGGAGAACCCGCACCTGGACGCCCGGGAGCGCGGACTCCAGGCCGCCGGCATCATGGCCCGCATCCTCCGCGGCGAGGTCAAGCCCACGCAGGCGCTCTACAAGCCGCCGCTGCTCTACAACCTCGTCTTCCAGAACACCTACCACGGTCCGATGAAAGCCGCCGTCGACGAAAGCAAGCGGCTCGAGAAGGATCCGCGATTCCTCGCCGTGAGTGTGCCCGGCGGCTACCAGTGGGCGGACATCCCGGCCATGGGCCCGTCGGTCGTGGTGGTCACCAACAACGACATGGAACTGGCCCGGCGGGAGGCCCGGCGCATCGGCGACATGCTCACGGCCACGCGCGACAAGCTGAAACTGAACCTGCCCGATCCGGCGGCCGCTGTGCGGACCGCCATGGCGTCGACGCGGTTTCCCGTCACCCTGATGGACACTGGCGACAACATCGGCGGCGGCTCGGCCGGCGACAGCACATTCCTGCTCGACGAGTTCATCCGGCAGAAGGCGGCCGGGTGGTTCATCGCGATCTCGGATCCGGAGGCCGTGGCGGCGGCGTTCAAACTCGGCGTCAACGGCCGTTTCGACATGCCCGTGGGAGGGAAGACCGACAACATGCACGGCCGGCCGGTCCGCGTCCGGGGCCGTGTGAAGTCGCTGCACGACGGGCGGTTCGTCGAGCCGGAAGTCCGTCACGGAGGGATGCGCTACTGGGACATGGGGCTGACGGCGATCATCGAGGCGGAGGGGTCGACCGAGGATCTGCCGAACATCGTTCAGGTCACCACGAAGCGCGTGTTTCCGGCGAGCATCCACCAGCTGGTCAGCTGCGGCGTGTATCCTTCGAAGATGAGAATTCTGGTGGCCAAGGGCACGGTCGCCCCCAGGGCCGCCTACGAGCCGGTGTCGGCCGCGATCATTGAAGTCGATTCGCCCGGATCCACGGCGGTGAATCCCGCCCGCTTCACGTTCAAACGGGCCCGGTACACGAAGTAAGGAGGCAGCATCCATGAGCCTGACACGACGCCGTTTCGCCGGCGTGTCCGCGGCGGTGGCCACGGCGCAGTTTCCCATTCTCGGCGCGAATGACCGCGTGAACCTCGGCATCATCGGCCTGGGCGGCCGCGGGACGGACCACCTGCGCTTTTACGGCGCCCTGGACGCCGACTGCCGCCTGGCGGCGGTGTGCGACGTCAACCAGGCGGCGCGCGAACGCGCCGTGGCGCTTGTTCAGAAAGAGAAGGGGTATGCGCCGAAGGAGTTCCCCGACATGCGGGCCGTGTTCGCCTCCCGGGACGTCGACGCCGTCTCGGTGGCTACGCCGAACCACTGGCACGCGCTCGCCACCATCTGGGCGTGCCAGGCGGGCAAGGACGTCTACGTCGAGAAACCGGCCAGCCACAACCTGTTCGAAGCCGTGCAGATGGTGAAGGCCGCGCGCAAGTACAAGCGGATGGTGCAGGTGGGATCGCAAAGCCGCTCGATCGCGCACAAGATCAAGGCGATCGCGATGCTGCGCGAAGGCGCCATCGGCCAGATCTACCACGCCCGGGGTCTGTGCTACCGCCGCCGCTTCTCGATCGGCGTGACGCCGGATGAGCCCGTTCCCGCCGGACTCGACTGGAGCGGCTTCCTTGGGCCCGCGCAATGGAAGCCGTACAGCAAGAACAAGTTCGCCTACAACTGGCACTGGTTCTGGGACACGGGCAACGGCGACATCGGCAACCAGGGCGTGCATGAAATGGACATCTGCCTGTGGGGCCTGGGGCGCACCGGATGGCCGGTGTCGGTGACCTCCTCCGGCGGCAAGTACGTGTGGAAGGACGACCAGGAAACGCCGAATTCGCTCCAGACGAGTTTCGACTTCGGCGACGCGCAGATCACCTTCGACACGCGCAACCTGCCGACGCAGCCGGAGGGACTGGCGGGCATCCGCGGGCCTAGCTACACGGGGAACATCTTTTACGGCAGCCTCGGCTTCCTGCACGTGGACTCGGGCGGATTCGAGATCTACCGCAGCACGGCGGGCAACATCAGCGGCGAAGCCGCCCGGGGCGCCGGCGCGGGCAGCGCGGAGAAGTATGAAAAGGTCCACGAGGAGAAGATGCAGGAGAAGCGGGCGTGGGACCCCGTTCCGCATATGAAGAATTTTCTCGACGCGGTGCGGTCGCGGGATCACACGCGGCTCAACGCCGATATCGAGGCCGGCGCCCGGGCCGCGGCCTATTGCCACCTCGGAAACATCAGCTACCTGGTCAGGCGGTCGCTGCGGATGGCGCAGTCGTCGGGCAAGTTCCTCGGCGACGATGAGGCCAACGCCCTGGCCACGCGGAACTACCGCGAGCCGTTCGTCGTGCCGGCCAGCGTCTGACCGGGCGGTGATTCCGCCCACGCGGCGGCTGGCGTTCCCGGCTACAGAAGGTCCACGGGACGGCCTCGCAGGACGCCGGAGAATGTCCTGAGATCGTGGGTCCCAAGGCTCGCCCGGTCTTCCGGCGTGAACACCCTTTCGAGGACGCGTTCGTAGGGCGTCCCCGTGTCTGCGAACCTGCGCATCCACTCCCGTGATTCCTCGTGCAGCCGCTTTCGCAGCCTGGGCTCGGATTCGTAAAGGTTGTGCATCTGAGCCGGATCCCGCTCATGGTCCCACAGGCAGTTCCAGCCGACTCCATCCGGCTTGTTGAAGTACTGGCGCCGGTACCAGGACCGGGTTCCGCCGCTCGTGTCGAACGCGTAGGTGTAGCGCCGCGTGTAGACGCCGCGCCAGTCGAGACAAGGAAGGAACAAAGGGATCGAATCGGCTGCGTTGTCCCGGCCGCCTTCGATCGCGGCCGCGAGGTTCCGGCCCTGCGGATCAGCAAAGGGACGCGGATGGACTCGGCTTCCGGACGCATTCTGTGGCCCGCGAGCCCGTGGGAAGGATCGTGTCGCCATGGTCGGAGGTGAAGACGAAGAGCGATCGAGGCGGGATCGTAGAGGCGCAGCAGGACCGGCGGGGATGCGCCCGCAAGCCGAACCTCCTGTTCGTGTCCAGCGACCAGCAGTCGGCCGACATGCTCGGCTGCTATGGCAAGCGGCGGGTGAGCACCGCCCTATTATCTCCGGAAAAGGTAGGGCCGAATCGGAGAGGGGTTCGGGCGAATCGCCTAGACTCGGCGCGCCGGCCGCTGACCGATGAACGGGAAAATGGTTACCCGGATTATCGGAATCACGTGCTCGGTCGCTGCCGGCCTCGCCATCCACCAGTTTGCTCTTCCGGCCCTCACTTCGACGGGCTGGGCGGTCGCGATGAAGGCGACCGGCCGGGGCGAACTTTGCAGCTGGCCGAACACGCTCCGCTTCACCAGCGCGCTGAACGAATTCGAGAAGTTGTACAAGGAGGCGAAATCGGGGCTGGCCGTGAAAGACTATGACGCGCGGCTGAATCTCGAGCGGGTCAAGGCGCCCGGTTACCGCGAGTTCTGGCTGCAACGCACCAGGAATGTCGAGATCCGCGGATTCGGATGGCTCCTCGCCGAGCATCGGTGGATGGAACAGAGCAACCCGGACGACCACGTGCGCCCGGGCGACATCGTCCTCGATTGCGGCGCCCACGTCGGCGTGTTCACGCAGGTGGCCCTGTCGCGGGGAGCGGCCAAGGTGGTGGCCATCGAGCCGGATCCCGCCAACATTGAATGCCTGAGAAGGAACTTCCCGGGCGAGATCGCCGCCGGACGAGTCGTGCTGGCCCAAGTGGGCGTCTGGAGTTCCGAGGGCTCGATGAAGCTCTACCTTGGCGAGGGCGGCAACACCGGCGTCAACAGCATGTGGTCGAAGGAGAGCGGCAACTCGATCGAAGTTCCGGTGACCACGATCGACCGGCTGGCCGCGAAGCTCGAACTGCCCCGAGTGCACTTCATCAAAATGGACATCGAGGGAGCGGAGCGCGAGGCTCTGAAAGGCGCCCTGGCGACGCTCAGGGCCCACCGGCCGCGGCTGATGCTCGACCTGAATCACCGCCCCGACGACTCCACTGTCCTGCCGGCCATCATCCGCCAGGCGCATGCCGGATACGTGTCCTCGAGCGGCCCCTGCCAGCCTAATGAGCACACGGGGAACGAACTGATTCCCCACGTCACTTATTTCCGCTGACGCCGCTTTCGCGCCGTCCTTGGCGCCGCCGCTGCTATCCTGAAGGAAATGGATCCTTCAGGCATCGGCCTGACCGTTCTCACGGCAATGATCGCGCCCGCCGTCTTGATTTCCTCCTGCGGTCCTCTGCTGCTTTCGACGACGATCCGCTTCGGCCGGATTGTGGATCGCGTGCGGGTGTTGTCGACCCGGCAGGAGGACCTCTTCCATGGGCGCACGGACGAGGCGCACGTTGAGGACAAGATGAGGGCCATCGATTCCCAACTGGACCTGCTGTCGCGCCGTGCGCGCCTGTTGCAACGCGGCATGATGATGTTTTATCTCGCGCTCGGCGCTTTCATCGGGTCTTCGTTCGCCATCGGGGTTTTCGCCGCCCTCGGCCAGAAGCAGGATTGGGTTCCGGTGGCGGTCGGCCTGCTCGGAACCCTTTTCCTGCTTTACGGAAGCGTCCTGTTGATCATCGAGTCGAGACTGGGAGTGGAGGCGGTCACGGCCGAACTCGACTTCCTGCGCAAGCTCGGCTGCCGCCGCGAGGGATCCGCCTTCCCGCGGCCCGCCGCCTCCGCTCCGCGCCGAGGTGAGGCGGCCGGCCCGGTCAACCCTCTGATGTAAGTCTCGCCGCGTCAGGAGCGCTCGAGGCGGGCAACCGTCTCCTGAAGTTTCTGGGCGCGCTTGGCCAGGCCGCCGGCATGGGCGCGAATCAGCGAGCGGTGCCGGGCAACATCCTGGTCCGCCAGTTTCTTTTTCTGGGCGTGGAAGATCTCAAGCAGCGTCACCTTGTCTTTCACCAACTGCCAGTCGGCCCGGTCCCGTTCGCTGAGCGTGAGTTGGCCCGACTCGACACGGGCGACAAGCTCGCGCAGTTTCACAACGGAGCCGCTCAGCTCGTCGATCTTCAGTTTCACTTCTCCAGGGTCGGCCTTCTTGGATTTGAGCGCGCTCGCGATGCGGGCCGCCTCGGTCTCTATGGTTTTCGCCGATTCCGCCATCTGGCTGACGACCTGGCGATCGAGCGCAAAGGCGGAAATGGCCGCGAACGTGATCCCGGTAAGGGTTTTGGCGAACATAGCTGTGGTAGTTTCTCCTTTTGGTGAATTTCTGACTCGGCCGTGGATGCCGCCGGAAGGGTCCGTCCGCGGCGTTTTTTCCCGGCCTTCCTCTTCCACGTTACTCTCAAACTTTCCATCTATCAAATAGATGTTTTCTGAATAATACATCGACATAACCGATGATTTAGCGGCCTGGCGGGCGCGGCGTGCGGCTGCCCCGCGGCCGCCGGAGAGGTAACCTGTAGCCATGCTGCGCCGAACCTTTCTTGCGCTGGCTATCCGGCGCCCCTCCCGGGTCGCCCCGTTCGAGGCGGACATCACGCCGCCGCCCGGCGCTCCCCTGTGCCTGGGCCTGGTGAAGCCGGCCGGGACGGTGGCCGATCCCCTCCGGGCCCGCGGCGTGGTCCTGTATCCGGGCCGCGGCAGGCCCATCGTCCTGTGCGCGCTCGACTGGGTGGCCATTGGAAACGGGAGCCAGGATCAGTGGAAAGCGGCGCTCGCCAGGGCGGCGGGGACCGAGCCGGTCCGCGTCGCGGTGCACACCGTTCACCAGCACGACGCGCCGGGCGTGGATTCCTCGGCCGCCACACTGCTTGGAATGGACGGCGTGCTTCAATCCTCCGCGCACGCCCGGGCGTCGATGGCGCGCGTGGCGGCGGCGGTCCGAGCAGCCCGACCGCGGACGTTGACGCATGTGTCGGTGGGCGAGGCCCGCGTCGACCGCGTCGCGTCGAACCGGCGTATCCTGGGCGCCGGCGGCCGGGTCGCGTTCGTACGCTACACAGCCTGCCGGGACTCGCCGCACTGCGCGGCGCCGGAGGGCGTCATCGATCCGATGCTGAAGTCGATCGGATTCTGGGACGGGGCCGAGCGCGTCGCCGGCCTGTGTTACTACGCGACCCATCCTATGAGTCACTACGGCAAGGGCGCCGTGAGCGCGGATTTCCCGGGGATGGCCCGCGCGTCGCAGGAGGAGTTCACTGTGTACTTTACCGGCGCGGCGGGCAACATCGGCGCCGGCAAGTACAATGACGGGGCCCCGGAGACGCGCAAAGTGCTGGCCGGCCGCCTGGCCGCTGCGATGCAAGCGGCCCGCGCGGCCGAGCGGAGGCACCCCGTCGACGCCATCCGCTGGTCGGCGGTTTCCGTGCGGCTTCCGCATCGCGAGGGAAGCGAGTTCGGCGAAGAGGCCATCGTGGCCGCGATGCGCGACACGCGGTCCGAACTGAAGTTTCGCGCCAATGCGGCGCGCTACCTGGCCTGGCTGCGTCTGACGAAGGCGGGCCGCGCGATCCCGGTGACCTGCCTTCACCTGGGCCCGGCGCACGTGCTGCACCTGCCGGGCGAGCTGTTTGTCGAGTATCAGCTCGCCGCACAGAAAGAGGCGGCCGAACCGGTCGCCCTGGCCGCCTACGGGGACTACGGGCCCATGTACATCGGAACCGCCAAGGCCTACACGGAGGGCGGATACGAAACAGGCCCGGTTTCGCGCGTGGCGCCGGCCGTGGAGGAGATCCTGCTCGAGGCCCAGAGGCGCGTCCTCCGGCGGACGGGGTCGTAGCGGGCATCCGGCCCGAACCCGCTGTGTTTAAATGAGAATCAAGGGATGCCGAGTCGAATCCTGCTGTTGCCTGTTGTCGCCGGCCTGGCCGCGGCCGCTGATCCTGCCGGTGAGGCTTCGGCCATTCTGGCGCGGCGCTGCCACCAATGCCACTCCGGGCAGGTGCGCATGGCCGGAGTCGACCTTACCACGACATCCTCGGTGCTGGCCGCATCGGCCCGCATCGCCGCCGCCATCCGGTGGGACGGGAAGATCAGGATGCCGCCGGCTGGCCGCCTGTCCGACGGCGAGGCCTCGGCCGTGCTCGCGTGGATCGGGAAGGGAGCTGTGTTTCCTTCCGCGGCTGGCGTGGCGAAGCCAGCGGCGGCATGGTGGAGCTTTCAGGTTCCTGTGCGGCCGCCGGTCCCGGGCGCCGGCGAGCACCCGGTGGACGCCTTCCTCGCCGCCGCGCTGCGCGAGAAGGGGCTCCAGTACGCCCCGGAAGCGGACCGCCGGACGCTGATCCGGCGCGCGACGTTCGACCTCCACGGCCTGCCGCCTTCGCACGACGAGATCGAGGCGTTTGTGGCCGACACCCGCCCGGATGCGTGGGAGCGCCTGGTCGACCGGCTGCTGGCCTCCCCGCGCTACGGCGAAAAATGGGGCAAACACTGGCTCGACCTGGTGCGTTACGGCGACACGTCGGGTTTCGAGCAGGACCCCTATCTGCTCTACGCGTGGCGCTATCGCGACTACGTGATCAAGGCGTTCAATGACGACAAACCTTACGACCGGTTCATTCGCGAACAGATCGCCGGCGACGAAATCTTCCCTGAGGATCCCGAGTCGCAGCAGGGCACCGGCTACTTCACCGTCGGCGCCAACCGTGACATGTTGTACAAGGTCGAGGACATCAACCGGGTCGAGACGCTGACCGACTTTGTCGACACCACCTCGAGCGTTTTCCTCGGCCTCACGATCGCCTGCGCGCGCTGTCACGACCACAAGTTCGACCCCATCCCCCAACGCGACTATTACCGCCTCCAGGCGGTGTTCGCGCCGTTCCAGAAGACACGCGTCTTCCTCCACTACAACAACGCCCGGGGTTACGACCTCCAGGAGAACACGCGCACCTTCCGCCTCTACGAAGCCGGCGCGCAACTGGCCGCGCTGCTCAACCCGCATCGCAACCGGCTCCGCGACGAACGGTTGTCGCGGCTGCCGCCGGAGGTGGGCGAGGCCTTCCGCACCCCGGACGACCGCAAGACGCCGGAGCAGAAGGCCCTCTACGAAATGCACGCGAAGAAGGTCGGGCCCGGCGACGACGAAGTCTACGCGCAGCTCAGCGCCGAGGAATCCGCGCGCCTGCGGAAGATCGAACGGCGGCTCGTTGGCATGTACAAGACCTACGCGCCGGGCCCCTTCTCGCCGGGTTTGACGGACGTGGGGCGGGAAGCGCCGCGCACATACCTGCCCGGCGGGTCCGGCCCGCAGGAGGAGGTTCGTCCCGGGTTTCCGGGCGCGCTCGGCGGCGGCGAGATACCGGAACCCCCGGCCGATTCGCCCACGACCCAGCGGCGCAAGGCGCTCGCGGAATGGATCGCCTCGCCGGCGAATCCGTTGACCGCCCGCGTGATGGTGAACCGCATATGGCAGTATCATTTCGGCCGCGGCATCGTCGACACGCCGAGCGACTTCGGGATGCGGGCCTCACCGCCGTCCCATCCGGCTCTGCTCGACTGGCTGGCGACGGAGTTCGTGGCAGGCGGCTGGTCGATCAAGCGGATGCACCGTCTGATCATGGTGTCGGCGGCCTACCGCCAGAGCTCGCGGCCTTCCGCCCGGGCCCTGGAGACCGATCCGGGCAACGCGCTGCTATCTCACTTCAGCCGGCGGCGGCTCGAGGCGGAGGAGTTGCGCGACGCGATCCTGGCCGCCTCCGGCGCGATGAACCCGGAGATGGGTGGACGGCCGGTAGTGCCGCCGCTGGCCGCCGAGGAGTTGTACGGCATGAGCCAGCCGGTCGCCAACGCGTGGATTGTCACGGAAGACCGCACCCAGCATGACCGGCGGTCCATCTACATGATCTCGCGGCGGAACTTCCGCATGCCGCTGCTCGAGGCGTTCGACCGTCCCGAGGGCGTGTTGAGCTGTTCCCGGCGGGAATCCTCGACGACGGCGCCGCAGTCGCTGTCGCTGCTGAACGGGGAGTTCACCATGCGTCAGGCAGCCGTGCTGGCGGAGCGGGTCGGCAAGGAGCAGGATCCCGTGCGGGCGGCCTGGCGCGCGGTGCTCGGCCGCGAACCGGCGCCGGAGGAGTCCGAGAAGTCCCGGCAGTTCCTCGAGCGGCAGACCGCGAACCTCGGCTCGCGCAGGGCGGCGCTCGCCGAGATGGCGCGCGGCCTCTTCAACGTGAACGAGTTTCTCTACGTGGAGTAAACGATGAACGGACAGCTATCCCGGCGGGAACTGATCTTTCGGGCGGGCAAGGGATTCGCCGGCCTTGCCGCCGCGGCGATGGCGCAGGGGGCCTCCGCCGGCCGCGCCCGGAACGTGATCTACATCTTCAACCACGGCGGCGTGAGCCACGTCGACACGTTCGATCCCAAGCCCACGCTCGCGCGCCTGTCGGGGGAAACCGTTCCGGCGAGCTTCGCCGCGGGTCTGAAGACGTCGCGCATCGACTTCCGCAAGGCGATCATGCGCGGGTCCCCGTGGGCGTTTCACCGCCACGGCGAGTCGGGACTCGAGATATCGGCCCTGTGGCCGCACCTGAGCCGGCACGCGGACCGTATCGCCGTGATCCGGTCCTGCCATGGCGACGCCTTCGACCACGCCCCCGCCATGTTTCTCCGCTGCACGGGTTCGCAGTTTCCGGGCCGCCCGTCGATCGGCTCGTGGGTGGCGTACGGACTCGGCAGCGAGAACCGGAACCTGCCTTCGTTCGTGGTCATGTCCGACGGCGCGATGAAGTCCGGGGCCGGCGCCTACGGATCCGGATTCCTGCCGGCGACCTACCAGGGAACGATGTTCCGCGCCGGCCGGAGCCCGGTGCTCAACCTGGCGACCCCGGAAGGAGTCAACCCGGCGGCGCAGCGGGAAACGCTCGCCTACATCGAGGATTTGAACCGCCGCCATTTCGCCTCGCGCGACGAAGACACGACGCTGGAGGCACGGATCAAGTCCTACGAACTCGCCTACCGGATGCAGTCGGAAGCGCCCGGAGTGGTGGACATCTCGGCGGAGCCGGAGGCCACGCGCAAACTTTACGGCATCGGCGAACCGCTGACGGACGATTTCGGGCGCAAGTGCCTGCTCGCCCGCCGGCTGGTGGAGCGGGGCGTGCGTTTCGTGCAGCTATTCTTTGGAACCAACCTCGGCGACGACTGGGACGACGCCCACAACGATCTGCTCGGCTCGCATAACAGGATGGCGGGCAAGTCGGACCAGCCGATCGCCGCCCTGCTCACGGACCTCCACGGGCGCGGCCTTCTCGATTCGACCCTGGTCGTCTGGAACAGCGAGTTCGGCCGCACTCCCCTCGCCGAGGGCAAGAACGGCCGCGACCATCATCCGTACGGATTCAGCATGTGGATGGCGGGCGCGGGCATCCGCGGCGGCCGGGCGCTGGGCGCCACCGACGAGTTCGGCCTGCGCGCGGTCGAGCAGCCGAAGACGATTCACGACGTAAACGCCACGATCCTGCGCCTGATGGGCGTCGACCATACCCGGCTCACCTGGCGCTACCAGAGCCGCGACATGCGCCTCACCGACGTTCACGGCGAGGGTGAGTTCACCGACTGGCTGCTGGCCTGAGGCCGCTCCGGATCCGGTGGTAGACTCTCTGTGCCGCCATGAGAACGCCGATCCTGCTTGCGACCCTGGCCATTTCCCTCACCGCTCAGACGCGCGAGGCCAATCCGTTCACCACGGAAAGCGATATCGCCGAGGGCAGGCGGCTCTACGCCCGCTATTGCGTCTTCTGCCACGGCATGGACGGGGCTTCCGGACGCGGCGCGAAACTCGCCTCCCCGTACCGCAAACACGGATCGAGCGACGTCGAGATCTTTCGGACCATCGTCAACGGAGTGCCCGGCACGGAGATGTCCGGGCATTGGCTTGAAGAGGACGAAACCTGGAAGATCGTCTCGTTCGTGCGGGTGCTCGAAAAGTCCGCCGCCGGACAGCCTGCCGGCTGCGAGGCGGGCCCGGGGGACCCGGCCAGAGGCAAGGCGATTTACGAGGGCAAGGGAGGGTGCGCGGGCTGCCACGCCTCCGCCCTGCTCGGTCCCGATCTCTCCGCCGCCGGGGCGACCCTGACGCGGGCCCATCTGCGGGAATCGATCGTGGACGCCGACCGCCAGCTGGCGCCGCGCTACCGGGCCGTCACGGCACGCCCGAAAAACGGCGCCGCCATTCGCGGCCTCCTGCTGAATCAGGACGAATATACCGTCCACCTCATCGATCTGGGCCGGCGGATCCGCTCGTTCCGCCGCACCGACCTGGTTGAGCTCGCCATCGCGAACGGGTCGCTGATGCCGTCGTACGGAAAGGTCCTGAGTGCGGGCGAGATCGACGACGTCGTGGCGCACCTGTGCCGGCAGACAGCGCGCCCGGGCTCCGCGCCCGTCGCGGCCGACCTCAACCCCGGGTCGAGCCGCGACCTGGAGCAGGCCGGTTCCGCGCCGCACAACTGGCTGATGTACTCGGGAAACTACCAGTCGCACCGGCACAGCGGACTGCGTGAGATCACACCCGCCAATGCACCCGCGCTCGAACTCAAATGGACCTACCAGCTTAAGGTTGTTGAAAAGGTCGAGGCGACTCCTCTCGTGGTTGACGGGATCCTGTACATGACGGCGCCGCCCAACGACGTGATCGCGCTCGACGCGGCCACCGGCGTCCGGCTCTGGGAATACAGACGGCGCCTGCCGCCGAAGATCCAGACCTGCTGCGGCCTGGTGAATCGCGGCCTCGCCGTGCTGGGCGACCGCCTGTTCATGGCCACGGTGGACGCGCATGTCATCGCGCTGGACCGGCGGTCCGGCCGCGTGCTGTGGGACGCCCGCATGACCGATTACAAGCCGGGATACTCCGCCACGCACGCGCCCCTGGTGATCAAAGACAAGGTGCTCGTGGGCGTGGCGGGCGGCGAGTACGGCGTGCGCGGCTTCCTCGACGCTTACGACGTGGCCAGCGGAGAGCGCAAATGGCGCTTCTACACCACGCCGGGCCCCGGCGAGTTCGGAAACGGCACGTGGGAAGGCGATTCGTGGAAGACGGGAGGCGCCCCGATCTGGATCACGGGCAGCTACGACCCGGAGCTGAACCTGACCTACTGGGGCACCGGAAACCCGGGTCCGGACTGGAACGGAGATGTCCGCAAGGGAGACAACCTGTTCTCGTGCTCCGTGTTGGCCATCGATCCGGACACAGGCCGGCGCAAGTGGCATTTTCAGTTCACCCCGCACGATGAGCATGACTGGGACGCCACGCAGATCATGGTGCTGATTGACCGCGAGTTCCGGGGCCGGCAACGCAAGCTGCTCATCAACGCCAACCGCAACGGCTTCTACTATGTGCTGGACCGGGCCACAGGGGAGTTCCTGCATGGAAAGGCTTTCGTGAAACAGACCTGGGCGAAGGGTCTGGACGACCGCGGGCGGCCCGTCCGGCTGCCCGGGACGTTTCCCACCGCCGAAGGCACGCACGTCTATCCGCAAGTGGCGGGGGGCACCAACTGGATGTCGCCGGCGTACAACCCGCAGACCGGCCTGTTCTACGTGCCCGTGCGCGAAGGCGGAAGCCTGTACTTCAAGGGCGAGGCCGACTACAAGCCCGGAAGGCGTTTTCAGGGCGGTTTTTTCAACAACGAAAACGTCGCCGGCGACTGGTACGGCGCCGTGCGCGCCCTCGATCCCTTGACCGGAAATCCCGTCTGGGAGCACCGCCTCGGCATCCCTCCGTGGGCCGGCCTGCTGTCCACGGCGGGAGGAGTCATCTTCGCGGGCACGGAAGAAGGCTACTTCAAAGCTCTCGATGCAGCCACCGGCCGGGACCTTTGGCGCGCCAACCTCGGCGGCCGCGTCATCGCCAACCCGATGTCGTTCGCCGCCGGCGGCCGCCAGTATGTTGCCATCGCCGCCGGCAGCGCCCTGTTCGTCTTCGGCCTCCGGCAGTGACGCCCCGGTTGCCGCAGCCGGCCGAGGTGGGAATCCTTGTTCACGGCGGGAACCACTTTGTGGTGCGCGGTCCGGAGCCGGATGACGCGCAGGCGCTGGCTCTGGTCCGCCACTGGTCGCTGATCCGGATCGGAGCGCAGACCCCGCCGGAGCTGGCCGCGTGGACCATCAGCACGAAGGAGTTCCGAGAGAATCTGGGATGGGCGGTTGTCGCCGGCGGCGGGGAAATCCTGCCGGTAGTGGCGCAGTTGCTGGCGGAACTGGCCTCCCGCGGCGTCCGGATCCGCCGGTTGTGACGCGCGGGCCTGGCCAGGCACGTGCCGCGCCGGGCGCGGGCTGGCGCTCCGCCTTTCCCGAACTCGCCCGTCTCACGTATACAGGTGATTCCCAACTCGGCCGCGGGGTCGTACTCTGGTGTCCAGAGCACCATGGCAGACTTCTACCAGACTGGGATCGTGCCGACGTTACACAGCCTGAAGCGGGACACGGTCGAGCGGCTGGAAGCCGATCTGGAGCGCCACGCCCGCAACAGGCCGATCGGCCTGGTGCTGCCCGCGCTCGTCTCCGAGTTTGAAAGCACGGCCATGCAGCGAATCCTCCGGGAGCTGAAGCAGGTTCGCTACCTTCAAAGGATTGTGCTTGCTCTTGGGCGGGCGACCTCCGAGCAACACCAGTACGTGCTCGGCCTGTTCAAGGATTTCTACACTCCGGTGACCGTCCTCCATGTCGAGAGTCAGCGGACGCAGGCGCTGCTGCGGCTGCTTGAAGACCGCGGACTCTCCGCCGGCCCCGACGGCAAGGGCCGGTCGTGCTGGCTTTCCTACGGCCTGATCCTGGCTTTCGGCGACTGCGACGTTATCGCCTTGCACGACTGCGACATCGTCAACTACGACCGCCAGCTGCTGGCGCGGCTGTGTTTTCCGGTCGTTCATCCGAACCTCGGCTTCGAGTTCTGCAAGGGATACTATGCGCGGGTCACGGATCGCATGCACGGGCGCGTCACCCGGCTTTTCTTCACTCCCTTGCTGCGATCCATGATCGGGATGGCGCCGGCGTCGTCGTTCCTGACGTTTCTCGACAGCTTCCGCTATGCGCTGGCCGGTGAATTCGCCATGAACGCCAACCTGGCGCGCGTCAACCGCATTCCGGCGGATTGGGGCCTGGAAGTGGGGGTTCTGGCCGAGGTTTACCGGAATTGTGCGGTGGCCCGGACCTGTCAGGTCGACCTGATGGACAGCTACGAGCACAAACATCAGGATCTGTCGGCGGCGGACGGCGCCAGGGGCCTCTCGCGCATGGCCCGGGAGATCGCCAAATCGCTGTTCCGCACTGTGGCGGCCGAGGGCATGGTCTTCACGACGGAGCAGTTCCGGACCCTCGAGGTGCGCTACATCCGCATGGCGCAGGACACGATCGCGCGCTACTACGCCGACGCGCTGCTCAACGGCCTGAAGTTTGACCGCCACGATGAGGAGGTCGCCGTGGCCGCCTTCGCCACGAGCCTTCGAAAAGCGGCTGAGGAGTTCATCGAAGATCCCCTCGGGGTGCCGCCCATTCCGAACTGGAACCGTGTGCTGGCGGCCATTCCGGAGTTCTTCGACCTCCTGCTGGACGCCGTCGACAAGGATGCCCGCCAGCCGGCGCGCGCCGCCTCGTGAGAGAGGATGATCCGGTGACACCGGCGGCCATATCGCCCGGCGCGGAACAGGCGGCCGGGTTTGTCCGGCAGGCGGATATCGTCGTCGGGATTCCGAGCTTCAACAACGCGCGGACTATCGGACACGTGGTCCGCGCCGTGCATGCCGGGCTGGCGAAATTCTTTCCCCAGTGGACGGCGGTGATCGTGAACTCCGACGGCGGATCCACGGACGGCACGCGCCAGGAGGTTCTCTCGGCTCACATGGACGAGCAGCACCTGCTTTTGCTTTCCACTCCCGTGTCGGCGGCGCACCGCCTTTCGGTCCCCTATCACGGGATTCCCGGCCAGGGCCGCGCGTTCCGTCTGATCTTCGAAATCGCGGAGCGGCTCGGCGCCAAGGTCTGCGTGGTGGTGGACGCCGACCTGCGCTCGATCGCGCCGGAATGGATCGATCACCTGGCGCGCCCGGTGCTACAAGCCCACTATGACCTCGTGACGCCCTACTACCACCGTCACAAGTACGACGGCACCATCACGAACAACATCGTCTACCCGCTCACGCGGAGCCTGTACGGGGCGATCGTGCGCCAGCCCATTGGCGGCGAGTTCGGCATTTCCCGGAAGCTCTTTCATCGCTACCTGGAGCGCACGGACTGGGAGACCGATGTGGCCCGTTATGGAATCGACATCTGGATGACCACGATCGCGCTCGCGGAAAACTTCCGCGTCTGCCAGAGCTTCCTGGGGGCCAAACTGCACGACGCCAAGGACCCGGGCGCGGACCTGAGCGACATGCTGAAGCAGGTGATGGGCAGCGTGTTCCTGCTCATGCTGGAATACGAGCCCGTCTGGCGCGTGCGATCCGGCAGCCGTCCCACCGAACTATTCGGCTTTCGGTTCGACGTCGGGGTGGAGCCCGTGGCGGTCCGGGTGGATCGCATGATTGACGCCTTCCGGGCAGGCTTCCGCGATCTTCATGAAATCTGGCAACGGGTGCTGGCCCCGAAGACGTATGAAGGGGTGCGGTCTGTCGCGCTGCACGGCGGCCGGACCGCGGACCCGTTTCATTTCTCTGACGCGCTCTGGACCGACGTGGTCATCGATTTCGCCTGCGCCTTCCGCCGGAGGCCCATGGACCGCGGCTACATGATGTCTTCATTTACGCCCCTCTATCTGGGCCGGGTCGCGTCGACCGTGCTGGCCTTTGAACCATTGACTGCGCCCGAGGTGGAGAACGAGATCGAGCAGCTCTGCCTCCAGTTCGAGCGCGCCAAGCCGGGCCTGCTGGCGCGCTGGGACGGCAATGGCGCCATCGTCAACACGAAAGAAGAAGCCAAGGAGAACACACCATGACTGAAACTCTCCGTAAGGTGTTTGAGGGCGTACTGGACCGCCTTCAGTATCAGGTCACCACGCTCCTGCCTCCCTTGCTGGCCGGAGCCGTCATCCTGTTGGCCGCTTACGCGCTGGCCATCCTGTCCCGCTGGATCATCACGCGGATCTTCAAGGGCATGGCCATCGACAAGTTCCTTCGTCAGAGCGGTCTTGCGTTCATGATCGATCCCTCCGGCCGCCTGCGCGCGGTGACCATCGCCGCCGAAGGCGCCTACTGGGCGTTCCTCATCGCCGGCGTCCTGACCGCCGTCAGCATCTTTGACACGGATCTCACCACGCAGATGGTCCAGGCATTCGTATTCCTGCTGCCCAAACTCGTGCTGTCCGGCGCGATCCTGCTGGCGGGGGCGTGGCTGGCCCAGTACCTTGGGCGCGGCATGCTGGTTTGGGCGGTGAATGAAGGGATCCCGGCGCCGCGCCGCGTCGCCGCCGTCGTGCGCGTCCTGCTGATGTTCATCGCGGTCGTGGTGGCCGCCGACCAATTGAACTTCGCCCGGAGCGTTTTTCTCGCCGCCTTCATCATGACGTGTGGAGGGATCGTTCTGGCGGCCAGCATCGCGACCGGCGTGGCCGCCAGCCGCGGACTGGAACGCTTCCTGATGGATAAGCAGGACGCACAGAAGGAGCCGTCGCCGTCGCTGTGGAATCACCTGTGACGCGGCTGTGTCGCGTCCCCGGCGGTCAGCAACCCGGTGACCGCTTCATTCCACCCTCGCGGACCGGCGCTGCGTGTGTAGCGCGCATGGATCCTCCGGAGGGGGATCGGCGTGGGGCGGCGGCCGCGGATGACCACCGGGATGTCCACGACCCGCAGGAACGGAAGATCGTTCAGACTGTCGCCCAGACCGATCGTCTCGACAGCGCCGTGCCGGGCGGTGAACAGATCGATCAGGGCGCGGACGGCGATGGCTTTGTCGTTGTCTCCGCATATGTGATAGAAGCGTCCGCCATGCGTCCAGCGAAGCCCGGCCCGTTCGATCTCCTCGAGCAGGCCCGGAATCTTCGTCTTGTCCGGCGCGGAGAAAACTTCGTCGTACTCCCGTTGCATGGCCCGCGCGGCGGCCGCCGCGGGAAGTCCGGTCGCCTGGCTGACCTCCTCCACCGTCATCGCGCTGAAGGGTACGATGGGGCATTTCGCGCCCGCAGCCGCGGCCTGGAGCCGGCGCACGAGATCCCCGTAGGGTGCGCCCCAACTGAGCACTTCGTATCCGCCGCGCGCGGAGGCGCCGGCCACGGGACAGCCGAAGTAGCCGCGGGGAATGTAGGCCGCGCCGCCGTTCTCGACCACAAACGGGTGCGCATGCCCCAGCCCCGCGCGCAGCGCTTCCATCTCACTCCGGGTCTTGCTCGAAACCAGCACCCACGGGATACGCCGGCGTTCCAGGAGTTCGATCGCCGGACGGGCGGCTTCCCAAGAGTAGGCTTCGTCGAGAAGGGTGCCGTCGAGGTCGGTAAAGAGTACGGTCATGATTCCCTGTTTGCAACATTACCCCGGCGGGCCATCATGAAACCATCCTGTCCGAAGGTGAGCCGCCGTGGGATCTGAGAACATGGGGCGAGGAGTCGCGTGATGAAGTCAGGCGTTACCTTGGTTCTCCTGCTCGGTTTCGGAGCGCTGCTGGTTCTCATTGCCGTTCTCGGCGTGGGATCCATCCGGCGCACCAATGAGATGTACAACCAGGTGACGCTTGCGCAGCAGGCCTACGAGGAAGCCGACCGCGCGCTGCGCGACCTGCCCGCCGATCTCCACCTTCTGGGCATTCTCGCGCGCGACTACGTGCTGGATCCGTCCCCGACAGCGGCGCCGGCATACAAAGAGCAGTTGACGGTGGTGCGGCAGAGGATTGAACGCCACCTGGCCAGCCTGAGCCTGGAGAGCGCCGTCGAAAAGGAAAAAGGAGAGCGGCTCCAGCGAGACATTCAGGCCTACGTGGATTCCATCGACCCGATTTTGGGCTGGTCGGCGCAGGAAAAGGTCGCCCGGAGCTTCGAGGTGTTCCGCCGGACGCTGATTCCCCGGCGTCAGGCTATCGTCGACCTGGCCGGGGAACTCAGCGCGCTCAACGCGCGGAATCTGGCCGTCGAACGGCAGGCGAGCGAACGCAGCAGGGATTCCCTCCAGCGGTTCGCGCGGAGTCTGCTGATCGGATGCCTCGGGCTGGGCGTGGTGATCGCGATCACCAGCACACGCCGGATCCTCCGCGCGGAGGCTGAATCCCGCGCAGAGCGTGAGAAGGCGATCGAGGCCGAGCGGCAGCAGCACCGGCTCGCCATGCGCGTGGTGCAGGTGCAGGAGGAGGAGCGAAAGCGGATCGCCCTCGAACTGCATGATGCCGTCGGACAACAGGCCTCCGCTCTCGCGATGGAGTTGGGCCGGCTGGAATCCCTCAGCCAGACCTCGCGCGCCCTGTTTCACGAGAAGATCGTCGAGGTGAAGCAGATGAACGCCGACGTGATCCGCGCGCTCAAGGATCTGGCGGCGGGGTTGCGGCCGGCGATGCTCGATCAGCTGGGGCTCGGACCCGCGCTTCGTTCCCATGCCCGCGAGTTCGAGCGCCGGACCGGCATCGCGGCGGATGTGCGGCTCCAGGGAGAATTCGACGCGATAGCCGACCCCCATCGCACATGCATCTACCGGATTGTGCAGGAAGCCTTGAACAATTGCGGCCGCCACTCCCGCGCGCGGAACGTCATCATCTCGCTCTATGGCTCACCCGAGTTCGTCAGCCTCACCGTGCAGGATGACGGCGCCGGATTCGACGCCGCCCGGAAGTCGGAGACCGGTCTGGGACTGATCGGCATCGCCGAGCGCGTTCGCGACCTGCGCGGCCGGTTGAAGATCACCTCCAGGCCGGGCAGCGGGACGCTGATCGAGGTGGAGCTTCCTGTCGAGGAGGGCGTGGCGGCGTGAGCGCGATCCGCGTGATCATCTGCGATGACCACGGCGTGATGCGCAGAGGCCTGCGTTTGCAGCTGGAGCAGCAGCCTGACGTCGAAGTGGCCGGCGAAGCCTCTGACGGCCGCGTCGCTGTGCAACTCGCCGAGGAACTGCGTCCACAGGTGGTTCTGATGGATATCGGCATGCCGAATCTCAACGGCATCCAGGCGACCGCCCAGATCGTGAAATCGAATCCCTCCGTCGGAATCATCATTCTCAGCATGTACTCGGACGAAGAATACCTGCTGCGGGCTCTGAACGCCGGCGCGAGGGGGTACCTGCTCAAAGAATCAGCCGAGGAAGATCTTGACCGCGCTGTCCGGGCGGTGGCGCAGGGCCGATCCTATTTCAGCCCGGCTATCCAGACGGCCCTGCGCGACGACTATGTCCGCCAGTTGCGCCAGAAGGGCGTCACGGATTCCTACGAGCTGCTGACCGACCGGGAAAGGGAAGTGTTGCAACTGCTGGCTGAGGGGAAGGCCAACAAGGAGGTCGCCGCCGCGCTGGACTGTAGCGTCAACACCGTGGCGACCCACCGGATGCATCTGATGCAGAAGCTTGGCCTGCACAGCGCGGCGGAAATCGTGCTGTACGCGGTGCGGAAGCGCATCATCGCGTGAGGCGCGCTCCAGCCGTGAGGCGTCCGCCGGCCGGGCCGGGCGCTATCGCGGCGGAAGGGGCTCGGCGGTCGACCCCCCCAGCCCGGCGTATGCGTCCTTGACCTTCACGACTTTGTTGCCGTTGAACGTAACGAAGGTGATCTTGCCGGGAGGCTGTCCGTAGATCCAGTCCTCGAGTTCGACGCCGTCCTTCATCTCCCGTTGCTTGTGCCGCGGCTTGCCTATGGCGAGCACCACCTGATCCTTGTCCATGCCCTCGACGGCGCGGTTTTCCTTGATGGCCGCCTGGATCGGGGCGGGGAGGGAGTCCAGATAGTTTTCCGTCACGCTGCGCTTGTCGAAGTCGATGATGGGCTTCAGGAGTTTCTTGTATTCCTTCACTTCGAGCGGCGGCACGGCGCCTTCGAACTTCATTTCGATGATGGTGCCGGCCGTGGCCGCGCTGCCCTGGGAGATGGGAGAGGTTCGCGAACCCGTGCCGATCTGGATCCGTTCATGCCACTTGGGCCCGGTGCGGAATCCGCCGTTCAATTCGAGTTCGATCGAGTCGCCATGGATGGTGACTTTCGTGATCTGAACCTGGTCGCCCGGCCGCGCCGCCGGCCCGTTCTCCCGGCCGGCGTCCGCCCATTTTTCCTTGTCCCAGACGCCGCTGCTACTGTAGGGGATGGGTTTTTTCGAACGCGGAATCGACACTTTCGCCGTGCCGGTTTCCGCGGTCAGTCCGCGGATGATCTCGATCCGGTCTTCCGGGGTGAGCTTTTTAGAGCCGTGCGCCGCCGTCGCCAGGACGGCGACCGCGGCCGCGAAGAGCACGATCTTCATGCCACCTCCTCGTCCCGCCGGCCAACCACGCGTCAGGGACATTCTCGACAGGGTCCGATTCGCGGGGAGCCGCTCTGCATCCTCATTGTAATCCCGCCCGGGACGGCCGGGACGGACATGGTACGATGGCGCGGTTGGCACCTGCGATGAAGACGACCCCGTACGACGCCGGCCTCGACAAGAACGCCGCCAACTATACCCCGCTGACGCCGGTTTCGTTCCTGCAATGGGCGGCTGAGGTCTACCCGAACCGCACCGCCGTGATCCACGGCGGCCGGCGCTACACCTGGTCGGAAACCGCCACCCGCGCGCGGCGGCTCGCTTCCGCGCTGCAAAGAGCCGGCGTGGGCCGGCACGACACCGTGGCGGTGATGCTGTCCAACACACCCGAAATGTACGAGGCGCACTTCGGAATCCCGATGTCCGGCGGAGTCATCAACGCGCTGAACACCCGGCTGGATGCCGAGGCGCTCGCCTTCATGCTGAATCACGGCGAGGCCAGAGTGCTCGTGACGGACCGCGCCTACTCGGACGTCATGAAAAAGGCGCTCCGCGCCGCCAACCGCAGCCTGTTGGTCGTCGATGTCGACGACCCCGAGTATCAGGGGGAAGGGGAGCGGATCGGCGAAACCGACTACGAGCGGTTTCTGGCTGCCGGGGATCCCGGCTTTCAGTGGAACCCGCCCGCGGACGAGTGGGACGCGATCTCGCTTTCCTACACCTCGGGCACGACCGGAGATCCCAAGGGCGTCGTGGCGCACCACCGCGGAGCTTATCTCAACGCGATTGGCAATATCCTCACCTGGGACATGCCATGGTTCTGCACGTATCTCTGGAGCCTGCCGATGTTCCACTGCAACGGCTGGTGCCTGGTGTGGAGCGTCGCGGCCCGCGCCGGCGTCAACGTCTGCATGCGCCGCGTCGACGGGCCGGCGATTTTGGATGCGATTCGCGAGCACAAGGCGACTCACTACTGTGGCGCGCCCATCGTCCACAACATGATTCTCAACGCGCCGGAACAGCACCGGCGCGGCATCGGCCACACTGTCCACGGCCTTGTGGCGGCCGCGGCGCCGCCCGCCTCCATGATCGAGGGCATGGACCGGATCGGCTTCAAGATCACACACGTCTACGGGCTGACCGAGGTCTACGGGCCGGCGGCGGTCTGCGCCAAGCACCCGGAGTGGGAATCGCTCGACGTCGCCGAGCGGGCCCGCCTGAACGGCCGCCAGGGGGTTCGCACCCTGATGGAAGAGGGGATGACCGTCATGGACCCGGAGACCATGGAGGTGGTGCCCGCCGACGGGGAAACGATGGGCGAGATCATGTTCCGCGGCAACATCACCATGCGCGGTTATCTCAAGAATCCCCGCGCCACCGAGGAGTGCTTCCGCGGCGGATGGTTCCATTCCGGCGACCTCGCCGTGCTCCAGCCGGACGGCTATGTCAAAGTCAAAGACCGGTCCAAGGACATCATCATCTCGGGCGGCGAGAACATCTCGTCGCTCGAAGTGGAGGACGCCATCTACCGCCATCCCGCTGTAGTCGCCTGCGGCGTCGTGGCGCGCCCCGATGAGAAGTGGGGCGAGGTGCCGGTGGCGTATGTTGAACTGCGGGACGGGGTCGAGTTGACCGAGCGGGAGATCATCGACCACTGCCGCGAGCGCCTGGCGCATTTCAAGTGTCCCAAGGCGGTCGTCTTCGGGCCTGTCCCGAAGACGTCGACGGGAAAGATCCAAAAGTATCTGCTTCGGAGAAAGGCGGGGTCGGCCGATGCCATCGACGTCTAGGGCGGCGTCGCTGCTGTTCGGTGCGGCCTGGGCAGTCGCGTTCGCCCAGGGCGGACTCTCATTGCGCGAAGACGCCTTCCAAGGCCGGAAGGCGTGGGTGCTCGAAAATGGGCTTATCCGGGTCAGCATTCTCTCGGGCGGGGGCCATATCGCCGAAACGCGCCTGCTGTCGGCCGATCCGAAAGTCGCCCTTAACCCGATGCGTGTTCCGCACTACCCGACCATCGATCCCCATACGTTCGACCCGGCCAGGCACCACGCGATCTATGGCGCCGGGCCGGGCCGGTTTCTCATGAGCGGCTACATGGGACACCTGCTCTGCTTCCCCAGCTACGGACCTCCCTCGCCCGAGGAGGCCGCGGCTGGCCTGGGACCGCATGGCGAGGCCCCGATCAGCGAGTGGAAGAAGGTACGGGTCGAGCACGGCGGAGACAGGTTGACGCTCCACTATGGCGCGGACCTCCGCCGGACGCTTTTCCGCGTGGAGCGCGCGGTGACCATACGGACCGGAAAGCGGACCATCCACGTGCGGGAGTCGGTCCACAACGAGGCTCCCTTCGACCGCCCCGTCAACTGGATGCAGCACGCCACCTTCGGCCCTCCCTTCGCCGAGCCGGGCCGCACCACCATGGACGTATCGGGAACGCGCGGGCAGGTTTCGACCGGCCGCGCCGGCAACAACTCTCTCCAGCCAGGTTCCGAGGTGAACTGGCCAAACGGCTCCGGCCATGACGGCCAGCCGGTCAACCTGCGCGTGTTTCAACCGCGGCCGCGGGCGGGAACGTACTATGTCGTGCGGCTCGATCCGGCGCGCCGGCAACAGTTCTTCACGATGTTCCACCCGGGCTACCGCGTCCTGATCGGGTACGCTTTCCCGGCGGCGGACAACCCCTGGCTGGCGGACTGGCAGGAAAACCGCAACAACGCTCCCGTCCCCTGGGACCACAAGGTCGTCGCGCGGGGCATCGAGTTCGGCAGTTCGCCGTTTGACGAGGGGCTGCGCCGGAGCGTGGAGCGGGGTTCGTTTCTCGGCGCTCCCAGCTATCGCTGGATTGGCGGCGGCTCGCGCCTGGAAACGGAGTTCACGATCCTGCTCGAGGAGATCCCGGAAGGCTATCAGGGGGTGGCGGACCTGTCCGTCAGCGCGGCGGGCGACGCCGCTGTGACGCCGCTGAGGTGATCGCCGCCGGCCGCCGGGAAGCCCGGGCCGGAGCGCGCCGCCGGGCGCGGGTTACGATGAGGAAATGGCAGCAGATTGCGCGAAGAGGGAGCCAGTGCGGCCCGGGCTGTGTCTTCGATTTTTCACTTGCCACTCCACCGGTTTCCTACGACACTTTAGATTTGGGAGGGAAACAGGGGGTGGCGACCGTTGAGCACTAAGTTGACAGAACCGGCTCCCACGTGGGAACCGGCGGACCGGTGGTCCGTGGCGACCGCGCGGGAGACCTACGATATTGACCGGTGGGGCAAGGGTTACTTCTCGGTAGGCGAGAACGGGCACGTATGGGTCCACCCTTCCAAGGAGCCGGAACGCGCGATCGACCTCAAGGACCTGGTCGACACTCTGGTGCTTCGCGGAATCAACCCGCCGCTGCTGATCCGCTTTGGCGAGATTCTCAAGCACCGGCTGGCGGAGATGCACCAGGCCTTCCAGAACGCCATTCGCGACCACAACTACCAGGGCGCGTACTCGCTGGTTTATCCGATCAAAGTGAACCAGCAGCGCCATGTTGTCGAGGAGGTCGTCAAGTACGGCAAACCCTATCGTTTCGGCCTGGAGGCGGGATCCAAGCCCGAACTGCTCGCCGTGCTCGCCGTGGCCGACAATGAAACGCCGATTATCTGCAACGGCTTCAAGGATGACGAGTACATCGAAATGGTGATGCTCGCCAAAAAGATCGGCCGCCAGATCATCCCGGTGGTGGAAAAATACACTGAACTTGACCTGATCCTCAAGTACTCCGAGCGTGCCGGCGTGCGGCCTTCCATCGGCATCCGGCTCAAACTGGCCAGCCGGGGATCCGGACGTTGGCGGTCCTCTGGCGGGTACCGTTCGAAATTCGGCCTCACGGTGACCGAAGCGCTGAGAGCGCTGGACCGGCTGAAGACGCAGGGGATGGAAGACACCCTCGAGCTGCTTCACTTCCACCTCGGCAGCCAGATCACGAATATCCGGCAGGTGAAGGGAGCGGTCACCGAGGCGGCGCGCATCTACGTGGAATTGCGCCGCATGGGGGCCGGCATCCGCTACCTGGACGTTGGTGGCGGGTTGGGCATCGACTACGACGGGTCGCAGACGGATTTTGAATCGAGCGTCAACTACACGCTCGAAGAGTACGCCAACGACGTCGTCTACCACATCCAGAGCGTCTGCGATGAGAGCGGCGCGCCGCACCCGAACATTGTGTCGGAAAGCGGCCGCGCCGTAGCGGCCTACCACTCGGTGCTGGTGTTCAACGTCCTGGGGGTCGCCGACATCGGCGAGACGGATCAGCCGTTGGATCTGCCAGCCGACTGCGAGCAGCCGCTGACTGACCTGATGGAGACCTACAAAAGCCTCAACAAGCGCAACCTGCTTGAGAGCTACCACGACGCCCAGCAGGCGCTCGACGCCGCGCTGAACCTGTTCAGCCTGGGCTACCTTCCGCTCGACCAGCGCAGCATCGCCGAAAACCTCTACTGGTCTATCGCGCGGCGGATTCAACGGCTGCTCAAGGAAATGGATGAGAAACCGGAGGAACTCGAAAACCTCGACGCGATCCTCTCCGACACCTACTTCTGCAACTTCTCGCTCTTCCAAAGCATGCCGGACAGCTGGGCGATCAAACAGCTTTTCCCGATCATGCCGATTCACCGGCTGGACGAGATGCCGACCCGGCACGCCGTGCTGGGCGACATCTCCTGCGACTCCGACGGCAAGGTGGACCAGTTCATCGACCGGCGCGACGTCAAGAAGACGCTGGCCCTGCACGGCTACAAGGGGGAAACCTACTTCCTCGGGACGTTTCTCGTCGGCGCATACCAGGAGATCCTCGGGGACCTGCACAACCTGTTCGGCGACACCAACGCCGTGCACGTCAGCCTGAGCGAGACCGGAGAGGTGATCCTCGACGCCGTGATCCGGGGCGACACGGTGGCCGAGGTGCTGGACTACGTCCAGTTTCACGCGCGCACTCTGCTCGACCAGTTCCGGACCGATGTGGAGCGGTCCGTGCGCGAGGGCAAGATCGGCTACGAAGAGTCCGGCCGGCTGTTGCGGTTCTACGAAGAGGGCTTGTACGGCTACACGTACCTTGAAGAAGCAGGCTCGCGATAGCGGCGCCGGGCCGGGCCGGGCCGGGCGCGAAACAGCCGCGGCTCCGATTATCAAGGTGGTCCTTGTGGCGCCGCGCAATCCGCTGAACATCGGCGCTGCGGCGCGCGCGATGAGCAATTTCGGGTTCTTCGACCTGCGGCTGGTTCGCCCGTACGACGTGGCGTGGCAGGAAGCGCGATCCGCCGTGGGGGCGGTCGCGGTCCTCGAACGCGCAAAAGTGTTTGATGGGCTGGCGGACGCGGTCGCCGACTGCGCGCTCGTGGTGGGGACGGCTTCCCTCGGCCGGCGCGAACTGCGCCACCCTGTGCGCCGCCTCGAAGCCGGAGGCCGGCTCATTCGCAAGTTCGGCGCCTCTGAGGCCACCGCGCTTGTGTTCGGCTCGGAGAAATTCGGGCTCTCCAATGACGACCTCAGCCTGTGCCATTGGCTGCTGCGCATCCCGACCCGGGAGGCCCACGAGTCGATGAACCTGGGTCAGGCCGTGGCTGTTTGCCTGTACGAACTGGTTCGCGACCCGCGCGAAGCGGCCCGCGCGGTCCGGGAGACCCGCCGGGCCACCGCGGCAGAGCTGTCCCGGATCGAGGAACTGTTCGTGGGGCTGTTGAAGGACTCCGGCTATTCGCAGCCGGCGACGGCGGGCTCGACGCGGCTGAAAGTGCGGCGTCTGCTGCGGCGCATGGATCTCGGCGCGGCCGACGCCGCCGTATGGACGGGGATGTTGCGCCAGCTCGCCTGGAAGCTAGGGCGCCCCGCCTAGCACACGGCGGACGTACGCCTGGGTTTCGGGAATTGCGGGAACGGCTCCGGCTTTCTCGACGCGCCGCGGACCGGCGTTGTAGGCGCCGAGGGCGAGCCGAAGATCCCCGCTGTAACGGGTCAAAAGCTGGCTGAGATAGCGTGCGCCGGCGTCCAGACTTTCGACCGGATCGAACGGATCGCGCACGCCGAGCGAGGCGGCTGTGGCCGGCATCAACTGCATCAGCCCCATTGCGCCTTTGGGGGAAACCGCGCACGGGTGGAAGGCGGATTCCTGCGCGACCATCGCGCGCAGCGTGGAAGCGGCGACGCCATGGCGGTCCGCCGCGGCGACAATGGACGGCTCGAGATCGACGGGGCGGATCGGAGCGCAGAACGCCTGCGCCGTCCTGGGATCGCCGTCCGCCGTGGACCCCTCCTTGGCCGGCTCCTCCCGCGTCGCGTCTCCTTTCGGCGCCGGCGGCGCGATGAAGGCGCCGTCTTTGTCCCGAGTCCACGGCACAGTGAACCAGCCCGGATCGCCCGGAACAGCCGATTCGGCTTGCTTTCGGATCGATTCTTTCTGTTTCTGAATCGACTGCTCCATCTTGAGGCGGATCGATTCGGGCGCCGCCACCTGCGCCGCCGCGGCCGCCGCCATCAGTGCGACGAGGACCAGTCGCTGCACGAGGGATTCATCGGAGCCCGAGCCTCTCCGCTCCATGCCGGAAAGCGCGTAGCCCTTGTCCGTCTCCGCCGTATCCCGTCGGCGAGGGGAGAGCGTCCCAGTCGAGTACAGTCACGACAGATCTCCCGCGGACTTTGCCGGCAGGCCGGCGACCGGCGACGCGCCCGACGCCTCCAGCGCAAATAGCGCCCCGGGCTCCGCTCCTCTGGATTCAAGATGTCGTTAACCGGAGCTCGATCGAAACCGTCCGCGCCTGCATTGACGAGACAGCTCCGCCGGCTCGAAAAGGCATGACGTTATCTCCTCTGATGCAGCCACCGCTTCAGTTCACGGTCCTCCAGGCCCCTCAGGATCTCATCGCGGTCACGCCAGATCGCCTTCCGGGTGATATCCATTCCGGCCTCAGAATAGATCTTCATGGCCTGAGCCGCTTCTGCTTCCTGAATCGTTCGTGCTCCGCCGAACGGTCCAGTTACGCTCCGGCTGACGAGAATCCCAAGATCCTCGTAGTCTGCGTCATCTGTGACGATCCAGACGGCGGCCTGCCGGACGGGGTAAGGAACGTTTGCCTTTTCCAGCGCCGGCATAAGCCTTTCCAATTCCGCCTGCTTCGGTGAGCGCTGAATACGGAAAGAATCGTCTTCGCCGGGAATATCTCGCGGCCTGTTGGCGCAGGCGGCGGCGACAGACAGGCCGACCCACTCGATGGTCTCCAATCTCTGAACGGTCGCCTCCGTCGCGACCATATTCTGAGCCGACTGATTGCCTGACACGAAGAACGTCCCTACCGGAATTCTTACCAGCACGGGATCGGGCACGAGCCGACGGACCCTCAGGCTCACAGTCTCGATCCCGCTGCCTTGCGCTCTCACTTCGATCTTGCCCTCCTGAATGAGGTCAACGATGTCCCGGCCTCGAATGTCACGGAGGATCCGGCGGGCGGCCTCGGTCCTGACGTGGCCGGGGAAGTCTTCCAGGAACGCCTCCCAGGCTTGCTCCGTGCCCTGCTGCTGCGCCCGGACAAACATGTTTTCGTCTTTACGTAACGCCGCCACGTTCGCGGCGGCTTCCCTGGAAAACCGGCCACGCGGATAGCGAGTCAGGTAGATCTGAACCGACTTGACGGTGTTGCGGCTCTTCGCCTCGTTCCAGGTCGATTCCTCGACCTTCTGATGTCCTGCCTCTGCGTATCGGCCAGCAGGATATTTATCCAGATACGACAGGAAGGCTGCGGCAGTGTTTGCGGCCACCACGGCCTGCCATGTTCTCTCTTCGGCCAACTGCCGCGCCTCGCCGGCGTGACGGCCGTCCGGCCTCGCCGAAACGTAACTCTCGTAACCATCTGGACTGTCCGCGGCCGTGACCCAGAGCCAGTACAGTTCATCCCGAGCCCGGGGAAACGCCACCGCCGCGATGGCCGCAACAGCAACGGCTCCAACGATGCCTGGTCGCTTCATTCTCATACGCCCCTTTCACGTGTGGGAACCTGTTTCTGCCGGATTGTGCCCAGTCGCTCGATGCGCCGGCCCAAGGCCGGATCCCAGTGGAAACCCTGGAAAGCATGAGGTTACAAAACAGAGCTGCACAACTGTAACTTCAGAACTTACTCGAACACGCCGGTCGACCACGGAGGATAGAGGAAAGACGCGAGAAGCGCAAGGCCTCCAGTCTGGTTACAGGGTCCTCTAAGGCGAATCGTGACGGACAAAATGTGAGTAAGTGCGCCGCCGGACACCGGAAGTTCCGCTCCGGCTGTCGCTACACTGGCATCACCCGTTCTTGAGCGTGACCGCGCGGACGAAAAGATTCAGGCGGCGGATCTGCGAAGCCTGCGCGCTCATGCTCCTGTGAATCGCCAGGCTCCGGGCGACTGTCACGGGATCGCCGGGCGTCTGGAGCAGCGAAGTCGAACGCTCCCGGAGGGCCCTTCGCGCCACTCTGTGCCGCCGCCACAACTCGATCAGCGGCTGGTGCGAGGGCTGCTGATTTTCCAGCGCCACCGTGATCTCCGCCAGCGACTCGCAGCACGCCGACAGGTGCTTCTGCGGTTCCGCGAAGGGACCATGGGGTAGCCCCGAGCCGGCCACGAGCCGGGCCGACTGTCCCACGCCCCCAATCAGGCGGACGAGCCGCAGCGAGAGCCCCAGCAGGTCCTCCGAATCGAGCGGAGTGATGTAGGTGTGGCGCAGAGACTGCGCGATCGCCCAATGCATCTCTTCGCCCCGCTCGTGGCACTGATCCAGGCGCTCGATGAGCGTCCGCCAGTCCGGTTCGCGTTCGCACAACTGCTGATAGAAGATGTGGCTTGCGCCGAGATTCAACTCGGCTTGTGTTTCAATCTGGCTGAGGAATCGCGCAGGACGGAACGGGACCGCACGGTCGGCGTGGCGGAATCGGTCCATCAGGGATTCCAGCCAGCCGGAAAAGGCGGCCGGCTTTAAGTGGGACGCGAATACGACTGTGCCGTTCATCGTTTGCCTCTCACGGACGCGCCGGTTCGAACGAATACCCGAAACCCCGCACCGAGCGGATACAGTCGTCGCCGGCGCACTCAATCTTCTGGCGGATGCGGAGCACGTAGACGTCCACCGCCCTCTCTGTCACGCTCCGGTCGTGACCCCAGACGCCCTCGATCAGCTGTTGCCTTGTGAAAACGACGCCTGGGCGCGACATCAGGTACTCGAGCAGGCGGAACTCCGTGGCCGTGAAGTCAATCAGTTCGTCACAGCAGTACGCCCTCCGGCTCTCGCGGTCGAGGCGGATCCGTCCCCCGGAGAGGGTCTTGCGGGCAGGGGCGTGTTGCCCCAGCTGGCCGCGAATTCGCGCCACAAGTTCCCGAACGAAGAACGGTTTGACGATGTAGTCGTTGGCGCCCGCTTCGAGGCCCTCGATACGGTCCCGTTCGCTGTCCCGCGCGGTGAGAAAAATGACGGGCTTAGCCGCGAGGAGGGAATGCCTCCGCAGCCGGCGGCAGATGTCGATCCCGTTGGAGTCCGGGAGCATGATGTCGAGCACGATCAGGTCGGGATTCTCGCGCTCGAACATCTCGACCGCGTTGCCGCCCGTCGTTTGCGCCACCACGGCGAAGCCCTCGCGGCTCAGGTTGTACTCGACGAGCCGCAGCACGTCGACGTCGTCTTCGACCACGGCGATCTTCTTCATGAGTGCCCGCCTGGAAAAGCCGGGGCTTTCCACTGGGGAAAGCCCCGGCCGGGACGCGCCGGTTACTGAGCGATGTCCTGTTCCTGGAGGAAGTTGGTCCACTCCTCGGTCCAGTCGATGTCGCCGAACGCACCGCTCCACTTCGCCCACTGGTCGAAGAACCCGTCGTCGGGGGCGTTGACCCAGTTGGCGCGATAGACCGGGGAGCCGGGCTGCGGACGGAAGTCCGGATCGCTGTAGTCGAAGGGCCGGCGAAGCTGGGGATCGGCGATCACGGTCTGCCGGCACTGGCCCGCTGTCCCGTTGATGCACGGCACGAAACTCGAATGCGCCTGGCCGGCGACGGTGTTCGGCCGCGACTGCGTCCGGCCGTTGTTCCAGAGGATCACCCCGTTGGTGGTCAGGGTCCGGTTGGCGATGTTGTCGAGGGTCGCCTGGTCGGACGCCTGGATTCCCCAGTCGTAGAAGTTCGTCGAAACGACGTTGTTTATCGAAGCGCGGGTGCCCCGGCGCACGAAGATTCCGTGCGCGCCGCCGGGCTCGTCGAAATGCTGGTCTCCGCCGCCCACCAGGGTGACATTGAAGAACTGGGGGTTGCTGAAAGGAGAGAGGGTGAAATCGCGCTCGTTGTTGTCGCCCTCGAAGCCGCGGTTGCTGCGGTCGTCGTTGGCCACGGCCACGGCGTGCTGGACCTTGCCGGTGTAGCCGATCTGCCAGTCGAAGAAGTCGTCCGCGGTATAGGTCCCGACCAGGTATTTCGCGTTGTTGTTACCTCCGAACCATTCGAAGGCGTCATCCAGGCCGTAGTGCGCTTGCAGATACTCCGAGACGGTGGCGGTGCCGCACCCGCCCCAGGTGAAAGAGTTCGTCTCTTCGTTCGGACGCAGTTCCGAGCCGGCGAACTCGACCCGCACGTAACGCAGGAAGCCGCAAAGGTGGTCCGGATTGGTTCCGCCGTACCGGGTGTCGTCCGTGTCCGGGAGACCTTCGATGTTTCCGAAGCCGGCGGGCCAGTTCACCGGCGCCTGGCCCAGCATGATGAGGCCGCCCCAGTCCCCGCGCTTGCGCTGGCCGAAGGGCTGGGAACTCGTCATGATGATCGGGCGGGAGCGCGTCCCGTTGGCGATGATGCGCCCGCTGCGCGTGGCGACGAGCACGCTGGGAGGCTGCGATCCGGGCTCCCCGATGACGAGGGTGCCCGGCTCCAGGGTCAGCGTGGCACCGTTCCGGATCTGGACGATCCCGCGGATCCGGTAGGCCTTCGTGTTAGTCCAGAGGGTGTTAGTCTCGATGGTTCCGGTGACGTTGACCTCCTCGTCGATGACCCCGATCTTCTGGTAGCAGCCTTTGAGAACACGGCCGCCCGTGTAGTCCCGGATCTCGAGGACGAGCGTGTGCATGCCAAGCTCGTTCGGAATCGGAACGGCGGGGGCGAGCCCGCCCGGACCCGCGGCCACCCGCTTGGCGAACTCGGTCAGGCGGATGATCCGGTAGCCCTGGTCCGCGGTGCGCCCGAAGATGTCGGTGAGGGTCTCGGTGTGGCCGGGCAGATACAGTTTCTGGCCCGTCTGATTGTTCTGACGGTAGGCGAAGATCGTGTAAGGGCCGTCGTCTCCGTTTGGCTTGAGCGTCCAGCGCAGCGTCAGCGACTGCCCGGACCGGTACAGATACCGCTCCGACCAGATGTAGCTGGTAGCCCGGGTGGCCTGTAGGCTGGCGCCTACCTGCGCGGCGGCTTCCTCCGCCGTGACGGTGGGGAAATCCTGCGCGAGGGCGGGCG
>Ga0073934_10002770_pt1 | contig 34777 bp, 34 predicted proteins | sample LarsenN4metaG_FD_76834 | JGI IMG/M metagenome (GOLD analysis project Ga0073934, IMG submission 76834) | Hot spring sediment bacterial and archeal communities from British Columbia, Canada, to study Microbial Dark Matter (Phase II) - Larsen... ... | reverse complement strand
GCTTCCTCCTGACTTGTTGTGATTCGCAACCCAACAATATCATGGACCTGCCGGTGAAGCTCAACTTTTATGCGGATTAGCAGTTGTATTCAATTTGCTGCATATACTTTTGCAAGAGGCTCAAGTGTCGTGAATTTTCTGGATTTCAGGGGTTTGCCTGTCGTGCATGATGTTTCTCCTTTCGTGCCGTCATGCGTGCCGTCTCTGTTCATCCGTATGTAGGACGACATCACTAAGGTACCTCGTCAGGGCGTCGGCGATTCTTCGCCGGCCGGCCTCATCATTCTGCTCATTGGCCATCTTCTCGTGCCGCAGGTAGAACGGCAGCGCATCCACGTCCATCGTGGACTCTTTCCGGCGATAAATGAGGAAAGGGTTGATTCCCCGGGCATGGACCTGGCCAAGCTCGTACATCACATTGGGGTTGAGGCCGGTAACGTCGACGACCACCGCCCGGACCCGCTCCAGGGCGGAGAGAAACAGTGACGGGATATTGCCCGCGTAGTCATCGATATCGATCCGATGGGGGATATAGTTCGCTGCTTCGATGGCGCGCCGCAGAACCTCCCGGTAAAAATCGTCATGACCCGCACCGAACGGCATCAGAACCAGGCAGCGTTTCTTTGCCGCATCGTACATGGCCTGGGCGACATCCCGGGCAATTCCGTCCAGCTCCGGCAAAGGCGGCGGATCCCCCTCAAGGCGACTGATCAGCTCGGGCCGAAGATTGAGGGAATGGAGGAACGCCTCCCGATTGTTTTCCCACAGGGTCCGGGAGTCCCCCCCCGTGAAGGGGATCGGCAGCGCCGGCTTGTCGAGGGCCAGCGCCAGCTCCAGAACGGTGCGCGTGTTCCCCTCTCCCTTGATCGTCACGATTCCGTCTGCCGCTCTCACCAGGTTGAAGCGCCTGGCCTGATCCGTTCCGGGAATCCGGTGCACCGCCCCTTCCGCAAAGCGTTCGACCCCGTCGTCGGGACGATCCAGCCTCTCCAGGGGAAGCCAGGTCTCAAACCGCCCAATGAACGTCTCGGGCTCGGGAAGGAGTTGCCTGGCCTCGAACAGAACCGCGCGATCGACGCTGATCCACGCGGGATGCTCCCGATAGCACTCGAATCCGCCGCTGATCAGGGTAACGCCCTGAATTGCAAGGAGGTGGCGGGTAAGGCAGCGCACGAAGCGGATTTCTTTCGATGTGAGGTTGGTGCCGCCGTAAAGGGCGATGCGGGTCGTCATTCGGGTACCTCCACCGAGGCGTTCACTGACTTTTCCTCGATCGGCTGCACTGAAAGCGTGCCACTTATTTTGGGGGCCCTCTGGTATGTCGCAAACGGCGTCTCCACTAAATGGGTCGATTACGCACGTCTCATTGGGGCTGCAGCATATCTGTGTTCCAAAGGGCCTGCATACTTCGCCGTGGGGCACGCAAGCTTCACACTTCGAAAAATTGCACACCAGAGGATTACTGCCGTCCTGACAACATTTGATGCCGGGCTGCTGAACAGGTACACAACTCTCTTTGAGCCGCGCACAAGACTGAGGCGGTTCAGGTCCAGGTTGGGCGCACCGCCCGTTTGTTACCACGAGGCCGGCAAGGCACCCCCCTACGTCGCATGGTGGCTGTCCGTTTGCCCCACAGAATTGACACAAGCCATTGGCGAGCTTCAGCGGGTAGTTGCAGCCAGTAGCGCACGGTATCTCTCCGGTTCCACCGCAGGGCGTACAAACGCCATTGAATACCCTCCGCGATCCTTCACATTTTCCGTCAGCGCACGGTATCTGTCCGGTCCAGCCGCAGGGTCTGCACAATCCATTGACGAGATTCTGTCCTGGGTCACAGCCGCTGTCGCACGGCGCCTGTCCATCGCCGCCGCAATAGTTGCAAAGGCCTTTTATGATCCTGAAGGGAGGCTTGCAGGCCTTGACGCACCCACTTGGGCTGCATTTGTCGCAAGGGATTTCTCCTCTGTTGCCGCAATGCCGACATACGCCGTCAGCTGTTTCCAGCCCCTTGTTGCAACCGCGATCGCAGGGAGGTTGGAACTCTGCACCGCAGACGTCACACAGACGGTTCCGCAGGTCAAGACCAGGATCGCAACCCCAATAGCAGGGTAGTTTTCCCTGTCTGCCGCACTCGATGCAGGTGCCACTCACAAAACTTTCACTGTCATACTGACACTCAAGATGGGGGTCGCCAATGCAGCGTGCCGTAGCCTGGGCTGCATCAGGCGGGCAACAGTCTGAACCGGCGGTGGTGCCACAGGAAAAACAGCGGTGGGTTTGAGCATCACAAGCACCTGAATTGCACATCTCCCGAAGCTGCCCTGCCCCTCCCCCTATCCCCAGAGGGGGATTCGGAGAGTACACGTGTCCGTCTTCCGTCCATTTCAGGGCTCGGGTCTCAGGGCCGTCACAACACACCTGTCCGGGGCCACCACAGGGCTGAACGCATGTGTCAGTGTTGATGTCACAACCCAACCCTTGACCGCAGGCGACCAGCGGGCCCAAAGTAGAGACAGGGACAGGTGGCCGACAGCAGGCATTCCCCAATTCACCGCAGCCGAAAACTGGACCGCTTACGACGGGCGAAGGAGTGGTGATGATAGTGGGGGGGGGCACACGCGGCAAGCACGATAACAAGAGATAAGAGTACGAAAATCAGAGTCCGCCGGCGCACCGAGAATCGCAACACTTCCATTTATACACCTCCCCTTGACGACTACCAGGACAACAAACCGCAATCAATCCCGGCGCTGCCTGCTCCCTGCGCAGAGTTGAGGGTTCGTTTACACATCGAATAATTGTTTGTAGACGTGACCCCGCTAAAGGTTCCTCGTGATCTGGCAGAAATGTAAAGGGACGTTCCCTTGGAGAACCAGCTACTTCTTGGCGAGATAGCTGGTGATAAGATTCCGATAGTTGGGGATGTACTCGGAAAAGAGTGCCCCCAGCCCCTCGATGTCATTGCGCCAGTCGCGGTGCAGCTCGCAGGCCACGCCGAACCAGTTCATGAGCTGCACGCCGGCGGCGGCCATCCGCGCCCAGGCCCCGTGACGGGTCACGTCGTTGAAGGTCCCCGAGGCATCGGTGACGACGAAGACGTCATAGCCCGCCTCGCGGGCCGAAAGGGCGGGGAAGGCGACGCAGACCTCGGTCACCACGCCGGCGATGATCAGCTGCCGGCGGCCGGTCTTTTCCACCGCCCTGACGAACTCCTCGTTATCCCAGGCATTGATGTTGCCGGGGCGGGGGATGTAGGGCGCATCGGGAAACATCTCCCTGATTTCCGGCACCAGCGGGCCGTTGGGGCCATTCTCGAAGCTGGTGGTCAGAATCGTGGGCAGCTTGAAGTACCGGGCGCTGGCTGCCAGGGCCAGGACGTTGTTCTTGAACTCGCCGGGGGAAAAATCCTGCACCAGCGAGATCAGGCCCGACTGGTGGTCCACCAGCAGGCATGCGGCGTCATCCTTTGAGAGACGGGTGTATGTGTAGGGAGAGCTCATGATTGTTCACCTCCTGGGGATGTTTGGCCCTCAACCGCCTGCTCTGGCAATCCCGATGTCACGAGCGATTGTGCAGTCATCCCTCACCTGATCACCGGCGGCGGGGGTGGAATCACCACGTCCGGGTACTTGAGCGGCGAGTAGATGTCCACGGGCGATGTCTTGGTCCCCGCCGGGGGAGTCGCCGGGTCGGCGGGCTTTGGCGGCGGGGTGGGCGGTGTCGGTTGAGCCGGCTGCGTCTGGCCCCGGCGCTGGGGGAACTGGAAGATGAAGGGGGATTCTCCCTCGGACTCGGCGGCGGGAAGCGGCTTGAAGCGGTATTTCCCCCGCCAGGCGACGACGCCCTGGAGCTGGGCCGGGGTGAGGGTTCGCAGCGACGTGACCCGCTTCCCCGTGACGGTGAGCTGCTGGGCGGGGAGAAGGCTCTTCGGGGCCGGGGCCGTGATGTCGGCGTTTCCCTGCAGGAGGGTCACCTCGGCGAACTTGCTCCCGATCCGGATGTTGGCCTCGCTGCTGAGGACGAGGCTGAGGTTCGGCCCCTCCACGCAGGCCCGCTCCCGCTTGAGGTAGGCCTGCCCCGTGAAGATCCGGATGAGGATGCACTTGCTCTGGGCCAGCCACTCGAAGATGGGGTCGGTTTTTTCGTCCAGCTGGAGATACCCCCCGTCCCGGAACTCCACCAGGGCGCTGGACCCGGGCCCCGTTGCCACGGACGATCCGATGCGGACCGTGTCGCCGTCCTTCCCCGTCCTGTTGTTGAGCCAGACGTTGGTCCCCGAGACCCGGAGGGTGCCGATGGCGCCGCCGGGCTCGGTGGGGAGGGGAACGCAGCCGGACATCGCCAGGGAGAGAATGAGCAGGACCACGGGCAACCAGCGGGCAGCAGCGTTCATGGCATCACCTCGCGCTTCCCGGGCCGAAGAGAAAGCGCGCCCGGCCGATCTCGGCCCCCTTCACCTGGTCCCGGGGGAGCCAGACGACCCGCCGTCCGGCGGCGTCCCAGAGGACGAACTCGTCGCCGGCCTTGTCCAGGAGGTAGACATCCCCCCGCACCCCGGCAAGCATCCTGCTCTCCGAATCGGCCGCGATGAGCGGGAAGCGGGCCGGCCGCTTGAGGACCCCGTAGGCCATGGGGAGCATGAGCACCGACAGGAGAAAGGTCAGGGCGAAGGGGGCCGTGAGGAGGATGCGAAGCCGCCATGGCTCCGTCACCCGCCAGATGAGGAGAAGGAGCACCCCCCCCTTGATGGTCGCCAGGGTCAGGTTGAAGTAGAGGTTGTCCAGGCTTGCCCGGTCTCCCGTCACGAGCCATTCCCTGATCCGGTTCCCTTCTCCTCCCGGTCCCCCTGACGGGGTGAAGAGGAGGTCGGAGACGGCCAGGGGCGCCCCGAAGAGGGCCAGCTCCCGGTCGATGAGGAGGGTGAGGAGCACCAGGAGCACCCCGCAGGCGGCGGCGCGCCAGGCCCAGGGCTTCTGTTTTGCCAGTTCCGAGAGGCTCTCTTTTGCGGCATCCATCTGGCGGCGCAGCCCCGTTCGGCTCAGGAGGAAAAAGACCGCCGCAGAGATGATGGCCACCATGAGCAGGGGGAGGGCGATCCGGGCCAGCAGGTCGGCCATGTCGGCCATGAACCGGGCCCCCTCCTGCATGTACTGCTCTTCGCTGAAGGAGAAGAGGGCTCCGATCCCCAGCAGGTTCAGGTGGGCCCGCTTGATGAGGTAGCCGCAGGCGTAAAAGACCGCTGCGATCCCGGCCAGGGAACCGGAGAGCCAGCCCAGGAGCGCGGTTATCTCCTTGAAGACATTCATGGCGCGCGGTGCCGCTCAGGGTTTGAAGATTCCCGTATCGACCCAGTCGGCCTTGATGAGGGACCACCAGTCGATGGCCAGCCCCTTCAGGATGTAGTCGTAGGGGAACCAGGCGTAGCCGCCGAGTCCCCAGCCGGCACCCCAGGAGTTGCGGATCAGGAGCGCGCCGGTGGTCTCGACCCCCTTCGGGTTGGTGTTCTTGATCTTCATGGCGTCGTCATACCCGACGGCCATGACGGCGTGGCCCCCGAGGATCTTCTTCCCCGCAGTGGGGTAGGGGATTTTCCCCGATGCGGCGGCCTGGGAGATGGAGCTGTAGACCGTGAAGCCGAACATGGACGGCAGCCCCGCCGCCAGATTGCTCTTGATCCGGTTCAGGAGCTCCTTTTTCGTGGTCCCCGGCGGATCGAGCCGGTAGTAGCTCAGGGCCTGGTAGTTCTGGGCAAAGGCGTAGCAGAAGGCCGGGGGCTCCTTGTCGAAGTCGGCGATGGCGTAGGGCCAGTACTCCTCGGGGGGCACGCCGAACAGCACCATGGCCCCCATGGTGGTGCGGAGGAAGGCCCCGGTGTCGCCGGTCCAGTGGGCCAGGTTGCGGGTCGCCTTGTAGAGGAAGAGCCGCGACGCATCGGTGTGCTTGCCGAAGGCCCGCCGCTCGAAGTACTCGAACATGCCGACGCCGGCGTTGGCGGTGCAGGAGCCGAGGGACCCCTGGTCTTCCACCGGCGAGCACCACGGCCGCAGGTCGACGCTCGTTGGGGCCGCCTTGAGGGGGACGGCCACTTTGGCCTTGGAGAGGAGCGGCTTCACCGTGGCTGTTTCCGGTGTGTAATCCCTGAAATCAGGATAGTCGGGCAACCATCCCATGCCGTATCGTTCAGTTGTCTCGCTCATGGCATCCTCCTTTTTTCAGTGTTGTGGTTGTGGGCGGGTCATGCCGGCGTCAGGTTCAGGGATGCGACGGCCTCCCGCACGTCCTGGGGCCGGATGAAGAGCCGGTCCTGGGGGCGGACCCGGAAATAGGCCTGGGGTTCATGGAGGAGCCCCGTGGTCATGTCGGCGCACCAGCGGGTGATCCAGCCGGTCCGCTCGGAGGAGGCGACGGCCTCTCCCCCCACGAGCTTCGCGGTCACCTCCCAGAGCTGGTATGCCATCCGGAACTCGTAGCCGGTGAGCACGAAGGGATCCCCCCAGATTCCCCGCCCTTCGGTGACTGCCGTGTTGGCGGCCCGGTGAAAGAGCTTCAGGTCGGGCTGGCCCGGCAGGTCGGGAAAGATGAGAAAGGGGGCAGCCCACCCCGCCTCCACCATCAGGAGGTTGAAGGTGGCCCGGTCCTCCAGGGTCCTGGTCCGCAGCTCCGCCGGGGAGTACTGGGGGGCGATGTAGGCCAGGAGCCGGCCGTAGTCGTCGAAGGGGCGGTCGGCGGTCCGGACGAACAGGGGGCGCAGGGTGCCGTCGGCGCGCTGGAGCCTCGTGTCCAGAAGGGCCTGGAAGGCGTCGGAGGCCTGGCGCCCCTGGCGCTCCTGACGGGTGCCGGCGTCGCCGGCGGCAAGGCGCGGCGCCAGGTACGCGGCCAGCTCCGGGTCTGCCGGGGCCCGCCCCTCCCGGAGCCAGCCGGCCAGCTCGGCCAGCTTTCCGTCGTGCCTGGACGGCTTGCTGTTCTCCGGGTAGTGGAGCTCCGGCGTGTCGATGCTCAGCATCCGGATGGCGGTGGAGATGGTGGGGGTGTCGCCGTCGGAATGGCGGACGTAGCGCTTGGTGCCGATGCTGTCGAAGGTGGTGCCGCTGGGCTGCCAGAAGACCTTGAGGGGGGGCATGGATACCTCACTGGGGTGAGTGGGAAAGGGCGCGTTCAGGTGGTTTCGTTCGAAGCGTGCCCCCTCTCCGGGAAGGGGCGTGCTGTGGTTTCCAGCCGTAGTCATCCCCCCGCAGGTTCACGTCATCGGGAAGATCGGCCCTGATGGCCTCTTCCGTCGGTTTCTTCGGTTCCTTTGCCATCCCTGGATTCTCCTTTCGTAGCGCGTCCATGCGGGAAAGAAGCCCGTGCAGTGCCGCCGCACGGGCCTCCATCAGAAGAGGGATCAGATTCCTTCACAGGCCGTACTTCTTCAGCACCTCCGTCAGCTCGGCCACCAGCCGGACCGCGTCCTCCCGGTCCAGCAGTTCAGAGAGCCTGTGGAAGTGGGCCGGTTCCCGGATCCCCGGCACCAGCTGCCGGCCCCCCCCGCGGGTGACGATGACATCTTCGAGGATGTCCCGGAAATGGGCCGGCTCCCGGATGCCGGGGACGAACTTCAGGCTCTCCCGCCGGGCCACGGCGATCCGCTCGGCCAGTTTCAGGTCGGTGTAGACCTCGTCGATGGCGGCGATGAGGAGCTCCTCCTCCCGGGCGAGGGTGATCCCCGCGTCGAACCAGTGGGCCGGTTCCCGCACGCCTGGAACCAGCTCCTCGGGGATCGCCTGCTGGGCCTGCTGGACGATGTCCCGCAGCCGCCCGGGGATGAAGTGGGCCGGCTCGATCCAGTCGGCCTTGAGCTTCAGCTTCAGGGCCTGGTGCCAGATGAGGAAAAGGGAATAGCTGCCGGCGGCCACCTTGCCGGGGCTCTTGCCGGTGAGCTCCTTCAGGATGGGGGCGAACTCCCGCTCGAAGACGGTCCCCTGCAGGTTTTTGGCACCCAGCTCTATCCGCTCGATTTTCCCCCCCTCGGCGATCTGGAAGGTCACCGGCAGGGTGGTGGTCACCACGAAGCCGATCTGCTGGGAGACCCGGTCGAATACCGCGTCCACCTTGGCCTGGATTGCCTCCTTGATGAAGCGGTAGATGTCGACGTAGTCGTCGAAACGCTGCACGAGCACCGGGTGGGCCGGTTCGACCCAGTCACGCTTGATTTTTGCCATCGGTTGGTTCCTCCTTGAACATGGTTTGTGCACCGGGTGAAAGTCCTTTTCCTGCGGGCGGCTGCCGGGTGTCGGATCCTGGGTGGGCGTCACCCCCCTTCATGGGGTTTTCGATTGCCGTTGATGGCGTTACTTTCCCGTCTCCATCCGCCGCCTGAACTCGGCGTAGGGGACCGGGGTCCTGAGGGAGCCGAAGAAGCCGAGACCCACCGGGTCGGCACCGGCGCGGGCGAGGCTCTCGATGCCGGTGTAGGGGACGGCCCCGCCGCCGAAGATGGTCGATTCCAGGCTGGCTGTGATCTCCTCCCGGGGACGCTCCGGCTGCTGCTCGGTCCAGGCCCGCCGCAGCCGCTCCAGGATCCGCTCCCCCCGGGCCCGCAGCTCGATCCCCCCTGCGTCCACCCGCTGCCGCATCCCCCGCATGGCGGCGCGGACCGCCTCCTGGTCGGCGGGGTCCAGGGCCTGGACCAGGTCCCAGATGCGGGAGAGACAGCGGTAGGTGTCGAGGTTGGTCTCCTTGATGAAGCAGCGGACCTCGCTCCGCAGTTCCTGGGTCAGGAGCTCCGGGTGGAAGCGGCGCAGGAGCTGGAAGGAGAAGTCCACCTCCATGTTGAAGTAGTGGAGGCCGTAGTCGTTGAAGTTGCGGTCGAAGAAGGCGTAGTTGGCGATCCTGTGGAAGGTCTCCACCCGGGGGTCCTTGATCCGGTAGTCGTAGCCGAAGTAGTCGCCGGAGATGATCCCGTCGTCCCGCAGTTTCTTCTCCAGCCCCGTGGCGGCGTAGGCCTCGGCCCGGCAGAAGTTGAAGGGGTTGTCGATGTGCCGCTCCATGAAGCGCAGATTCGTGAGGAGGTGCTCCATGGTGGCGTCGGGCTCGAACATGAGGAGGTTGTAGGCCACGTGGATGTCGAAATCGTTGAGGATCCGCAGGGCGTTTTCGATCTCCGCCCGGCTGCTCTTGCGGTTCAGGTTCCGCAACCCCTCCTCCGAGGCGTTCTCCACCCCGAGGAAGACCCGGAAGACCCGCAGATCGTCCAGCACCGCCATCACCTCCCGGTTGATGGAGTCGGGGCGGGCCTTGACGGCGATGGCGATCTCCGTCACCCCCTCATTCCAGAGGGTGTCCCGCAGCTCCGTGAAGCGGGCCAGGGCCTTTTTCGGCTCCGGGAGGAAGAAGTTGTCGTCCTGGAAGTTGAAGACCCGCACCCCGTGCCGGTGGTAGAGCTCCTTCATCTCGGCCACGATGTTGCCGATGCTCCGGACCCGGAACTTGGCGCCGCCGCCGCTCCGGTACCAGGCGTCGATGCTGCAGAAGGCGCAGCTGCGCCAGCACCCCCGGCTGGAGAGGATGCTGGCGATGGGCTTGCCGAAGTAGTCGTGGAAGGTGTCCCGCTTGGGGAAGGGGAGGGCGTCGAGGTCGGCGGGATTTCCCAGGGAAGGGTTCAGGGCGATGTCGCCGTCTGGGCCCCGGTAGCAGAACCCCGCCACCTCCGAGAGGTCCGGGAGGCTGGCGGCCAGGGCGCAGATCAGTTCTTCCCCCTCCCCCAGGGCCACGGAGTCGAACTCGGGGAAGTCGGCCAGGAGCTGCCGGCAGTTGAGGGCCGCGAAGTGGCCGCCGGCGGTCAGGTGCCCCGTGAATCCACCTTCACGCAGGGCCCTGGCCAGGCGGCAGAACTCCCGGGCCCGACCGGTGAAGACCATGGAGAGGCCGGCGATCTCCGGCCCGAAGGCCGTCACCTGCCGCACCACGGAGGGGATCTCCTCCTCCTCGTTGAAGGGGAAGATGACGGCCTGGTGTCCCGCCCGCTCCAGGGACGACACCATGTAGCGGAGTCCCAGGTTCTCCTCCAGTTCTGCTCCGATAAGGGCGACTTTCATCAGGCACCTCCTGTGCGCAGTGATTTATGCAGGTGGATTGATTGTCGGAAAGGGGCGTTCGGCGGAGCCGGCACCAGGATGAGGAGCGGGGTGGAGTGGAAGTTTGAGGTGCGCCATCCCTGGCGCGATGCGCTCATCCGTGAGCCTGCTTGTGGTCGAACGTTGTTTTGATCTTGCTGCGTAAGCAGAAGTATAGCTGCCGCAATTTGGTGTGCAAGCGGCCAAGGCAAATAATTTCCGATTGTTAGAGATATGTCACGGTCGGGTGGAGACGGTGTGCCGGCTCCGGTTCGGGGGGGGCGAGCGCCGGCGCTCTCTTCTGCTATACTGACTGGAAACGACCATCTCCAAGGGGAGGCTGAACAATGGCCGAATTCGTGAAACCGGCATATCTGGCGTTTCTGCTCGTCATCGTGGTGCCGGGGGTGGCCGGCGGCATCCTTGCCGCCAACCGGGCCAGGAACTTCGTGGGGTGGAGCATCCTCTGCGCCGTCTTTCCCATCTTCCTGCTGGTCATCTACTTCCACAAGCCGCTGCGGGAGGTGGAGGGGAAGTTCTGGAGGTGCCGCTCCTGCAGTGAATTCCTCAAGTGGCGGGAGGATTCGTGCAGATACTGCGGCACCCCGCGGGCTACCCCTCGCTGACCTGCTCCGCCGGTGCCGGGGGGGGCGTTTCCCCCAGGCGCCGTTTGTGCTTCTTGAGATTGTCCCCCAGGAGCCCCACGATCTCCGTGGCGGCGTTGAGGATGTGGCCGGTGCCAAGCCCCGCCCGGGTCATCTCCCGGTAGAAGGTCTTGGCGGCCACCCGGGCCAGCCGCGCCGGATCCTGGTAGAATTCGGTCACCTTGCTTGCCACCAGGCTCTTGGTCTCCCGGGAGATGGCCATCTGGGCGAAGCGGGACCGGAGCACGTTCTGGAGCTGGACCACCTGGATCGATTTCCCCGCCAGCAGCGCCAGGAAGCTGGCCAGGGCCAGGTCGTCGCCGGAGAAACAGCGGCCGTCCCGGGGATTGCTCAGGTTGATGACCCCGACCACCTTGGTGCCGATCAGGACCGGCACCGAGATGAAACACTTGCTGGCTCCCTCCGGCGCCCGGGCCAGGGGGAGGTAGGGGGAGCGGGTGATGTCCTCCACCAGGAGGGCCTGCCCCGTGGCCGCCACCCGGCCGGCAATGCCGTCGTTCACTTTTACAGCCTCGCGGAAGGCCACCTCGGGCAGGTGGCCCGTCTTGGCGAAGACCCGCAGCCGGAAATCCCCCGCCTTGTCCCCCTCCCGGAAGAGCATGATGGAGCAGTTGTCAGCGTTGAGGATGTTGGCCGCCATGGCGGCGAAGTCGTTGAGGCTCTCGTCCAGGTCCTCCTGCTGCTCCAGGAACGAGGAGATTCCCACGAGTTTTACAAAGAAACCGGCATCGGTCTGCATGGTATGTCATCTCGCTTTCGTGGTTATTGGTTCAGCCGGTCACCGTCACATCGAGGCTTCCCTCCCAGTAGCCGTGGAGGTTGCACCGCTCGAAGGCCATGAGGGTGATCTTCCCGGCCGGGGCCGCCTCCCTGGGGACCACGACGGTGAAGGCCGCCTTCGGGTTCAGAAAGCCCCGGGGCATCATGTCGATCCGGCCGGCCGGTTCGTTCCCCACGTTCAGCTCAATGAACTGGATCCAGTGGGTGGGGCCCATGGGGTGGACAACGTCCCCCACCGTCACCTCCACGGTGAACGGCTCGCCCGCCTTGACCGCGGCGGGCGCCTTGATGACCGGCACGTGCTTCTGCTCCAGGGGGGTCTTCCTTGCCGGGTCCTTGGCCCGGTTGATGGCGGCGAAAAGGCTCTGGTCGGCCTTCACGGGAAAGTACATCTCGGCGGCCGCCGCCCGGCGGGTGATCCCCGCGGCCACGGCCCCCAGGGCCGCCGTTTTCAGAAAGGTTCTCCGGTTCATGATTCCTCCTCTGAACGGTGTGCGTTGGCGCGAGCAAACGTAAAAAGTTTAAAGCGCGGTCCGGCAAAGTCAATGGAGCCCGGGGAGATCTGGCCGTTGATACGGAAAAGGGCCGCCCGTGGGCGACCCTTTTTCTCGTACTGGTGATGTATGGTGGCTACTTGACTCCTCCCGCCGGTTTCTGGGGTCCCTTCATGGTCTCCCTGCTTTTTTCCCAGCGCTTCTTGGCCATGTCCCGCTGGGCATCGGCCTTCCGGCGCTGCTCGACAGTGAGATGTTCCCCGATGAGCCGGTGCTTGCGGTCACGGATCTCCCGCATCTTCTCCCGCTTCTGGGCGCGGGTGAGAGCGGCGTCGGCGCGGACGGCCTCCATCTCCTTGATCTCGTCCTGGAGAATCGGTCTGATCTTTTCCTTCTGCTCGGCGCTGAGACCAAGGTTCGTCTCCATCCGCTTCAGCACCATCTCCGGGTCCATCTTTCCCATCTTCCCCGCGCCCTTCCGGGCGCCCATCTCCGCCTTGGCGCCCGGCCCCGGCTGGGCGGCGGCCCCGTGGTTGATTCCGGCAAGGGCCACGATCACCGCGGCGGCCGCCAGCGCAAAACTGATCCGTTTCATCTTCGTTCCTCCTTTTTCCGTTGGGTTGCGCCTCTGGGGACAAAAACGCCCCGCCCCGGTTCCCGTTGACATCAGCCGCCGACAAAAATCGTGGTTCCGCCCCGGAAGCGGGTGCTATACTGCCGCGAAACGCCATCCCCCAAGGAGTTCGCCCGTGGCCGTCCCCTGCACCCTCATCATCAATCCCACCTCGGGGAGCTATTCCGAGGCCCTGGTCAGTCGGGTCACCGCTCACCTGATATCGGCCGGCTTCGCCCCCGCGGTGCTCCTCACCGGCGGCCCCGACGATGCCGCCGCCTTTGCCGCCCGGGCCTGTGCGGAGGAGGAACATCCCTTCATCGTGGCCGGCGGCGGTGACGGAACCATGAACGGCGTCATCAACGGCCTTGCGCCGGGGAAGGCAACCCTGGCCTTTCTCCCCCTGGGGACCGCCAACGTCTGCGCCCGGGAGCTGGGGATCGGCTCCGTGGACGAGGCACTGCGGCGGATTGTCCGGCGGCAGACCCGCCCCCTGGCGGCGGGGGTGCTGGAGGGGTTCGGGGTGAGCCGCCGCTTTTTCCTCATGGCCGGCGTCGGTTTTGACGGCTTTGTGGTGGAGGGGGTCCTGGGCGCCGAAAAGAAGCGCTTCGGCAAGGGGGCCTACCTCCTCTCCGCCGTCCGGACTCTTGCCGCATGGGACAAGGGGATGATGGAGGTGGCGGTCGGCGGGGAGCGGCGCCTCTGTCACAGCGTCATCGTCTGCAATGCCGCCCGCTACGGGGGGAGCTTCGTTCTTGCCCCGGGGGCGAGCCTCCACGAGCCGGGGTTCCGGGTGGTCTGCGTGGCGGGTGGGCGGCGGCGGGACTATCTGCGGCTTGCCCTGCGGGTGGCTTTCGGGCGGGGGGCTGCCGGAGGGGGGGTGACCGTTTTCGCTGCCGACTCCCTGACCATCGGCGGCAACAAGGCGGTGCAGGCGGATGGGGACTTCATCTGCCACGGTCCGGTGACGGTGCGCTCCCTGCCGGATCTGGCCCGCCTGGTGGTGTGAGGGGCTCCCGCAGGAGGGAGAGCCGGAACCAGAGCCAGACCAGGAGCGCCGTGGTCCAACGACCGGCCCCGTTGTCGGTGAGCCGGTCGAAGAGGCGGTCGTGGAGCCGCAGAAGCGGCGTCTCGCCCTGGCCCACGGGGGTGCCGCTTCGGAAGTGGCGCCGCACGTCGAGGAGGAGGGGAATCTGCCAGGCGTTGGCCCGCACGTAGCGTCCCGTCTCGCGCCAGAGCCGCAGCCGCTCCCGGCGGGGGAGAAGACGGAGCAGCTCGGCGATGAGGCGCAGCACCGGCCCCAGGAGGAGGCGTCCCGCCCGGTCCTGGCTCCGGTAGAGGCGGGGAAGCCCGGCCAGGAACGGGTCCCAGCCCAGGGCCGCGAAGTTCATGAGAAGGGCGTTCAGGGTCTGGCGCTCCCGCAGGCCTTCCATCTCGAACCGGCGGGCCGAGGTGACGATCTCCGCCGGCAGGAGGAGCCATGTTCCCCGGCGCGCGATCCGTTCGGCCAGGCGCACATCCTCCAGGATCGGGTACGACTCGTCGAAGGGGCCGACCTCGGCGAAAAAGCGCCGTGTCAGAAGGAGCCCCTGGTCGCCGTGGGTGCATCCCGGCCGGTGGAGCCGGGCCTTCCACTCGTAGAAGTAGTAGGCGAGGGAGGGGGCCGGGTCGCTGCGGTCGAAGCGGAGCCGGAAGTGCCCGGCGATCCGGTCGCTTCCCCCGGCGGCAGCCGCCCCGGCGAAGGCGTCCAGGGCGCTCCGCAGGGCCAGGGGATCAGGGAAGAAGGAATCGGCGTGGAGAAAGAGGAGCGTGTCGCCCCCGGCCGCCGCGGCGCCGGCATTCATCTGCCGCCCCCGGCCCCGCCCCGTCCCGATGACCGTCACCGGGAAGGGGGCCGTCGCAGCCGGCCCCCGTGCCTGTTCCACGGTCCCGTCGGTGGAGCCGCCGTCGGCCATGACCAGCTCGAACCGGACTTCCTGCTGGGCGGAGAGGGTCGCAAAGAGACGTTCGAGCCCGCCGGCCTCGTTGAGGGTCGGGACGATGATGGAGAGATTTGAACCGGCGGATTTGTCGGACATGGTTTCACTGCCTTGGATTTTCGCTATCATACCATCATCCGGCGCCTCGGCAAGCCCAGGAGATTACTCCTTGACAGCGGAAGCAAAGACGCTATAGACAGACTGTATGGCCATTCAAATCGACGTCATCCGCTCGCTTGCCGCATCCGACAACATTGCCCTCAAGCGGCACTCGATTCTGCGGATGCATCAGCGCCGCATAACGGCCGATGAGCTGAAAGAGGCGCTCTTGTACTGCATGTTGATCGAGGATTATCCCTCCGACCGTCCCTTGCCAAGCGGTCTGGTATTGGGACGAACCGCCGAGGGAAGGGTGATTCATGCGGTGGTTGCGGTGGATGACGACGAACCGATGCTGTGGATTATAACCGTGTATGAGCCGACCCTTTCCGATTGGAAAGAAGGTTTCGAGCAAAGGAGATAAGCGTCATGAAATGTCCGCTGTGCAAAGGGAGAATGGTCCCCGGAAAAACCAATTTGCCGTTTACCGTTGAGGGTGATGGCAATGTGATCGTGGTGACGAGCGTGCCTGCCCTTGTGTGCGAGCAGTGCGGCGACGATTTCGTCGAGATCGATGTTGTGAGAAGGGTGGAGAAAATAGTTGCTCGCATCGAGCGCGATGGTATCAGCATGGGGCTTGTGGAATACGGCAGAGCCGCCTGAAGGAACCCCGTCTGATTTAGGCCGAACGCAGAAGGCCCCGGAGTAGTGCTCTCCGGGGCCTTCTGCGTTCGGCATGGTCGCAACAAGTCAGTTCATGACCCCGTCGGCGATCTGCACCAGGTTCGGCAGGTCCGGCTTGGTGACGATCTCCAGGGCCCCCAGGTCCTTCCACTTGCGGCGGTTGTCCTCGGTGGCCAGGGACGAGAAGATCAGCACCGGCAGATCCTTCAGCACGTCGTCCTTCTTCACGAGGGAGGTGAGGTGGAGGCCGTCCATCTTCGGCATCTCCACGTCGGTGATGAGGAGATCCAGCTCGCTCCTGAGGGGGATTCCGGCCGCCCGGCAGCGGGCGAGCCTGGCGTTGATCATGTTCCAGGCCTCCTCGCCGTTTTCCGCCTCATCAACGTTGTAGCCGGCGGCCCGCAGCGACGAGCAGATGCTGCTCCTTATGAATGCCGAGTCGTCCGCCACCAGGATGCGGTGCCGGCTCCGGTCGAGGACCGCCCCCTCCAGGAGCTGGTCGTGGCCGATCTCGTTGAGGACGTCCGTGCAGCAGATCTCCCCCACGATCTTCTCGAAGTCCAGCACCAGGATGATCCGGTCATCCATCTTCACCATGCCGGTCACGTAGGCCGACTCGATGGCCCGCACCGGCGGCTCCACCTGCTCCCATGAGATGCGGTAGATGCGGGAGACCCCGTTCACCAGCACGCCGATCACCATCCGGTTGAATTCCAGGACGATGACCCGGTCCGGGGCGAGGCAGCTCATGCTCTTGCCGAGGGTGGTGGCCAGGTCCACCACCGTGATGACTTTGTCCCGCAGCTTCATCATCCCGGCGATGGCGGGGTGGGCGTTGGGCACCTTCCACATCTGGGGCTTGCGGATGATCTCCCGCACCTTTGCCACGTTGACGCCGAAGTAGGAGGAGAGCGTCTCCCCCTTCTCGTCGTATTCATTGAGCATGAACTCCACGATCTCAAGTTCGTTGGTGCCGCTTTCCAGAAGAATCTTGTGGTCGGCCATGGGTACGTTCCCCTCGTCGCTGAAATCCGCCTTCCGGATGAAGGCCTGATACATGTATCGGCCGGCCTTGAGGGAACTTTAGTAAAATAGCGAGGTGGCGAGATAGTGAGGTGGTTTTGCTTCTTGCTACTTGCTATCTCGCCTTCTTTACCTCGATCCTTGTATCGTAAAAGGTGCTCCCGTTCCCCCGGTCCGTGAGCCGCTGGCTGGTGAGGGCGTTCACGGTCCGGTCCCCGGGGGCGTAAGCAGTCCACCAGACCCCCTCGGCCACGGCCACGCCGCGGGGGACCCGGTCGGATACTGCCAGGATGAAGGTCACTTCTCCCCGTTCGTTGCAGGCGATTACCCGTTCGCCGTCCGCAATCCCCCGTGCCTCGGCCTCGGCCGGGTTCACCATGAGGCGCATTCCCCCCTGCCTTTCCCGCAGCTCTTCCTGCTCGTAGAAGGAGGCGTTCAGGGCGTAGGGGGTCGGCGCGGTCATGAGCCTGAGGGGGAGCGCCCCATCCTCCTCGTGGGTCGGCAGATACCGGGGGAGGGGCTCCGGCTCCCGGGGATTGAGGATCTCCACCTTCCCCGACGGAGTCCGGAAGGTGCGGGGGGCGTCCGGGGCCAGGGGAAGCTCCACGGCTTTCCCCGCGCCGAAGCGGGCCAGGTCGATTCCCTCCCGCATGGGGGTCGGGATGGCGAGCAGGTGCTCGATCATCTCCTCTTCGGTCTGCCTGAAGTAGGGTTCCTCGAATCCCATGGCCCGGGCCAGGAGGGCGAAGGTGTCCCAGTTGGACCTGCTCTCCCCCACCGGGGGGATGGCCGGCCAGGCCCGCTGGATGCAGTAGGTGCCGAAGGCCCGGTAGACGTCCCCCGTCTCCAGGGAGGAGCAGGCCGGCAGCACCACATCGGCCCAGCGGGCCGTGTCGGTCATGAACCGCTCGTGGACCACGGTGAAGAGGTCGTCCCGGCCGAGGCCCCGGAGGACCGCGTTCTGGTCCGGGGTCACCGAGGCGGGGTTCGAGTGGTAGACGTAGAGGGACATGACCGGCGGGTCGGCCGGCTCCGTCAGGGCGTGGCCCAGGCGGTTCATGTTCACGATCCGGGTGGGGTGCGCCATGAAGTCTTCCCGGGTCACCTCCCCAAGGGCAAAGGCAGGGCCGGTGCTGGTGGAGGCCAGGAGTCCTCCCCCCCGTCTCCCGTAGGCCCCGGTCAGGGCCGGCAGGGCGCAGATGGTGCGGACGGTCATGGCCCCGTTGCCGTAGCGGGACAGTCCGCTCCCCAGCCGGATGAAGGGAGCCCGCGCCCGGCCGTAGAGCCGGGCCAGCTCCTCGATGGTGCCGGCGGGAATGCCGGTGATGGTGCCTGCCAGCTCCGGCGGGTAGAGGGGAAGAATCCGCTCCGCCAGCTCCCCGAAGCCCTGGACATGCTCCGCCACGAATTCCCGGTCAACCAGCCCCTCCCGGGCCATGACGTGCATCATCCCCAGGGCCAGGGCGCCGTCGCTTCCGGGCCGGGGAAGGATGACCCGGTCCGCCACTGCTGCGGTGGGGGTCTGGTAGGTGTCCACGAGCCACACCTGGGCGCCCCGCTTCCTGGCCTCCCGCACCCCGTGGAGGAAGTGGATGTTGGTGGCCGCCGCGTTGATCCCCCAGAGGATCACCAGGTCGCTTTCCGCCGCCTCGTCCGGGTGGGGCGCCGGCGTATCCCCCATGATCGCCTTCCACCCCGCCTCCTTGGCCGGGGCGCAGATGGTCCGGTCCAGCCGCGACGCCCCCAGCCGGTGGAAGAAGGCGTGGCCGCAGTTGCGGTGCACGAGCCCCATGGTGCCGGCGTAGGAGTAGGGGAGGATCGCCTCGGCCCCGTGGCGGGCGATGATCCCGCGCCAGCGCTCCGTGATGAGGGCGATTGCCTCGTCCCACGAGGCCGCGCGGAACTCCCCCTTCCCCTTGGGGCCGGTGCGGATGAGGGGGGTGGTGAGCCTCAGGGGCGAATGGACCGTCCTTTCGTAGTGGAGCATCTTGGGGCAGAGGGTCCCCCGGGTGAAGGGGTGTTCCGGGTCGCCGGAGACCCGCACAGCCCTGCCGTCCGCCACCTCCACCAGGAGGCCGCAGGTGTCGGGGCAGTCGTAGGGGCAGACGGAACGCTTGAGTTCGATGGCCATGGGAACCTCCGGGGGGGGAAGGTGAAAGATTCCAGCAGAATAGAGAATACAGAAGTCAGAATCCAGGAGAAAAAACAATAGACAAAAGCAACAGGGCCTATCAGTTTTGACTCCTGACTCCTGACTCCTGACTCCTGACTCCTTGACTCCTTGACTCCTGACTCCTGACTCCTGACTCCTGACTCTTACGAGGTCGGGGGCAATCAGGAGGGAAGGGTGAAGTAGCAGGTGGTGCCGGCTCCCGGGGCGCTTTCGAGCCAGACGCGGCCGCCGTGGCGCTCCACGACCCGGTGGACGATGGCGAGCCCCACGCCGGTGCCGGGAAACTCGTCGGGCCGGTGGAGCCGCTCGAAGGGTTTGAACAGCTTGTCGGCATAGGCCATGTCGAAGCCGGCCCCGTTGTCCCGCAGGAAAAAGACCTCCTCGTCCCCCCGCCGGGTTCTGCCGAACTCGATGCGCGCATCGGCCGTGCGCGAGGTGAACTTCCAGGCGTTTCCCGCCAGGTTTTCCAGGGCCGTCCAGACCAGCTCCGTGTCGCCGTGGGCCATGACAGAGTCCTCCACCGCCAGCGTCACCTCCCGCAGGGGGTCCGTCTGCCGCAGGGTCGAGATGATGGCCCGCACCATGGCGCTCAGGTCCATCTCCCGCCGCTGCATCTCCCGCCGCTGCACGTTGAACAGGGCCGACATGGACGAGATCACCCGCTCCATCTGCTTTCCCACCGTGGCGATGCGCCGCAGGTAGGCCCGGGTCTCCTCGTCGAGCCGGTCGCCGCAGTCCTCCTTCAGGGCCTTGCAGAGGCCGTTCAGGCGCAGAAGCGGCGCCCGCAGGTCGTGGGCCGCCGAATAGCTGAACGATTCCAGCTCCCGGTTCAGCTCCTCCAGTTGCCGGGTCCTGGCAATGACCTTGTCTTCCAGGCGGGCGTTCAGCTCCCGCAGGCGATGTTCCGCCTCGTCCCGCTCCTCCCGCCGCTGGCGAAGGGCGACCACCATCCGGTTGAAGGATTCGGTGAGGGCGCCGATTTCGTCCCCAGACTCCACGGGGATGGCCACCTCCCTTTCCCCCGACTCGATGGCCCTGACCCCCCGGGTCAGGTGGGAGAGGGGCTGGGTTATCCCCCTGAGGACCAGGTAGACCAGCCCCGTGCCGAGGGTCAGGAACGCCAGGGCCCCGAGGGTTGCCGTGACGCTCAGGCGGCGCACCTGGTGGTGGACATTTGCCTCGCTCATCACCACCCGCACGGTTCCCAGCTGCTGCCCCGCCGCTTCCGGTTGCCCCTCCGGAGAAAAGTAGAGCTCCTCCTCGGTCCTGTTCCCGTTTTCCTGGAGCGCGAACACCGGTTCCGTGAACGCCGCCACCGGGCTGTCGCCCCGGGCCGCCGGCCGCGCCATGCGGACCAGGGTCCGGCCGTTCCGGTCGGCGATGGTCACTTCCACCACGTCGGGGGAGGCCATGGCGCCCCTGGCCAGATGGGCCAGCTGGTTGCTGTCGCCGGCAAAGAGGGGGAGCCGCCCGTTGTGGGCCAGGAGCCGGGCCAGGAGCCGCCCTTCGGTGGCGAGCTTTGCGTCGAGGATGCTGTGCTGGTTGAGGAGGAAGAAGACGGTGAAGGCCGCCGAGACCATGAGGATCCCGGCGGCCGTTATGGTGAAGAGTTTGGCGCGGAAGCTCCCGCGGATGCCCCGCGGCGGGGTGGTCCGCGCCGGTTGGGATGAATCGCTGCGGGAGTTCGCATCCATGGGGGGCTTACTCCTTGAGGGCGAGGCCCAGGTTGCGTGCCGTGGTCGGGTTCACCTTCAGGTGCGACCTGGCGGGCTGCTCGGGGGGTACCCTGTCGGGCGAAGCGCCGTCCAGGATGCGGCGGGCCATGCGGCCGGCCTGGCGCCCCATGTCGGCCGGGTCCACCTCGAAGGCGGCCACGGCGCCATGCTGCAGGTACTTGGCGGCAAAGGCCACCAGCGGCACCCGGTTCTGCTGGGAGAAGAGGGCGAAGGCCTCCACCGTGTCGCGGGTCACCACCGAGGGATCGGGGAGGAGCCAGAGGGCGTCCACCTCTCCCTTGAGGGTGGAGAGCTCGCGGACCGCCTCGCGGGGGTCGTCGGCCCTGCGGATCACCAGGGTGATGCCGAGGCGCTGTGCCGCTTCCCGGGCTTCCCGCACCTGGGCGCCGGTCCTGGCCGGGTTGTGGATGATCCCCACCCGCCTGCCCCCCAGCTCCTTGGCGCAGAAGGAGAGGTAGCGCTCCGCCGGCACGTTCATCTCCACGCCGGTCACGTTGCGGCCGACGGCGCCGGTGGTTTCGGGGGCGGCAACCATCAGGTAGACCACCGGAATCTCCCGGATCTCCCGCACGCGCACCAGGGCGTCGCGGCCCACGGCAAGGACCAGGCGGGGGCGGGCCTCCCGCACGGCCCGGGCCACGTCGGCCCCCCGCAGGTCGGAGAGCACGAACCGCTCCACGGAACGCACGCCGGCCGTGGCCTCGAAGCCGCGGAGTGCGGCCTCGAAGGGAGCCATGCGCTCGCCCTGCACCACCACGACTTCCGCGGCGAAAGCCGGGAAGCCCCAGAGGAGCAGTACCGCGAGTATGTGGAGGATCAGTCGGTTCATGCGTTCCTAAATAACGTTCGTTACCACTTGATGCGGAGGCCGCCTTCGAACCAGCGGTCGGGGTTGACATACGGTTCCAGCGGATACTGCTTGCCGTCGAACAGGTTGTGCCCGGTGACGAAAAGTTCAGCCTCTGCGTTGCGCCCTTGGTAGAAGCGCCAGCCGGCGTTGAGATCCCAGATGAAGTCCTTGTACTGGCCTCCTCCTCCCGGATTATTCCACCACCTGAAATGGCCGGTAACGGCTCCACGGAAGGTACGGTCATCGTAGTGGAGCCCCAGATCCCAAGTGTGACGGGCGACTCCCGGAATTTCATCCCCGGTGCGCCGGTTTTTGGCATCGGTGAAGACATAGCCTGCGGTGAACCACGAGTTGAAAAGGGATGCGGTTTTTGCCTGCACCTCGACCCCCTCGCGCACGTGGCGCTCACTGAGTCTGATTTCTTCCCATGTGTCGGTGTTGTACTCGTACGCTGTAATCCGGTCGACGGTGTTGCGGAACCACGTCCCCTTGAGCCAGAGGTATGGTATCTCGGAGGATTCAATTCCCGCCTGAAGCGTCCAGCCCCGTTCCTGGGAGGCGTAGTCGGGGTTTAGGAGCGGCATGCTGTAGCCGCTGGCGGTGTAGAACCGCAGCAGGGTCTTGTCGGTCAGGGAGAGGGTTGCCCCGAGGCTGGGACTGAAATGGTCACCGGCATGGCTGGTGAGTTCGTAACGAACCGCCGGGGTGAGGGTAAAGCGCTCCCAGGCGATGGTGTCGTTCAGGAAGAAGCTGTATTTGTCGTTGGTCACATCTATTGTTTTGACGCCGGCCTTGATGAATTCGGAGCTGCCATGGTCGAACTCGACCCCGCCTGTCAGGGTGTGAAGCCCCTGACGCCACGTCAGTGTGGTCGCTCCCCCAACCGTCTTCTCGTCGTTGGCAACAGTACGGGGGAGATACGGCTCGCCGGTAGCGAGAAGAGTTACGAAACGGTTGTAGTCGAGCCGCGTACCCTTCAGCATGGCGTTGAAGGTCAGTCTGTCAGTTAATGCATAATCAAGTGCGAGCGTTGATTGGAGTTGGCGGTTGGTCAAGCGTGAGGAGATCAGATCAAGAACGATTGCTTCCTGGGGCGCCGTTTTCAGGTAGTTGACGGTAAGCCTGACGCTCCCCCCATCGGAGAGATTCCAGCGGAGTTTGGCGTAGAGGTTGTTGTTCTCGGTGGCACTGAAGGGGCGGAATCCGTTGCTCTGAAGATTTCCTCCCGACAGGTAGTAGCCGAACCGGTCGATCGTGCCGGAGAATTCGCCCCGGGCATCCCGTGTCCCATTTTCGCCGCCGGAGAATGATGCGGAGCCGGTGAAGGGGCCATGTTGTGAGGGCTCCTTGGTGACGATATTGACTACCCCTCCGAGGGCAGAGCTCCAGGCCGAGGAGACAGGGCTCTTGACGATTTCAATCCGTTCAATGATCTGGACCGGAACTCCCCCGACAAGGGCGAAGTTGTCGAGTTGATCATTGAGGGGAACGCCGTCGATCAATACCTGGATGTGTCTGGTTGTCGCTCCTGCGAATTCAAAACCTGCGGCAGCGCCGGGCGCTGTGTTGTAAGCCACTTGAACGCCTGGGATTTTTTCAAGTACGTCAGCCAGGGTGTGGGCATTGAGTGCTTCGATTTCGTCGGCTGATATGACGGTAATGTTCTCGGCGCTGCGGGACAGGGGGCGCGGGGAGCGGGTGGCGGAGGTGACGGTCAGGTCATGGGGCTCGTAGTAAAGCTCAAGGAGTTCACGATCGCTGTCGGTATCGGCGTGGACCGTGCGCGGGGCTGTCAAAATGGAGAGAACTACCAGGAAAAAGAGCCCCAGCAATAACGACGAAAAGCGCCGGAACGAAGTTCCGACGCGCGTTTTCGCAGTGTTGAAGGGGCTCGGTGCTGGCATGGGGTTTGCTTTAATGAGAGTGTGAAGTTTGCGATGAGCGATACGGCTTATAGCAGATAAATTGCGTTGTTGTCTATTGTTTCTTCGCTCAGGGACCGAGCCGCATGGAAGGAGGGAGGTGAGGTTCATGAGCCAAATAACGGATGAGGTGACGGTTCTTGACGCTGGCAGTCCAACGCCCCCGGAGGGGCCGGCGGCCTGCTGCAAGTCAGGCCCGATTCTGGCTGTTGTTCAGCCGGAAGAGTAGTTGTGACAAGGGGGAAGGGGGGGCTTTGCCCCCCGGCCCCCACGTACTTTCTTTGGTCGCCCAAAGAAAGTACGCAAAGAAAACCGCCCCCGATGCCTTGGCCGCTGACGCGGCTTCCCTCGCTCCGTCGGACGCTGCGGCGGGGGCCGGAACTCGCTTCGCTCAGACAGCCGGCCCCCTTCTTCCGCCGCGTCCTTACTCCCTCGGCTGCGGCAAAGGGGGAAAGGCGCACGGCAACCCCCGACTTCCTCTCCCCCTCCCTTGACTGGAGGGGGGCAGGGGGTGGGTGAAGCCGCCAAGCATAGGTCAACTTTCTCCCCACCCCGGAGCCCTCCCATGATCCTCTCCCGCTACGTCACCTCCTATCCCTGCCACGAATTGCCCGACCACGTCTTTCTCCTTGCCTTTCGAACCGGCGTGCCGGGGGATCATCCGGCCGGTTGACATGGTGAAACCATTGCACTACTATTGCACTGTATGCCGACCATCAAGCACTTCCGCCACTGCCGTCTGACCATCTATCCCAATGAGCACGGGACGCCCCACTTCCATCTTGAGTTTACGGATGGGGACCGGTGCTCGGTGGTCATCGAGACGCTGGAGATACTCATCGGCGAGGTGCGGCCGGCGCGGAAGATGGCCGAGGCCATGGCCTGGGCCGGGGAGAATCGGGAACTGCTGCTGGAGAAATGGAAGGAGATTACACGATGAACAAGCCGCCGCGGATCGAGGAAGTGACCGCCACCCCCCCGGCGACCCTGACCATCCGCTGGTCCACGGGGGAAACGCTGACCGCCGATATCGGCGACTGGATCAGTCGTTTTGCCCTGCTGGCGCCGCTGCGGGACGAGTCGGTCTTTGCCGGCGCCCGGGTGGGGTGGTACGGGCACAGTGTCGAGTGGGGTGACGGGGTGGAGGTGGGGGCCGATCAGCTTTACTCCCGCTGCCGTGCCCAGGCGGGCGAGCCGTCCCCCGCCGAGTTCGATGCCTGGATGCGGGCCAACAACCTCTCCCTGGCGTCGGCCGCCGAGGCCATCGGCATGTCCCGGAGGATGGTGGCCAATTACCGGACCGGCAGCAAGCCGATACCGCGGCATGTGTGGCTTGCCTGCATCGGGTGGGAAACCATCAAGGGGCGCCGGGCGGCGTAGGACAGGTATCCCCTCACCCGCCCTCCGGGCACCCTCTCCCCGAGGAGAGGGTCTGGGGTTTCCCCTCGCCCTGAGGGAGAGGGGCAGGGGTGAGGGGAATATTCCTACGACAGCAGCCGGTCCAGCTCGTCGAAGTCCAGCACCGCTTCGGCCTGGGCCTTGACTAGCTCTATCTTCTCGGTGTCCTCGGCGCCGATCTTGGAGACGTGGTACTTCATGGCGGAGAAGACGTCGGCAGTGGTTTCATGGATGCGGATGTAGGGGATCAGGCTGTCGTCGAGGATCTTCTGGGTGATGGCGGAGACCGGCGTGTGGCCCGGGATGACGAGGCCGGCGATTTTCTCCCGGTAGGCCGGGATGTTGTAGAGGGACGACAGGGTCACAAGAAGTTCGTCCCGGGAGCTGGTGACGAGCAGCAGGGATGACTCTTCCAGGCCGTCGATGACCTTCTGGGATGAGGCGGCCCCCAGCTGGATGTGGTGGACGATCCTGTTCCCCTGGCTCTGGTCCCCGTGGAGGGGATGGTTCAGGAGCCGCGCGATGTGGTTGATGGTGGGGTTGGCCAGGATCGGCGACCAGTCGAAGGCCCCGATGACGCGGATGTTGTGGGGGGTGAAGGAACGCTTGAGGTAGGCGAGGGAGGTCTCCCGCTTCTCGGGGATCAGCTTGTTGACCAGCAGGAGCCGCAGATCGGCCCCCTCCATCCGGTAGAGGGGGAGGTTCAGTTGGACCGAGTCGATGACATTGCCGATGCCGCCGCCGGAGACCATGATGACCGGCGCATCCACCAGCTTGGCCACCCGGGCGTTGTTCATGCCGATGACGGAGCCGACCCCGCCGTGGCCCGCCCCTTCGATGATGAGGTAGTCGTTTTTCCGCTCCAGCTCCCGTACGGCCTCGCTGATCCGCTCCGCCGGCCAGAGGGGGGGGATCTCCCCATCGATGAACCGTTTGGTGGAGCCCCGGCCCAGGACCACCGGCGACATCCGGGCGATGTCCTCCTCCAGGCCGAAGACGCGCGCCATGAGGGCCGCGTCCTTGTCGACGGTGATGCCGTTGAACTCCTGGCACTTGGGGCCGATGGCCTTGATGAAGCCGACCCGGCCGTACTTCTTCCGGGCCAGGTGCATCAGGGAGAGGCTGATGGTGGTCTTGCCCGAGTTCATCCCCGTGGCCGCTATGAAAACCTTCTTGCACATGGTGACTGCTTCCACCTTTGACTGCTGAGTTTCCTGCCCAAACAACGAGTATAATTTTACCAGATTATCCGTTGCAAGCATGTATACCGTATCGGCTTTTCCCCTTGCCCGGCCCGAACTCCCCTTGCTATAAGAAGGGGTCATGGAGACGGAGCGCCCACGGATATCCCTCGGGGAGATTTTCCGCGCCTTCCTCACCATCGGCATCACCGGTTTTGGCGGGGGGATGGCGGTGGTGGCGCTGGTGGAGCGGGTCTGCGTCCACGAGAAGAGGTGGGTGAGCCACGAGGAGTTCATGCACGGCCTCGCCTTCGGCCAGTTTCTGGGCCCCTTCTCCCTCAATGCCTGCACCTTCGTGGGGTGCCTCCTCCGGGGGCGGGCCGGGGCCGTGACGGCGGCGACGGCCTTCATCCTCCCGTCGTTTGTGATTGTCTCGTTCCTCTCCTTCCTCTATTTCCGCTTCCACCAGCTTCCCGAGCTCCAGGCGGCCCTGCGGGGGACGAACCCGGTCATCATCGCCCTGATCCTGGCGGCGGCCATCGGCATGGGGCGCAAGATCCGGGGGGCGGAGCGGTGGGGCATCGCCCTCCTGGCCTTCGCCCTGGCGGTGTTCTTCCAGGTGAACGGCCTGGCGCTCCTGGTCCTGGCCGCCCTCTGGTCCCTGGGACGGGCCCGGTTCCGCCAGGGGCACGGCTGATGGCCCCCCTCGTCACCATCGCCTGGACGTTCTTCAAGATCGGCCTGGTCTTCGTGGGGGGAGGCTATGTCCTCATTCCGCTCCTGCACCGGATCATGGTGGACCAGTACCGCTGGCTCTCCCTGAAGGAGTTCCTGGACGGCCTGGCCCTCTCCCAGCTCACCCCCGGCCCCCTGGCGATCCTCGCCACCTTCGTGGGGTACCGGGCCGGCGGCTTTGCGGGCGCCCTGGTCGGCACCGTCTGCATCTTCCTCCCTTGCACCGCCCTCATGATCTTTCTGGCGCGGCGCTACGAGCGGCTGCGGGACATCCGCCTCATCCGCGAGGTGCTGGACGGGGTCGTGCCGGCCGTGGTGGGGCTCGTGGCCGCCGCCGGCTGGAAGCTGGGGGGGACCTCCCTGGTCTCGCTCCGGGACATCGTCCTGTTCGCCGCCGGCTTCGCCATCCTCCAGTTCACGAAAATCAGCCCCATGGTCGTCATCCTGGGCGCCGGGGCGCTGGGGTATTTTCTTCATTTTTCCTGAACCTGGCCGGATAGCCGGAGGGTTTACATTTGCTGCCGGCTCGGCTATTCTTACCTTGCAGTGAAAGTAGGAAAATGAACGGAGGTAAGAATCATGCTCTCGACGGTTACCTCGAAGGGGCAGATTACCATTCCCAAGGAGATCCGCTCGCTCCTCAACATCAAGCCCAACGACCGGGTCGATTTCGTCATCGAGGGGGGGAGGGCCGTCCTGGTGCCGGTGAAGACCCTCCGGGACCTGCGGGGCGCCGTGGCTCCCCGGGAGGGGAGCAGCTTTGCCGGGGAGCGTGAGACCGCGAAGCGGGCCGTTGGCCGGCGGGTCCGGGAGGAGATGGAATGAGCCGCTGCTTCATCGACACCAACCTCTTCATTCGGTATCTGACCAACGACGACCCCGCCAAGGCCGACCGGGTGGAGAAGCTCCTGGACGACGCGGCCCGGGGCGATATCGTCCTGGTGACCACGGAGATGGTCATGGCCGAGGTGGTCTGGGTGCTGGAGTCGGCCTACGGGCTGAAGGGCAGCGACGTTGCACCCCTCATCCGGGGAATTCTGGCCACGCCGGGGCTGGAGGTCATCAACGCACCCCTCGTCTCCCGGGGGCTGGAATTCTACGAGACCCACAACATCGACTTCATTGACGGCTACATTGCGGCGGTGATGGAAAAGCAGGGAATCACGGAGCTTTATTCCTTCGACCGCAAGCACGTCTCCCGCCTGAAGACCATCACCCGCAAGGAACCGTAGGACTGGACATGAAACGAAAAACCCTTCCCAAACTCCTCTATGCCGACCCCCGGGGGAACATCTTCGATCACCCCACCCTCTGCATGGCCGGCATGAGCGGTCCCGAGGCGGTCCTCCCCGAGTCGGTGGAGCTGATCCCCCTTCCCGAGGGGAGCCGGCTCTTCACCATCCCCGACACCCCGCCGGTGGCCTGGGACGAGCAGCAGCGCAAGTTTGTGACCGTGGCCACGGTCCGCGAGGGGCGCCGGACGGTGCCGGTGCAGGCGGTGTCGGCCTTCATGGCGCCCGGGTACATGCGGACCCTGCTCCCGGCCTGCGACTACGGCCGGAAGAAGGTGCATCTGCCGCTTTGGTCCTACACCGCCGTGGGGTGGGACGAGGAGCGGGACTGCTTCGTGGTGGCCGCCTCCCGGGTGGACACCAACGACAACTGGAACCCCTGCAACTACGACGACCGGAAGCTGGACCCCCTGGTGCGGCAGCGGCTGGCGGAGATGCCCGACAACCGCCTTCTGGAGCAGCTTGCCCGCTGCGCCGTGGACTACCACTGCTTCGCCGCCAAGAATCTCTTCTTCCGCCGTTGGGAGGCGCCGCTCCCCACCTCGCCGGCCTGCAACTCCCGGTGCCTGGGGTGCATCAGCCTCCAGCCCTCGGACTGCTGCCCCTCCAACCACGAGCGGATCGGCTTCGTGCCGACGCCGGAGGAGATCGTGGAGCTGGCCCTGCCGCACCTGGAGCAGGCGCCGGAGGCCATCGTCTCCTACGGCCAGGGGTGCGAGGGGGACCCGATCATGCAGGCCGACACCGTGGCCGAGGCGACCCGGCGCCTGAAAAAGGCCACGAGCCGGGGGACGGTGAACTTCAACTCCAACGGCTCCTTCCCCGACCGGATCGCTCTGCTCTGCGACGCGGGGATGGACTCCATGCGCTTTTCCATGAACTCGGTGCGGGAGGAGTTCTACGACAGGTACTACCGGCCGGTGGGGTACCGCTTCGCCGATGTGAAGGAGTCGGTAAGGGTGGCCAAGGAGCGGGGGCTCTTCGTGATGATCAACTACCTGGTGTCGCCGGGGCTCTCGGACAGCGCCGACGAGGTGGAGGCGCTCCTGCGGTTCATCGGCGACACCGGCGTCGACATGATCCAGATGCGGAACCTCTCCATCGATCCCGACTTCTACAACAAAAGGATGGGGGTCACGGGGCGGGGGATCGGCATGTACCGGATGCTGGAGCGGGTGAAGCGGGAGTTTCCCCGGATCCAGTACGGCTACTACAACCGGACCCGGGAAAACTTCTACCCGGAGGGGCTGGAGAAGAGCTGGCCGATACCGGTCAGTACCGGACGTCGAAACCGTTGAATTCTCCGCGGTATGCTTCCCGCTCCACGATCACCCGGTCGACCCTGGCCCGGGAGGGGCCGTGGTGGCACCATGCCACCAGGGCCTCCACATCGTTCTCATCCCCCTCGAAGCACCCCTGCACATCGCCATTTGGGAGGTTTTTCACCCAGCCGGTCACCTTGAGCTGATTCCCCTTTATGACCGTGTGATGGCGGAAGGCGACCCCCTGCACGAGCCCCTTGACGGTGACGATGGCGCGAATCTTCATTGTCCCTCCTCCAGCATCCGCAGAAATTCATCCTCCGTGAGGACCGTAACCCCCAGCTGCCGGGCCTTCTCCAGCTTGCTCCCAGCCTCGGCCCCGGCCACCACGTAGTCGGTCTTCCTCGACACCGAACCCGCCGCGTGCCCCCCCTCGTTCTCCACCATCTTCTGGGCCCCGCTCCGGGTGAAGCGGGTAAGGGCCCCGGTGAAGACGAAGGTCTTGCCGGTGAACTTCCCGCCCACCTTCTTCTCTTCCACTGTGGGGCGGACCCCGGCCTCGAACATCCGTTTGATGATCTCCCGGTTCCCCTCGTTGCGGAAGAAGGTGATGATGCTGCGGGCCACCTGGGGGCCGATCTCCCGGATGGAGAGAAGCTCCTCCTCCGTGGCCCGTTCCAGGTTGTCGATGCTGCCGAAGGCCGTGGCCAGGAGCTTGGCCGTGTGCTCCCCCACATGGCGGATCCCCAGCGCGAAGATGAGGCGGGACAGCTCCCGCCGCTTGCTCCCCTCGATGGCGTTCAGAAGGTTCTCCGCCAGTTTGTCACCCATCCGGTCGAATTTCATGAAGTCTTCCCTGGTGAGGGTGTAGAGGTCGGCCACGTTTCGCACAAGCCCCAGCCGCAGCAGCTGCTCGATGTACTTCTCGCCGAGGCCGTCGATGTCCATGGCGTGACGGGAGGCGAAGTGGATGATGGACTCCCGGATCTGGGCCGGGCAGGAGAGCCCCATGCAGCGGACCGCCACCTCGTCGGGGATCTTCACCACCTCGGAGCCGCACTCGGGGCAGGCGGCGGGAATGGGGAGGAGCCGCTCGCTCCCCGACCGCTTCTCGGTAAGAACCTTTACCACCGCCGGGATCACGTCGCCGGCCCGCTCGATGACCACCGTGTCGCCGATGCGGATGTCCTTGCGCTCCATCTCCTCCCAGTTGTGGAGGGTGGCCCGGGAGACGGTGACACCGGAGACCTCCACGGGGCGCAGGTGGGCCGTGGGGGTGATGACCCCCGTGCGTCCCACCGACGGGACGATATCCTCGATGACCGTCACCGCCTGGCGCGGCGGGAACTTCACCGCCACGGCCCACCGGGGGGAGCGGCTTTTCTCCCCCAGTTCCCGCTGGAGGTGGAAGGAGTCCACCTTCACCACCACCCCGTCGATCTCGTAGGGGAGGGTGTCGCGCCGGTCGGTCATCTCCCGGTAGAAGCCGAGGACCTCCGCGACCCCCGTTACCCTGCGGGCCAGGGGATTGACCGGCAGCCCCCACTTGCGGATGGTGTCGAGGAATGCCGTCTGGGTGGCGAAGTGGGCGCCCCGCACCTCTCCCGGGGCATAGCAGAAGAGGGCCAGGGGGCGTTTTGCGGCGATGCGGGGGTCCAGCTGACGGATGGAGCCGGCTGCCGCGTTCCGCGGGTTGGCGAAGGGGGGTTCGCCGTCCTCCTCCCGCTGGGCGTTGAGCCGCTGGAACGCCTCCAGGGGGAGAAAGACCTCGCCCCGCACCTCCAGAAGCTGCGGCGGATTGTCGCACGCCAGGCGGAGCGGGATGCTTTTCACGGTCTTCAGGTTCAGGGTGACGTTCTCCCCCGTGAAGCCGTCGCCCCGGGTGGAGCCCACGGTCAGGACGCCGTTCTCGTAGACCAGCTCCACGGCCAGGCCGTCCATCTTGGGCTCGCAGACGTAGGTGATCTCTTCCTCCGCCGGAAGCGCCAGGGCCCGTTTCAGCCGGGCGTCGAACTCGGCGATGTCGCTGTCGGTGAAGGCGTTTTCCAGGGAGAGCATCGGGATCCGGTGGGTGACCTGCTCGAACTTGTCCAGGGGCGCCCCCCCCACCCGCTGGGTGGGGGAGTCGGGGGTGACCAGCTCGGGGAACTGCTTCTCGAGCTGCACCAGCTCCCGGAAGAGGAGGTCGTATTCCGCGTCGGTGATCTCGGGACGGTCGAGGACGTAGTAGAGGTTGTCATGGCGCCTGATCTCGTCTCGAAGGCGGGTGATGCGCTGTTCGGCACTGCTCTTCTCCATTGTGGGCTCCGTGGCGGGGTGATAGCTGAGCTTATAGCACAGCAGGGGGGTCGTGGCAATTTGTCGGCATATTTTACATGCTGATGTTGGAGACGGTTACATCTCTGGAGTTGCCGCCGGCCGGCAAGATGGTAACTGCATGACTGTTCTGGAAATATTCAAGGGGTCCGGATATTGCATTAGTTCAGGTTAATTCCATGGCTTTATTCAAGGAGGAAACCCATGAAGCGGCTATTGGCGGCAGCAGCGATGGTCATCTCCACAATCTCATTCGCCACCCCGGCCTTTCCCTGGGGTTCGGCCGTCCACGCCCATATCGACGGGAAGCTCGGCAAACAGGGGCTCCTGGACACCCAGGAGCGGTACGGCGGCATGGGGATGGATGCCTTCAACTTCAGCTTTTCCAATCCTGCTGTCGCCGCCTACCTCTATGGCCAGACCCACACAGGGTTCATGAAGGTGTGGGATGCGGCGCGGCTGCCGGCAGGGAAGGCCCTGGCCTTCGGCTTTGTCAGTCACAACGACGTCTGGGGGGCGGATGTGACCGCCCACCACAACGGCCTTACCTTCGGCCAGGGCCAGGGGTACGTCATCGCCAAGGCCGAAATTCTGAAGGGGATCCTGGAGCAGAATCCGAAGTTTGCCGCCCTCAATCTCCCCGATCCGGTGGTGCGGGAGATCGCCCACAATTTCATTGAGTACGGTAGCGATATCCTGCTGAAACGCATCGATCCGCACATCGGGGAGAAGATCATCATCTCGGCCCTGGGCCGCAGCCCCGAGTTTCCCCTGCTCCTGGTCAAGGCCTATGGGGAGGGGCTTGCCTCGACCGCCGGCATGTCGGGATTGGAGGCGTCTCGGCTCATCATCGCCACCGAGATGGAATTCCGCAAGACCATGATCGCCTACGGTCAGGCCCTCACCATGGACGAGGCCACGGCGCTCCAGCTCTTTGCGGAGCAGCTGGCCGCCCTCTCCACCGGTTTCCTGGCAGCATACGGGATTGTTCTTCCCGACGGGGTCGATCTGGTTCCCCTGGCCAAGGCAGGGATCCAGGGGGCGATGCTCCTCTGTGCCCCCGATTTTTCCGGCGAGGTGGCGGCAACCGTGGAGGAGGTGGCGCTGCAGCTCAAAGCCCATGGGGTAATGTATTGACAAGGCTGGGGGAACATGAAGGCACTGATCCGTGACCGGTTTCAGCTCCCGTTGGCACGGTAATCGCTCCCTTGCGTTTTTCCAGACATCTCTGTTATCAAATAGGACAGCCGGGCCCCATAGCCCGGCTGTTGTGCGTCTGGAGCACCGATTCAACCGTTTCGAGGATTCCCATGCTTGATCTCTCCACCCTCAATCCCCCCCAGCGGGCCGCCGCGGAGCACACCGAAGGGCCGCTTCTCGTTCTGGCCGGGGCCGGCTCCGGCAAGACCCGGGTCATCACCTACCGGATCGGTCACCTCCTTCTCGACAAGAAGGTGAAGGCCGAAAACATCCTGGCGGTCACCTTCACCAACAAGGCGGCCGGGGAGATGAAGGAGCGGGTCCGGGAGCTGGTGGGAGGCGGCCGCGCCAAGGGGATGGTCATCTCCACCTTCCACTCCCTGGGGGTCCGGATCCTGCGCCGGGACATCGAGCGGCTCGGCTACAAGAAGAACTTCAGCATCTACACCACCTCGGACCAGATCGGCCTCATCCGCCAGGCCATGCGGGAGGTGAACGCCGACGGCAGGAAATTCGACGCCGAGACGCTCCTCTGGCGGATCTCCGGCTGGAAGAACGGGCTCATCACCCCCGACCGGGCCGTACCCCGCTACGACGACCCCGACGAGCTCCTGGCCTGCGACGTCTACCCCCGCTACCAGGCGCTCCTCCACGCCTGCAACGCCATCGACTTCGACGACATCATCATGCTGACGGTGCGGCTCCTCCAAGACTGCCCCGAGGTGCTGGACCACTGGCAGGAGCGCTTCCGCTACATCATGGTGGACGAGTACCAGGACACCAACGCCTCCCAGTACCTCTTTATCTCGCTCCTGGCGCGGAAGTACCGCAACCTCTGCGTGGTGGGGGATGACGACCAGTCCATCTACGGCTGGCGCGGGGCCGACGTGGGGAACATCCTCGACTTCGAGCGGGACTACCCCGGGTGCCGGGTGGTGAAGCTGGAGCAGAACTACCGCTCCACCGGGACGATTTTGGAGGCGGCGAACCAGGTCATCAGAAACAACACGAAGCGGAAGGAAAAGCGCCTCTGGACCGACGTGGGGGAGGGGCGCCCCATCGACCTGGTCATCGCCCAGGACGACGAGGAGGAGGCGACCCTGGTGGTGGAGCGGCTCCAGATGGAGCGCTACCGGCACAACCTCTCCTTCGGCGACTTCGCCATCCTCTACCGCACCAACTCCCAGAGCCGGGCCTTCGAGGAGCAGCTCCGCTTCGAGGACATCCCCTACGTGCTGGTGGGGGGGATGCAGTTCTACGAGCGCAAGGAGGTGAAGGACGCCCTCTCGTACCTGAAGGTCATCGACAATCCCCTGGACGAGCAGGCGCTCCTGCGGGTGGTGAACTTCCCCCGCCGGGGGATCGGCGACGGGACCGTGGTCAGGATCAACCAGTGGTCCCTGGAGCACCAGTGCCCGCTCCTGGAGGCCATGGGGCGGGTGGGGGAGATCGAGGGGATCACCGAGGCAACGCGGGAAAAGGTCCTGGCCTTTCACCGGCTCATTACCGAGGCGGCCGGGGAGTTTCGCCGTCCCGGGAACCTGGCGGCGCGGGTAAAGGGATTCTACGACCGGATCGGCCTTGAGGAGGAGCTTTACCGGACCATCGAGGAGCCGGCCACGGCCCGGCGCAAGGTGGAGAACGTGGAGCAGATCATCAACTCCATGGCGGGATACGAGGAGCGGATTCCCGGGGCGACCCTCTCGGGGTTCCTGGAGAAGGTCTCCCTCATGGACGAGGACCGCTTCAGCGGCAAGGACAAGAAGGAGCACGGCAGGGACGCCGTGACGCTCATGTCGCTCCATTCCAGCAAGGGGCTGGAGTTTCCCTTCGTCTTTCTGGTGGGGTTCGAGGAGGAGATCCTCCCCCACAGGAAGTCGGTGGAGGAGGGGATGAGCATCGACGAGGAGCGGCGCCTCTGCTACGTGGGGATGACCCGGGCCCGGAGGCACCTGACCATCACCCGCTGCCTCTACCGGAAGAAGTACGGCAAGCTCCTGGAGCGGCAGCCGAGCCGGTTTCTGGAGGAGATACCGGAGCGGCTCCTGCAGGTCCACGAGGGGATGGTGAAGAAGGCTGCCACCGAGGAGGAGCAGGAGGCCATGGCCCAGGATTTCTTCGCCCGGATGCGGGCGAAGCTTTCCTGAGAAAAGGTATTAGAATAACACGGAGCAACTGTGTTCTCTGTCAATTAAATTGATGAGCTGACCATTGCCGGATTCCACTTCTGATGGGTTTTCAGCATGGCATTTAAGATGGTCAGCAGTTTTCTCATGCAGGC